>Ga0315905_10000605_pt1 | contig 38760 bp, 33 predicted proteins | sample LakEriMetagenome_5_FD_203522 | JGI IMG/M metagenome (GOLD analysis project Ga0315905, IMG submission 203522) | Freshwater fungal communities from buoy surface, Lake Erie, Ohio, United States - Buoy 4 MA121 | ecosystem: Environmental > Aquatic > Freshwater > Lake | place: USA: Lake Erie, Ohio...
CCCCACACGTCCGTGTTGATGCCCTCCCAACCGTCCTGGCCTCGAACGGCGGTGTTCACGGCGCCGGTAAGTGTTGAGATCGGGCATTCAGCCACAAGTAGCGGGCGAACCGTCTGCTTGAGCGGCATCGTGAGGGACAACCCGTCCCACGTGTCATCGAGGGACTCGATGAAGCGTGGGAGTTCGGCGGAAGACACGTCCGTTGATCCATACGTTGCATCAATACCGAGAGCGGCAATCGCCGCGCGGTGCAGTGCGGGTGACCGCGAATGACTGATCGGGCTCCCGAGGACCCCGAAACTCCTAGTCACAGTAGGCGGCATTCGCAGTGTTCGCGTTACACCAAGCTTGGAGTTGCTGAACCGCTGCACCGTGTTGCGCGGCGGTCTCGGAGAACTTGGTTTCCCCCGTCTTGAGGTTTACCGGCACGAAGAAGTACCACGGACCGGGCTTCGGCTTAAGCACTGCCTTCAGTGCCACTTCACCGGGAAGCCCAATCGGCCCCGCCGGAAGGCCCTTGTGAACGTATGTGTTGTAGGGGTTCGACGCGTCCGCACGCTCTTCGTCCGTCGTCCACACGGTGTGGAGGTTCCCGGTGCCGTAGGCAACCGTCGCGTCCGATTCCAGTTTCCAGCCAGAATCCAACCGGTTTTGGAAAACTCGCGCAATCTTGGCGAAATCGTCTGGGTCACTGCCCGCCTCGCGTTGGACGAGTGCCGCAAATGTGACGACGGAAAAGCGTTTGCTCGGCTCGACACCCAGAGCATCGAGCCGGACATTCATTTCATCAACCATTGTCTGGATGATCGACGTCGCGTCTTGTGTCGGGTTGAATTCATAAGTTGCCGGGAAGAGGAAGCCTTCAACGGAAGGAGCTTTCGCCGGAATGCCGAATGCCGTTGGATCTGCTGCGGCGGCCTCAAATTCGGTTATCGGAATACCCGTGGCTTCGCTCAACGTCGCGAAAGTCTTCGTAATGACCGACCCCTCCGGAATCGTCACCTTCAGGGTGATTCGGTTGGCGGGATCGCTCAAGATTGCAACCGCTGACGCCGCGCTCATTTCGGTTTTGAGCGTGTAGCTTCCCGGCGTGAACACGATGGACGAATCAGCGAGAAGCAGTTGATATACGGCATCGAATGATTTGGTCACACCAGCGTCGACGAGTTTCTGCGCAATCGCGTCGCCGTATTCGCCCTGTTCGACAATGATTTGTACCTCGGGAGCTATGCCCGTTCCGGTGAAATCGTTGTCAGCGGGGAGTCCCAGAACCTCACGAATTTTTGTCTCGTAGTTCGTCCACGCGAACCACGCTCCGCCACCTCCGATGGCGAGAATGACGACGAGTACAGCCGCGATGACCCCGCAGCCACGCTTCGAGGTTTTCGCGCGGGCTTCACGTCGTGTTTCGCTCATTCTTCTCCTACCGTCTCACCCAGTGTATTGCCCGCTCGTTCCGCATTCAGGGCACTCTCGAGCAGAATTGTGGCCGCGACCTGGTCAATCATCGCCCGACCAGACTTTGTTGTGTGGGTCGCGTCATGAAGAGCGTGCTGCGCGGTGACCGTTGTCAAACGCTCGTCCAACAGCCGCACCACAACTCCCGTTGCGACGGCGAGTTCCGCGGCGAATTCCCGCGCGTCCCGCGTTGACTCCGTCTCTGACCCGTCGAGTGAGAGCGGGAGGCCACACACGAATTCGATCGGCTCGTACTCGGTCGCCAGTCGGACAAGATCGTCGATTGCGGTAGCTCGTGGAAGTGTGACGACTGGGACCGCCATTAAGCCGAGTGAATCAGTCCGAGCTACTCCCACGCGGGACTTGCCCACGTCAATTCCGATCCGCGTGCCGGGGCGCATGACCTACGCTCCGAGCGCCGATCGGATGTCGTCGAGCGCCGCGGGAATCAACTTCGGGTCAGCGCCTCCGCCTTGCGCGACGTCGTCACGCCCGCCACCGCCACCGCCCAAAACCGCTGCTGCCCGTTTTGCGAGAGCTCCGGCCGACAATCCTGCAGAACGTGCATCCGGATTTGTGGCAACAATTACTGCCGCTTTGCCATCGATCTCGGCTCCAAGTGCAACGACACCGGTCGTAGCGCCGAGTCGGTCGCGAACATCCGTCACCAGTTGGCGGAGGGCGTCGGCCGAATCCACGACCCCGAGGGAGGCAATGACCGTCGTCGTGGCACCAATTGCGGTGGCTGCAGCGACTAGTTCAGGGACGCGTTCTCGCGCTATCGCGGCCTGATACTGGGCGATGGTCCGTTCCGCTCCCTTGAGTTGCTCGATCAGTTCGGTGATACGAGCGGGCAGAGCCTCTTTCGGCGTCTTGAGGCTAGACGTCAGTTCCGCGACAAGGGCGCGTTCCGCGGCAAAGGACTCGAAGGCGGATGTGCCGACGAGCGCCTCGACACGACGGTTGGTCGACCCGATGCTCGATTCACCAATCAAGTTGATCAACCCAATTTCGCTCGAACGCGAAACGTGCGTGCCGGCGCACAGCTCGCGCGACCACGGACCGCCGATATCGACAACACGAACGGTGTCACCGTATTTTTCGCCGAAGAGCGCCATCGCGCCCGTCTCTTTGGCCTCGTCGAGGGACATCACGCGTGTGACGACCTCGAGGTTATCCGAGATGGCGTTGTTGGCGATGTTCTCGATCTCTGATCGCGTCTCGGCGGATAGCGCCTGATTCCAGGCGAAGTCGAATCGCATGTAACCAGCTTTGTTGTAGGAACCGGCTTGGTGAGCATCGTTTCCGAGCGTCTGCCGGAGCGCGGCGTGCACGAGGTGAGTCGCGGAGTGGGCACTTGTGGCTCGGCGACGGTACACCTCGTCGACGATTGTGGTGACTACGTCCGAGACGCCAACGGACCCGTCCGTAATTCGTACCGTGTGTGCGGTGAGTCCCTTGATTGGTCGTTGAACGTCGATTACCTCGGCCGAGAAGTTCGCTCCGACGATGACACCGTCGTCAGCGTCCTGACCACCACTTTCGGCGTACAAGCTGGTTTCACGAAGGATTAATTCGACTGTTTCGCCCGCCGATGCAGACGGGACCGCTGCTCCGTCCCGAATGATGCCGAGAACGCTCGTTTCTGTCGTCAGATCGTCGTAGCCCGTAAACACCGTTTCCCCGCTGGTGCGGAACTCACCGTAAACAGAGACGTCCGCGAGGGCCCCCTTTTTCGCCTTTGCGTCGGCCTTTGCCCGAGTTTTCTGCTCGAGCATGAGCGAGTCGAACGTGGCTCGATCGACAGACAGCCCCGCTTCATCCGCCATTTCCAACGTGAGGTCGATCGGGAAGCCGTAGGTATCGTGCAGGAGGAAAGCGGTGCTTCCATCGAGCGCCTTGGCCTTGTCCTTCTTGTGCTGAGTCACGGCGAGATCGAGAATCTGCGTACCGGATACGAGAGTGCGAAGGAACGCCTCCTCTTCACCGATCGCCGTGCGAGAAATCCGGTCGTAGTGAATTTCCACGTCGGGATACGAACCCTTCATCGCGTCTCGTGACGCAGCAAAGAGCTCGGTAAACGTTGGTGCGTCGACGCCAAGGAGGCGCATCGCGCGAACCGAACGCCGCAACAGGCGTCGGAGGATGTAGCCACGCCCCTCGTTTCCGGGCATCACTCCGTCGCTCATCAACATGAGGGATGACCGGATGTGGTCGGCGACGACGCGCATTCGGACGTCGTCATCGTGATCGGCGCCGTACCCTCTACCCGAAATCTGCGACGCGAGGTCGAGAACCGGCCGAACCTGGTCGATCTCGTACATGTTTTCGACGCCCTGCTTGAGAAAAGCAACGCGCTCCATACCCATGCCGGTATCGATGTTCTTCTTCGGAAGTTCGCCGTCAATCGTGAACTCTGTCTTGGACTTCACGTCCGAGATCAGATATTGCATGAAAACCAAGTTCCAGATTTCGATGTACCGCGTGTCATCGACAGCCGGTCCACCCTCGGGTCCGTAGGCGGGGCCGCGGTCGAAATAGATTTCCGAGCACGGGCCCGCGGGTCCTGTTTGACCGGTGGACCAGAAGTTGTCGGTCTTTCCGAAACGCTGGATTCGCTCGTCGGGAATCCCGGCGATCTTCTTCCAGAGCTCGATTGCCTCATCGTCCTCTTCATAGACGGTGATCCAGAGGTCTTTCTCTGCGAAACCGAGACCACCGTCCGCCTCAGAAGTCGTCAACAACTCCCACGCGAATCCGATCGCGCCTTCCTTGAAATAGTCGCCGAACGAGAAGTTTCCGTTCATCTGGAAGAACGTGCCGTGACGAGTCGTCTTGCCGACCTCTTCGATGTCGAGCGTCCGAATGCACTTCTGCACCGAGGTCGCGCGAGGAAATGGCGCTGGGACGACACCGGTCAGATACGGAATGAACGGCACCATCCCGGCGACGGTGAACATCAGTGTTGGGTCGTCAGAGACGAGCGATGCCGATGGGACGATCGTGTGACCCTTGCCCTCGAAATACGACAACCAACGCCGTTGGATTTCAGCCGTTTTCATCGAATACTCCTCTGTCGACACGAGTTTAGGGCAATGAGAAAGGGGTGGGCTCGAAAGCCCACCCCACTCGGTTGGGCTTTAGCGTGCGGCGTAATACTCGACGACGAGTTGTACTTCACACGTGACGGGAACCTCTGCGCGCTTCGGGCGACGAACGAGTCGCGCCTGAAGCTTGTCGAGCTTCACATCGAGGTACTCGGGAACCGCGGGAAGAACATCGCGGTGAACACCGATGGCCGAGTCCTGGAACAGTGGAGTCGCCTCGCTGCGTTCCTTGACGTGGATCATCTGTCCCGGCTTGACACGGAACGACGGACGGTCAACGAGTTGGCCGTCGACGAGAATGTGACGGTGCACCACCATCTGGCGAGCCTGCGCCGACGTGCGAGCAAAGCCCGAACGAAGAACGAGAGCATCGAGACGCATCTCGAGCAGCTCGACAAGGTTCTCACCGGTCAATCCCTGGGTGCGACGGGCTTCGTCGAAGGTGTTGCGCATCTGCGCTTCGCGAATTCCGTACTGAGCGCGAAGTCGCTGCTTTTCGCGAAGACGCATCGCGAAGTCACCTTCGGATTTGCGCTTGGTACGACCGTGCTGGCCGGGTGGGAATGCTCCTTCGCCCATGAGGCGCGCGGCCTTCGGGGTCAGTGCGATTCCGAGTGCACGCGATAGGCGAACCTTCGCGCGTGTGCGGTTCTTGTCAGACATTGTGTCCTTTACGTGTGTTAAAAAACAGTGGAATTCCCCCCACTAACGGGGAGAGAAACATGAGGGCCACGGCGCCGGCTACAGGCACCGATTCTTGTGAATGAGACGCAGCCGCACGTCTGTCTTCTCAAGCGGTGTTCACACTCTAACAGAAAGACGTGACCCGCGCTATTCAGGCGTCGCCCAGGATTGCCCGTATTCGCGCGAGCCTCTCGGTCAGCTCCTGTTCACGTCCGTGACCGCGTGGTTCGTAGTATCGAGGCGCATCGCCATCGCGATATCTCTGAGCCGCAACGCCTCCGTCCACATCGTGCGGATACACGTAGCCCTTGCCGTGTCCCAGTTTTTGCGCGCCAGCGTAATGGGCGTCACGAAGGTGCTTCGGGACCGGCTCAAACCTTCCGTCACGGATGTCTCGGATTGCCGCATCAATCGCCACAATCACGGAGTTTGACTTCGGTGCGAGCGCCAGATGGATTGTGGCTTCCGCTAGCGGAATTCGACCCTCAGGCATCCCGATGAACTGCACGGCGTCCGCTGCTGCGACCGCGAGGGTCAAACATGTCGGGTCGGCAACGCCAATGTCCTCCGCCGCCAGGATCACCAAACGACGAGCAATGAACCGTGGATCCTCGCCCGCTTCGATCATGCGCGCAAGATAGTGAATCGACGCGTCGACGTCACTCCCCCGCACGGACTTGATGAAGGCGCTGATGACGTCGTAGTGTTCGTCTCCCGCACGGTCATAACGCAGCAGTGCCCGGTCACTCGCCGCAGCGACGGACTCGGCGGTGACGATCCCGCCTGGGCCAACCGAGTTGGACGCAGCCTCGAGGGAGGTCAGTGCTCGCCGCGCATCGCCACTTGACAGTCGAACGAGAGACGCGAGAGCCTCTGCATCGACAGAGACCGCCCCCGCCAACCCCTCGGGGGCGCTGACGGCACGAGTGACAAGCGACGCGACATCGTCGTCCGTCAACGGCCGAAGTTTCAGAAGCAGTGAACGGCTGAGAAGCGGCGTGATCACGCTAAAGGAAGGGTTTTCTGTCGTCGCCGCAATCAGTGTCACCCAACCGTTTTCGACACCGGGAAGCAGGGCATCCTGTTGGGCCTTGGTGAACCGGTGAATCTCGTCGAGGAACAGAAGTGTCGCGGCTCCGCCATCACTGATTCTGGACAACGCCGACTCCATCACCTCGCGGACATCCTTGACGCCGGCGGTAACCGCTGATAACTCGACGAAGTGGCGATTCGACGACCGAGCGATGACGTTCGCGATTGTCGTCTTTCCCGTTCCTGCGGGCCCCCACAGGATTACCGATACTCCTGCGTTGCCCGTCGGTTCAGCCAGTTGACGCAACGGGGAGCCGTCACGAAGGAGGTGCGATTGGCCGACAATCTCGTCGACGGATCGAGGTCTCATGCGCACGGCGAGTGGCGCTGTGCCCCCAAACAACCCCGCTTCGCCCGACATGTCTCCATGATAGGCGCGCGTTCGTTCAGGTAACGGTTGAGAAACGGTGTACCCGAGACGGCGCGCGCTGTGTAATCTTGACGAGTGGCAAAAAGCGAAACAACATTTGGCCGAGTCGATGCTGACGGTACCGTGTGGGTCAAAGACGGGGACTGGCGCAGCGTCGGTCAAGTCGTCGACGTTTCCGCCGATGAAGCGCTCGCGTTCTATGTGACCCGGTTCACCGAGCTCGCTTCCCAGGTCACCCTTCTCGAACAGCGTTCCAAAGCGGGAGCCTCTGCCCGGGATCTGCTCGCCGCCGTCGAAAAATTGGTTGTCGCACTGACAGAGGCTCACGCCGTCGGTGACCTCAACGCCCTTCGCTTGCGTGTCGGAGTGGTCGCTGAGTCGATCGCTGGGCTGAAAGAGAAACAAGACGCCGAGAACAAGGAAGCATCGGCCGCTTCGCTCGAGCGCCGCAAGGCGATTGTTGACCGGGTTGAAGCCATTGCGGCGCAGATTGATGGTTCAATTCACTGGCGGAACGCCCAGAAGGAAATTGGCGAGCTTTTCGAATCGTGGAAAGAAGAGCAGAAGCTGCCGCACCGCGTGCCGAAAAAGGCCGCCGATGAATTGTGGAATCGCTTCAAAACTGCGCGCCAGACCTTCGATCGAGCTCAGCGTGCATTTTTCCAGTCGAAACAGTCGGCGGACAAGGAAGCCAAGAGCATCAAGACCGAGTTGTGCGAAAAGGCCGAAGCGCTCGCACCGAAGGGTGCGGACGGAATCAGCGCTTACCGTGGCCTTCTCGACGCGTGGAAGAAAGCACCCCGAGCGGCTCGTGCCCTCGATAACCAGTTGTGGGACCGGTTCAAAGCCGCTGGAGACGCGTTGTACAGCGCGGGTTCCGCCGAGTGGTCGGCCAACAGCGAGGCAAAATCGTCACTCCTGGCTGAATATCAGCATCTCCTCACGGAAAAATCTGCCGACGCGGCAAAGCGTGGCTTCCGTGAGCTTCGCACCAAGTGGGACCTGATTGGCAACGTTGCCAAAGCAGACGAACGCCGGATGAATGACGGTATCCGAGCGATCGAACGCCACGTTAGGGCTTTGGAAACCGAGCACCTCGACCGCACGAACCCTGCAAAAGTTGCCCTCCGCGAAGGTTTCGCCGCTCAGGTCGAGGCCGCGATTGCAGAACTCGAAGCTCAAGCGGCTGGGCTCACCGACTCCGATGCCCAGGCACGAATTCAGTCCGAGATTGCGTCGAAGAAGGAGTGGCTCGCCGCAATCGGTTAGCCAGAATTGACGCGATAGACGTCGTACACAGCGTCGATTCGCCTGACGGCTGACAACACACGGTCAAGGTGGGTTGTGTCCGACATTTCGAACACGAACCGAGACGTTGCGAGTCGCTGGGAATCCGTCTGAACCGTCGCCGTAAGGATGTTGACGTGATGTTCCGAGAGAACGCGCGTGATGTCCGACAACAAGCCACCGCGATCGAGCGCCTCGACCTGAATGTGGACGCGGAAGACTGTTGAGGAAGACCCGGCCCATTCGACTTCGATCATGCGCTCGAGTTCGCCATCGAAACCTTTGACGTTGGGGCAGTCCTCCCGGTGGACGCTCACGCCGTTTCCACGCGTGATGAATCCGACAATGGTGTCCCCCGGAACCGGCGTGCAACACTTCGCGAGTTTGACCAAAATGTCAGCAGATCCACGGACGAGAACCCCGGAGTCGGTTTCACGATTCGTCGTGGGTTTTCGGGTCGGAACGACGAACACCGTTTCATCGTCGTGTTCGACGTCATTGACAAACACCATGATCTTTTCCAGCACTGACTGCGTTGAAATCTGCCCTTCGCCCAGTGCCGCGTAAAGACTGTCGACGTTTTCGTACTTCAGCGTGGATGCTACCGATGCGAGGTTTTGAGCCGACAGGACTCGCGACAGGGACAGATTCTTTTTGCGCACAACTTTGGCGAGAGCCTCACGACCGCTCTCAATCGCGTCGTCGCGGCGCTCCTTGGTGAACCAGCTGCGAATCTTTGACCGCGCTCGCTGACTGGTTGCGAAGTTCAGCCAGTCCTGGCTGGGACCCGCCTCGGGGTTCTTTGACGTCAACACCTCGACCGTGTCTCCTGAACCGAGCTTCGTGTCAAGCGGCACAAGGCGCCCGTTCACCTTCGCACCCATCACACGATGGCCCAGTTCCGTATGCACCGCGTACCCGAAATCCACCGGGGTCGCTCCAGCGGAGAGACCAATCACCTTGCCTTTGGGGGTGAAAACGTAGACCTCTTTTGCACCGATCTCATATCGAAGCGTGTCCAAGAACTCGGAGGGGTCCTCTGTCTCACCCTCCCAATCGGTGATGTGGGCAAGCCAGGCCATGTTCTCGTCGGGAAGGATCTCATCGCTGGACTTCGAGCCCAGCACCTGGCGCTCTTTATATTTCCAGTGCGCCGCCACCCCGTACTCGGCGCGCTTGTGCATATCCATTGTTCGAATCTGAATTTCGACCGACTTTCCGTCCGGACCGAACACCGTCGTGTGCAACGACTGATACAGATTGAACTTGGGGGTCGCGATGTAGTCCTTGAATCGCCCCGGAATCGGGTTCCAGCGTGCGTGAACCGCGCCGAGCGCTGCGTAACAATCACGAATCGAGGAAACAATTATTCGAATTCCGGTGAGGTCGTAGATGTCCTGAAAATCTCGAGATTGGCGAATCATCTTTTGGTAAATGGAGTAATGCTGCTTTTGCCGTCCGACGACCTGAGCCTTCACACGGGCCGTCTTCAAATCACCCGTGATTTGCTCAATGATTTCTTTAACGAAGCGATCGCTTTCTGGGGTCCGTTCCGTTACCAGCGAGTCAATCTCGACATACAGCTTCGGGTGCAAGACCGCGAACGACAGATCTTCGAGTTCCCATTTGATTGTTTGAATTCCGAGCCGGTGCGCCAATGGTGCATAGATTTCAAGGGTTTCACGCGCTTTTCGCTCGGCGGATTCAGAATCGACAAAGCCCCACGTTCGAGCGTTGTGAAGCCGATCGGCGAGTTTGATGAGAATCACCCGAATGTCTTTGGACATCGCAACGACCATCTTGCGAACCGTTTCGGCCTGAGCATCCTCGCCGAGTTTGAGCTTGTCGAGTTTGGTGACCCCGTCGACCAAAAGACCAATCTCGGGACCAAAATCACGCGTAACCGCTTCGAGTGTGTAGTCGGTGTCCTCGACCGTGTCGTGCAGCAGAGCCGCAGCAACGGTCTTGGCGCCAATACCCAGATCCACGAGGATTTCGGCGACGGCTAGCGGGTGGGTGATGTACTGCTCACCGGACTTTCGCAATTGCCCTTCGTGGGCTTTCTTCGCTACCTGGTAGGCGCGTTCAACAATGGCGACATCCGCGCGAGGGTTCGTCTGCCGAAGAGACCGGAGAATTCGTTCGAGTGCTCCCCCGGTTTCGGAACGAGAAAAAAGCCTGGGAAGAAGCGCGCGACGCTGTGCCGAACCGCTGGTACTGGTATCCGACATTGCGCCTCCTGACATCAGTTTAGGCGTGTGACGTTAGCGAACGGCTCCCGCTGCGTTACGGACAATCTCAGTCCGGTCCTTGCGGCCCTGCTTTGCGGATTCCGATTCACCTTCACGAAGCTGTGCGTACAGCGGTGCAGCGATGAACATGGTCGAATATGCGCCACACAGAATTCCCACGAACAAGCTCAGCGCGATGTCGCGAAGGGTTCCAGCACCCAACAGCATCGAACCGACGAACAGAATGGACGCAACCGGGAGAGCAGCAACCACACTCGTGTTAATCGAGCGCACGAGGGTTTGATTCACTGCGAGGTTGACCGAATCGGCAAACGTGCGTTTCGATTCGTCATAAGCAATCGACGTGTTCTCGCGAATCTTGTCGAACACCACAACGGTGTCGTAGAGCGAGTAACCGAGAATGGTCAAAAGCCCGATCACGGCAGCCGGCGTCACTTCAAGACCAAAGGCTCCGTAAATTGCGGCGGTAATTGTGAGGTCGTGAACGACGGCAACCATGGCCGCCACTGACATCTTCCACGTTCGGAAGTACAGCGCCATGACGATACTGACGAGGACGAGGAAGATTGCTAGCGCCCGTAGAGCTTGGATCGTGATGTCCGAACCCCAAGACGCACCAATGAAGGATGAGGTCACCTCGTCAACGGAAACCGAATATGCGTCGGCGAGCGAAACACGAAGCGCGTCGGTTTCCTCCGCCGTCAATTGTTCGGTTTGGACTCGAACTGAATCCCCACCCACAATTGAGATTTTCGGAGCCGCTGCTTCACCAACTTCAGCTGTGATTGTCTGCTCGGCTATCGCGGTGTCGGTGGAGGCCGGATTCGAGATCTGGAACTCTGAGCCACCGCGGAACTCGATGCCGAAGGTAAATCCACCGCGCAAGGTCGTGATTGCTACCGCAATCACGATGAGCGTGGCCGACATCAGGTACCAGACGACGCGGCGTCCAATGAAATTGATGCTGGTTTCGCCTGTGTACAGGCGGTTTCCGAACCGGGTGATGGCACTCACTGGTCACCTCCGTTTTCCGCAGCCTTACGCTCGGCGATCGACTGGCGCTTCTGTGACTCTTTCGACACTTTCGAGCGTTTGCCCGCCGAAACGGACTTGTCAACGCGGAACTCGCCTCGGCCTCTGTAGACCGCGCCCAGTGCGCTGCCGTCCAGACCGCTCCAGGCGTGCCCCGAGGTGAAGAAACGGGTGCGAGCCAGAAGTTGCAGCAGCGGGTGAGTAAACAGGATCACAATCAGAAGGTCGACAACCGTCGTCACACCTAGTGTGAAGGCGAATCCACGTACGTTACCCACTGCGAGGGCGAACAGAACGACCGCGGCCAACAAGTTGACGGCACCCGAAACAACAATTGTTCGATACGCACGCTTCCATCCAGTTTCGACAGCGGCAATAATCGAACGTCCTTCTCGGAGTTCGTCACGAACTCGCTCGAAATAAACGATAAAGGAGTCGGCGGTGACACCGATACCGACGATGAGTCCAGCGACGCCAGCGAGTGACAATCGGTACCCGTTAGCCTGCGACAGGTACGTAATCACGACGTACGTCAGGGCAGCAGCAACTCCAAGTGAACTGATTGTCACGATGGCCAGTGCGCGGTATTGGAAAATCGCGTAAATCACGACAAGCAGAAGTCCGAACGCACCGGCGATGAGGCCGCTCTCAAGTTGAGCAACTCCGAGAGTCGGGGTGACCGTGTCGCTTGATTGCACTTCGAATCCGATCGGCAACGCACCAAACTTGAGCTGGTCGGCAAGGGCTTTCGACGAGATTTCGGTGAAAGAACCAGAGATGACGGGCTTTCCGTCGGGAATCGCCGCGAGCGTCCGAGGTGCAGAAATGACCTTGCCGTCAAGCACGATGGCGAATTGGTTTTGCGCGCCCTGAAGTGTCGTCAGGCGCGACGTGACATCGGCGAAAGCCGTGGTCCCCGTGGCGTTGAACGTCAGGTACACGCCCCACTCGTTCGTTTGCACTCCGTTTGCACCAGGAATGTAGTTTGCCGAAGCGTCCGAGACCATCGCTCCGTCGACTTCGACCGGCCCGAGGATGTACTTGTACGACTGGTCGTCAGCACAGACCGTCAGTGGCTTAGTCGGATCTGCGGTGTTTGCACCGGCCGCATCCAACACATCGCAGGGAGTCGTCAAATACGCGGCGTACATGTCGGGAGTGACCCAGTTCAGGTCACTGAAGTTGACGGGTTCACCGGCAGGCTCTGGCCACGAAACGGGCGTTTCTGGCGTGCCAAAACCACTGATGTCCGCCTTGGGGTCCTCGGCCAGTGCCTCCGCCACGCTGGACGCAACCTGACTGACAACATCGGACAGGTCTGTGACGAGAACGGGACGGAACTCCAGTTTTGCGGACGAGCGAATTCGATCCAACGTTGCCTGATCGGGTGTCCCCGGAATCGACACGACAATATTCGTGCCCCCCTGAGTTGTTACCTCAGCTTCGCTGACTCCCGTAGCGTCAACTCGCTGTCGGATGATGCCGACCGCCTGAGCGAGCTCTTCTTCTGAGACCGTCGTGCCGACGGCGATTTGCGGGTTCAGAATAATCTGCGTCCCGCCCTCGAGGTCAAGTGCCAGCTTTGGTGTCCAGCCTGCGTTGTCGAAAGCGACACCAGAGCCGATCATCGCACCGAACGCACCGAAAACAACGGCGAGCCAAACGAGCGCTCGACGCGCTCGGGAAGATGTACTCGTTGTCGCCACGTTCGGTCTCGGTGTTACTTCGTCGCAGGCTTCTTAGCGGCAGGCTTCGATGCCGTCGCCGATGCAGTAGCTGCAGGCGTCGACTTCTCGACAACCGTGGAAATAGCCTGACGGTGAACGCGGAGCTTCGTTCCAGGAGTCGTTTCAAGAACTACTTCGTTCTCTTCGACATCAATCGAAACGATTGTTCCGAAGATGCCCGATGCCGTCATAACGTTCGCACCCTTCACAACCTTTGCGATAAGCGCTTCGCGGTCCGCTTTTTGTTTACGCGAATTGCGAATCATAAAGACAACCATGAGCGCCAAAACGGCGACCATCATTAGGGTAAACGGATCCATGGGCAGTGACCGTCCTTTCAAGGCTCTGGGAACACAACATTCCCATCATAGACCGCTCGGCTGTTCCTTCCCGAGCAACGCCCAGGCTGCTGGTGTGGCCACTCGGCCACGGGGAGTTCGAGCGATGAGGCCGACCCTTACGAGATATGGCTCAACCACCGATTCGAGAGTGTCGCGCTCTTCTCCGACCGCCGAAGCAAGAGTCGTGATTCCGGCCGGGCCACCCCGAAACGAGTCGATGAGGGTGGTCAACACAGCGCGGTCGAGACGGTCCAAGCCGTGCTCGTCAATGTCGAAAACCGTCAGCGCCGCGTTCACCGCATCGCGGGAGCCCGCGGAATCGTGAACGACAAGATAGTCACGGACCCTTCGGAGCAACCTGTTCGCAATTCGAGGTGTCCCGCGCGAACGGCGAGCTAGTTCGGTCACCGCGTATGCATCGAGCTCAATTCCCAACAGTCGCGCGCTTCGACGGATGACAAACTCAATTTCTCCAGCCTCGTAATACTCGAGGTGAGCGGTGTACCCGAAACGATCGCGCAGAGGTGCAGGTAACAGACCTGAACGCGTCGTTGCTCCCACCAGCGTGAAGGGTGCGATCTGAAGTGGGACCGTCGTCGCCCCCGGCCCCTTCCCAACCATGATGTCGATTCGAAAATCCTCCATCGCGATGTACAGCATCTCTTCGACGCCGCGGGGTAACCGGTGGATTTCGTCGATGAACAGCGTCTCTCCCTCGGTGAGGGATGACAACACCGCCGCCAAGTCGCCGGTGTGCGTAATCGTGGGACCGCTCGACATTCGAAGTGGCGATCCAGATTCGTGGGCGACGATCATGGCGAGCGTCGTTTTGCCCAAACCGGGAGGACCCGCCAACAACACGTGATCAGGAGTTCGCGCCTCCATCGTTGCGGCTGACAGCAAGACCGACAATTGCGCGCGGACCTTCTCTTGGCCGATGAATTCGTCGAGAGAATTGGGCCTGAGCGCCCCTTCAAATACGGAGTCTGGCTCGACCTCGGTCACGAGTTTCCGCCGAGGGAAGCGAGGGCGATCTTGAGACGCTCCGCAAGGCTCGCCGTCGGAGCATCACGGATGACGTCACGAGCGACATCGCGCGCGGAACTTTGCGACCAGCCCAAGCCGGTCAACGCGTCGGCGAGCTCGATGGACTCCGAATTAGACGCTTGAGGCATCTTCCCGGTAAGCGAGACGATGATGAGTGACGCCGTCTTTTGTCCGATGCCGGGAACCACACGAAACCTCGAATCGTCGCCGGCATCGACCGCTTCTGCGATCTCGGAGGCAGACATTGTTGACAAAATCGCGAGAGCCGTGCGAGGCCCAACGCCAGTCACCCCGCGCAAGATTGTGAACAGTTGCTTGTCCTCGGCGGACGTGAAGCCGAACAACAGCCATTCATCTTCACGGGGAATAAGTACAGTGTGTAAGAACGCGTCCTGGCCGATTCGGAGAGTCGCAGCCAGATCTCGGGGAACCGCCACGTGCAGTCCGATGCCGCTGGTCTCGATAATGACATCGCCGATACCAGTCGACGCCACGATTCCACGCACGGTCGCAAGCATGCTCTCAGCCTACGAGCGCGAGGCCTTCACGGCCGTTCGCCACGCGCGCTGAGCATCGGTTTCACCCTCCAGGGCGACCTCTCCGCCGCGCCACGCGTGACAGATTGCCAGCGCCAACGCATCAGCCGCATCGGCGGGCTTGGGTGGTGAATCAAGTTTCAGAATCGCGGTGACCATCGCCGTCACCTGCTTTTTGTCCGCGCGTCCATAGCCGGTCACCGCAGCCTTCACTTCACTCGGAGTGTGCAACGCGACGGCGAGCCCCCGTTCCGCAGCAAGGAGCAATGCGATTCCCGCGACCTGCGCTGTCCCCATCACCGACCGAACGTTGTGTTGCGCGAAGACGCGTTCGATCGCGATGACATCCGGTCGAAAAGTGTCGAGCACCACGTTAAGCCCATCTCGAATCGTCAGGAGACGTTGCTCAAGTGGAGCATCTGTAGCGCTGCGAATCACGGATACTTCCACAAACGACACCGCGCGAGCAGCCGCTGAGTCGATGACCCCGACGCCACACCGGGTGAGACCGGGGTCGACGCCAAGGATTCGCGTCATTTATTCGTCCGAGTCAAGTTCGGCCTGTACATCGGCCGGAATCGAGAAGTTGGCAAACACATTTTGCACATCGTCAAGATCTTCGAGTGCGTCGATTAACTGAAACACCTTGCGAGCTGTCGCGGCATCCACATCAACCGAGAGCGAGGGAACGAATTCTGCTTCCGACGAGTCATAATCGAGTCCCGCCTCTTGAAGCGCTACGCGAGTCGCAACCAGATTTGCGGTGTCCGTGATGACTTCGAATCCGCCACCCTGATCGACGACTTCTTCGGCTCCGGCGTCAAGCACCGCGAGAAGAATGTCGTCCTCCGAGACACCGTCGGCCTTTGTGATCGAAATCACACCCTTCCGCGCGAAATTGTAGGCAACAGAGCCAGGGTCGGCCATTGTTCCGCCGTTGCGGGCCATCGCCGTGCGAACCTCTGCTGCTGCTCGATTCTTGTTGTCCGTGAGACATTCAATGAGGAGAGCGACGCCTGACGGCCCGTACCCCTCGTACATGATTGTCATGTAGTCAATGGACTCGCCCGATAGACCGGCGCCACGCTTGACGGCACGATCGATGTTGTCGTTGGGGACACTCGCCTTTTTTGCCTTGTACACGGCATCCGCAAGCGTGGGGTTACCGGCGAAGTCCGCGCCACCCATTTTGGCCGCGACCTCAATGTTCTTGATCAGTTTGGCAAAAGCCTTAGCGCGGCGGCCGTCGATGACGGCCTTCTTGTGCTTGGTTGTCGCCCATTTGGAGTGTCCGGACATTTGATTCCCTAACTGTCGTTCGTGACGATGCTACCGCTGCGCGCCTGCGACAACAGTGTCTAACCACCACGCGTGGACACGAGATTCACCCACGAGCTCGGGGTGGAACGAGATTCCGACGCAGTTTTCCGAGCGAACGCCGACGATGTCACCGTTACTGAGTGTCGCGATGACCTCGCAGGCTCGAACGTCACGGATGATCGGTGCTCGGATAAATGCCGCCTTGACGGGTGCACCGCCGATGACCGGCATGTCAATCGCGGTCTCAAACGACTCAACTTGTCCCCCAAACGCGTTTCGTTCCACCGCGATGTCGAGGCCGCCGAAGGTTTGTTGTCCATCAATTGCACCAATCAACGACGTCGATAGCGAGATGAGACCTGCGCACGTTCCAAAAACAGGTAGGCCTGCAGAGATGGCTGCGACCAGTGGTTCGCGAACCTCAAAAATTCGCGACAGCTTGTCGATGACGCTCGACTCACCACCGGGGATTATCAAGCCGTCGATTCCGACGAGGTCGGTCGGTGTTCGAACTTGGCGATGGGGAACGCCCAGTTCGTCGAGCACCACCTCGTGCTCGCGCACATCGCCCTGGAGCGCGAGTACGCCGATCGTCAGTTGACTACCAGCCACGCTCAGCGAGGCGGTGTGGTGCGGGAAGGTCTGCGACGTTGATACCGACCATCGCTTCGCCGAGTCCACGCGAGACATCCGCAATGACCTTCGCGTCCGTGTAAGCAGTTGTCGCCTTCACGATCGCCTTCGCGCGTTCGACGGGGTTACCCGACTTGAAGACTCCAGAGCCAACGAAAACTCCGTCGGCACCGAGTTGCATCATCATCGCGGCATCGGCCGGAGTTGCCACGCCACCTGCTACGAACAGGACGACGGGGAGTTTCTTGTCTCGCGCGACCTGACGAACGAGTTCCAGTGGCGCCTGAAGTTCTTTTGCCGCGACATAGAGTTCGTCTTCAGACTTGGCCGACAACGCTGCAATCTCTCCGCGGATAGTGCGAATGTGCTTCGTTGCTTCCGAGACGTCACCGGTTCCAGCCTCACCCTTGGAGCGAATCATCGATGCGCCTTCGGTTATGCGGCGAAGCGCTTCTCCGAGGTTCGTTGCTCCACAGACGAATGGCACAGTAAACGGCCACTTGTCAATGTGGTTGACGTAATCGGCCGGCGACAGAACTTCAGACTCGTCGATGTAGTCAACGCCAAGCGACTGCAGTACCTGCGCCTCAACGAAGTGGCCGATACGTGCTTTTGCCATGACGGGAATAGACACCGTCGCAATGATTTGGTCAATGAGGTCTGGGTCGCTCATCCGCGCGACCCCGCCCTGCGACCGAATGTCGGCGGGAACACGTTCCAACGCCATGACGGCTACAGCGCCAGCGTCTTCAGCAATTTTTGCCTGCTCGGCATTGACGACATCCATAATGACGCCACCCTTGAGCATCTCTGCAAGCCCGCTCTTGACGAGGGGGGTTCCGACGGTCTTTTCCGCCATACCTATCACTCCTTGAGTTACGCCCAAGTGGGCATCTGTCTAGTCTAAGACTCTGCCGGCCAGTGCTGTGCCAACAATTCCCTCATCTCGCCAAGGAGCCGCGGCATCGCTTTGGTTTTCGCGATAATCGGGAAAAAGTTTGCGTCGTTGGGCCAACGCGGGACGATGTGCTGGTGGAGATGATCCTGAACCCCCGCACCCGAAACTTCGCCCTGATTCATTCCTAGATTGAAACCTACACATCCGGTCGCAGTCGTGAGAACACGCATTGCGATTTGTGACAACAATCCGATTTCGGCCACTTCCTCAGGCGTCGCCAAGTCATAGGTGGCGACGTGACGATTCGGGCAGACCATCAGGTGTCCCGAGTTATAAGGGTAAAGATTCATAATCACGAAGGCGTGAGTGCCGCGATACACGATGAGTCCGTCTTCGTCACTGCGTTCGGGGGCTGCGCAGAACGGGCACCGTGACCGATCATCCTCGTGATTGAGGTAGACCATGCGATGGGGCGTCCACAGACGTTCCATTCCGTCCGGGTCTCCGGCGAAGAGATCGCTCGATTCGGTTGTCACGACTGCAACTCGGTCGACCGAGACGAAATCACTCCCGTAATTCGCTCGATTGCGACGTCAATCGGGATGCCGTTTTCCTGTTCGCCATTTCGGAATCGGAAACTGACCGCGTTGTTTGCGCGGTCCTCTTCCCCCGCGATGACAATGTACGGGACTTTGTGTAGCGTGTGATTTCGGATCTTTTTTTGCATCCGGTCATCCGACGCATCAAGTTCCGCTCGAATTCCGGCCTTCTTCATGCGCGAAACGACATCATCCAGGTATTCCGCATATTCCTCCGCGACGGGGACCGCAACTGCCTGGACCGGCGCGAGCCATACCGGGAACGCCCCAGCGTAGTGTTCGAGCAGGACACCGAAGAACCGTTCGACTGACCCAAAGAGCGCGCGGTGGATCATGACCGGTTGCTGGCGAGAACCGTCCGATGCGGTGTATTCAAGACCAAAACGCTCGGGCAAATTGAAATCAAGCTGGATTGTCGACATCTGCCAGGTGCGACCGATTGCGTCACGTGCTTGAACCGAAATTTTGGGACCGTAGAAAGCCGCGCCTCCCGGATCCGGAACGAGTGTGAGTCCCGATTCAGTGGCGACTTTTTCTAGTGTCGCCGTCGCGGCGTCCCACATCTCGTCCGCTCCAACAAACTTGTCGCTCTCAGGATCCCGGGTTGACAACTCGAGATAAAAGTCGTTGAGCCCGTAGTCCCGAAGGAGGGTGAGCACGAAGTCGAGGACCTTGACGAGTTCCTCTTCCATCTTTTCGGGAGTCGTGAAAATGTGCGCGTCGTCCTGAGTCATTCCGCGAACGCGGGTCAACCCGTGAACAACGCCAGACTTCTCGTAGCGATAAACTCCACCGAACTCGAACAGTCGCATCGGCAAGTCACGATACGAGCGCCCCTGAGAACGGTAAATCAGGATGTGGAACGGGCAGTTCATCGGCTTGAGGTAGTAATCGACTCCCGCACGGGTGATCTCGCCGGTATCGTTGCGAACCTCGTCAAGGTGCATCGGCGGGAACATTCCGTCCTTGTACCAGGCGAGATGGCCGGACGTTTCAAAGAGATTCTGCTTCGTGATGTGCGGGGAATATACGAATTCATACCCGCCCTCTTCGTGCCGTTTGCGCGAATAGTCCTCCATCGCACGCCGGATGATTCCACCCTTCGGGTGAAACACGGGAAGTCCCGAGCCGATTTCCTCGGGGAAAGAAAACAGATCCAGTTCCGCACCGAGACGACGATGGTCACGCTTGTGGGCTTCCTCGAGGCGATCGGTGTAATCGCGCAACTCCTGCTTCGACGGCCAACCGGTTCCGTAAATTCTCTGGAGGGACGGGTTTTTCTCCGAGCCGCGCCAGTACGCCGCGGCCGCCCGCATGAGCTTGTACCCCTGCCCGATCATTCGCGTGTTCGGAAGATGAGGACCTCGACACAGGTCCTTCCACTTCGTCTCGCCGGTCTTGGGGTCGACATTGTCATAGATGGTCAGTTCAGCGCCACCGACTTCGACACTCTCGTTATCGTCGCCCGTTGCGCCGCCCTTGAGTCCAATGAGTTCGAGTTTGTAGGGCTCGTTCGCCAGCTCGGATCGGGCTTCGTCGTCGGTCACCACCCGACGCATGAACCGCTGACCCTCTTGGACGATTCGGTTCATCTCTTTTTCGAGCGCAACGAGGTCCTCGGGAGTAAAAGCAGTGGCGACGTCAAAATCGTAGTAAAACCCGGCCGTGACAGGAGGCCCAATACCGAGTTTCGCCGCGGGATTAATGCGCTGCACAGCCTGAGCCAAAACGTGGGCGGTCGAGTGCCGCAGAATGTCGAGACCGTCGGGCGAAGAGATGTCGACGCCCTCGACGACGTCACCAATGTTTGCGTGGTGGGCCAGATCCCGAAGTTCCCCGTTGACTCGCATCGCAACAATGGATTTCTCTGCGAAGAGTTCGAAACCGGTGTGGGCTTCTGTGAGCGTTATCGAGTGCGACATCGACAACCCTCCGTACTCAGTTTGCGTGGGTGGGCGATACCGGGATCGAACCGATGACCTCTTCCGTGTCAGGGAAGCGCGCTACCGCTGCGCCAATCGCCCATTGCGTGTTCAGTTGTGTGAGGTGGCGACGGGATTTGAACCCGTGTGGACGGCTTTGCAGGCCGCTGCCTCGCCTCTCGGCCACGCCACCGTGTGGGTATTTTGGACCCGGAGGTTTTCCTCGAGCGGATGACGAGATTCGAACTCGCGACCCTAACCTTGGCAAGGTTATGCGCTACCACTGCGCCACATCCGCACATCATCTTTCGATAACCCCCTGACTCTATCGAAACTTCAGGGCGATTCCAAACCATCCGACGCGTGTGTCTGACCCAACGGGGACGCGCCTAGATTGCTGTGGGCGATACCGGACTCGAACCGATGACCTCTTCCGTGTGAAGGAAGCGCGCTACCAACTGCGCCAATCGCCCTTGTTACATTCTGACACAGCACGCTGTCGGCGCAGGCACCCTGATCGCTAAATGGAAACGTCGCGGTGCGTCAGAGCCACGAGTCGCGACTGCGCGCGGAGGTATTTCTTTCGAAAGCCACCAGACAGCATGTCCTCGGGAAAAACTTCATCCACCGCTACCCCGGACGCGCGAATCGGGATGTCCGAGTCGTAGAGACGGTCAACAAGCGCGACGAACCTCAGTGCGTCGTTCTGGTCAGTGAACGGCACCACGTCTCGCCAGACGGTGAGTGAAACACCCGCAATCAACGGGACGTATTTGCTCGGGTGAAGGGTGGCAAGGTGTCGCACGACCTCGCTGAAGGCATCATCAGAGACACTGTCCGTCATCGGAAGTTTATTGATTTCGGCCTCGGTGGACACATCCGCGCGACCTTCATTTTCGCGATGTCGATAGTCAACCCCATCAATCCGAAGCGTCACGAAGCGATCGGACAGCGCGTGGATTTCACGCAAGAAGTCCGCCGCAGCAAAGCGTCCCTCCCCCAGTGCATTTGGTGGGGTGTTGGACGTTGCCATGACCTTGGTCCCCTTTTCCATGAGGTCACCAAGCAAACGGGTCATCATCATCGTGTCACCCGGGTCATCGAGTTCGAATTCGTCGATTGCGATGAATGAGGCTCCCGCGAGGGACTTCGCCGCTTCGGCGTAGCCGAGCGCTCCAACCAACGCCGTGTACTCGATAAAAGTGCCAAAGTATTTTCGCCCAGAGGCGCGATGCCAGGTTGCGGCCAAAAGGTGGGTTTTTCCTACCCCGAACCCACCGTCGAGATACAGCCCGGGACGTTGTGCAGACTTTCGAAAGAGCCCGCTGGCCCCGCCGCTGGCAAAAGCGTTCGCGGTATCACGGGCTGCGTCCTGAGAAGGAAAATTCGCGTCCGGGACGAAAGATTCGAAGGATGCTGACGCGAATTGACGCGGCGGCACGAGGTGCTTGAGCATTTGGGCTGTGGTGAGAGTGGGACGTCTATCGACCAGATGTATACGCGACACGATTTCACGAGCCTACCTGACGGATGCCAAAAGATGCCCGAGAATTACAACTATAAAAATTAGTAACGACTATCCCGAGGTGTTCGAGTTCGATTCGAACGACTCCGTATCCGCCCAGACGTGGTGGAACACACTCGGCGATAAGTGGGTTCGTGTAAATCTCATTACGGACGCGCTCGGCAATACCGTCGGAGGTTCTCGCTCCAGCCGTGATCTCACGGGAGGTGCCGATCGCGACGTGCTCGCCGCGTTGCGTGCGGAGTCCGACGTCATCCTTATTGGCGGAGAAACCGTTCGCTCCGAGCCTGACTGCATCCCACGAAAAGGCGACGTCGTCATCGTCTCGAATAGCGGAAACATCCCGCTCAGTGCTATCTCGCGGGCTCGCGGTCGAATCACCGTTTTGCATGGGCGGAACGGCAACCCTCCGAGCCCGATGAACGGTGTGGTCCTCAAAGAGTTCACCGGCGGCGCGATTATCAAAGCCGTCAGGGCCTTGGGTTACAAGAAAATTGTGTGCGAGGGAGGTCCGTCGCTCGCCCACAAACTGGTCGAGGCCGGCGTCGTGGACGAATGGTGCCAGACCCTTTCACCGAAACTCGGTCTACGAATTCCTGAGCTTGTAGCGGCAGATTTCGGTGGTGTGCTGCGCAACGTTGCGCATGACGACGAGGGTTACCGCTACCTCCGTCGCAGCCGCAACGGCGCGCCTCTAATCTCGACCTAAGGCACTCGAATACTGTTGGGGAATGGGCATCGACTCGTCAACTCCCCACTACTTCGAGGAACTCGTCAACTCTGTTTCCGCGATTCACTGGCCTGAAGGCTTAGACGTTCACCCCATCGATGCACCGACGGGGCTGGCCCCCAACGCGTTAGCGTTCGCGGCTGATGTGACCGCGGGTCCGGGCAAACACGACCGTGGGACGGGCCGTCTCATTTTCCTTGATGATCCCAGTGAGCCGGCGGGTTGGGGCGGTCGGACTCGCGCCATCATTTTCGCCCAGTCACCAATTGAGCCGCTCATGGGTGGACACGACGAACTCGCTCATGTTGCGTGGTCGTGGCTCACCGAGTCTCTCGCGATGGCCGGAGCGTCCTACGATCATCCAGCAGCGACCGTGACGAGGGTTGTCTCGGTCGGATTCGGGGAGTTGTCCGCCCAGGGTCGAGGTTCTCAAATCGAGGTCCGAGCATCGTGGTCGCCATCGTCGAGTGACGCGAAGCCTCACGCGGAAGCCTGGGCCCGCTTCGTCTTATACCTCGCGGGATTCGACGTTCTGCCCGACGGTGTCTCCGCGATGGGGCTGTAGTGTCCGAAACCGAAACGGCGTCAGAGCCGGACAAGGTCGAACTCCCTCCCGCGACACTCGCTCGCACACCACTTGTGGTCGACACCATCGACGGCCTGTCCACCACGATTGCTGAGCTTTCCCGCGGAACCGGCCCTTTCGGTGTCGACGCTGAGCGATCGAGCGGTTTTCGCTACTCCGCGCGAGCCTATTTGATTCAAGTCAGTCGCCGAGGCGGTGGCACCCATCTCATCGACCCGATCGCCTTCGACGGACTCGACGAACTCGGCGAGCTGCTGGCAACCGACGAGTGGATTCTGCACGCGGCGACTCAGGACCTCGCCTGCCTGGCTGAAGTTGGGCTCGTCCCAACGAAACTCTTCGACACCGAGTTGGGTTCACGCTTGGCTGGACTCCCGAGGGTCGGGCTCGGTACCGTCGTCGCCGAACTTCTCGGACTGCACCTCGCCAAGGAACACTCCGCCGCGGACTGGTCGACCCGGCCAATCCCACCAGACTGGCTGGTCTACGCGGCGCTCGACGTTGAACTGTTGCCCGACCTTCGCGACGCTCTGGCTGCGGTGTTGGAAGTTGCGGGGAAGACCCACATCGCCGAACAAGAATTCGCCAACCTGTTGCAGTGGAAGCCGGCGGAGCCGAGAACTGACCCGTGGCGTCGGCTCTCGGGTCTTCAGAGTTTGACCACGCCGAGACACCTCGCGGTCGCTCGCGAGTTGTGGATTGCTCGTGACCAGTTCGCGGAATCTATCGACATGGGTCCCGGCAGAACGATCCCCGACCGCGCTATTGTCGCCGCCGCGTCTCGACTGCCCAACTCGCGTGGCGCGTTGGCGGCAATCAAAGAATTCAACGGTCGCTACTCGAGGCGAGAGTTAGTTCGCTGGTGGGAGGCGATCGAGCGAGGACTTTCGACAGAGGACCTTCCACCCATGAGAGTTCGGGGAAACGGATTGTCCACGCCCCGGAATTGGAAAGACCGCCATCCAGAGGCTTACGCACGCTTCGTGTGCGTTCGAGAAACGATGTCCGCGATTGCCGAGAAAACTTCTATACCAATTGAGAATCTTGCACTTCCTGAGATGATTCGCCGAATTTGCTACGAGCCTCCCGCGGTGTTTGAACCAGCCGCCGTCGCGGCGTGGTTGCGAGACGCAGGAGCGCGTGAGTGGCAAATAGAGTTGGTTCATGCTGAACTGAATGACTGCTTCGTCCGCGTCCGTGAGAATCCCGCCGAATTCCTCGCTGCTCCGGTCGAAACCGACGACTGACGTCGGGCCCATAGAACATCAATAAGCGGAGGTATCGGAGTGACTCACGACGTTTTCTACATCGATGGCGTGCGGAGCCCATTTGGTCGCGCCGGTGCCAAGGGAATCTATCGTGACACGCGTGCCGACGACCTCGCGACCGCTGCACTTCGCGGTCTCTTGGCGAGGAATCCTTTCGTTCCGTTGGCAGATATCGACGACGTTGCCATTGCCGCGACAACCCAGGAGGGTGACCAGGGATTGACGTTGGGACGCACTGTCGGACTCGCGGCGGGACTCCCCCAGTCTGTCCCCGGATTCGCTATCGATCGAATGTGCGCTGGCGGAATGACATCGATGACCACCCTGGGTTCAGGGATCGGGTGGGGTCAAATTGATGTCGCCATAGCGGGCGGGGTCGAGCACATGGGACGCCACCCCATGCAATTCGCGCTGAAAGCAAATCCCGCGATGCTCGACGCTGGACTTCTAACCGAGGAATCCCTCGCCATGGGATTTACGGCAGAAATTTTGCACGACAACTTTCCCGCGATCACCAAAGATCGAACCGATGCCTACGCGGAACAAAGCCAGCGTCGCGCATGGGCTGCCTACGAGGCCAACTACATCCAACCCGATCTTGTCGAGATCGATACGCCGCACGGTATCGCCAACCGAGACGAACAACTTCGACCTTCGACGACCATCGAATCCCTCGAGGGTCTTGGCACGCCATTTCGGGAAGACGGTCGCGTGACGGCGGGGAACTCTTCCCCGCTCACAGACGGTGCAACGATGTCGATGCTGGCCGGAACGGACGCGGTCAATCGGTTGGGGCTCACCCCCAAGATGCGGCTCGTGTCCTACGCTTTCGCTGGCGTTTCACCCAACGAGATGGGTCTGGGTCCGATACCGGCTACGGAAAAAGCACTGCTGAAGGCTGGTCTCACCATCTCTGACATTGGTGCAATCGAGATTAACGAGGCTTTCGCAGTTCAGGTACTTGCCTTCACCGATCACTTCGCCATCGACCAGACCTCCCAGATTCTGAATTTGTGGGGAGGCGCAATCGCACTGGGGCACCCACTCGCCAGCTCTGGCGTCCGACTCGCGATTCAACTCGCCCGACGGTTCGAATTAGACCACTCGGTTCGATTCGGCATCACCACGATGTGCGTTGGGCTCGGTCAAGGTGGCACGATGGTCTGGGAAAACCCGAACTTCCGCGCATGATCGACTACCCGGTAGAGGATTTCCCGGCATTTGCCGAGTTGACGGAAACCGTCAGCCCGGCAGGCAACAAGGTCGCTATGCTCACCCTGACGAACCACGATGATCGCCGGCCGGTAACACTTGGACCCCTCGGTCTCGAGCGCCTCGGAGAAGCACTAGACGACATCGCGTTACGCGCCAATGCCTTTGATGCTCTCGTCATCACGGGGAATGGCAAAACGTTCTGTGCTGGCGCGAATCTCGACACGCTCGCTGCACCACGGCACTTCGGCGACGCGCTGCAACTCGCCCAAGAAGGCCACCGCGTTTTCTCAAAACTAGCGAACCTGGGTATTCCGACAATCGCGGCAATCAACGGGACGGCGCTCGGCGGCGGTCTTGAACTCGCGCTTCACTGCACCCATCGCATTTCTCACGACGGTCCGATTGCGCTGGGGCTTCCCGAAATCGGACTCGGGCTAATCCCCGGCTGGGGTGGCGCGACTCTACTGCCTCGACTGATCGGTTTCGAGTCGGCGCTTCGGGTGATGGTCGACAACGCCATCTCCAGCACAACCCTGTCGCCTCACGACGCCCTCGAACTCGGAATTGTCGATGCCGTTGCAGCCGATTCGGTCGGCGCCGCTATCGAGTACGTCGATTCATTACCCTCGCAGATCCGAGCGAATCCCGTTACCGATAACGCCTCCGCTCGGCGCGCGATCGACACCACTATCGACCGATATGCATTGCGTGTCGGCAATCCCATCGACGCGCTCGCTCATCTGAGACGCGTTCTTCACCATTCGATCGAGGCAACCCAGGTTGAATCGTTCGAAGCCGAAGACGCCGCGCTCGCGGATTTGATGACAACATCGGAGTTTCGAAACCGACTGTACGCGTTTCGTCTAACAAGCGGAGCACACAAAACGCCACTCTCGACTCCGGACGCAACACCTCGAGAAATCCGCCGCGTTGGTGTGGTCGGTGCTGGGCTCATGGCGAGTCAGATCGCACTGGCTTTTGCCGAGTCCAAGGATCGGACGGTCATCGTGACGGATGTGAGTCAGGACAAACTTGACGCAGCACGTAATCGAATTGATGGCTGGCTGGGCGCACGCGTCGCGAAAGGTGCGCTGTCCTCGGAAGGCCAGTCCGAAACGCTCTCCCGCATCAGCACGACACTGGCGATCTCGGATTTCGCCGATTGTGACCTGGTCGTCGAGGCGGTATTCGAGGATCTCGCCGTCAAAAAGGACGTGCTCATCGCCGTCGAATCCGTCGTGAGTGCCGAGTGCATCATTGCCTCCAACACCTCGTCCCTGTCCATCGAGACAATGGCGTCGTTTGCCTTACGCCCCGACAGAATTGCCGGGATTCATTTTTTCAACCCAGTCGCCGCGATGAAACTCGTCGAGATTGCGCGCAACGACCGTCAATCGGACGAGACGCTCGCGACTGCGGTCGCTATTGCCCAATCGCTCCGAAAAACGCCCGTTATCGTGGCGGACCAGCCTGGGTTTGTGGTCAACCGACTGCTGTCGACGTTCCTCGGTGAGTCCTTGCGATTGGTCGAGAGCGGTGTTTCACTGGACGACATCTCGAGTGCTCTCGCGCCGTTGCGACTGCCGATGACGCCGTTCGCGCTCATTGATCTGATTGGCAGAACGGTAACGCTCTCGATGCTTGGGTCGCTTCAGGCAAGTGCACCGGACCGGTTCTTTGTCGGCGACGCTCTGCGCACGGCAACCTCGAGCCCGTCAACCAAATCTGTTGGCGATGACCTCACCGCTAACGTTTCGGCGTCGCGGTCACTCGGTCAGAACGAGATTCATGACGTGGTGGTTGACGCACTGGTGCGCGAGGTCGCAATCATGATGGACGCCCACGTCGTCGCGAGTGTCCGAGACATCGACCTGTGCATGATCAACGGTGCGGGTTGGCCCGCCGCGATCGGCGGATTGACGCCGTACCTCGACGACTGTGGGGCCAGTGAGCGAGTGACGGGAAAACTGTTTCACCCATCGGCGCACGCAGGTTAACGCTTTTTCGGTTTTGCTTTCGGAACGACCGAGCCGCTGAGCTGGTTGATGATCTTCGACGCAATGGCGTCGGGAGTAAGTCCCACTCGCGCAAGAATGTTCCCCCGCGTGTCGTGTTCGAGGAATTCGTCCGGGAGTCCCAGTTCGTCGACGCCGGTGTCGACCCCAGCCTGTCGAAGTTCTTGACGAATTCGAGTGCCAACTCCGCCAACACGAATTCCGTCCTCGATGGACACGACGATTCGATGGTCGCGGGCAAAATCGACGATTGAGGACGCGACGGGGATCACCCAGCGCGGATCGATAACCGTGGAGCCGATTCCCGACGAAGCGAGGCGTTCAGCGACGTCGAGCGCGAGAGGTGCCATCGCCCCAACGGCAACGAGGAGAACATCGTGGGCGGCATCTTCTCGCAGTACATCAACTCCGTCGCCGGTTCGCCGAATAGCAGGGATGCTTTCGACGACGTTGCCCTTCGGGAAACGAACGACAGTCGGTCCATCCTTGACCCCGATTGCTTCGCCCAACTCTTCACGCAATGTCGATGCGTCGCGCGGGGCCGCAATCCGAATCCCGGGAACGATTTGCAACATCGCGAGGTCCCACATCCCGTGGTGGGACGCGCCGTCCGGACCCGTGACACCGGAACGGTCGAGAACAAACGTGACACCGGCTTTGTGTAGCGCAACGTCCATGAGCACCTGGTCAAATGCTCGACCCATAAAGGTCGCGTAGACAGCGACGACGGGATGAAGTCCTCCGAAAGCGAGTCCCGCTGCGCTGGTCGTGGCGTGTTGCTCGGCGATACCGACATCGAAGACGCGATCGGGGAACACCTCGGCCATTGCTGAAAGTCCCGTGGGTCGCAGCATGGCCGCCGTGATTCCCACGATTGTGTCGTCTTGACGCGCGAGTTCGACGAGTTCGTCCGCGAACACCGTTGTCCACGACTGTCCGCCACCACCGTTTTCTTCGCCCGTGACCGGATCGAACGCACCGATTGCGTGGAACTGGTCGGCTTCATTGAGACGAGCGGGCTCGTAGCCGCGTCCCTTTTCGGTGATCACGTGAACGATGACCGGGCTGCCGTAATCCTTCGCTTGCTCTAGCGCGCGCTGGACATCGCGAATGTTGTGGCCATCGATTGGCCCGATGTATTTGATGTCGAGGTTCGAATACAAAGCCTCATTGTTGGTAAACCTCGAGAGGAAGCCGTGCACCCCGCCTCGGATGCCCCGGTAGATCGCACGAGCAGGTCCACCAAGACGTTTCGTGATCGCCCACGAGACCCGATGAAGGGTTCGATACGAGGGCCGGGTCCGGACATCCGTCAAGAATCGTGCGACACCGCCGATTGTTGGGGCGTACGACCGACCATTGTCGTTGACCACGAGGACGAGCCTGCGAGAGTTGTCGTGGGAAATGTTGTTGAGGGCTTCCCACGTCATACCGCCCGTCAGTGCGCCATCACCGATGACGGCGACGACGTGTCGATCGGACTGCCCCGTCATCTCAAACGCTTTGGAGATACCGTCGGCCCAGGACAGCGAACTGGACGCGTGACTCGATTCGACGATGTCGTGTACCGATTCAGACCGTTGTGGGTATCCCGCGAGTCCACTGGCTTCGCGCAGATGCGCGAAGTCCTGTCGGCCCGTCAGGAGTTTGTGGACGTAGGACTGATGTCCCGTGTCCCAGATGATTGGGTCGTTCGGAGAATCGAACACGCGATGCAGTCCCACCGTCAATTCAACGACGCCCAGATTCGGCCCAAGGTGACCACCAGTGACCGACACGGAGTCGATGAGAAACTCACGGATCTCGCCCGCGAGTTTGTCACATTCCGCCAACGTCAACTTCTTGACATCGCTGGGCGAGGAGATATTTGACAGGTACATGGCTGTTTACAGGAGCGATCGCAGAACGTATTGGAGGATCCCACCATTTCGGTAGTAGTCCGCTTCTCCCGGTGTGTCGATGCGCACCACCGCGTCAAACTCAATCGTCGTAGCTCCCGCCGGCGAGTGCTCCGTCGGGGAAGCCACTACGCGAACCGCGCGTGGCGTAGTCCCGGAGTTTAGTTCCTCGATACCAGTGAACGAAAACTCTTCCCTACCCGTGAGACCAATAGACTGGGCATTCTGCCCAACCGGGAACTGCAGAGGAATAACTCCCATCCCGATGAGATTTGACCGGTGGATTCGCTCGAACGACTCGGCGATGACCGCCTTAACCCCGAGCAAACTTGTCCCCTTCGCAGCCCAGTCTCGGCTGGAGCCGGATCCGTACTCTTTGCCAGCGAGAATAACCAGCGGCGTTCCCGACCGCTGATAGTTCTGTGACGCGTCATAGATGAACGATTGCTCGCCGCCGCTCGTCGTGAAGTCGCGGGTGTAACCACCCTCCACACCATCCAGAAGCTGGTTCTTCAAGCGGATGTTCGCGAAGGTTCCGCGAATCATGACCTCGTGATTTCCGCGGCGGGACCCGTACGAGTTAAAGTCACCACGGTCGACACCGTTCTCTTGCAAGTACTTTCCCGCAGGAGTATCCGCCTTGATGGAACCAGCGGGCGAGATGTGGTCTGTGGTCACCGAGTCACCAAGAAGGGCGAGCACACGTGCTCCCGAGATATCGGACACGGGCGACGTCGCCACGGTCATCCCCTCGAAATACGGCGGTTTACGCACGTAGGTCGACTTCTCGTCCCACTCGAACACGTTCCCGACTGGCGTCGGGATGGATTTCCAGCGATCGTCACCGTCGAAGACCGACGCGTACTGTCGCACAAACATCTCGGTGTCGATCGACGAATCGATAGTCTTCTGCACCTCCGCGGCCGACGGCCAAATGTCGGCCAAGTAGACGTCGTTACCATCGGCATCTTGACCGAGTGCGTCCGATTCAAAATCAAAATTCATTGTTCCCGCAAGTGCATAGGCAATCACGAGCGGAGGCGATGCGAGGTAGTTCATCTTCACGTCGGGGTTGATACGACCCTCGAAGTTGCGGTTTCCCGACAAAACAGCGGTGACCGCGAGATCGTTGTCGTTGACCGCGGCGGAAATCTCGGCAGGGAGTGGTCCCGAGTTACCGATACACGTCGTACAGCCGTAGCCGACAAGATAGAAACCAAGGGCTTGGAGGTCGTCCATGAGGCCGGCCTTCTCGTAATAGTCCGTCACGACTTTCGAGCCGGGCGCGAGGGTGGTCTTGACCCACGGCTTGGAAACTAGACCCTTTGCGACCGCGTTTCGAGCCAGAAGCCCAGCAGCGAGCATGACCGACGGGTTGGACGTGTTCGTGCACGAGGTGATGGCCGCGATGGCGACGTGACCGTTGTCAACAGTGAACCGCTCTCCGTCGACTGAGACTTCCGCGGCCTTGCCCGCTCCGTAAACAGTGAGATCTTTCGCGAACGTCTCTTTCGCCTTGTCCAGTTCGATGCGGTCCTGCGGACGCTTCGGTCCGGCAATCGACGGGACAACGGTTCCGAGGTCGAGCTCGAGATACTCCGAGAACACCGGCTCAATGTCGGGGTTGTGCCACAGTCCCTGAGCCTTGGCGTAGGCCTCGACGAGTGACACGGTTTCAGCGGGTCGGCCGGTGAGCTTCAGATAGTCGACCGTGACCTGGTCGACGGGGAACATCGCGGCGGTCGAGCCGAACTCCGGGCTCATGTTTCCGATCGTGGCGCGGTTTGCCAACGGAACTTGCCCGACGCCCTTGCCATAGAACTCGACGAACTTGCCGACCACACCGTGCTTCCGAAGCATTTCGGTGATCGTGAGCACGACGTCCGTCGCCGTGATCCCCGAGGGGATGTCACCGGAAAGCTTGAATCCCACGACTCGAGGGATCAACATCGAGACGGGCTGGCCGAGCATCGCGGCTTCGGCTTCGATACCGCCGACGCCCCAGCCGAGGACGCCGAGTCCGTTGACCATGGTGGTGTGCGAGTCGGTGCCAACACACGTGTCAGGGAACGCTAACGTCTCGCCATTGACGTCCCGCGTGTACACGACCTTCGCGAGGTTCTCCATGTTGACCTGGTGGACAATTCCCGTTCCCGGCGGGACAACTTTGAAGTTATCAAAAGCTGTCTGACCCCATCGCAGGAATTGGTAACGTTCACCGTTGCGCTCGTATTCGATCTCGACGTTGCGTTCGGATGCGTCTTCTCGACCGAACAGGTCGGCAATGACCGAGTGGTCGATGACGAGTTCAGCGGGAGCGAGTGGGTTGATTTTTTCCGGGTCTCCGCCCAGTTCGGCGACCGCTTCTCGCATGGTGGCGAGGTCGACGATGCACGGCACCCCAGTGAAGTCCTGCATCACAACGCGAGCAGGGGTGAACTGAATTTCGGTGTCGGGCTCGGCGTTAGCATCCCAACTTCCGAGCGCACGAATCTGCGCTGCTGTGATGTTCGCGCCGTCCTCAGTGCGAAGCAGATTCTCAAGGAGAATCTTCAGGCTGTACGGAAGGCGTGCGTGCCCCTCGACCGCGTCGAGTCGAAAAATCGTGTAATCACGGCCTTCGACGGACAGCGTGGCCTTGGAACCAAACGAATCGATGCTCACAGCAAACTACTCCTCACGAGGGACAACTCCCCCATCCTAATCCAGCGCGTTCGGCCTAGCGGGCAGCCGCGGCGAGAGCGGAACGCATCATCAACCACGTCACCCACAACAAGGCCGCATAAAGCGGAAGACCCATGAGAAGTTTTGTGGCGGCCAGCGCCGCGGTTGCCTGCGCCAGGTACAACGGGACTTGGACTGCGAGCCGAAGCCCGAAGAAACATGCCCACACCACGGTTGCGAGATACGCTGCGCGACGTACGATCGGGGTTGAGCGCGCGGGGTTCTCAGAGACGAGCATGTTCGTCACGATTCCGATGAGTGGGCGTCGAACCAGAATCGACACGAGCATCACCGCCATCGAGATTGAGTTGATGATGAAGCCTCCCACGAAGTTGTCCTCCGCACGTCCCGTCCACAATGCGAACCCCGCGCTCAGCGCGATTCCGATACCCCCTGAGATCGCCGGCATAACCGGAAGACGTTGGACGAGTCGCGCGAGCAGAATCGCGATGGCAACGATGACCGGGGCGACCACCGAGGGAAAGAGGTCTCCCGTCACGGTGAACACCACAAGGAACAAGAAACCCGGAGCGGTTGATTCGATGACACCGCGCACCCCGCCAATTGCGCTGAACAGGCTGGCAGTGGTCATTTTCTCGTGAGCAACGAGCGATGCGAGCGACGATTTCGAGACCGATTCTTCGAGCGGGTTTGTCATGCCACCGTCCCGGGCTGAGGAGGAACGCGAAGTGTCAACAGTTCGCGCGGGGGAAGTGCTTCAGTGCCGCGGTTCACAACGATGCTGCGAAACACGTCTTCCACGACGGCTGCGCGCGAATCCGATTCTGCTGCCGGACCTGAAATGACTCCACGCAGGAACCACTTCGGTCCGTCCACTCCAACAAATCGAACAGGACGCTTGGAGCCATCGGCTGTCGGGACCGCTGCCCGAACTTCAGGCCCGAACGGACCGACGACGTGATCCGCCTTACCGCCCTGTTTCACGACCTGCGCCGCTACCTGCTCGCGGATCTCGTTCCACAGACCTTCGGTTCGTGGTGCCGCAAAAACCTGTACTTGAAGCGTAGAGCCGTCGATGTCGAAGGTCGCAGCCACCAGCCGCTTTGTTGCCTCTTCGATGTCAAGCCTCAACTGTAAACCCGTTCGCGGCGTGACCTTGATTGCCCCGAGATCGATGAACGGTTGAACCGCACTCACCTCGGAAATGTCGAACGGTCCGGTCATCTCGCGATCGGCGGGGGCGCTCTTCTCGCTCATGACGCTGCTCCTGTCACTCCGGTCGAACCGAATCCACCCGCACCGCGTTCGGTGCCGGGGAGCTCGGTCACGGGAACGAATCGAGCGCGCACCACCGGCTGTATGACGAGTTGAGCGATACGGTCACCGACGGCAACAGAAAAAGTGTTCGCTGGATCTGAGTTAATCATGACTACTGAGATTTCTCCTCGATAGCCGGCATCGATGGTGCCCGGTGAATTGACCAATCCAATTCCGTGTTTTGCGGCCAGCCCAGAGCGCGGCATCACGAACGCGACGTAGCCATCAGGCAACGCAATCGAGATACCGGTGGGAACAACGGCACGTTCGCCGGGTTCCAGTGTGACGGCGACCGTTGACAACAGATCCGCTCCAGCGTCGCCTGGGTGTGCATACAAAGGGGGCGTTCCAACAATGAGAACCTCGGGTGTCATTCGTTCAGGGTAATACATGGTCGAATGGTTACATGGTTCGTTACCGAGAATCCCTGACCCCGTCGTGGTCCTTTCACCTCGCACTCCTCGTCGTCATCCCCATGGGTTTCGGAATGCTCGCTCCGATCAATATCGTGGCGGGTTACGTCGCGGCGATCACGCTCTACGCCATCACGCTCATCGCTTTCGTCGTTTTCGCGCCCCGAATTGTGGTGACCGACACACACTTCCACGCGGGAAGGGCGTCCATCGAATTGTCTCTCTTAGGCAAAGCGACGGTTGTCGAGAAGGCGGACCGTGATCGCGCGATTACCGACGCGCGCACTTGGAAGGTATTGCGCGCGTGGATTCCGCGAGGAATCAGCGTAGCCGTGAAGGATTCAAATGACCCGACGCCCAGTTGGTACGTTTCGACACGCAACCCCGAAAAGCTACGAGACGCGCTTCGCGCGAATTAGGACTCGCACTCCGAACAAAACGCGCCGGTCTTGTTTTCTTTGGCGATTTGCGAGCGGTGCTTGACCAAGAAGCAGGACATGCATGTGAACTCGTCGGCCTGCGGCGGAACCACAATGACATCGAGCTCCATGCTCGCGAGGTCTTGACCGCTCATCTCGAGGCTGTCCGGGTTGTCCGCGTCGTCGAGAATGTCGCCGGGCCGAGGCTCGGGGACGCGCTCTTGAAGAGCTTGAAGCGATTCGTGATCTTCCTCACCCTTGCGGGGGGAATCGTAATCAGTAGCCATGTTTTTGGTGAAGCCTTTCGTGTGCCGTGCTGGCGGCGATAGTTTGCGACACTTTACAACGAAAAGCAAACTCACCTGCGACATTCGCGACGAACGTGTCGCGCTAAGGGTATTCTCGCTGAACAAGAGCAACCGAGGAGTTGGCGATGGAAGAGTTGTCGGTCATCGAGGTGACGAGCGATGGAATCATCGTGGTCACTCGTGACGGTCAACGATATTCCGTTGCTCTCGATGACGCGCTCCGGTCCAAACTCGGACACACTCCTTCCCCGACAACGGCGGTCACTGTGTCACCCAAAGAAATCCAATCCCTGTTGCGCTCCGGGCTCTCGGTCGACGAAGTCGCAGCCGCGACGGGTTCCAGCGCCGAACACATCGCTCGCTTCGAGGGACCAATCGTTGCCGAGCTCGCGTTCGTTCTCGAACGCGCTCTGGCGGTGCCCGTTGTCGGCGACGGTGCTGAATCGTCATTCGGAATTGAAATCGCTGCACGCATCACCAACCAAGGCGGTCACATCATTCGGTGGCAGGCCTATCGAACCAACGATGAATGGGTGGTCGGTGCCCGATGCGTTCTCGGTGACGTCGAAGAGGATGCGACCTGGTCATTCGATCCACGAAAGATGACTCTCGTCCCATCCAACGCGCCCGCGGTCCGAATCTCGAAATCGGAGTCGGTCGATGCCGCGTTGTTCCCACCGCTTCGGGTCGTCACTCCGAAACCAGCCTCTCGATTCGACAGCGGTGAATTCGAGCCACTTCCAGCTCCGGTAGTCGACGAGCCCGCGTCAGAGACACCATTGCCTGTTCAGGCCGCGACCTCGTCAATTGACGTCGACCTGTCGGTGTCCAGTCCAGCCGACGAACTGGCTGAACCGGCGGCTCACCTTGATGATTTGTCGCGACGACGGGGTGAACGAAAAGATGCCATCGCCTCGCATCCGTCGACCGGTTCGATTCCCATCATCACTCCCGACATGCTCGAAATGCCCGACGATTCACCCGTCGCTCCCGAGGAAGTTCCCGCCACCCAGGTGGACGAGACGGGATCGAAACCCAAGCCGAGTACCGATGTGTTCACCGATCCGACACCGAGCCGCTCAAAGCGGCAGCGAGCGGCGATGCCCACCTGGGACGAAATCGTTTTCGGCGCTCGCCCGGAAGAGGACTAGCTAGGCGAACGCGCCGCCCCGAATGATGGGGACAAGGGTTTCGGTGCGACTCAGTCCCCCGTGTTGGCCAACCATCGCCATCGATTGGTCGGTCGCGAGTCCCTCGATGTAATAGACCGATTCGCCGCGCGGCGTCACGAGTACATTTCCAATTCGTTCGCGGGCAAAATCCTCGACCTGGCCGAACCACCCCGCGGCGATTGCCTCCTCGCGCGAGACGACATGGGATCGATGTCTTTCAGCGTCGAGCCAGCGCTCCAGCGTGGCGGACTCGTCGTCGGCATACAAATGCAGGAACCGAGGTTCCCCTCCAACCGTCACCCCGTCGAGGAGAGACGAGCCCGCTGGAACAACTACGTGTCGTGAGGCGGGGACATCCATCACCCCGTGGTCGGCAGTGATGATGAGCCCGTCCGTTGGCGACAACCGACGACAGACGTCGGCGACAAACCCGTCTAACTCCTCCAGCCGCCGAATCCATTGGTCCGACGAAACCCCCGACGCGTGAGCAGCCATATCGAGCTCGGCGATGTAGACATAGGCGACACCAGCGCGATGACTCGCTAGAAACTCGTCCACGGCACTCAGGCGGTCGTCCCAGGTTTTAGCGCTGACATAAGGCGCTCCTCGTAAAATCGCCCGAGTCAAACCCGAGTCGCGATATCTCGGAGACGAGATGATCGCGGTTGGTAGATCGGGGTTCCGTTCCCACAGAGTCGGGACGGGTTGCCAGACCGCCGGATCTACTGCGTCCAACCCCGACAGTTGATTGATGATTTCCGTTGTTGCCGGATCACGGATCGCATAACCGACCATGCCCGTCTCGCCGGGCGACGAGCCAGTCATGAGGGTCGTCAGCGCCGAGGCCGTGGTGGTGGGGAAACCGCTGTGGGCGTCCGTCCTGGTCAACGATCCGATTGTTCGGGCATGCGCGGAACGGGCGTTGAGGTTTACCGTCCCGAGTCCATCCACGAGTATCACAATCGATCTACGCGACGGTGGCAACCTTAGCGAGTTCTCCTCAGCACGAACGGAAGCAAAAGCACTAACCAAAACCTCCGCGAGGCAACGGTCGCTCGAGCCAATGACAGGTAAAATCGGGGACACTGTGAGTCAAACCCCTTCCTCTTCCGAACGTATCGATGACGTTGACGTTTCCCACGAAATGCAGGGGTCATTCCTCGAGTATGCCTACTCCGTCATCTATTCTCGCGCCCTCCCCGATGCTCGTGATGGGTTAAAGCCGGTTCAGCGCCGCATCATCTATCAAATGGCCGAGATGGGACTGCGTCCCGAAAAAGGTTACGTCAAGAGTGCACGCGTTGTCGGCGAAGTCATGGGAAAGCTCCATCCCCACGGCGACAGCGCAATCTACGACGCTCTCGTGCGGCTAGCGCAGTCATTCAGCCTCCGGGTGCCATTCGTGGACGGCCACGGCAACTTCGGCTCGCTCGATGACGGTCCCGCAGCCTCCCGCTACACGGAAGCAAAGCTTCGCCCTGAAGCCATCGCCATGACGGACAGCCTCGACGAAGACGTCGTCGACTTTGTTCCGAACTATGACGGGCAGCTTCTGCAGCCCGACGTCCTGCCCGCCGCGTTCCCCAACCTCCTCGTCAACGGTGCTGCCGGGATTGCTGTCGGAATGGCAACGAACATGGCGCCACACAACCTCGTCGAGGTCGTTCAAGCCACCCGCCATCTGCTCGCCCACCCTGAGGCAACGTTGGACGATCTGATGGCCTTCATTCCCGGCCCCGACCTTCCGAGCGGTGGAATCATCGTCGGGCTCGAGGGAATTCGTGACGCGTACATGTCGGGAAAGGGCACATTCCGGACGCGTGCACGCTCCACGATCGAACAAGTTTCAGCTCGCAAGACCGGAATTGTGGTCACCGAACTGCCCTACCTGGTTGGCCCGGAACGCATCATCGAACGCATCAAAGACGGTGTGACAAAGAAAAAAATCACGGGAATTTCCAATGTTGTCGACCTCACCGACCGCAAAAACGGACTTCGGCTTGTCATCGAGGTGAAGACGGGTTTCTCTCCGGAGGCCGTCCTCGACCAGTTGTACCGCCAGACGCCTCTCGAAGATGGCTTCTCAATCAACAATGTCGCGCTCGTCGCGGGAAAGCCCGAAACGCTCGGCCTGGTCGACATGTTGCGGGTGTACATCGCCCATCGACTTCAGGTTGTCACCCGCCGATCGCGATTCCGCCTCGATCGCAAGACCGAGCGTCTCCACCTGGTCGAGGGACTCATTCGCGCGATCGTCGATATCGACGCGGTGATTCGAGTCATCCGAGCCTCGGATGACGCTGCGTCCGCGCGAACGGAATTGCAGTCCACGTTCTCTCTAACGGAACTTCAGGCCGATTACATTCTCGAGCTTCGACTTCGTCGGCTCACCAAGTTTTCGCGAATTGAGCTCGAATCAGAACGGGATTCACTGGTCACGGACATCGCCGCGCTCACCAGTTTGCTGTCGAGCGAAGATTCGCTGCGCACGGTCGTCTCGGACGAACTCGCCGATGTCGCGGCACGATACGGAACTCCGCGTCGGACGACGCTTCTGGACGGCGAGGACGTCCCCGTCGTCGGCGCGATTGCGAGCCTCGGGCTCGAGGTCGAAGACGAACCGTGCAGTGTCGTTCTGACCGCAACCGGGAAACTGTTGCGGACTCCCGCGACATCCGAGTTCCCCGCAGTCGCCAAACGGGTGAAGCACGATGTCGTCCGGTCGGTGGTCCGAACGACCACTCGGGGGGATGTCGGAGCGATCACGTCGAACGGCCGTTTCGTTAGGTTCACGCCAGTAGCGCTCCCCTCCTCTGACGGAGCTATCGGCTATGCAACGGGGTCGAAAGCGACCGATTACGTTGTTGGTCTCACGTCCGGCGAAAAAATCATCACCATCGTTCC
>Ga0315905_10000606_pt1 | contig 38748 bp, 32 predicted proteins | sample LakEriMetagenome_5_FD_203522 | JGI IMG/M metagenome (GOLD analysis project Ga0315905, IMG submission 203522) | Freshwater fungal communities from buoy surface, Lake Erie, Ohio, United States - Buoy 4 MA121 | ecosystem: Environmental > Aquatic > Freshwater > Lake | place: USA: Lake Erie, Ohio...
AGATGTCGCCGCTGACACTGATCGCGTTGTCGGGCCAATGATGGATGAGTTGCACAAGCAACTGGTTGTTTTCAACATAAAGATTCCAGCCGCGCAGGTCGCCACCGTCCATGCGGGAAATGATGGCGCCGGAATTGGTGCCGAACTCCTGGTGCGCCACCACTTCAAAGAGGCGGATCCACCCGGAAAACGTGAAGGCCTGGTCTTTTTCAAAGTCGCCGACATCCGCGCAGGCGAGACGGGTGTTGTCGGCGGTGCGGAATGAAGTGACGAGGTTCGGATAATCATCCCAAACCGGCGGCGATCCCTCGCATGGGTATTTTTTGCCGCCGATGCGCTCGGTCACTTCGGACCCCCTGGTCTCATCGAGCGGAAACCAAGCAAGCAATCCTTCGCGCACCTGCTTCGGGCCCGTGCCGAGCCATGCGTTTATGTTTTTGCTTTCCTTCGCAGCAAGATCGCGCAAGGCAGCCTCCGCTTTGGCGCGACGGCCCAGCGCGGCATCAAAGGCCGGTCGATCGGCGGCTTGGCAGAGCACCTGGTTCGGCTCCCAAGCGAGATCGTCGCCAGTCCATGATTTCTCGCGGATGTTGCCGAAATACGCAGCCAGTGAGTACATGTCGCGTTGGGACAGCGGATCGTACTTGTGATCGTGGCACACCGCGCAACCGGTGGTCATGCCCATGAACACCGCGCCAAATGCCTCGGTGCGCTCGCGGATCAGGTTGTTCCAAAGTTCCTCGACAATCGTGCCGCCTTCGCCGGAGGAAATGCCGGCGCGCACGAATCCCGATGCCACCAGCGCATCCTGATCGCCGTCGGCCAGCAGGTCCCCGGCCAGTTGCTCGGTGATGAAGCGATCAAAGGGTTTGTTGGCATTGAAGGCCCGAATGACGTAATCGCGGTAACCCCAGATCGAACGAAAGACATCGTAGTGAATGCCGTGACTGTCGCCGTAGCGCGCGTAGTCGAGCCAGTGCCGGGCGCGCTGTTCGCCGTACTGCGGTGATGCCAGCAAGCGGTCGACCACCTTTTCATAGGCCTGATCGACGGGCGCGGGGTCGTTGAAAAATGCGACGATTTCTTCCGGTGTCGGCAGCAGTCCGGTCAAGTCGAGGGTGACCCGACGCAGCAATCCATGTCGGTCGGCCTCGGGATTGGGTGCGATTTTTTCCACCACGAGTTTGTTCAGGATGAAACGATCCACCGGGGTTTTGCCCCAGCTTTCATCGGCCACAACCGGCAGCGCGGATTTTTCCGGCGTTTCAAATGCCCAGTGGTTGCTGAACTCGGCTCCCTGGCGGATCCATTCGGTGAGCAGTTGAATCTGGTTCTCGTCTAACAGTTTCTCGACGTCCTTTGGCATTCGCTCGTCGGGGTCGTGCGACCGGATGCGCCTCACCAACTCGCTTTCCTCGGGTTTGCCGGGCACGATGTTGCGTTTGCCCTCGGCATTGACAAAACCCAGCGCGTTGTCGCGCAGGTCGAGGCGCAGGGTTTCGCCCGCCTCATTCACCGCCTTCTTGGCGCGACTCGCGGTGTCGGGTCCATGGCAGTGGTAGCAGTGGTTCGACAGGATCGGCTGCACGTCGCGGTTGTAATCGATGCGCCCGGCGTGCGGAGCTGCGGCTGCCGCCACGACCGTGCCGGTCCTGCTCTTGCCACAGGCGGCAAGCAGGGCCAGCAAGACAATCAACAGTATGCGGGAACGGGACATCGGATGAAACAAAACGATTCCGCCGCCCATGCGATGGAACGCCGGGACTTTAGCGCACGAAATTTGAGAAAACAAGTCCGAGCACGACCCGGCATGAATTCCATCATGTCCGGCGGTCTCGATGAACAGCTCGATTATTTCTTCATCACGATCACATCCGAAGCGGCATGGTTCATGCGACCGCCGCCGACGGTCTTGAAGCCATAGATGTAGTACGCCGTCGTATTGCCGGGGATCGGTTGTTGCGAGACCAGTTCACCGTTGGCGAGGTTGCACTGGATGAAGTTCCACTTGCGGTCCTTCATCAAGCCGCCGGCGTTGGTGAAATAGACCCATGCCTCCGAGAAGTCGCCTTTGTATTTCGAACGAATCACGCTGCCGGGATTTCCCGTCGGCTTTTCGATTTTTGGCAGCGGCGGTCCGCCTTTGACGATGTTGTCGGCGAAAGTATAAATTTCCGGCGCGTCTTCCCAGCAGTTGCCGTGACCATGGGCGAGAAACGGTCGCAGGCACAGGCTGCTCGGTCCGGCGGTGGTTCGGGCGGATTTGGCGACGATGTCGATTTGGAAAACCGGATCGGCCACGCCGGTGACCCACAACATCGGCATTTTGGCAAAGGGCAGATGGGCCGAAGGATCCCACTTCTTCCGATAGTCGCCGAACTGTGCTTCGGTCATGTTCTTCGGCGGAAACCAGCAGGCCAGACCGGGGTTGTCGCTTTCATGAATGAAGCCACCACCATAAACCGGAATCACGAAGGCAAAACGCGAATCGATTCCCGCCACCGCGCTGACGAGTGTGCCGCCCCACGAGATCCCATTCAGACCGATTTTTTTCGGGTTGATCTCGGGAAAGGATCGCAGCAGCGAATTCGCACGGATGATGTCGGCAACGGCGTGATAGTACCACTGTTCCTTGTCGGGCAGTGCGCGATCACCGAACCAGTCGATGCGCGAGGGCCCGGCATTCGGGTGTGCGGTACCGACCGGGGCATTGCCTTCCAGTCCGTGCACATTGCCGCCCGGCAGGTGACCTTCCAGGTCCATGACGATCGCCGCATAGCCGTGGTTGTTCCAAGTCCGGACCCATCCCGGATAGGCAGTGCCGCCGCCACCGTGGGCGCAAACCACCGCAGGCCAGCCGCCGGCCGGTGGCGTGCCCTGCGGAGCGGCGTAGTAGGCGAACACCCAGGTCGGTTTGCCTTTGTAGGGCAGTCCTTCGTAAAACAGGGATTTCATTCCAGCGGCCGGACGTTCCGCAGCAGGATGTGTCGGCGGCGCCTTTGCGAGCGTGGCGGTTTCCCATACCGCTTGGGCTGCGGGGTTCGCCGCTGCAGGGGGCACGGAAAGTGCGACAAAGACGGAGATAATGGCGAGCCACACGATTTTCTCCGCAGCGGATTGGCGCTTCCCGCCCGGTAGTGAAATGACCACGGGGGACTGTATGTTTGAGGACCTGAGGTTTTTTGATTGCATGCGGAAGTAACGAATGGATGGAAAAATCGGCGGGCGGCACCGTTTTCAAGGGAGAAAGTGCCGCCGCAACCTTGCCCAATGATACAGCTTCAAGCCCGTGGCTCTTTCAAGTCACTCATAAAAGTGCGGATCGTCCTTCAGCACCATCAACTCCGGTTCGATGTGGCTACTCCTCTTTTTTCTTCGCATCCGCCGCTGCTTTCTTCTTCGGCGCGGGAGCCTTTTTGGGCTTCTTCCCCGGGGGCTCAGCCACGGGTTCGTTGACGATTCGGTCAATCTCATCCGCGTCGATTTTTTTATTGGAATTGACATCGAGTTTGGCGGCCATGAAGTCCTGTTTTTCGAAGGCTGCGGTCACGGCTGCGCGCTCCGTCGGGTCGAGCATCAAATCCTTGTTGCTGTCGTACCCCGTCATCAACCATTCAAAAAGCGGCGAGTGACCGGGAAAAGCCGCGGGCGGCGTGGCAGGTTTCTTGGAACGTTTCTTGGCAGGATTCGCCGCGGGTGCATCCGGAGGAACTTCTGGAGGTGTTGCCGGTGGTGTTTCCGCCAGGCTGGCAGTGATCGTGCCGACGACGAGCGCGAAGAGGAAAGCACAGGTTTTCAAATTCATAAGGTTGTTGAGCATGAAACTACGGCATTCAGCTGTTGTGTCGAGTGTTTTTTCACTTGGCTTGATTGCCGTGAACAGCATGTTCCCTGATCGTGGGCAACGCTCAGGATCGGAAAAAGGCGGGTAAATTTCGGGCGAGCATGTAGGCGGCGACGAACCACATGCCGATGGCGAAGACCCGCTGCAGCGCGGCTCCCGAGAGGCGGGATCGCAGTGCGCCGCCGACAAACATTCCGGCGAATCCGCCGCCGATGAACAGCGCGGTGACAGGCATCGGAAACTGTTGCCCGTGCGCGAGGTGCGCGGCCAAACCGGAGAGCGAGATCAGGAAAATGACGAGCAGCGATGTCGCGACCGCGCGATGGATGCTCATGCCGGTCACGTAGAGCAGGGCGGGAACGATGATGAAACCGCCACCCACACCGAACAGTCCCGACATCAGGCCCGCTGCGCAGCCGGCCAGCGAGAGCCGCACGTAGCAACCGGGGCCGAGCCCTCCGCCGGGTCGCACAGTGCAGGGACCGGGGACGATGCCCGTTTCGGCTTTGCCTCGCCACATGCGCAGGCCGATGAAAGCCATGATCAGGGCGAAAGCGGACAGCAACAGAGCTGCGGAAACCTTGGTGCCGATCCATGCGCCGAGCGGGGCGAGCACCATGCCGGCGACGGCAAAAACCAAACCCGCGCGCAGGTCCACTTCCTTTTCCTTCAGCCGCAGCGCCGCTCCGAAACCGGCGGTGATCCCGACCGCGGCAAGGCTGAGTCCGATCGAGGTGCCGACCGGAATGTTCAGTCCATAGACCAGCAAAGGCACGCCGAAAATGGAGCCGCCGCCACCGGTCAGGCCGAGCGAGATGCCGACGATCAGGCCGAAAGCGAGACCCAACAAATCATGCATCCAGACGTCCATGGGTCAGGCGAGAAGTTCCTGCGGAGCGTGGTCGAATTTGTCGGCAACGCAGATCACGTCGCGGCCCTGGCAGGCGAGAAAGCCGCACGCACCAGTGGCGCGCAAGCCGCTCTGGCAGGAAACAATCAGCGGACCGTCAGCAGGTAATTCACCGAACCGCGGACGCAGCCTGGTGTGAGCGATGTTTTGTGCGTTGCGCAAGTGTCCGGCGGAGAATTCGGTGGCTTTGCGCACATCGAGCAAGCCGTACTGCGTGCCGTTGGAAAGCAGCGCCGCGACATCGGGGAATGCAACCGACCGCGTGATCGTTTTACTCCCGGCCGGTGCGGCATCGACGGCGCTGGCAGAGAGCGTGCCTATGATTTTGTCGAAGCCCATGCGCACGAGTTGGCGCACGTATTCTTCCGACTCGGCGGGGTTGTCCACCACGAGCACGATCTCGTTTTCCGGCGAGAGGTAACTCCCGGCGAAGTCGGCGAATTTCTCCGGCGGAGTGAATAAGCTGCGGTGCAGATGTCCGGCGAGGAAGCTGCCGCGTTCCCGCGTGTCGAGCACCACGAAGTTTTTTTCGCCAAGTCGCGCCGTGACTTCATCGAGCGGGAGTTCGCGCGGTTGCGGCAGCGTGCCGAGCACGGCGGGACCGACCTTGTTGACGCGCTTCATGTTGGCGAAATAGGCGGGCGGTTCGGGTTGTCCGCTGAGGATGAATTTCACGAACTCCGCTTCCGTGCCATTCATTGCAAGCTTCAAGGCTGGATTGAACTTCACCTCGTAGCCGAATGTGGAAAGCGGCACCGAGCCGAGCGCTTTACCGCACGCACTGCCTGCCCCGTGTGCGGGCAGGACCTGGAGATGACACGGGAGATTCGCGACGCGGCGCAGGCTGGCGTAAAGTTGCCGCGCACCGGCTTCCTGCGTTCCCATCAGCCCCGCGGCCTGCTCAAGAAGATCGGGGCGACCCACATCGCCAACGAAAATGAAGTCGCCGGTTAGCAAGGCCACGGGCTCATCCGCGCCGCCGCCGATGTCGGTGACAAGATAGGCAAGGTGCTCGGGTGTATGTCCCGGAGTGTGTAGCGTCTGAAACTGGATGTTGCCGATTTTGAAAATGTCGCCATCGTGCAGAAGAGTGACGTTGGCATGGCCGCGCGCCCATTCGCTCTGCCAGTCCGGCCCGCCTTCGGCGGAAACGTACACGTGCAATGCGGGATCGGCCCCGAGTTCCCTTGCGCCGCTTACGAAGTCCGCATGGATATGCGTTTCGGCAACGGCCGTGAGGCGCAACCCTTCCTCTGCGGCGGCCGCACGATAGCGGTCGATGTCGCGCTCGGGATCGATGACGATGGCCTCGCCGGTTTTTTGGCAACCGATGAGATAGGCGTATTGCGAGAGATGCGGGTCGAAGATTTGGCGTAAAAACATGGCGGGTGTCCTTGGTGTTTTGGCTGTCGATGAAAACGGTCACTTTGCAGGGCACGAGCCGCTGCGTTGATTCCACGGGAGTTTCGAGATCAACATGCCCATCGCGCAGGTGTCGGTGATTCCGGCAAACATCAGTCCCGCGCCGACAAAGCCGGAGATCCAGATGAATGCAGGATTCACGAAATGCGCGAGCAGCACGCCGCAGAGAACCATGGCTCCGGCTGCAATGCGCACCTGGCGCTCCAGCGACATGACCTTGCTGATGCCGCGATTCACCGGTAGTCCCGCTTCGGCCCAGGCCAGCGTGCCGCCTTCGACGACGGTGCATTCCCTGAAGCCTGCTGTTTCAAGCTTCGCCGCCGCCTGTTTCGCGCGACTCCCCGATCGGCAAAGCACAAATACCGGCTGATCCTTGGCAAATCCCTGCTCGCCCGCGAGTCGCACCGGATCAAGCCGGTCGAGCGGCACGAGATGCACGCCGGGGACATGAACTTCCGCGTGCTCCGCAGGGGTGCGAACGTCGAGGAGGTGGAGTTTTTCCCCGGACTGAATGCGGGATTGGAGTTGGGCGGGAGTGATGGTTTTCATAAGGATCTCTGAGTGTTGGGAAGTTGCGTTTGGGGCTTGGCAGGCATGGAAAAGAAAATTTGGGGGCTAATGGAACGAAGAATAGGAAAGGGGGAAAGGGGAAATTTTGAAGGAAAGAAGTCGTCGCAACAGTCGACTTGGCAAAGTTGGTTAAGATTCTAACTGATTGTTTCATTCACTGCGAGAATCTTTTTTCCTTCCAACCGGACCTGGTAGAGGACGGAAGGCAGGTATTTCGCGCCGAGGCAGGCCCAGAGTTGATTTCGCTGTTCCATATTCAGTGGCTGACATTCGACCCTCATCATCTTGATCCGTGAATCAAGGGCCGGGAATTCAGCCTGTGTGAACACGGAACATCGGTGAAAAAACTGCATAACCTCGAAGATGCATCCGAGCGCTGCGTCGGGCCGCGTGAAATTGGCGGCGCAGAGCACTTGCAGGCTGAGGTGCAACGCTGGTTCCGTGATGGCGGACCGGGTGGCGACGACGTTGTCCACGGGCGGCTTGTTCCTCAGCGTTTGATCCTTCTCCAGATTGACGACGCAGAGACCCAACGAGTCTTCTGCGAATGCGTAATGGCCCGTGTCATCCAGCATTTGCGTCAACATGACTTTGAACTCGGCGTTGCCCAAGCTGGCCCGCAAATGAGCGTGTAACTGACCCGTCAGGAATTGTAGCGCGACATCCAACATGACTTCATTGCTTTCTATCAGATTTCTGCTCCGATCAGTAATTCGCTGCCCTGCCACCCGGGGGAATTTTTTCCGCTTCGGCCACGCCGAATTCGCGGTCGGAAAAACGTCAGAACACACCCGTAAGAATGATGTTCAGGAAAAAAAACCGCGCGACCCGCAGAGCGGAGCCATGAGGGTTGTGCGGTTCAAAACAGCTTTCTCCCGGATTACTTCGGCTTTTTCACCGGAGCGGGTGCTGGAACGGGCGGAGCCTTCGGTTTTGGCGGAGTCGGAGGTGTGGGAGGTGCGGGGAGAGCGGACGAGGACTTGTCGGGTTTCGCCTCGATGCTGGAGGCGGTCATCGTATATTCGATCGTGACTTTCGAACCCACCTTCAACTCGCCGGTGACTTTGGTGTCGGCGGTGCGGGCGATTTCCCACTTTTCCTTTTCCTTCTGAACTACGATTTTTGTATCGGTGAGTTCAAGGATGGGACCGGTGACCTGATAGGCCCGGGCCTGTGCGGAGAATCCGATCAGGACGAAGGAGGCGGCGAGTAGAACTGATTTTTTCATGTTGGTTGTTTATTGATTGATTGCTGGGATTTGTTGGTTTGCCAGGGAAGGAAAATGGGTGTTGGAAAGCTTGCGCCTCGTCAGATACAGGGCGAGGTAGGACAATAATTCACACGCATCTTCATTGCACGCGAAAGTACTTTTTTCATACTCAGTGTCAAGAATTTTACCGACCGCCTCAGCATGTTCGATGCCTGGCAAGTGAAGCGCAGGATGGCTTGGTCCCGTTACTTCGCTGCCTGCGGTGGTCGGGCACTGACTTCCAGTTCGATGGAATAGGACCCGTCATCGCTTTTTTCCAGCACCTTCATGATCACGGGTGCGTCCTTGTTCTCAAAGCGGTCTCCCGGTTGAAAAGGAGCGTTCAACAGGTCTTGTTTCGGATAGACGAAAACCGAATTCTGTCCGGAAGGCAGTTTGGCATCGACGCTGTAAACAAGCACACCGGTGGCATTTTCAGCCTTCTCTTGATCGCGGAAAGGCTGAGCAATCTCGAAAACAAAAACCTTGCTGGGCTTGGCCGGATCATCGGCGGGCACCGCGATCATCGAGAGACCGGACGCTCCGTTCAGTGGCGTCAGCTTGAATTGATGTTTCCCCGAGACCACATAGGTCTTCCGGTCGGCTTCGAGCCAGGTCAGCTTGTGGCGATGCCAGCCGAGGAAGCCCGCGGCTTTTCCGGCGGCCGACATGATGTCCCATTCCCCTGTCGGATTCTTCGTGCCTTTGGCATCGGCGTAAGAATACAGGTCGGGAAGTCCCAGCAGATGTCCCGTCTCGTGGGCGAGCACATACGGGGTCGACGTGGTGATGTTCAGTGCGAGATTGATCTTCTTGCCTTTGTAAGGGATGGCGATCTCATCGCGCTCCCCGAATGCGGTATTGCCGATATGCGGCAGATTGACCATGATGAAGTCGTAGGCAAGGAAATCGACTTCCGGATAAAGGCGGAAGATTTCGACGAACAGCTCGCGATGCTCCTCCGTTGTTTTGCTGCTGTACTCCTTGTGGGACTTGGGCAGGCGACGCCATCCATCGATGTGTTTGATGTCAAAACTCAGTTTTCCATACGACTGCACGCGGAAAAGTTCCTGGAACCTGCCTTCGCCCAGAACAGTTTTACCCCGCTCCACGGTTGTGACGTCCATCGGAGCATCCGGGAAGTCCACATAGAGCATGATGGTTTTCTTGAGGCCGACGCTGCTGTCGTAGATCAGCGGATCGTTGGGTCCTTCGGTTTTGTAGACATCGCCCTTGGGGTCCAATGCGGGGATGTCCTCAGCGGCGACACCAAGAATGGCGCCGGCTGCGAGAATTATGCCTAACTTGAATGTTGTAGTCATTTGTGTGGTCCTTTCTATTTGAGTTTGATTGTGCGGAATTTGTCTTTGTGGATGGTGTGCATTTGAAAGTGCGGGGCTCAATCGAGCCGCCGCTTCGGGGGTGGCGGCGCGGGTGGTGCGGCGGGGCCCGGCGGACCAGGAGGAGGAGGTTCGGCCAGCCGATTGACTTCGAATTCGAGCGGTCCGTTGAACACGGTGTTGCCGTCCACTTCCCATCCGCAGGGGATGCGATTGATGTCGGCGATCTCACGTGCCTTGAGATAGGTTTCAAAGCCATCGGGGTTCACCTTGAAAATCAGGGCGATGCCGTTGTAGGAACTCAGCTTGTAGGCGATTTCATGAAAGCGGCCTTTCGGCTGGTTCATGTCCTCCAGCGACGCGTCGCCTTTCCCGGCTCCGAAATCGATCTGGTAATTGAGGGTGGTGCCGAATTTGTTTTCCGGCACTCTGATCGACTGGCCGCGCACGGTGAGGTTGAGCTTGGCAAAATGGTTCACCACCTTGCTCTGGTCGTAAATGATGCGGTCGAGCGCGCGCGGCACTTTGATCCGTTGATGGATGAAATTGCGCTTCTCCTTGTCAAACTCGTCCATCACCATGTCGTGAGCGGTGATCGGGTCGACAAGGTAGGCCTGCTTGCCGCGGATGAAGCAGTAGTAAAGTTTTGCGTTCTTCGGAACATCGCGGCTGTTGGGGATGCGCACGACTTTCGGCGGCGCGGGTTTTTCCGAGGGCATTTTGTCGAGCAGCGCCTTGAGGCTGTCGCGCTCGCTGATCAGCGCGGAAAGCGCGGACTGTTGCTTGGTGAGTTCCTCCGCGCGGGCGGTCGATTCTTTTTGCAAAGTCGGGATGTCGAAAAGTTTGATGTTCTTTTCCTTCCACTCCGCCTCGAGCAGATTGAGTTCGGCGGCAACACCGGCATCGGCGCGGTAGCTGGCAAGGCTGGCGATTTCGGTTTCCGCGGATTTTTTTCCGGCATTGGTCTGTTCGAGCGAAGTCTGCATCTGTGCGACCTGGGCGGCGGTGGCGGGAACAAGATCGGTCAATACCTTGCGGACCGCGTGCGCGATGCTGATGCCCATCATCACCAGCACAATGGTGAGAACGCCGACGACATTGGTCATCGTGTCCATCAGGGCCACGAAGGGCAGCTCGTCTCCGTGATCATTTCTGCGCTTGGCCATGGTTTAGAAAATCATTGGTTGATTATTTTTCAAACAGTCTCAGATCCACTTCGCCGGCACCGGGAATCGGCAGTTTGCCCGTTACCAGACCGTAGTGGTTTTCCGCCCAACCGGCGGCGGCGTTGTAGGATGCCCAACCGTCCGCGCGGACCAAAAAAATCAACATCGCATTGGGCGTGGCTTTCACCTGGTTGAGAAATTGGTTGTAGTTGCCGTCCGACATCACGCTGTCCTGTCCGACGTTTTGCTTTTCCGTGCGACCTTTGCGCACGGTGATCGCGGCGTTCGAGGTCTCGACAAAAAACAGCTTGCGGTTGCCGCCGAAGCCGCTTCCGGATGGTTGAACGAGCACCGGCAGCGGCTTGTCGTCGGGTTTTTTCTTGCGCAATTCGAGTTCCTTTTTGAGTGCCTCGATTTCCTTGGCCATCGGCGTCACTTGGCGGATGATCGCTTCGATTTGCGAAACCTGGTTCTCGACCTGTTTCTGCAAGACGGTCGCCTGTTCCTTATTGGTCTTCGCTTCCGCACCGGACATTTCCAGATGTTTTCGCAGTTCGGTCAGTCGCGCTTCCCTGGCCCGGGCTTCCGCCTGTGTCGCAGTGAGTTGCGCCAATCGGGTTTTCAACGGCGCGCTTTCCTGCTCTGCGGTTTTCAGCATCTGGGTGAGTTCGGCAAATTTGCGCGCGAGACTTTCCTCCTCGGGGGTGCGTCCGTTGGATTGCCGGGTCTGCGCCACGCACAGCACGACGATGATCAGGATCAGCACCCCGATCAGAGCGCAGAGGATGTCGAGGAAGGGAATCATCATCACCTCGTCGCGATTCGCTTTTCGGCGTTTGGCCATGGGAGGATTGTTGCTTTCTCAGTTCAGGGGTTCATGCCTCGTCGTTGCGCGACCACGGCCACTTGCGCCGGACCTGGCGGATGACGATTTGTTTTTCACCAAGGCTGGCGAGCACATCGTTGAGTCCCTGGATTCCGGTGTGCAGTCCCTTGAGATACTCGGAAACCTGGGTCATCGACTCCTTGACCGCCTTGTCCGATTCCTCGCGCATCGCGGCGGTTTTGACGACGAACTCCTCGCTGACCGTTTTCTGGAAGGCCGCCATTTTTTCATCGAGGCTGGTTGCATAGCCGACCATGCGCGAGGAGAGTTCGTTCAAGTCGCTGAGAAACTCGTGATGCGCGCTGGTGAGTTGCTTGACCACCGCATCGGCGATGGCTCCGGTGTCGCCGTTGCCCGCACCCACGCCGTCGTTGAGTCGCGGCAGCAGGACTTCGTTGCAGAAGGCATCGATCTCGTTGAGGTTGTCATCCTCCTGTTTCGAGAGGGAATTGATTGGGAAATTCAGCATCATCGCGAGCACCAGGCCGAGCAGGGTGGCATCGAAGGCCGTGCCCAGACCGCTGGTTACGTTGTTGATCGAGCTGACAATCTTGCCGACATCCTCGACGTTGGCGAAGTTCATGCCGCCGATGGCCTGGGACAGTCCGAGAACCGTGCCGATGAATCCGAGCAGCGGGATCGCCCAGAGAAAGGCGCGAGGCAGGGTGTAGCTGCCGCCGATGCGCGCGCTGTCGATGTCCGACTGGCTGGACATCATTTCGCGCACATCCGACACCGACTGGCGGATTTCGAACAGCTCCAATGCCTTGCGGATGCGGTTGACCATCAAGCTGTCGCGCAGTTTGCGGGGCAGCCTGTACACGTGATCGATGAACTGCGAGACATTGCCGACGTGGATTTCCTTGCCGAGCTGCATGGGCAGCACATCGAGCAGCAGAGCGGCGCGCTGGTGGCGGAGTTTTTTGAACTTGAGGTATAGGATCGCGATCGCCCAGGTGAAGAACAAGGTGTTGAGAAAACTGACGAGCAGGTGTTTGTAGAACAGCGAGGAGAGAAATTCCATTGCGCTGTAGGACGAGATGGCCTTGTCGGCGTGGGGGATGAAAGGCGCGAGCATCATGTACCACAATGCGAGCAGGAACGCGCCGATGCCGAGGCTGAGGAAAATGTTCGGATTGGTGGGGTCGGTCTCCTTCCAGACCTGGCGGGTCGCCGTGCGGTGCGCCGATCCCGCCTGGGTAGAGGCGGACTCCGGCATGGCGGAAGGAATGACGAGTCGCGCATTGCAACCCGGGCAGCGGACGAGATGACCGGCCTGCTCGGGCTCGGCTTTGAGTTGCATGTTGCAACTGGGGCAGGAGAAAATCATTGTTTCGTGGGCTGGCGGGCTTGGCAGGAGCAAGCTTTCTTCGCTTGCGCATCACGCCTGCTAATCTAAATTGCCACCCCGCACTGTCGAGGCAAATTTTGAGATGCGCCTGCCTGCCGCCGAGCGATCACCATTGGAAAACCACGGGAGGCACCACGATGCGGACGTTTTCACTTCGCTCGTTCTTCTGGTCCTCGAGCGCGCTGACAATGCCATTAGTGAATTCCACCACCTTTCTGCTTTTCTCGATCTGGGTCACGCTGACGAGTTGTCGGTACATCTCACCGGTGTAAGGATTTCTCACCGTGGTGTAGTTCTTCTGTTCCTCGGATTCGATGAACTCCCACTTGCCGCTTTTCCCTTCGGGTGTTTCGCGCAACGAGCTTTTCGTCGGTTTGCCGAGCGACTGAGAGACTTCCTCCGTGGTCATGCCGAGAGCCACTTCCTTGGCGGCGATCAGCGAGTTGATCTCAATTTGCCGGGTGTAAAACTTTTTCAGGTTTTCGACGAACTTCGGGTCGTTCGAGGAAAAGGCCCAAGGCCCCACCCATCCGGAAATGCCGTCGACCGTGCCCTTGCCACGCACCTTGTAGGCCTTGTCGGTGATCGCTTCAATCTTCACCTTCTGGTCGGCCTTGATCACCCCCAGCTTCACCTTGCCGTCGACATCGGAAAAGACCGGCGCCTCTTTGACGATGGTCAGCACGATCTGTTTATCGGGCATTTCAGTCAAGTACACCACCCGCGGGTCGCTGTCCAAAAGCGACTTGCGCTCGCCGTGTTTGGTTTGCGCGGAAAGGGGCAAAAGAAGCATTAAAACCAAGCCAAACGGTTTCATAAGAACAAAGTATCACCAGCGCCCAAAAAGCAAAGGACAAAGATACAACGAGGCCGGATCTCCATTTATTCGATAAAAGTGCGCCGAGCGGATCCTTTTGGCAAAAAACGTCGTTGCAGATGCGGCGGAAATCCCCGACTATCACTTCGCCCATGCGCTATCCCATCTCTGCAACACTCTTTGATATCGCAAAATCCGTGATCCCCGGCGGGGTAAATTCCCCGGTCCGCGCCTTCCGCAATGTCGGCGGCGACCCGTTTTTCGTGCGCCGCGCCAAGGGCAGCCGCATCGAGGACATCGACGGCAACATCTACGTCGACTACATCGGCACCTGGGGTCCGGCGATTCTCGGCCATGCGCCGATCGCGGTGATCGATGCCGTGCACCAGGCGGCGAAAAACGGCTTGTCGTTCGGCATTCCCAACGAGCACGAGGTGGAAATGGCGCAGATGATCTGCTCCTGGGTGCCGTCGGTGGAAAAAGTGCGGATGACCAATTCCGGCACCGAGGCCACGATGTCGGCAATCCGCCTGGCGCGGGGCTATACCCGGCGCGACAAGATCATCAAATTCGACGGCTGCTACCACGGCCACAGCGATTCATTGCTGGTCGCCGCGGGTTCCGGTGCGCTGACATTTGGCGAGCCCGACTCCGCGGGTGTGCCCGCCTCGTTCGCGGCGGAAACCATCGTGCTGCCCTTCAACGACCCCGCCGCTGTGGAGGCGGCTTTTGCCCGCTGGGGCGAACAAATCGCCGCACTGATCCTCGAACCGTACCCCGCCAACGCGGGTCTGATCCTGCCGCAGCCCGGGTTTCTTTCTTTTTTGCGGGAAATCACCGAACGCCACGGCTGCGTGCTGATTTTCGACGAAGTGATGACCGGATTCCGGCTCGGCAAAGCGGGTGTGCAGGGCTTGGAGTTTGTGACGCCCGACCTTTCCTGCTTCGGCAAAGTCATCGGCGGCGGTCTGCCGGTGGGGGCGTTCGGCGGCAAAGCCGAAATCATGGACTGGCTCGCCCCGCTCGGACCGGTTTACCAGGCCGGCACGTTGAGCGGCAATCCCCTCGCGATGGTGGCGGGTTTGACCCAATTGCGCGAACTCGAAAACGCCGGCGCCTACGAAAAACTCGATCAGATCGGAGCCTATTTGCAGGGCGGCATTGAAATCATCCTGACGGAAAAGGGCATCCCGCACCGCCTCAACCGCGTCGGCTCGATGTTCTGCCTGTTCTTCACCGACCAGGAAATCATCAACCTTGAATCCGTGAAAACGCAGGACATGGCACTGTTCCGCAAGTTGTTTTGGGCGATGCTGGACAAAGGCATTTACATCGCGCCCAGCCCCTACGAAACCGGCTTCCTCTCGCTGGCCCACTCGCGGGAAGACATCGATTTCACCCTCGAAGCACTCGAACAGGCGGTCGCGGAGATTTGACAGGATCGCAGGTTTTATGCGCGCCATCAGCGGACACCCACCAGGTGCATCGCCAGCCCCAGCGCGGCTCCGAGGCCGACGATGCGAATCATGTCCCACTTGCGCGACTGGATCAGAAACAGAAACACGGCAGCGAGCACGAGTGGAATGGCATCGAATTGCCCGGGTTTGGGAACCACAACATGCCAGGAAAACCACACGGCGAGGTTCAGCACCACTCCCACCACCGCGGCGGTCACGGCGGAAAGTGCGCTGTTCAGCCGCAGGTCACCGCGGGTGCGTTCGATGAATGGTGCACCGGCAAAAATGAACAAGTAGCCGGGGATAAAAGTGCACCAGGTCGTGATGCCCGCGGCGAGTGTAGCGGTCAGCAGCGGCGGCATGCCGCCCGGAGCATTCCAGCCACCGAGAAATCCGACGAATTGCAGCACCAGAATCAACGGGCCGGGAGTGGTTTCTGCCAGCCCGAGGCCATCCATCATTTGTGTCGCAGAAAGCCAGCCGTGCACTTCGACGGCTTGCTGGGCCACATAGGGCAGAACGGCATAGGCACCACCGAAAGTCACCAGTGCTGCTTTGCTGAAAAACACGCCTTGGTTGGTCAGCACATGCTCCGGGCCGAAAAACAGCGCACACAACCCCAGCGGCACCAGCCAGACCAGCAACCAGAACGCGACCTTGAGCAGTGTGCCGGGCAGCGTGGGCGGCGCGATGGCCGCAGAAATGCCATCGGATATGACGTAATTTCCGGAATCGGCCGCAGGTTTCCCGCCGTGACCACCACCGCCGTCGAAGATGCGCGGGTAGCGGGGGCCAAACACCAGCCCGATCAATAGCGCCGCGAGCACGATGAGCGGAAACGCCACGCCGAAGGCAAAAATCGCCGTGAACGAGGCGGCGGCAATGACCCACATCACCGGATGTTTGAGCACCTTTTTGCCGAGTCGCAGCACAGCGGCAAGAACCACCGCCATCACCGCCGCTTTAAGCCCGTAGAATACCGCCTCCATCCACGGCAATTTTCCGAACAGCACATACACATAGCTGATCGCCAGCATCAACAGCGCGCCGGGAATGACGAAAAATGCACCCGCCGCCAGTCCGCCGCGCGTGCCGTGCAGCAGCCAGCCGGTGTAAACCGCGAGTTGCTGCGCTTCCGGCCCGGGCAGTAACATGCAGTAATTGAGCGCATGAAGAAAGCGCCGGTCACTTACCCAGCGGTGCTTTTCCACCAACTCGCGGTGCATCAGCGCGATCTGTCCCGCAGGCCCGCCGAAGCTCAGCAAGCCGATTTTTAGCCAGACCCGCAAGGCTTCGCGGAATGTCGGATGCTCTGCGGGTGATTCCATGAGGGCGCATCCTACATCAGCCGCGATGCCGCTGCAATGCGATTGCTGTGCAGGAAAACAGCGCTGGTTTCAATTCAGCGGCGGCGGCGCACCAGCAGCAGCGAACCGGAAAGGAATGCTAGAAACGAGGTGGCAGGCTCGGGAATGGCGCGCAGGTAGTTGGTGGTTACATAATCCCCAATCTGGGCACCGGTGGCTTTGCCGTCTTCATTGTCGAATTGGAAGTGAATGCCGCCATAGATCCGCGACATGCCCGCCTCGTCAACGGCATCGGAGAGGGAAGTGAAGGAGCGTTTGTAGCCGGGAGGCAGGTTGGCGATGTCCTCGCTGATGACATCGAAGCTCAGCATGTCGGTGCCGTAGTACTCGGCCAGCACCCCACCGGCAGCGGCGCTAAATGTGCTGTGGCCACTGATATAGGCGGGGAATGGTGGCGTTGCGAGCAAGGGTGTCCATGTGGCATCGGCAAGAGTGTTGGGATTGCCGTCATCGAGCCGGATCGCCGTCACGGGGCGCCACAGTGCCTCGTCAAACTTTGAATCCCACGCAGCAATCGCCGCATCGGCCGTGGCCATGTTCAATAGGGCAAACAAGCGCGCATTTTGTTCCAGCGTGAGGCCTTGGTCGGAGGAAATCTGCTGGGTGATGCTGTTCCAGTGCCCTGGCGGTGTGGAGGTGCCACTGCCATCGGCCCAGAAAAATGCGATGTCGGTTTGATCCGCTGTGCGGGTCGATCCGGTTTTCGAACCGAGGGATTTGACCTCGTTGTAGGATGAGGTGTAATAATCGGAGTTGATCGAAGGTGCACCCGCAGGGCGAAACTGGCTGCCGGAAGTCATCGCAAAGGGAGTGACATCTTTCCACTGCGGCAATAGGTAATTGGCGAAAGCGTTGGGGGTAGGCGTCCATACCCCGATCGTTCCCGGGGCGGGGTTGACGTAGTTGACCACGGAAGTGGAGTTATCGGCGACCCGGGAGGCAAGCATCGCACTCGCCGCATTCGATCCCAGGGTCATGCCGTTGGCTTTTTGAATGGGATCGGCTATGCCCGCCAAATGAGTGCTGAGTAGGGCATCGAACGCGGCGGTCTGGGCAGGGGCAGTAAACAACGAGCTAAGCACGCTGTGCGCGGCTTGGGCGGCTGCAGCTTCGATCGATGTGGGTCCGACCAAGGGCTGGTATCCTAAGTAAGTCTCGTGGTTCAGGGTGATCGAATTCACCGCATCATACACAGCTAGATGAGACATTGCCAAAGCGCGGGAAGCTTTTGGCGGCGGTGCTCCAGTGGCGCGGATCGCATTCAATGCGGCCTCGTTCCATTCGGTGACGATGTCGGCATGAGCTAGAGGACTGCATGCCAAGGCAACTAGGGTAAGTGAGTGGCGTATTTTCATAACGCAAGCAGAATTAATTGATTGTAAATATATGTAAAGTAAAAAAATCCGGGTTACGGATTTTTTCTCAGATGCCAGCGGGATTGATCCGGTTGAAGCAAACAGGCGAGGGGCAGATCACCGAGCTCAAGGTTTGCAATCATCCATTCCAGCAGGCACAGCGAGGCCACGGCATCGAAAAGCGCGTCGTGCCAACTGCGGTCAGGCACCAGCGCGGAAATTTTCTCGGTCAGGGCAAGTTCGCGACACAGATGTCCCAGCGAGTGTCCGCCTTGCTCAGGCCAGGCCGCGCGCGCTAGCAGCAGGGTATCGACCCACGGACCAAAGCCATGACCGGGGAAGGCGCGTAAGAATTTTTTCTCGGTGCCTTTGCCGTGCGCCACGATGACCCGACCATCGAGGAAATTTTTCACCTCAGGCCACAGCGAGATCAGCGCGGGCGCATCGGTCAGATCGGCGGGACGAATGCCGTGCGTTTTTTGCGCAGCCCAGGTGATCGGTTGTCGCGCCTCCAAATAGGAAACGTAGGTGGCGGTGAAGCCGTGCTGCGGAGACCACAGCGCCATGCCGATTTGCACGGGGGTGTCAGTCGCGCCCCTGGCCGCGCCGGCCGATTCGAAATCGATCGCGGCAAAGGTAAGACTGTGGATGATCCCGGCTGGCGCAGGCATGGCATTTCCTAAGAGCCTTTTTTCTTCCGTCATTACCAGAAAAAAATCCTGCATCGACAGCCGCAGTGGTATTTGCCAGAGTGACGTTTGCTTCAAAAAAATCCACCTGTGTCAGCTGAACTTCCCATCGTTGTTGTTACCGGTGCCTCATCGGGCATAGGGCTGGCGCTTGCGAAAATGCTGGCAAAGATGACTGATCGCTACCGCGTGATACTCACCGCCCGGGAAAACTCCCTGCCGCAATTGATCGAAACCGTAAGCGGAGTGGGCATCGATCATCGACTGATGGATCTCAGTGATCCCGCGCAGTGTGAACGCTGCATGTTAGAGATTCTCGACGACTACGGCGGCGTTGACATTCTGGTCAACAATGCGGGCATCAATTACCGCAGTGTGGTTGAGCATTTGCAGCGGGATGAAGAGCAGCAGCAGATGCAGACGAATTTTTTCGCACCGCTGCAATTGATCCGCTTGGTGCTGCCGTCGATGCGCGGCAGGCACGCCGGACGCATCATCAATGTCTCGTCGGTCGGCGGAATGATGGCGATGCCGACGATGGGAATCTACAGCGCCAGCAAGTTTGCGCTCGAAGGCTTGAGCGAATCGCTGTGGTATGAAATGCGGCCCTGGGGCATCCATGTCAGCTTGGTGCAGCCGGGTTTTGTGCGCAGCGATTCCTACCGCAAGGTGCTGTTGAGCGAAGCCGCGCGACAGGCAATCGCGGAGAAGGGAGCGTATTACAACTACTACCTGCACATGGATCGTTTCATTGCCCGCCTGATGGACAGGGCGATCATTTCTCCGGAGCTGGTGGCGGAAAAAATCACCGCGCTCATGGATGCGAAGTCGCACCCACTACGACTTCCCGTGGGCAATGATTCGCATTTTTTCGGCTGGCTGCGCCGACTGCTGCCACGCGGAATGTACCATCGTCTGCTCTACGCGAAACTCCCCGGCATTGATCGCTGGGGCACCGGACGTCGCGACGAATGATCAGCGGTTTTACGCGATGATCTCATGCACCACCTTGCCGTGCACATCGGTCAGGCGGAAATCCCGACCGGAATAATGATAGGTCAGCTTCTCGTGGTTCATGCCGAGCAGGTGCAGAATGGTCGCGTGCAGATCGTGCACGTGCACCGGTTTATCGACGGCGGCAAAACCAAACTCATCGGTGCTGCCGTGAACGTATCCGCCTTTCACTCCGCCGCCGGCCATCCACATGGAGAAGCCATAGTGATTGTGGTCGCGGCCCTTCATGACCCCGCTGTTCGATCCCGCCTGCGGCAGTTCCACCACCGGAGTGCGGCCGAACTCCCCACCCCAGACGACCAGCGTTTCGTCGAGCAGTCCGCGCCGTTTCAAATCGCTCAACAACGCGCCAATCCCTTGATCGCACTGACCGGCGAGGCGACGATGGTCTTCTATGTCATCGTGGCTGTCCCACGGTTGCTCGTTGCCGTGCCAGAGCTGGATGAACCGCACACCGCGCTCTAACAAGCGACGGGCCATCAGGCATTGGCGCGCAAAATTTCCCGGCCCATACATGTCGCGCACTTCCTGCGGTTCGCGCGAGATGTCAAAAGCATCGGTGGCTTCGCTTTGCATGCGATAGGCCAGCTCGAAACTGCGGATGCGTGCTTCCAATTGCGGGTCGTGCTGGTGGCTGAGCAGGTGCTGCTGATTGATGCGCTGCAAAAACTCAAGCTGCTTCGCCTGCCGCGAAGCATCCGCCGTGGGGTGGCGTAGGTTTTCGATCATCTGATCCACTTGCTGGATCGAGGAGTCGAGATAGGTGCCTTGAAATCGTCCGGGCAAAAACGACGAGCGCCAATTTTCGGAGCGCTTGATCGGCATGCCACCCGGACACAGCGAAACGTATGCCGGCAAATTTTCATTTTCACTGCCCAGGCCATAACACACCCAGGCACCCATCGATGGACGCATCTGCCGTCCTTCGCCGCAATTCATCAACATCAATGATGGTTCGTGATTGGGCACGTCCGCATGCATCGAACGAATCACGCACAAATCGTCCGCATGTTTCGCGGTGTGCGGGAACAGCTCGCTGATTTCCAATCCCGACTGGCCGTGGCGCTGGAATGTGAAGGGCGAACGCAACGCCGCGCCGGTGGGTCGCTCGGTTTTCAAGCCTTCCAGCGAAATGGGCTTGCCGTGCTGCTCTTGCAGGGCCGGTTTGGGGTCGAAGGTGTCAACCTGCGATGGTCCGCCGTTCATGAACAAATGCACGACCCGTTTGGCCTTGCCCGCAAAGTGCGGAATGGCGTATTCCTGCGTTCCGACCGACGGGGCACTCGCGCCCTCCAGCATGCTGCCCAGCGCCATGCCGCCGAATCCCATGCCGCAGCGACGCAGAAAATCGCGTCGATCGACAATCAAATCCCTCGGCTGCCAGGCATGACTCATCTTGATTCGCGGTGGGATACGCAACCACAGGCCGCGGCTCTGTCAACAATGCGGTCACGATGCAATTTTCTTGAGCCGGGTCCGAGACGAAATTAGACTGCGTGTGAATGAGTGACTTCCCGCGCCACTGGCTGCCGAAATCCACCCGCAACCGCTTCGCACTCGCGCTGGCAGTCTGCAGCTTGCTGCTGCTGATCACCTGGAACCTCATGCCGAATTATGAGCACACCTATGCCACAGATCCGCCCAGTCTTGAAAAAAACGGCATCAACGCGACGATGATCTGGCCTTCGATCTTCGAATCAGTGATCCAAAACTTCCAAGGTGACCTGGCTTTTGAAGACGTTCTGAACCTGATCGCAACATTTTCCCTTCTGTTGCTGTTGATGGTCAACATCCTCGTCATTCCCTTTTGGGACGTTGCTGCGAAGTCAAAAGTGCTACGCTTCATCCCTGCGTGCATCTGCTCGCTGGGTTTTGCCGCGCTGGTTTATTTTTTGATCGAGGTGTTCCCAAGCGTGTCGTCAGACTGGCTCGAAAGGTATGACTTTTCCATGTTATGCCTCATCGGCCTGAATTTCCTGCTGATGGCGCTGTCGCTGCTGCTTTTCGACCAGGAGCCGGCGCAGGGCGTTGAGCTGGATGTGCCGATTCCGTGAAAAACAATTCCAACCGGCCCCAACGGGGCCGACGGTGATAGCGAAGTGTGCCGCTAGGCACCCTGGAACATCTGCCCCCCCATTTACCCGCGCCCTCAATGGGCGCACGGAATGTTGTAGAAGGAGAATTCCCAATTTTTACACCTCAACCTATGCGTTGATTCTCATCGAACCGAATTACCCCATTTCCGTGAAACCATTCCGCCACAAAAAAGCCGTGATTTTTGCCCCGGGCCGTGATAGTTTGCCCGTCCCGAATCATGTCAGAAGCCAAATCAGCCATCTCACCCACGCGGAGTGAAAATTTTCCCGAATGGTACCAGCAAGTCATTCGTGGCGCCGACCTCGCCGAGAACTCGGAAACCCGCGGCTGCATGGTTATCAAACCCTGGGGCTACGGGATCTGGGAACTGATCCAACAACAGCTCGACCGCCGCTTCAAAGCAACGGGACATCAAAACGCCTATTTCCCGCTGCTGATCCCGCTCGCCTATCTGGAAAAGGAAGCCGAACACGCCGAGGGATTCGCAACCGAATGCGCGGTGGTGACGCATCATCGCCTCGAGTCGCAGAAAGACCCGGTCACGGGGAAAACCCGGCTCATTCCCGCGGGTAAACTCGATGAACCGTATGTGATCCGCCCGACCTCCGAAACGATCATCGGCGCGGCCTTCGCACGCTGGGTCAATTCCTATCGCGACCTTCCCTTGTTGATCAATCAATGGGCCAACGTGATGCGCTGGGAGATGCGCCCGCGCATGTTTCTGCGCACCGCGGAATTCCTCTGGCAGGAAGGCCACACCGCGCATGAAACCAGAGAGGAAGCGGTGGAGGAAACGCGATTGATGCATCGCGAATACGAAGCGTTCCTGCGCGATCACCTCGCCATTCCCGTTGTGCCCGGCGAGAAGACCGAGAACGAACGCTTTCCCGGTGCCGAGATGACTCTGACGGTCGAAGCGATGGTGCAGGACAAAAAAGCCATCCAGGCGGGAACTTCGCACTACCTCGGACAGAATTTTTCGAAAGCACAGGACATCAAGTTCACCGGTCGCGATGGCTCGATCCAGCACGTGCACACCACCTCGTGGGGCGTGTCCACGCGCATGATCGGCACGTTGATCATGGCGCATTCCGACGACGATGGTCTGGTCCTGCCGCCGCGTGTGGCGACGCAACAAATCGTCATCATCCCGGTGACTCCCAAAGAGGACACCAAACAGGCGGTCATCGATGCCTGCCAGGCACTGGCCACGACTCTTCGCAACCAGTTGTATCACGGCGACCCGCTGCGGGTGATCGTCGACAGCCGCGATCTCGGCGGCGGTGTCAAGAAATGGGAATGGGTGAAAAAAGGCGTGCCGATCCGCATCGAAATCGGACCTCGCGATCTGGAGTCGCGCAAGGTCGCCATCTCCCGCCGCGATCAGCCGAGCGGGGAAAAATCCTTCGCCGACAAGGAGGACTTCCTGCGCGAGGCAGGGGAAATTCTCTCGTCGATCCATCAAACACTGCTCGAACGAGCGACCGCGCTGCGCGATGCGAACATCCGCTACTGCGACAACATCGATGACTTTCACGCCCATTGGCAGGCGGAGAATCCCGGCTGGTTGTTGACACCGTGGCAAGGCAGCGCTACTGGGGAAGATGGACTGGCGAAACAGCACAAAATCACCATCCGCTGTCTGCCGCTCGCCGATGTGCCGATGCCTCAGGCCCCCGCAGCGGCGAAGTGCATTCTCACGCAGGCCGGCACCACATGTTTTGCCATCTGGGGGAGGAGTTACTGACACTCTATGAGCCGCACCCGCCAACTGATCAACGCATTTCTGATCATTGCAGCGGTGATGCTCGGCATCGTCGGCCTATGGGCCGGTCGGTTTTTGCCGGAACCGCTCGGATCGATCTGCGCGCGGATTTTCCACATTCTCACCACGCCGATCATTATGGAAATCAGCTTCGGAATTCTCGGCATCTTGATCGTACTTGCCTTGGCGCACCACCATGAAAAAAACGCCGACGAATGGGTGGAAATGGATGTGCCGGATGAAACAAAAGCTCCGGAGGGCAGAGGCGGGTCCGAGCCGTGATCGATGCGCCTGCAATGACGGATCGATCGGCGAAGATCTTTTTGCGCATCGAAAAAACTTCGCTTTAGGGGCTTGTCATGAGCGGCAGGAAGGCTAACTTTGGTCGCGCATGAAAATCTGGTTGGATGAAAAATTGGTGGAGGAAGAGGATGCGAAGATTTCGGTCTTCGACCATGGCTTGCTCTATGGCGATGGAGTCTTCGAGGGCATTCGTTTCTACAACGGCCGGGTCTTCCGCCTTGAGGAGCACATCAAACGGCTTTTCGATTCGGCCAAAGCGATCATCATCACCATGCCGTGGACGCAGGAGCAGGTGGTTCAGTTCACCGTGGACACCATCGCGGCCAACGGTCTGCGCGACGGTTATGTGCGCCTGGTGGTCACCCGCGGCACCGGCGGTCTCGGACTGAACCCGTATCTTTGCGAGCGTCCGAGCATGTTCATCATCGCTTCGACGATCAGCCTCTATCCCGAGGAGTATTACACCAAGGGATTGCCGATCATCACCTGCGCGACGCGTCGTCCGGCGCCGTCCGCGCTGATGCCGCAGGTGAAGTCGCTGAACTATCTGAACAACATCATGGCCAAGGTCGAAGCCATCCAGGCCGGGGTGATGGAGGCATTGATGTTGAATGAACAGGGCTTCGTGGCCGAATGCACCGGCGACAACATCTTCATCATCCGCGATGGAAAACTGCTCACGCCACCCGTCGCCGATGGCGCGCTCGACGGCGTGACCCGGCGGGTGATTCTCGAACTTGCCGACCAACTGGGCATTCCCTGGGCCGAGCAGACGCTGGCACGTTACGACATCTACATCGCCGATGAATGTTTTCTCACCGGCACTGCGGCCGAGGTGATTCCGGTCATCTCGCTCGACCGACGTCCCATCGCCGATGGTTTGCCGGGTCCGTTGACCGGTAAGTTCATCCGCGCCTTCCGCGAATTGGCGAACTCAACCGGCACTCCGATTGCCTAACAATTTTTCCGATGAAATGCAATTTTTGTAATCAAAAAGCCACGGTGTTCCTCACCCAGCTTGCTGACGGGCAGATGAAAAAAGTCTGCCTTTGCGAGAATTGCGCCAAGGAGAAGGGTGTCACCGATCCCACCGGATTCTCGCTGGCGGACATGCTGATCAGCGGCGTTTCCACCAGTGCGCTCGTGCCTTCGTCGACCTATTCCCCCGGTCGCTCGGGCGGCAAGAAATGCCCCAATTGCGGATTTTCGCTCGACGACCTGAACCGCATCCGTCGCTTTGGCTGCAGCGAGTGTTTCCAGGCTTTCCGATCGGAAGTCGACCTGATCCTGCGCGGCATGCACCAGGGCGGCAGCCATGTGGGCAAGGTGCCAAGAGGATTTGAGGAAATCCATGCGCGCGACCAGAAGATGGAGGAATTGCGCGGCTTGCTGGATGAAGCGATCACCACCGAAAACTACGAGGAGGCGGCCTCCTTGCGCGATCAGATCCGCCAGCTTGAACTGTCCATTCCCGCTCCCACCGTGCCATGATGCGATTTTCCACATTGATCAAACATCCCGCTGACTGGATGGTCGGCGGCGATGTGGATACGGCGGTGGTGCTGACCTCGCGGATCCGCCTCGCCCGCAACGTCCGCCTGTTGCCGTTTCCCGGCTGGGCGACGAAAGACCAACGGCGGCAGGCGATGGCGTTGATCCAGCCGGTGGTGCAGATGATGCGGCCGATGAAAGACGCCTTTTGTCAAACTCTCAGCGGACTGACTTCCGTGCAAAAACAAGTCCTGGTCGAGCGCCATTTGATCAGTCGTGAACACGCCGCCCGCAACGAGGGCAGCGCGGCGGTGATCGAACGCCGGCAGTCGCTGAGCATCATGATCAACGAAGAGGACCACCTGCGCATGCAGTCGATCCGCCCCGGGCTGAACCTGCGGGTGGCGTTCGACGCGCTCAACGATCTCGATGACGAATTGCAGGAGTCGCTCACTTTCGCCTTCGACCGCAAGCTGGGTTACCTGACCACCTGCCCGACCAATCTCGGCACCGGCCTGCGGGCATCGGCGATGCTGCACCTGCCGGCCCTGGTGCTGAGCGAACAGATCAACCAGGTGCTCAATGCCATCGGTCGCATGGGTCTCGCGGTCCGCGGCCTCTACGGCGAAGGCACGGAGTCGCTGGGCAACCTTTATCAGATTTCCAACCAATCGACGCTCGGTGAAAGCGAGCACCATATCATCGAACGCCTCGAACGCGTCATCGACAAAGTCGCGGGCCACGAGACCAATGCCCGCCTGAAGTTGCTGGAGGACGACCGCATGATGCTGCACGACAAGATCGGCCGCTCATACGGGATCCTCCGTCATGCCTGGTTGATCGATTCCAAGGAGGCCCTGAATCACCTCTCACTGATCCGCCTCGGCGCCAACCTCGGATTTTTTCCGCACGAAACCGTGCGACTTTGCGACAACCTCCTGATGGAAATCCAGCCGGCCCATTTGCAGTTGCACAGCGGCAAGAAACTTTCGCCGGAACAGCGCGATGAAAGCCGCGGTCAAATTATCCGCACCCAGTTGCAAAATCTTCCCATGCCTGCTATGGTCTTCTCACAAACAAAAAAAGACTCATTTCCCGAGCCACCCCTAGATATCGACTTATGAACAACTTCACACCAAGAGCACAGCAGGTTCTCGCACTGGCACGCAAGGAAGCGGATCGCTTCAGCCACAATTATGTCGGCACCGAGCACATCCTGCTCGGGCTGATCAAACTGGGTCAGGGAGTTGCGGTCAATGTGCTCGAACGCATGGGCCTGGACCTCGACAGCGTGCGCATGAAGGTCGAGAAAAAAGTGGGCACGGGCACGGCCGGTCAGACCGGCGGCAACATTCCCTACACGCCCCGCGTGAAAAAAGTCCTCTCGCTCGCCGACAAGGAGGCGAAGGCGCTCAACCATTCCTATGTCGGCACCGAACACATCCTGCTCGGCCTGCTGCGCGAAGGCGATGGCGTGGCGGCGGATGTGCTGTTGGAATTCAATGTCGACATCCAGCGCACCCGCAACGAGATTCTCGCCGAGATCGATCCGAACTTCACGCCATCGGACGATGCCGATGACGATCTCGAAGCCGATGAACCGGAGGATGACAATCCTTTTGGTGAATCGGAGAAGCCGTCGTCCTCTTCGGGCGAAGTCCAGGAGGGCAAGACCAAAACCCCCGCCTTGAAAGCCTTCGGTCGCGACCTGACAAAAAGCGCCCGCGAGGGCGAGTTGGACCCGGTCATCGGCCGCGAGAGCGAGATCGAGCGCGTGATTCAAATCCTCTGCCGCCGCACCAAGAACAATCCGGTGCTGATCGGCGAGGCCGGCGTGGGCAAAACCGCGATCGTCGAAGGACTCGCCCAGGAAATCGCCTCGGGCAATGTGCCGGAAATCCTCCGCGACAAACGCGTGGTCACCCTCGACCTCGCATTGATGGTCGCGGGAACCAAGTACCGCGGCCAGTTCGAGGAACGGATCAAGGCGGTGATGGACGAAATCCGCAAGGTGAAGAATGTGATTCTGTTCATCGATGAGCTGCACACCATCGTCGGCGCCGGTTCGGCGGAGGGCGCGATGGATGCGTCGAACATCATCAAACCGGCGCTGAGCCGCTCGGAGATGCAGTGCATCGGCGCCACCACGCTGAACGAGTACCGCAAGTACATTGAAAAGGACGCCGCCCTCGAGCGCCGGTTCCAACAGGTCAAGGTGGAGGAACCATCGCAGGATGACGCGGTCAAGATTCTCAACGGCCTGCGCGCGAAGTACGAGGCCCATCACAAGGCGCATTTCACGCCGCAGGCGATTGTCGCATCGGTCAAGCTCACTTCGCGATATCTGACGGGGCGGTACCTGCCCGACAAAGCCATCGATGTTCTCGACGAGGCCGGTTCGCGCGCCCGCATCACCCAGATGACCCGCCCGCCGGCGATCAAACAGCTGGAGGCCGACATCGAGACCACCAACAAGCACAAGCTGGCGGCGATTGCCGAGCAGGATTTTGAAAAGGCCGCCGCGATGCGCGATGCCGAGAAGCAGGCCAAGAAAAAACTGGAGGACACCCTGAAAGCCTGGCGCGCCCATTCCGAGGAGTCGATCATCACGGTCGACGAAGAGGACATCATGGCGGTCGTTTCGAAATGGACCGGCGTGCCGCTCCGCCGCATGGAGCAAAAGGAATCGGAAAAGTTGCTCAAGATGGAGGAGGAGCTGGAGACCCGCGTCATCGGTCAGAACGAGGCGGTGAAATCGATCTCCAAAGCCCTGCGTCGCTCGCGCGCGGACCTGAAGGACCCGCGTCGTCCGATCGGCTCGTTTTTGTTCCTCGGTCCCACCGGTGTCGGCAAAACCTACCTCGCGCGCAATCTCGCCGAGTTCATGTTCGGCGATCCGGACTCGTTGATCCAGATCGACATGTCGGAATACATGGAGAAATTCACCTCGAGCCGATTGATCGGTTCGCCTCCAGGTTATGTCGGTTACGAAGAGGGCGGGCAACTGTCCGAAGCCGTGCGCCGTCGGCCCTATTGCGTGATTCTTTTCGACGAAGTGGAAAAGGCCCACCCCGATGTGATGAACCTGCTGTTGCAGATTCTTGAGGAAGGCATGGTCACCGACTCGATGGGCCGCAAGATCGACTTCCGCAACACCATCATCATTCTGACGTCCAACGTTGGTGCCTCCACGATCAAACGCCAGAGCACGCTTGGTTTCAATGCGATGAATGCCGATGAAGGCGACTTTGAAACGATGAAGGAAAAAATCATCGAGGAGTCGAAAAAAGCCTTCAAGCCGGAGTTTCTCAACCGCCTCGACGAGCTGGTGGTATTCCACATGCTTGAGAAAGCCGATCTTTCGCGGATCATCGACCTGGAAATTTCCAAACTGGCGAAACGCTTGAAAGACAAGTCGATCGTCATCCAGCTCAGCGAAACATCGCGCGACCTGTTGATCGAAAAAGGCTACGACCCGAGTTACGGAGCGCGGCCGATGCGCCGTGCCGTGGAGAAATATCTCGAAGACCCGCTCGCTGAAGCGCTGTTGCGTGGAGACATCAAGCAGGGTGACACCGTGGAGGTCATCCGCCGCGACAACAGCGACGAACTGCTCTTCCAGGCCATCAATCCACCCGCTCCGGCGCTGTCGATCAAGGAGGAAACACAGCCGGAAAATTGATTCGCCCGGACGAACCGTGGTTATCCTGAGGAGGATTTTCCCACGGTCTTCATCTGCCTCCCCCCGCTCCGCCCGTTTTCTTTTTTTCTCATGCGTCCTCTCCTTTTCCTATTTTCAAGCTTCCTTGCTCTGGCTCTAACAGGTTGCGGTAAAAAGGCTACCGCCGCCCCCCCGGCAATGCCTCCTGCGGCGGTGACCTTTCTTACCGCTTCTGCGGAAACCGCCACCATCACCCGTGATCTGCCGGGTCGAATCAACCCGCTCCGGGTGGCGGAAATCCGCGCTCGGGTGCCGGGTATTCTTTTGCATAAATCATACGTGGAAGGTGACGATGTGAAAGCGGGTGACGTGCTTTTCCAAATCGATCCTCTTCCTCTGCAAGCCGCCCGCGACAGCGCTGCCGCACTTCTTCTCCGTGCCGAGGCAAACCGAAAGCTGGCGGAAAACCAGGCGCGGCGACTGCGCGAACTGGTGGGCGTCAGCGCGGTCAGCAAGCAGGACGCCGAGAACGCGGAATCGGCTGTCAGCATCGCCAACGCCGACATCCTCGCCGCGAAGGCGACATTGGCCACTGCCGAACTGAATCTCGGATACGCGACTGTGACCGCGCCGATCTCCGGACGCATCGGCAAAGCCATGGTGACCGAGGGCGCACTCGTCGGTCAAAACACGGCCACCCTGATGGCGGTCATCCAGCAGCTCGACCCGGTGTATTTCGACTTCACCCAATCCAGCAGCGATCACGCGAAGCTGAAAAAAGCGGGCGCGAAAGGAACCAACATCACGCTTTTGTTAGAGGACGGCGGCGCGTATGAGAGCCAGGGACGCATACTTTTCTCGGAGGCATTCGTCGACGAGTCCACCGGCATGATCACCCTGCGCGCGGAGTTTCCCAATCCCCAGCGCGACCTGTTGCCCGGCACCTTCGCGCGCGCGCGGGTCGTTCAGGCGGTCCGTGAAAACGTGATCACCATTCCACAGCGCGCCCTCACCCGCGCGGCAGGCGGCGCGGGTGTGGTGATGGTGATCGACGCTTCCAATCACGCCCAGGCCCGGATCGTGCAAACGGGTGAAATTTCCGGCGACAAATGGATTGTCAACTCGGGCCTCAGCGCGGGCGAACGATACATCATCGAGGGCCTCATGAAAGCCCGGCCCGGCGCACCCGTGGTGCCGGAGCCGTTTACTTCCGCACCGAACAAACACTAATTTTCTGAATTCATGGCCCGTTTTTTCATCGATCGCCCGGTTTTCGCCTGGGTGATTGCCATCCTCATCTGCGTGATCGGCGGCATCGCCATGACCCGGCTTCCGGTCGCCCAGTACCCGAGTGTCGCCCCGCCGTCGATTTCAATCACCGCGAACTACTCGGGTGCCTCGGCGGAAACGCTCAGCGAAACGGTTACGTCGGTCATCGAACAACAACTCAACGGCATCGACAACCTGCTTTACATGTCGTCGGCCAGCGATGCGAACGGGACTTCGATCATCACGCTGTATTTCCTTCCGGGCACGAATCCGGATGTCGCGCAGGTCCAGGTGCAGAACAAGGTGCAGCTCGCCACTCCCAGCCTGCCGTTGACCGTCCAGCAACAGGGAGTCGTGGTGGCAAAAGCGACGCGCAACTACATGATGTTCATCGCGCTGTCGTCGGAGGACGGCAGCATGGATGCCATCAGCCTCGGAAATTATCTGGCCGCCAGCGTGCTCGATCCGCTGCGTCGGGTCGACGGGGTCGGCGAGGTGATCCAGTTCGGCACCCAGAACGCGATGCGTATCTGGTTGGATCCCGACAAATTGCAGAGCTACAAAATGACACCCGCCGATGTCACCGCCGCCGTGCAGACCCAGAACACACAGGTGCCGGTCGGCCAGCTCGGCCAGCTTCCGGCGGTCGATGGCCAGCAGCTCAATGTAATTCTTCAGGGCCGGGCGACGCTGCGCGAAGTCGAGGAGTTCCAAAACATCACCCTCCGCGTGAATGCCGATGGCTCGCGTGTTTATTTGCGCGACGTGGCACGCGTCGAACTTGGAGGACAGGACTATTCGATCAAGGCACGCATCGATGGCAAGCCCGCCAGTGCCGCCGCGATCAAGCTGGCGCCCACCGCCAACGCGCTCAACACCGCTGATGCTGTACGCGCCGAGGTCGCCCGGCTTCAGGCGTTTTTCCCGCCCGGCGTGAAGGTGGACTTTCCACTGGACACCTCGATCTTCGTGAAAACCTCGATCAACGAAGTGCTCAAGACCCTGATCGAAGCCATCGTGCTGGTGTTCCTGGTGATGTATCTTTTCCTGCAAAATTTCCGCGCCACGCTGATTCCCACGCTGGTTGTGCCCGTCGCACTGCTGGGCACTTGCGCCATCCTCGCCGCCTTCGGATTCTCGATCAATGTGCTGACGATGTTCGGCATGGTGCTCGCCATCGGCATTCTGGTGGACGATGCGATTGTGGTCGTGGAAAATGTCGAGCGCATCATGAACGAAGAAGGCCTCTCGGCGAAAGAGGCGACGCGGAAGGCGATGGACCAGATCACCAGTGCGCTGATCGGCATCACGGTGGTGCTCACCGCCGTGTTCATTCCGATGGCGTTTTTCGGCGGTTCGGTTGGCACGATCTATCGACAATTCACGATGTCGATGGTTTCATGCATGCTGTTTTCGGTGTTCCTCGCGCTGTCGCTGACACCGGCCTTGTGCGCCTCAATTTTGAAACAGGTCGATGCCGGTCACCATCACGCCAAGGGCGGATTTTTCGGCTGGTTCAACCGCTCGTTCGCCGCTTTCACAAACCGATACCAACGCTGGGTCGGTGTGCTGGTGAAACGATCTTTCATCGGCATGTCCGCCTTGCTGCTGATCGTTTTTCTCGTGGTGACGCTCTATCGGAAAATGCCCTCCGCTTTTGTGCCGGAAGAGGATCAAGGGTATTTCCTGACCCTGATCACCCTCCCGGTCGGCGCGACCGATGTCCGCACGGGCGAGGCCCTTTTGAAGGTGGAGGAATTTTTCGCCAAACAACCGGAAGTCGAACACTACTTCACAGTCGCGGGATTCAGCTTCGCGGGTCGGGCGCAAAACTCGGCCCTTGCTTTCATCCGCCTCAAACCGCAGGAGCAGCGCGAAGGCAAGGAACACAAGGTGCAGGCCGTGATCCAGCGCGCCTTGATGGGGCTCGGCGGCATCAAGGATGCCATGGTTTTCTCGGTGAATCCGCCGGCGATTCCCGAGCTTGCCGTCTCATCGGGTTTTGATTTCTGGCTTCAGGATGTCGGCGGGGTCGGTCACGACGCGCTGATGGCGGCCAGCGGTCAACTGCTCGGCATGGCGGCCGAGAACACCACGCTGAAACAAGTCCGGCCACAAGGTCTGGCCGATGCCGCGCAGATGAAAATCGAACTCGACCAGGACAAGGCCAGCGCGTTCGGCGTTTCTCTGGCAGAAATCAACACGACCATGCAAACCGCGTTTGGTTCGAGTTACGTGAACAATTTTGTCAACGGCCCGCGTGTGCAACGGGTGATCGTGCAGCTCGACGCTCCCTTCCGCATGACGCCCGAGGACATCGGCAAGGTTTACGTTCGCAACAAAACCGGCGGCATGGTGCCCCTGTCGTCCTTCACTCACATCGATTGGACCTTCGGCTCTCCGCAGCTCCAGCGCTACAACGGCATTCCCGCGGTCAACATCGTCGGAGCCGCCGCACCGGGGCTCAGCTCGGGCGACGCGATGCTGGCAATGGAAAAAATGGCGGCACAACTTCCGCCGGGCATCGGATATTCCTGGAGCGGGCAGTCGCTCGAAGAACGGATCTCCGGCAACCAGGCACCACTGCTGTATGCAATTTCCCTGCTGATCGTGTTCCTCTGCCTCGCCGCGCTTTACGAAAGCTGGTCGATTCCAATCGCGGTGATTCTCGTTGTGCCGTTGGGAATTCTCGGTGCGCTCGCCGCCGTCTCATTGCGCGAGTTGCCGAACGATGTGTATTTCAAAGTCGGCCTGCTGACCACCGTCGGACTGTCCACCAAGAACGCCATTCTCATCATTGAATTTGCGCTCGAACTCCAGCGGGAAGGCAAAGGCCTGATCGAAGCGATCCTCAGTTCCGTAAAACTGCGGTTGCGACCCATCCTCATGACCTCGATGGCCTTCGTTCTCGGCGTGCTTCCGCTGGTGGTCAGCACCGGACCGGGTTCCGCCAGCCAGAATGCCATCGGCACCGGTGTCGCCGGCGGCATGATCACCGGCACCGTCCTGGCGATCTTTCTCGTCCCGGTGTTTTTCGTGGTCATCAGGAATTTTGTCGACCGCATTTCTGGAAAACGGAAAAAAATCCCCGCCTCGTAAATCACCCCCGCATTGATAGCTTGCGGATGTTCTGCGCGTAGATTATCTTCCAACATGACTTCGCTGCGTTTCTCCCTTTCCCTGCTGCCGGGCCTGCTTCTCGTTCTGCCATCGGGTGCCGTGGATTTCGTCCACGAGGTGGCTCCGATCCTCAAGGAGAATTGCGCGAAGTGCCACATGGGCGACAAACACAAGGGCGGGTTTTCGATGAATACCCGGGAGGATTTTCTCAAGGAAAACGACGGTCATTTCGCGATGGAAGTCGGCAACAGCGGCAAGAGCCTGCTGATCAAGATGCTGCGCTCGACCTCCGAAGAGGAAGACGAACGCATGCCTCCCAAAGGCGAGCGGATGAAGGAAAAGGACATCGCCCTCGTCGCCGCGTGGATCGATGCCGGAGCCCCGTGGGAACCGGGATTCACTTTCAAAAAGAGCTCCTACGAAGCACCGCTGAAACTCACTCGTCCGACGCTGCCGCCCGCAAAAAATGGCCACGAACACCCGCTGGACCGGATTCTCGACGCCCACCTCGCCAAGACCAAAACCGCCCCGCCCGCGCCGATCGATGAGGCGGCCTTTGTGCGACGCGTGCATCTCGACATCACCGGCGTGCTGCCCCGCACCGATTTTCTCAAAACCTATCTCGCCGACAAGGATCCAAACAAGCGCGCGAAGTTGATCGATTCCCTGCTCGCCGACCGGCCAGGTTATTCATCGCACTGGCTCACTTTTTGGAACGACCTGCTGCGCAATGACTACACGGGCACCGGATACATCACCGGCGGACGATCGCAAATCAGCGAGTGGCTCTACCGCTCGTTGTTGGAGAACAAACCTTACAACCAACTCGCCAGCGAATTGATCTCCGCCAGCGGACCAAGCGCCGGATTTGCCAATGGCATCAAGTGGCGCGGTGAAGTCAGCGCCGGTCAGACGGTGCCGATCCAATATGCACAGTCGGTCGGCCAGGCATTCCTCGGCATCAACCTGAAATGCGCGTCGTGCCACGACTCGTTCACGGACAACTGGAAGCTCACCGATTCCTACGGTCTCGCCGCCGCATTTTCTAACGAAAAACTGGAAATCGCCCGCTGCGACAAGCCGACCGGCAAAATCGCCGAGCCCTACTGGCTCTATCCGGAACTGGGCAAGATCGATGCCACGAAACCCCCGGCGGAACGCCTCAAACAGGTCGCCGAACTCACCACGATGCCTGCCAACGGGCGCTTCAGCCGCACGATTGTCAACCGCTTCTGGCACCGCCTGATGGGCCGCGGCATTGTGCATCCGGTCGATGCGATGAGCAGCGAACCATGGAACGAGGAACTGCTCGACTACCTGGCTCTCTATCTGGTGGAGAACAACTACGATTTGAAAAAAGTCATCGCGCTGATCTGCACCTCGCAGGCCTATCAATCGAAAACCGAGGCCTTGAAGAACGATGATGAATCGAAGTGGAAATACGCCGGTCCCCGCGCCAAGCGCATGACCGCCGAGGAAATGGTCGATGCCTTCTGGCAGATCACCGGCGGCGCGCCCCAAAAGCCCGATTTCTCGCCGCCTCAACCAGCAGGCAGCGGTGCCACTTCGTTGCCTCCCGCGTTCTGGGTTTGGATCGATGGCGGCGCACAGTCGAAGGCCGGTGAGACGATCGCCTTGAAAAAAACCATCGAACTGAAGGCCGACCTAAGCTCCGCTGTCGCCGCGGTTTCGTGCGACAACGAATTCATCCTTCGGATCAACGGCAAGGACGTTTCGAAAGGAAATGACTGGACGGCTCCGGTGGTCGTCGATCTCAAACCGCACCTTCGCAAGGGTGCCAACGAAATCATGGTCATCGCCACCAACGGCGGCAGCGGACCGAATCCCGCAGGTTGTTATTTCCAGGCGAAGCTGGTGCAGGCGGGCGCAACCGCGCACGTTGGCTCGGATGATTCCTGGCAGGTGACGACCGCCGATGGCGGCAAAGTCGCCGCCGATGCCGCATGGCACCCGGCGGTGAAATGCGCCAATCAACAGGTCTGGAACACCAATGAAGCGGGATTCCAAAACGCCCTTGCCCGCCTGACCAACGCGCCGCCGATGCAGGTGCGCGCGTCCTTGATGAAGTCGAACGAACTGATGCGCTCGCTCGGTCGGCCGAACCGCGAACAGATCGTCACTTCCCGACCCAACGACCTGACCACCCTGGAGGCGATGGATCTCAACAACGGCAGCATTCTTGCCGGCATCCTGTCGAAAGGCGCGCAGAACATCATGAGCAAACATGGATCGGATGCGGCGGCACTCATCGACGATGTTTACCTCCAGGCCTTGTCCCGCCCGCCGACCACCGCGGAAAAAGAGATCGCAATGCAGGTGATCGGCGCCACCCCGCAACCCGCGACCATCGAGGATTTTCTCTGGTCGGTTTTCATGCTTCCCGAATTCCAATTGATCCGCTGAACCCTCACTCGAAAACATTTATGAACAACCGTCGCGATTTTCTCAAGGCTCTTTCCGCCAGCACCGCCGCCGCCTGGGCGGCCCGCGCCCCGCAGTTGCGGGCCGAAGATGAGGTCAAACATCCCGCCGCCCGAGCCGACAGCTGCATTCTGTTGTGGATGGCCGGCGGCATGGCCTCGCCGGAAACGTTCGACCCGAAACGCTACCAGCCGTTCGTGAAGGGCGCGCCGATGAAAGACATTCTCAGCACCTTCCCGTCGATCCGCACTGCGGTGGACAACATCAATATTTGCCAGGGCCTGGAGAAAATTGCTTCGGTGATGGACCGCGCCACGCTGATTCGCTCGGCAGTGCAGGCGGACCTGGGTGCGATTCTGCATTCGCGCCATCAGTACCACTGGCACACCGGTTACATCCCTCCGCAAACAGTCGCAGCCCCGCACATCGGTGCCTGGATGGCCAAAGTACTCGGACCGAAAAATCCGGTGATGCCTCCGTTCATCAACATCGGCCAGCGCCTCGAAGGCGTGGGCGAAAACGAGGAACTCAAGGCCTTCACCACCGCAGGATTTTTCGGATCGGAATTCGGACCGATGAACCTGCCCTATCCGGATCAGGCGGCGGCAGCGGTGCGACCTCCCCAAGGCATGACGCCCGACCGTTTTCAAAGCCGCCGCGCGCTGCTCGCCAAACTTATCGCCCAGTCGCCTCACCGCGAATACCTTTCGGACCATCAACAGGAATCGATGCTGCGCTCGCTTGAAAACGCCCACCGCCTGCTGTCGTCGAAGGAGCGCGATGCTTTCGACATCACCCTCGAACCGAAGGAGGTATACGATACCTACAACACCGGACGTTTCGGCCAGGGCTGCCTGCTCGCCCGCCGGCTCGTCGAAAACGGCGCGCGCTTTGTCGAGGTCACGACGGAATACGTGCCGTTCTTCCAATGGGACACCCACAAGGACGGCCATTCGGTAGTGGAAAAAATGCATGCGGAAATCGACGGGCCGATCGCGCAGTTGATCAAGGACCTGGAATCGAGGAAATTGTTAGACCGCACTTTGGTGATCATCGCCAGTGAGTTTTCGCGCGATGCGATGATGGAAGGCGGCCCCGGCTCCAAAGCCACCGACCAGGCCACGGTCAGCGGCGACACCTTGGAAAGCCCGGCGCATTATGGTTTGCATCGACACTTCACCCAGGGATCGAGCGTGGTGATGTTCGGCGGCGGCGTGAAAAAAGGCCACCTGCACGGAGCCACGGCGGACGAGCGGCCCTTGGTCGCGATCAAGGACCCGGTGTCGATCTCCGACCTCCACGCCACCATCTTCACTGCGATGGGCATCAGCCCGAAAACGGTGTTCGATGTCGAGAAACGCCCCTTCTATGCGACCATCGATGGCAAAGGCAAAGCCGTGGAATCGATCTTCGCCTGATGTTGAAGCAACGCGCAGGCAGGCGCAGACTCAATCACAGTTGATCCCAGAAACCGCAGTTCCAACGCTCAAATACGCTCAAATGCGATTGATTTCGTCTTCAAGCCAATGATGCAGCGTTTATCAGCATGCAAATTTTATTTCTGCCACGTTTTCACCCGTTAGGTGAAAAGAAAAATGAATCGTATTTCCTCTCTAGCCCATGTTCCACAAGGCATTGAGAGAAATTCTGCGATTCCAACTGCAAACTTCAGAATGAACGAAATTCGGAAATTGCCGGAGGCCGAGCAATTTGCCGCACGGGTGAGCGAAGGAGCATTCGACGATCTAGCAGCTGAAGCAGTGAAAGAGTTGCGCGAACAAAAAAACCGTTCCTTTGCATGAAGTCCTCGACCAGCGCGGCGTTTCGTAAACAACTCGCGGGTCTTGCCCAAGAGAAGTTTCTCACCAAACCCGCGTCACGCCATATGCATCCCATTGCTCGTCGTTGCTAATCACCTCCCAACCTTCCTCCAACGCTTGGGCGATCATCAACCGGTCGAACGGATCACGATGATGATGGGGCAGAGTGGTGAGCCAAGTAAGATGACCGGGGCGAATTGGCAAAATTTCGATGCCTGCCGCCTCCGCTTCCTTCCACAGTAGATTCAGATCTTTCGGCAGCGTGAGCTTCCCCAAAGCGCTCTTAATCGCCATTTCCCAGAAGGAAGCAACACTCAAAACCTTTGTCCGGGATGGATGCTGCAAAACCTCGGTGGCCACTGCACTGAGTTTTGCGGGTTCGCACAGGCTCCAGTAATAACTCTGAGTATCCACCAAGAATCTCATTTGACGTATTCCTCAAAGCCCTCGGGAATGTCATTAAAATCCGGAGCCATCCAACCCTGACCCGCGTAGAGGCCCAGCACCGGCCATCCCGCTGGCGCAGTTTCCACCGAGGGCGTTTTCCGCTCCACTGTCCAGCGTACAAAAACATCGTCACCCACGTCAATCGCCACCGACTCACCATGGACCGCCTCGTCCAAAAGCTCTTCCAAGTGCGCCTTCGCATGTTCTACAGACACTGTGTGCATGCTCGTAACTACCATCAAATTCCGCACTCAGCAAGTTCAAACATCCCGCAGCACTCGCCCCGCATCGATGCCGCCGGCGGCAAAAACGGCGAATCCCGCTCCGGCTTCATCGCCCGCAACGCTCTCGAAGTGGTGTGAGTGGTGGAGTCTCACGCGTCGCAAGAATTCCGAGAAATCCGCAGCACAAAAGAATACGATGAAAGACATAACGAAAATTTGACAATGGTGGGATTTCCCACTATGCTGCCGCTATGAAGACAACGACCCGCCAATCATTAAAAAAGGCAACTCCTATCACCGTCGTGCATGACTACGATGCGGCGGCAGACACGAAAAACCGCATCAGCCTGCGCGGGGCAAAGACAAAATACTTTCATGTTAAAGCGCTTTCCAATGGAACCTACTTGTTAGAGCCGCGGGTTCTGGTGCCGCCCGATGCCATTCCCGCCAAGACTCTGAAAATGCTCAACCGCTCCGTGGTCAACCTCAAAAAAGGTAAAACCTCGGCACCTATTGACCTGTCACGTTTTCAAGAGAGCTGAAGCTTCCCGTTAGGACGCAACATCGTTGGGGGGATCTGTTCCCATGGTTTCTTCATGGGCTGTTATGAGCCTAGAAACCGCAGTTGGAAAGCTGATGAGGGGCATAAGTGGGTCATGTGATGGCTGATGA
>Ga0315905_10000607_pt1 | contig 38717 bp, 35 predicted proteins | sample LakEriMetagenome_5_FD_203522 | JGI IMG/M metagenome (GOLD analysis project Ga0315905, IMG submission 203522) | Freshwater fungal communities from buoy surface, Lake Erie, Ohio, United States - Buoy 4 MA121 | ecosystem: Environmental > Aquatic > Freshwater > Lake | place: USA: Lake Erie, Ohio...
GACGTCCACCAGAAGTTTTACCTTCACCACCACCGTGTGGGTGATCTACTGGGTTCATAACAACACCACGTGTTGTTGGGCGAATACCTAACCAACGCTTACGACCAGCTTTTCCGTAGTTGATATTGCCTTGTTCAGCATTTCCAACTTCACCGATTGTTGCGCGGCAACGAACATCTACGTTGCGGATTTCACCAGATGGCATACGCAGTTGTGCATATGGTCCATCTTTTGCAACCAACTGAACTGATGCACCAGCAGAACGAGCAATCTTTGCTCCTCCACCTGGGCGAAGTTCAATTGCGTGAACTGTTGTACCTACTGGAATGTTACGAAGTGGCAAGTTATTGCCAGGCTTAATATCTGCCTTTGGACCATTCTCAACAACTGCACCTTGCTCTAATTTATTGGGAGCAATGATGTAACGCTTTTCTCCATCTGCGTAATGCAAAAGAGCGATGCGCGCTGTGCGGTTTGGGTCGTACTCAATGTGAGCGACCTTTGCTGGAATGCCATCCTTATCATTGCGAATGAAATCAATGAGACGGTAAGCACGCTTGTGTCCGCCACCTTGGTGACGAATAGTGATGCGTCCTTGATTGTTACGTCCACCCTTTGAGTGAATTGGACGGACAAGTGACTTTTCAGGAGTAGAGCGCGTGATTTCTGCGAAATCAGGAACGGTTGCGCCGCGTTGACCAGGGGTCGTTGGCTTTAATTTACGAAGTGCCATGATGATCCTTTTCTATTCAAGGTCCAGTTCCCGCTAGGAAACCGGTCCTCCGAAAATGTCGATGCGGTCACCAGCAGCTACTTGAACAATTGCGCGCTTGGTGTCTTTACGCTTTCCATCACCAAAACGTGTGCGCTTGTTCTTTCCCTGACGGTTCATTGTGTTAACGCTTACTACCTTTACATTAAATACCTTCTCAACAGCGATCTTGATCTCTGTCTTGTTAGCATCTGGTGCAACGATAAATGTGTATTTGTTCTCATCGAGCAACCCGTAGCTCTTTTCAGAAACAACTGGTGCAACTAGAACGTCGCGATAATCTCTCATGCGCTGACCTCGCTCTCACGTGCAACTGAAGTTGCGCCTTTGCCCTTTGAAGGAGCCTTTAGGAAATCCTTAATTGCTGCTTCAGAGAAGACAACGTCATCACTTTTTAGGATGTCGTATGCGTTCAATTGATCTGGAACAAGAAGGTGCAGGTCATCAGCGTTACGAAGTGAACGCCAAGCTAGATCCTCTGTGCGAGATACAACGACAAGAACATTCTTGCGATCACTGAACTGACGAACCGCTGCAATTGCTGCCTTTGTAGAGGCTGCTGTAACGATTGAATCTAGAACGTGAATGCGATCATTGCGTTGGCGATCTGAAAGAACTCCTCGCAAAGCTGCTGCAATCATTTTCTTGGGTGTGCGTTGGAAATATGTACGTGGGCGAACAGCGTGTGCCGCACCTCCACCACGTTGCAACGGTGCACGAATAGAACCCTGACGCGCGCGTCCAGTTCCCTTCTGCTTGAAAGGCTTTTTACCTGAACCAGATGTTTCACCACGGTTCTTTGCCTTTTGTGTTCCCTGGCGAGCAGCCGCAAGTTGTGCGGTTACTACCTGGTGAATTAAAGGAATATTTGTTTGAACGTCAAAGATTTCTGTTGGAAGATCTACTGATCCAACTTTCTTTCCTTCTGCGTTCTTTACTTCAACAGTAAGCGCCATGATTAGTTGCCAGCCTTTCCTGCTGTTTCATAGATCGCGTGCTTAGCTGCAGAACGGATGAAGACAAGCTGTCCGTCTGGGCCAGGAACTGATCCCTTGATAAGAAGTAAGTTGCGGTCTGCATCAATTGAATGCACAACAAGGTTTTGAGTTGTAACGCGAACGCCACCCATAACACCTGACATACGCATACCTTTGAAAACACGGCCTGGTGTTGAACATGCTCCGATTGAACCTGGCATACGGTGCTTACGGTCTACACCGTGAGATGAACCAAGACCACCGAAACCGTGGCGCTTCATAACACCAGCGGTTCCTTTACCTGTGCTTGTTCCAGTTGCATCAACTAATTCACCGGCAGCAAAAACAGTTGCACCTAACTCTTGTCCTACTGAATAACTAGAGGTATCAAGTGTGCGAAGTTCTGCTACTGAACGGCGTGGTGTAACACCAGCTTTTGCAAAGTGGCCAGCAAGTGGCTTTGAAATTTTCTTTGGGTCAATTGCACCGAAAGCGATCTGAACAGCTGAATAACCATCTTTTTCAGGTGTACGAATCTGCGTAACGACACATGGACCTGCTTCAACAACGGTTACTGGAACCATCTTGTTGTTAGCATCAAAAACTTGAGTCATTCCAAGTTTCTTACCGAGAACGCCCTTGATGGACGAGCCAGCTGATTGAGTTGTATAAGTCATTGTCTGCGTCCTTTCCTTAGAGCTTGATCTCGATGTCGACGCCTGCTGGCAAATCAAGACGCATCAATGAATCAACAGTCTTAGGTGTTGGATCGATGATGTCGATTAGGCGCTTGTGTGTGCGCATCTCGAAGTGTTCGCGGCTGTCCTTATATTTGTGAGGAGAGCGAATAACACAATATGTGTTCTTCTCTGTTGGTAGCGGCACTGGACCCGCGACCGTTGCACCTGTGCGCTCAACAGTTTCAACGATTTTCTTCGCTGAACTATCAATCACCTCATGGTCATAGGCCTTGAGTCGAATGCGGATCTTTTGTCCCGCCATGTCGTTCTCCTCTATCTAATTAGTGCTATCAAATAAGAGTTTTCACTCTTAGTAATTCTCTTTAGTGCTATTTAATTTTCAAACTTTGTTTTTGCCCGGCGGTTTTTTTAAGCCGCCGGGCTCCAACATTTAAATCAGTGGAACTATTACTTCTTAATCTTTGTAACGCGACCTGCACCTACTGTGCGGCCACCTTCACGGATTGCGAAGCGAAGTCCTTCTTCCATTGCGATTGGCTGAATCAGTGTTACTGACATTTCAGTGTTATCGCCAGGCATAACCATTTCTGTACCTGAAGGAAGTGTTACAACACCAGTCACGTCAGTTGTACGGAAGTAGAACTGTGGACGGTAGTTGTTAAAGAATGGTGTGTGACGTCCGCCTTCATCCTTTGAAAGGATGTATGCAGATGCATCAAACTCTGTATGAGGTGTGATTGAACCAGGCTTGCAAACAACCTGACCGCGCTCAACATCTTCACGCTTTAGACCACGAAGTAGAAGTCCAACGTTCTCGCCTGCTTGACCTTCGTCTAGCAACTTACGGAACATTTCAACGCCTGTAACAGTTGTCTTCTGTGCATCCGTACGGATACCTACGATTTCAACTTCCTCGTTAACCTTTACGATTCCGCGCTCAATACGACCAGTGATAACAGTTCCACGACCAGTGATTGTGAAAACATCTTCTACTGGCATAAGGAATGGCTTGTCGATTTCGCGAGCTGGCTGAGGAATAAATGCATCTACTGCATCCATTAGCTCAATGATCTTCTCGCCCCACTTGGCATCTCCTTCGAGTGCCTTTAGTGCTGAAATGCGAACGATTGGTGTGTCATCGCCTGGGAACTCGTATTTAGAAAGAAGTTCACGAACTTCCATCTCTACAAGCTCAAGAATTTCTTCATCGTCAACCATGTCTGACTTGTTAAGAGCCACAACGATTGATGGAACGCCAACCTGACGAGCAAGTAGTACGTGCTCCTTAGTCTGTGGCATTGGACCGTCTGTAGCTGCAACAACGAGGATTGCTCCGTCCATCTGTGCAGCACCAGTGATCATGTTCTTGATGTAGTCAGCGTGACCTGGGCAGTCAACGTGTGCGTAGTGACGCTTCTCTGTCTGGTACTCAATGTGAGCGATAGAGATTGTGATACCGCGTTGACGCTCTTCAGGAGCCTTATCGATATCTGAGAATGCTGTTGCAGCATTAAGTGTTGGGTACTTGTCATGCAAAACTTTTGAGATCGCTGCAGTAAGTGTTGTCTTTCCATGGTCAATGTGACCGATGGTTCCGATGTTTACGTGCGGCTTTGTGCGCTCGAACTTGGCCTTTGCCATTTTGGTTCCTCTTTCGTTTACTAGTGCTTAGTTATTAGGTTTTGGTTCTATTTAATTTCTTAAATAGGTTTAGGGGTTTTTAGGATTACTCGCCACGAACTTTCGCAATGATTTCCTTTGCAACGTTGCCTGGAACTTCGGCATAGCTGTCGAACTCCATGCTGTAGCTCGCGCGACCTTGTGTTCTGGAGCGGAGATCTCCGACATAGCCGAACATCTCTGACAACGGAACTAGCGCCCTAACAACGCGGGCACCTGACCGCTCGTCCATGGCCTGAATCTGACCACGACGACTGTTTAAATCGCCGATGACATCACCCATGAAATCTTCAGGGGTAACAACTTCGACCTTCATTACTGGTTCAAGAATTGCAGGATCAGCAAGCTTTGACGCTTCCTTGAACGCTGCGATACCAGCCACCTTGAATGCGAGCTCCGATGAGTCAACATCGTGATACGCGCCGTCAAGAAGAGTTACTCGTACATCAGTTAATGGGTAGCCAGCGAGAGGACCTGATGTCATCGCTTCACGGCAACCTTGGTCAACTGATGGGATGTACTCACGTGGAACGCGACCACCAGTTACCTTGTTTACGAATTCGTATCCGCCTTCAACTTCACCTGTTGGAAGTGGCTCAATTGCAATCTGAATCTTTGCAAACTGTCCAGAACCACCAGTCTGCTTTTTGTGTGTGTAATCGTGACGAGCAACAGCTTTACGAAGTGTTTCGCGGTATGCAACCTGTGGCTTACCAACGTTTGCTTCAACCTTAAATTCGCGGCGCATACGGTCAACAAGAATTTCAAGGTGGAGTTCACCCATACCAGCGATGATTGTCTGGCCAGTTTCTTCGTCTGTATTAACGTGGAAAGTTGGATCTTCTTCAGATAGACGTTGAATTGCAACGCCAAGTTTTTCTTGATCACCCTTGGTCTTTGGTTCGATAGCAACAGAGATAACTGGTGCTGGGAAGTCCATTGATTCAAGTAGAACTGGCTTAGCAGGATCACAGAGAGTTTCACCTGTTGTTGTGTCCTTAAGACCCATAACCGCAACGATCATTCCTGCACCAACATTGTCACGCTCTTCGCGCTTGTTGGCGTGCATCTGATAAATCTTTCCGATGCGCTCTTTACGATCTTTAGCAGAGTTCAAAATTGTTGATCCTGTTTCTAGAACTCCGGAGTACACACGAATAAATGTGAGTTTTCCTAAGTGTGGATCTGTCATGATTTTGAAAGCTAAGGCTGAGAATGGCTCGTCATTTTTTGGAAGACGCTTGATCTCTTTCTCTGGATCATTCATGTCATGACCGACGATCGCATCAACATCTAGTGGTGATGGAAGGTAGCGAACAACAGCATCTAGCATTGGCTGAACACCCTTGTTCTTAAATGCAGAACCTGTAAGAACTGGTGAGAGCTTTGCAGCAAGTGTTGCGCGACGAATTCCGGCAATAATTTCTGCCTCTGATAGTTCAATTCCTTCTAAAAACTTTTCCATAACTTCATCATCATTTTCAGCAAGTGTTTCAATCATTGCTGCGCGTGCACTCTTTGAAGCCTCAACCATGTCTGCTGGAATCTCTTCGATTGCGTAATCTTCACCCTTTTGGGTTTCTCCGCGCCATGTCAGCGCTTTCATTGCAATGAGATCAACTACTCCAAGGAAGTCTGCCTCGGCTCCGATTGGAAGTTGTAGTACGAGTGCAACTGCATTGAGGCGATCTTTAATCATTCCAACGCACTTATCAAATGAGGCACCTGTGCGGTCTAGCTTGTTTACAAAACAAATACGTGGAACTGAGTAACGATCTGCTTGGCGCCATACTGTTTCAGACTGTGGCTCCACACCTGCAACACCATCGAATACTGCAACAGCGCCATCTAGTACACGCAATGAACGCTCTACTTCAACAGTAAAGTCAACGTGACCTGGTGTATCAATAATATTAATAAGGTGCTTGTCCCACATACATGTTGTCGCAGCTGAAGTGATCGTGATTCCACGTTCTTGCTCCTGCTCCATCCAGTCCATTGTTGCGGCACCTTCGTGCACTTCACCGATCTTGTAGTTGATACCGGTGTAGAAAAGGATGCGCTCAGTAGTCGTGGTTTTACCCGCGTCGATGTGAGCCATGATTCCAATGTTGCGAACCGTAGCTAGATCGATCTTTTCTACTGTTGATGTTGACACTTAGTCCTCTTCTCGTCTTCGCTTAAATTCTCGGATTACCAGCGGTAGTGAGCAAACGCCTTGTTTGCTTCCGCCATTTTGTGTGTATCTTCGCGACGCTTTACAGCTGCGCCAAGACCGTTGCTCGCATCGATTAATTCATTTGTTAAACGCTCTGCCATTGACTTTTCACGACGCGAACGTGAGTAATCAATTAACCAGCGAAGTGCCAAAGTTGTTGAACGGCTTGCCTTAACTTCAACTGGCACCTGATATGTAGCTCCACCAACGCGGCGTGAGCGAACTTCAACGGCTGGCTTAATGTTGTCTAGTGCACGCTTTAAAGTAATAAGAGGATCTACCTGAGTCTTCTCACGAGTTCCTTCTAATGCGTTGTAAACAATTGATTCAGCTGTAGAGCGCTTACCATGCAAAAGCACACGGTTAATAAGTGCAGTAACTACAGGTGAGTTGTAAACAGGATCTGCAACAACTGGTGATTTAGCAATCGGGCCTTTACGTGGCATTAGCTAGCCTTCTTCTCTCTCTTAGTACCGTAACGAGAACGTGACTGCTTACGGTTCTTAACTCCTTGTGTATCTAGTGATCCGCGAATGATCTTGTAACGAACACCAGGCAAATCTTTTACACGACCACCGCGAACAAGAACAATGGAGTGCTCTTGTAAGTTGTGACCTTCACCTGGAATGTATGCAGTGACTTCCATGCCACTAGTAAGACGTACACGTGCAACCTTGCGAAGAGCAGAGTTTGGTTTCTTAGGGGTTGTTGTATAAACGCGTGTGCAAACACCGCGTCGTTGTGGTGAACCCTTAAGTGCAGGTGTGCTTGTCTTCGTAGTCTTTTCTGCGCGACCACGACGAACTAGCTGTTGAATTGTTGGCACTTCATCTCCATTCGTAACTTCGTTACTGATCTTTATTCACGCTTAATTACCGACCCACGCGGTCGGGTGTGTTGCACCCGATTTACATGTATGGCGTAAAAAGTTTTTCAACTTGTTTACACACAGCAGGCAAAGAAGCTCTAAAAAAGAGCAGACGCGAAGGGTAACCCAGCGCCCTCACGCGAGGCAAATCCGTCCTTTTACTCCTATTTGTTGGATTTACGGGTCAAAGCAGCCAAAATCTCATCTTCGGCGTGTCGAGATCCTTCATGGGTATAAATCCAGCGCTGATACGGGCCGGCCGAAAAAGTGATGACTACACCCGGTTTTTTTCGCTTGATTACGCAGAAATCCTTGGTTTTTAGCCGTCGCATAACCCCAATCATGACGACATAGGGGAAGCCCGTACCCGGTGACCGCACACCCTGGAGCAACTCAGCGCTCCAGAGATTGTCTCGAAATTCAACAGATTCGACCTGATCGAGTCGGGCTTTGGGAGGCGAAACAATTGACCCAACTCTCTCGAGTGGGCTTAGCTGCAACGTGAGATCCTCACCGTTTAATACCAATGTAGCCATGTTTTAAATTATTGCATATTGGGAGAATTGGCGTTGCTAGAAAAACAGAGACTCTCAACAGAAAATAAATCAGGCCCAACCCTTTAATGGATTGAGCCTGATTTACTACTAACTATTAACTGCTAACGAGGAATTTCAACCTCATCGAGTCGTACTGCTTCACCTGAACCCTGTTGATCAAATGGAGTGAAGTCATACTCATCGTATGCTGCATAGACCGCGGCCTTTGCTTCCTCTGTTGGCTCAACACGAATGTTGCGGTAACGAGCAAGGCCAGTACCGGCAGGAATTAACTTACCGATGATGACGTTCTCTTTGAGACCAAGCAATGGATCACTCTTCTCAGAAAGCGCAGCATCTGTTAGAACGCGAGTTGTCTCCTGGAATGAAGCAGCTGACAACCATGACTCAGTTGCAAGAGATGCTTTGGTAATTCCCAAGAGTTCTGGACGACCTGAAGCAGCTTTTCCACCGGTTGTTACAACGCGACGGTTTTCTGCTTCGAAGCGACCACGCTCTACGAGTTCACCTGGAAGTAGTTCTGCATCTCCTGCTTCAAGCACTGTAATGCGCTTTAGCATCTGACGAACAATAACCTCGATGTGCTTGTCGTGAATTCCTACACCCTGTGAGCGATACACAGATTGAATTTCATTAACCAAGTGAACCTGAGTTGCACGTGGTCCAAGAATACGAAGTACTTGCTTTGGATCGATTGCGCCGACGACCATCTTCTGGCCAACTTCAACGCGTGCACCCTCTTCAACAAGTAGCTTCTGACGACGAGTAATTGGGTAAGCAACTTCTTCGCCACCATCATCTGGAGTTACAACAATCTTCTTACCCTTTGCATCCTCACGGAATGAAACAACTCCTGCTGTTTCTGCTATTGGTGCAACACCCTTTGGTGTGCGTGCTTCGAAAAGCTCAACAATACGTGGAAGACCGTGGGTAATGTCATCACCTGCAACACCACCAGTGTGGAAAGTACGCATAGTTAACTGTGTACCAGGCTCACCAATTGATTGTGCTGCAATGATTCCTACGGCTTCACCAACTGAAACACGTTGTCCTGCTGCAAGTGAGCGACCGTAGCAAGCTCCACACTGTCCAACCTTGCTATCGCAAGTGAGAACTGAGCGAATCTTTACTTCGTCAACACCGGCTGCAACGAGTTCATCAATGTTGCGATCACCAAGATCTGTACCAGCAGGAAGAATTACCTTGCCATCAACTTCTACATCTTCGGCCAATGTACGACCAAAGACTGATGTCTCAACATGGTCATGCTTAACAAGGTTGCCAGCATCTTGACGTACAGCAATCTGTAGAGCAAGACCGCGGTCAGTACCGCAATCTTCTTCACGGATGATTACATCTTGTGCAACGTCGCAAAGACGACGAGTCAAGTAACCAGAGTCGGCTGTACGTAGCGCAGTATCTGCAAGACCCTTACGTGCACCGTGAGTAGAAATAAAGTACTCAAGTACAGAAAGACCTTCGCGGAAGTTTGACTTAATCGGACTTGGAATAATTTCACCCTTTGGGTTAGCTACAAGTCCACGCATACCTGCGATCTGACGAATCTGCATCATGTTTCCACGAGCACCAGAGAAAACCATCATCCAGACTGGGTTAACGCGAGGGAAGTTTTCTTCCATCTCTTTACCCACTTCAGCAGTTGCCTTTGTCCAGATTTCAATTAACTCTTGACGGCGCTCATCATCGGTGATGAGTCCCTTTTCATACTGAGATTGAACCTTTTCAGCCAATGTTTCATAGCTGCTAAGAATCTCTGCCTTACGTGGCGGTGTAACAACATCTTCGATTCCGATAGTTGCACCAGCGCGAGTTGCCCAATGGAAACCAAGTGACTTCAGAGCATCAAGTGTCTGTGCCACAACTACCTTTGGATAGAACTCAGCAAGGCGATCAACGATAGATCCAAGCTGCTTCTTTGTTACATCAAGATCCACATATGGGAAATCAGCTGGAAGTGCTTCATTAAATAATGCACGACCAATTGTTGTCTCAATAGTTTCAGATGTCGCAGTGATGCGAATCTTTACCTTTGCCTGTAATGAAACAGAGTGTTGATCGTGAGCCATGATTGCTTCTGCAACCGAGCTAAATGCACGTCCTTCACCAAGTTCATTGTCGCGAATCATTGTTAAGTAATAGAGACCAAGAACCATGTCCTGTGTAGGAGATGTAATTGGGCGTCCGTTAGCTGGAGACAAGATGTTGTTTGAAGACAACATCAAAATACGAGCTTCGGCCTGTGCTTCAGCAGATAGAGGCAAGTGAACTGCCATCTGGTCACCGTCGAAGTCAGCGTTAAATGCTGTACAAACGAGTGGGTGAATCTGAATTGCTTTACCTTCAACTAACTGTGGTTCGAAGGCTTGAATACCTAGGCGGTGAAGGGTTGGTGCACGGTTAAGTAGCACTGGATGCTCTGCAATTACTTCTTCCAAAACATCCCATACAACTGGACGTGCACGTTCAACCATGCGCTTTGCAGACTTAATGTTCTGTGCGTGGTTTAGATCTACAAGTCGCTTCATTACGAATGGCTTGAAAAGTTCCAACGCCATCTGCTTTGGAAGACCGCACTGATGCAGCTTCAACTGTGGACCAACAACAATTACTGAACGACCTGAGTAGTCAACGCGCTTTCCAAGCAAGTTCTGACGGAAACGTCCTTGCTTACCCTTGAGCATGTCTGACAATGATTTAAGTGCACGGTTACCTGGACCTGTTACTGGGCGACCGCGACGACCGTTATCAAACAAAGCATCTACAGCTTCCTGCAACATACGCTTTTCGTTATTAACGATAATCTCTGGTGCACCAAGATCGGCAAGACGCTTCAAACGGTTGTTACGGTTAATTACGCGACGGTATAGATCGTTGAGATCTGATGTCGCAAAGCGACCACCATCGAGTTGAACCATTGGACGAAGATCAGGTGGAATAACTGGAACGCAATCAAGAACCATTGATGCTGGCTTGTTGCTTGTTGTAAGGAATGCGTTAACAACCTTCAAGCGCTTGATTGCGCGAGTCTTTTTCGCACCCTTACCGTTTTCAGATAAATCTGTCAGTAATTTGTGCTCAGTTTCTAGATCAAAAGTCTCTAAGCGATGCTTGATTGCTGATGCACCCATATCGCCCTTGAAATACATTCCATAACGGTCGCGCATTTCACGGTAGAGATTTTCATCTCCTTCAAGATCCTGGACCTTAAGATTCTTAAAGCGTGTCCATACATCTTCTAAGCGTGTTATTTCGCGCTCTGAACGATCACGAATTGCCTTTAGTTCACGCTCTGCAGATTCACGAACCTTGCGCTTTACATCAGATTTTGCATCTTCTGCTTCTAACTCTGCAGTATCTGATTCAAGCTTCTTGGTGCGTATATCTAGATCGTTATCGCGACGCGTTTCGATCTTTTTGCGATCATTTGCAAGCTTCTTTTCAAGTTGAGGCATATCTTCTTCACGAGCTTCTGCATCAACCTCGGTGATCATGTATGCAGCAAAATAAATAACTTTTTCTAGATCCTTAGGTGCAAGATCTAGTAAGTAGCCAAGGCGTGATGGAACACCCTTGAAGTACCAAATGTGAGTTACTGGCGCTGCAAGTTCGATGTGACCCATGCGTTCGCGACGAACCTTTGCACGTGTGACTTCAACACCACAACGCTCGCAAATAATTCCCTTAAATCGAACGCGCTTGTACTTACCGCAATAACATTCCCAGTCACGAGTAGGTCCGAAGATCTTCTCGTCGAATAGGCCATCCTTTTCAGGCTTTAGTGTGCGGTAGTTGATTGTCTCTGGCTTCTTAACCTCACCAAATGACCATTGGCGAATGTTGTCAGCAGATGCAAGACCGATACGTAGTTCATCAAAGAAGTTGACGTCTAACATGTTATTTTCCCTCTCACACTTCTTCTACGCTGCTTGGTTCAACTCGTGACAAGTTGATACCTAGCTCTTCGGCGGCACGGAATACTTCTTCATCTGTATCGCGCATTTCAATTGCGACACCTTCTGAAGAAAGAACTTCTACATTCAGACATAGTGATTGCATTTCCTTGATAAGTACCTTGAATGATTCAGGGATTCCTGGTTCTGGAATGTTTTCACCCTTAACGATTGCTTCGTAAACTTTTACGCGGCCCAAAACATCGTCAGACTTGATAGTAAGTAATTCTTGAAGTGTGTATGCAGCACCGTAGGCTTCAAGTGCCCACACTTCCATCTCACCAAATCGCTGACCACCGAACTGAGCTTTTCCACCAAGTGGCTGCTGAGTAATCATTGAGTATGGACCAGTTGAACGTGCGTGAATCTTGTCGTCCACCAAGTGGTGAAGCTTCAAGATGTACATGTATCCAACTGAAATTGGTGTTGGGTATGGCTCACCGGAACGGCCATCAAACAACTTCGCCTTTCCGCTCTTACCAATAAGTTGATTGCCATCGCGGTTAGGAAGAGTCGCAGAGAGAAGACCGGAAATTTCTTCTTCTAACGCGCCATCAAATACCGGAGTTGCAAACTTTGTTCCTGGCTCTCCCTTTTCAGCACCGATTGCGCGCATGTGCTTTTGCCATGCTGCATCAACACCGGAGAGATCCCAACCAGTTTTTGCTACCCAACCTAAGTGCATTTCAAGAACCTGACCAACGTTCATACGACCAGGTACACCTAGTGGGTTTAGAACAACATCTACTGGAGTTCCATCTTCAAGGAATGGCATATCTTCAACTGGAAGAATCTTGGAAATAACACCCTTATTACCGTGGCGACCAGCAAGCTTGTCACCATCTTGAATCTTTCGCTTCTGTGCAACGTAAACGCGAACCAATTGGTTAACGCCAGCTGCTAACTCGAAGCCTTCTTCTGATTCGAAGATTTTTACGCCAATAACTTTTCCTGATTCTCCGTGTGGAACCTTAAGAGAGGTATCACGAACTTCGCGAGCCTTCTCACCAAAGATTGCGCGAAGTAAACGCTCTTCAGGTGTTAGTTCAGTTTCTCCCTTTGGAGTTACCTTTCCAACCAAGATGTCACCAGGTACTACATCGGCGCCAACACGGATGATTCCGCGCTCATCTAGATCTGCAAGAACTTCTTCGGAAACATTTGGAATATCACGAGTAATCTCTTCTGCGCCAAGTTTTGTATCGCGAGCATCGACTTCATACTCTTCGATATGGATAGATGTAAGAACATCATCTTGAACTAGGCGTTGAGAAAGGATGATCGCATCTTCGTAGTTGTGACCTTCCCATGACATAAATGCCACAAGCAGGTTCTTTCCGAGCGCCATTTCACCCTGATCGGTACATGGTCCATCTGCAATTACAGAACCAACTTCAAGGCGTTGTCCTTCTGATACAACTACTTTTTGGTTGTATGAAGTGCCTTGGTTAGAACGTGTGAACTTATGTAATGAATATGTTTGGTAAGTCGAATCATCTGCCATGACCTTTACTTCATCAGCAGAGACTTCTGTAACTACGCCTGCCTTAGTTGCAACGACAACATCGCCTGCATCTACTGCTGCACGGAACTCCATACCTGTGCCAATAACTGGAGCTTCTGCGCGCATCAAAGGAACAGACTGGCGCATCATGTTAGAGCCCATCAATGCACGGTTAGCATCATCGTGCTCGAGGAATGGAATCATCGCTGTTGCAACAGAAACCATCTGGCGTGGAGAAACATCCATGTAATCAACTTCATCAGCTGGAATGTATTCAACTTCTCCGCCACGGCGACGAACGAGTACACGTGCTTCTGCAAAGTGATTGTCATCAGTTAATGGAGCATTTGCCTGCGCAATAATGTGTTCATCTTCTTCATCTGCAGTTAAGTAATCAACTTGGTCGGAAACACGACCCTTGTTTACTTTGCGATAAGGAGTTTCAATAAATCCAAATGCTGTTACGCGGCCATATGTTGCAAGTGATCCAATAAGTCCAATGTTTGGACCTTCTGGAGTTTCAATTGGGCACATACGTCCATAGTGAGATGGGTGAACGTCACGGACTTCAAAGCCTGCACGATCACGTGAAAGACCACCAGGTCCAAGTGCTGAAAGACGACGCTTGTGAGTTAAACCTGACAAAGGATTTGTCTGATCCATGAACTGCGACAACTGGGAAGTTCCAAAGAACTCTTTAATTGAAGCAACAACTGGACGGATGTTAATCAAAGTCTGAGGCGTAATCGCTTCAACATCTTGAGTTGTCATACGTTCACGAACTACGCGCTCCATACGAGATAGACCGATCCGAACTTGGTTCTGAATCAACTCACCAACAGTGCGAAGGCGACGGTTACCAAAGTGATCGATATCGTCTTTTTCAACACGAACTTCGCGGCCGTACTCCATCAATAGATCGCCGCGGTGAAGTGCTACTAAGTAGCGCAATGTTGCAACGATGTCAGAGATAGTAAGAATTGATGATGAAAGCTCGAGATTTAGGCCTAACTTCTTGTTGACCTTAAAGCGGCCGACCTTTGCAAGGTCATAACGCTTTGAGTTGAAGTAAAGGTTTTCAATTAAATTCTGCGCAGCTTCCTTTGTAGGTGGCTCACCTGGACGTAGCTTGCGGTAAATATCGAGCAACGCCTCATCTTGAGTATTAACGTTATCTTTTTCAAGAGTTGCACGGATTGATTCGAACTCACCAAACTCTTCTAGAATTTGTTCTGTTGTCCATCCAAGTGCCTTGAGAAATACTGTTACAGATTGCTTACGCTTGCGATCGATTCGAACGCCAACAAGATCTTTCTTGTCGACTTCAAATTCAATCCATGCACCACGAGAAGGAATAATTTTTGCTGTGAACACATCTTTGTCAGATGCTTTTTCAATCTGGCGCTCAAAGTAAACACCAGGTGATCGAACCAACTGAGAAACAACAACGCGCTCGGTACCGTTGATTACAAAAGTTCCGCGCGCTGTCATTACGGGGAAATCTCCCATGAATACAGTCTGAGATTTAATTTCGCCAGTTACATTGTTTGTAAACTCTGCAGTTAAAAACAGTGGCTGCGAATAAGTCATATCGCGCTCTTTGCACTCATCGATTGAGTACTTAGGTGGCTCGAAACGGTGATCGCGGAATGAAAGCGACATCGTTCCTTGGAAATCTTCAATTGGAGAAATCTCTTCAAAGATTTCTTCTAGACCAGATGTCGTAGGGATCTCTCCGCGATTTGTTGAACCTGCAGCAGCGATGCGTGATCGCCATGCATCATTTCCTAACAACCAATCAACGCTTTCAACTTGCAACGCTAATAAGTTAGGAACTTCTAAAGGTTCACGGATCTTTGCGAATGAAACTCGACGAGGTGCAACGGAGATTTTTTTAGACGCGGCCAAGAGATGTCCTTCCAGACAAAGTGCGGGAAAGCACAACTATTAGGTCTCAGCCGCTATATGCCCTGACCTTGGAAATTTGTGCGAAGTGGAAGGGTACCGACTCACCCCCTGCCCTGTCCAACTGGGTGCTTATACATCTAAGCAGAGGGTTTGTCAGCAAATTGGCCAACTATGTGGAGCACTTAGCCTTGCTTGGCCAAGTCCCAGATATTTTCCCCACGTAAAGCTGCATCTGAGCCACCATCTATATAAATAGTCTGTCCAGTTGTGTGGGTATTTTCTGGGCTAGTCAGCCAGACCAAAAGTGAGGCAACGGTCTCTGGTTCCATAAATCCATTAAGTGGCATTGGAACTACTTTGGCCATCGCATCCTGAGCCTCTTTTGTTGCAATGAGATCTGCAGTCATTGGAGTTTTTACGATTCCAGGACCAACAGCATTGAGAGTAATTCCAGCTCCGGCCCACTTTGGTTTTATAGATTCGCGGCGTACCCAGCGACTAATTGCACGTTTTGTAGAACCGTAAATCAACTGTTCCAAACCTATTCCGTTATTGACTAAACCTTGTGCGATCACAACTGCCTTTTCTTCATCATCAACACACATGGCCTCAACTAGCTCTGGGCTATTTGGCATTAAAGATGCCATAGAACTTGTTATAGCAACTCTTGGAGTTTTCGAAAGAGCCAAAGTTGGTTGCAAGGCAAATAGAAACTCAGTTACTCCAAAATAGTTAACGGAAACAGTTTTGGCAGTCGAGCTAGCCAATCCTGCGCATGCGATAACAGCATCTATCGATCCATTTGCAGATTTGATGACATCTCGCGCTGCCTGGTGTCTACCAAGTACGGTACCAAGGTCGGCGGTGACATCGGTGTTATGGATATCAACACCGATCACTTTGTTGCCAGCTGCCTTGAGCATTTGACTTGTTGCTGCGCCAATTCCAGAGGCTGCTCCTGTAACAACATATGTTCTTTCCATGATCTTTTCCCATCTTTACAAGCGATAATTTTAATTGGCTTGTATTTTTACAAGGTACTCTCAAAAAAAGTTATAACAGCTTTAATTACCTTTGCTAGCACTCAAAAGAAAACCCCACTTGGCATTAAAGCCAAGCGGGGGTTCCTTACTAAATAAATTACTTGATTGTTACAGTTGCGCCAGCTGCTTCTAGTGCTGCCTTTGCCTTGTCTGCAGTTTCCTTGCTTGCCTTCTCAAGAAGTGTGGCAGGGGTTGCATCTACTAGGTCCTTCGCTTCTTTCAAGCCAAGGCTTGAGTTAAGAGCGCGAACTTCCTTGATCACTGCAATCTTCTGTGATCCTGAATTTTCCAAGATCACTGTGTACTCATCTTGTCCTGCATCTGCTGCGCCGCCTGCTGCTGCGCCGCCTGCTGCTGCAACTGCTACTGGAGCTGCTGCTGTTACATCGAACTCAGTTTCGAATGACTTAACGAACTCAGAGAGCTCGACCAATGTCATTTCTTTGAACTGTGCTAATAGGTCTACTGTGTTGAGCTTTGCCATATTCGTTATTCCTTCTCTTCTGTTTCTGGAGTTGCTTCTGTAGTTTCTACTGTTGCTTCAGCTACAGGAGCCTCTGCTACATCTTCTGTTACTGCTGGAGTTGGTTCCACTGCAGCTACCGCCTCTGCGGCCACTGGCTCGGATACTGCAACTGGCGCTGGTACGCCTTGTTCTGATTCAAGTTTGATGCGAAGTGCGTCAAATACGCGCGCTGCCTTAGCAAGCGATCCCTTCATTGCACCAGCAAGCTTTGCCAATAGAACTTCACGAGACTCGAGGTTAGCGAGCTGCATGATCTCTTCTTTGGTAACAGGCTTACCTTCATAAAATCCACCCTTAATAACTAGGAATGGATTTTCTTTTGCAAAATCACGAAGGCTCTTTGCTGCATCAATTGGATCACCCTTAATAAATGCAACTGCTGATGGACCGGTTAGAAGATTATCTGCAATCTCTACTCCAGCATCTTTTGCTGCAATCTTTGTAAGAGTGTTCTTCACTACTGAGTACTTGGTGTTGGCACCAAGGGCGCGGCGAAGTTCCTTCATTGATGTAACAGAAAGTCCACGATATTCAGTGAGCACTGTTGCATTAGCTGTACGGAAATCTTCCGCAAGCTCTGCAACTGCTGTTGTCTTATCTGGGCGAGCCATTCGGTTCACCTTTCCTGTTTCATTTGTATCCTCAGGAAATAAAAAAATCCGTAACGCGTAGAAGCGCACGGATTTACGTGAACACCTACGCGGGCTGAGATTTCCTCATTTATCAGATCTTCCTTGCGGTTGATCTAGACCTGCGGTCTTTGGTTATGGCCTAAGGCTAAGGGTGAGTTGGCCTTAGGGTCAAATCACGCCTGGTTTATATGCGAACAGCAAAAAACCCTGGCTTGTGGCCAGGGTTTTTTTAGAGGATTAATCAAAAGGAATCTAATTCCTTAATTAGCTGATGGTTCACGAACTAGGTTGGGATCAATTGCGATTCCAGGTCCCATAGTTGTTGAAACAACAGCCTTTTGCACATAGCGACCCTTTGATGAGTTTGGCTTCGCACGAAGTACTTCTTCCATAGCTGCTGCATAGTTCTCAGCTAATTGTTCGGCGGTAAATGAAACCTTACCGATGAGGAAGTGCAGGTTTGAATTCTTATCAACGCGGAACTCAATTTTTCCGCCTTTAATGTCTTCAACAGCTTTTGCGACATCTGTTGTGACTGTTCCAGTCTTTGGGTTAGGCATCAAACCACGAGGTCCAAGTACCTTACCGAGGCGACCGACCTTACCCATGAGATCTGGTGTTGAAACAACTGCGTCGTAATCAAGACGACCCTTTGAAACTTCATCAATGAGTTCATCTCCACCAACAATGTCCGCGCCTGCTGCGCGTGCTGCATCAGCATTTGCACCGTTTGCAAAAACCAAAACGCGGGCTGTCTTACCAGTTCCATGTGGAAGGTTTACTGTTGAGCGAATTGCTTGGTCGGCTTTCTTTGGATCAACGCCGAGTACAAGTGCAACTTCAATCGATGCGTTGTATTTAACGGTTGATGTTTCCTTGGCAAGTGTTACTGCCTCTAGCGGTGTGTAAAGGTGATCTTTCTTTACCTTTTCAGCCGCAGCTAAGTAGTTCTTTGAGCGCTTCATTTCATCCTCTAGATTTCCTTCAAGATCTTTATGATCTCGAACTTAGTGGTTGTGGTTAGCAGACCAGCGAGGTCCTCCCACATCTCATCGCCAATTTAGCGATAAGAAATTTCTTGTTATCCGCTTACCGTAATTCCCATTGAACGAGCAGTACCCGCAATGATGTTTGCAGCAGCAGCCATGTCATTTGCATTCAGATCGGCCATCTTCAATGTTGCGATCTCATTAACTTGAGCTGCAGTGATGTTTGCAACCTTAGTCTTGTGAGGAACAGCAGATCCCTTTTCAACGCCGGCAGCTTTCAAGATTAAACGTGATGCTGGTGGAGTCTTAGTGATAAATGTAAATGAGCGATCTTCGTAGACAGTGATCTCAACTGGAATGATCTGGCCCTTTTGTGAGGCAGTTGCATCATTGTATGCCTTAACGAATTCCATGATGTTGACACCATGCTGACCTAGCGCAGGACCAACTGGTGGTGCAGGTGTTGCTGCGCCAGCTTGAATCTGCAACTTGATAAAGCCGCTTACCTTTTTCTTTGGTGCCATTTCTTTTCCTCTTCTTCTTAGTTTTCTTTAAATCTTCTGTACTTGACCGAATGAAAGCTCTACTGGTGTCTCACGTCCGAAGATAGAGACAAGAACCTTGAGTTTTGCCTGCTCTGGCATGATCTCTGAAATCGATGCAGGAAGGGTTGCAAAAGGTCCATCCATAACTGTTACTGATTCGCCAACTTCAAAGTCAACGACTCGGATGAGATCCTTATCGGACTTCTTAACTGGACGTGGTGCAAGAATCTTTTCGACTTCATCCATTGTTAACGGTGATGGGTGGTGCGCGTTTCCAACGAATCCAGTAACACCTGGTGTGTTACGGACTGCAGACCAAGACTCATCAGTTAAATCAAGGCGAACAAGAACATAACCTGGATAGATGTTGCGCTTAACCATCTTGAACTGGCCGTTCTTAAGCTCTTTAACTTCTTCCTCAGGAACTTCGATCTGGAAGATGTAGTCCTCCATATTTAAAGATGCAATTCGGTTCTGAAGGTTACCCTTAACTTTCTTTTCATATCCAGCATATGAGTGAACTACATACCAATCACCAAGTGCTGTTCGAAGCGTGCGACGAAACTCTGCATTTGGATCGTTCTCATCAGATTCGATATCGCCATCTTCATCAGATGCGAGCGCCAATTCAGGTTCAGTCGAAGCAACAGGTGCTTCAACAATCTCTTCTACATCTGGAGTTGCAATCTCAGTTGCATTAGCCGCAAGTGCGGCCTCGAATGCATCAGGTAGCTGCGCATCTACATTTAATTCTTCAGTCATCATTTTCCCTTTATCCAAATACCCAGAAGACGACTTTTGTGAGAACAAGGTCGATAAGGGATACGACTGCAATTACGAAAGTAACAAAGACAAGTACTACGGCCGTATACGTTGTTAGCTGACTACGGGTTGGCCAAACAACTTTGCGGAGTTCAGAAATTACTTGACGATAAAAAAGGCCAACGCGTGCAAAGGGACCGAGTTTCTCGGCAGCTTGTTCAACTGATTCGCTCATCGTCGTTCCTTTCTCTTGTGCTTCTAAAACTCTGATCATTAAAACTTCGTGCAGGGCAGGAGGGACTCGAACCCCCAACCGGCCGCTTTGGAGACGGCAACTCTAGCCAATTGAGCTACTGCCCTTCGCGAGAGCATGGCAAAACCATAGGGAAAAGCAAACCCTCGTGAGCGTCGAAGTGTAGAGGCAAGGTGGGGTTCAGGTCTAACTCGCGCCTGAAATACGGCAGAATTGCAGGCATGACACCTCGTATCTCAGCCCGTATCGCCGCAATTGCAGAGTCTGCAACTTTGGCCGTTGATGCAAAAGCAAAAGCACTTAAAGCAGCAGGTCGTCCAGTAATTGGTTTTGGTGCAGGTGAACCAGATTTTCCAACACCTGACTACATAGTCGAAGCAGCAGCAGCTGCAACAAAGGTTGTTGCAAACCATCGATACACACCAGCTGCAGGATTGCCAGAGCTACGTGAAGCGATCGTTGCAAAAACAAAGCGTGATAGCAACTACGACGTAACCGTTGATCAAGTTTTAGTTACCAATGGTGGCAAGCAATCTGTTTACCAAGCATTTGCCGCAATTGTCGATCCAGGTGATGAAGTGCTACTTCCTTCTCCATTTTGGACAACTTATCCGGAGTGTGTGAAATTAGCCGGTGGCGTGAGTGTTGAAGTCTTTGCCGATGAAACACAAAATTATTTAGTATCAGTTGAACAACTAGAAGCAGCCCGAACACCAAAGACCAAGGTTTTACTCTTTTGCTCACCATCTAATCCAACGGGCTCTGTCTATTCCGTAGAGCAAGTAAAGGCAATTGGTGAGTGGGCAGTCAAGCACGGTATCTGGGTTATTACAGATGAAATTTACGAGCATCTTCTATATGACGGTGCAACAGCGCCATCACTGCCTGTTCTAGTGCCGGAACTTGCAGATACCTGCATCATCATTAATGGCGTTGCAAAAACTTATGCAATGACGGGTTGGCGAGTGGGCTGGATGATTGGGCCCAAAGATGTCATCAAAGCTGCAACCAACTTACAGTCACATTTAACGTCCAATGTTGCTAACGTTTCACAGCGTGCTGCAATTGCAGCCCTTAACGGTAACCTCGATGCTGTCCATAAAATGGGTGAGGCATTTGATCGTCGTAGAAAACTAATCGTTGGTTTGCTCAATGAAATTCCTGGATTTAAGTGCCCAACTCCAACTGGTGCTTTCTATGTTTATCCATCAGTAAAAAGTGTCCTTGGAACAACTATTCGGGGTAAAACTCCTAAAACCTCTGCCGAACTTGCAACGTTGATTTTGGAAGAGGCCGAAGTTGCCGCAGTACCAGGAGAAGCATTTGGGCCCTCTGGATATTTGCGCTTTTCATATGCAACAAGTGATGAAGACATTATTGAAGGCATTGGAAGAATCAAAAAACTTATTACTGAAGGTTAAATCTCTACTCCAATTAGATTTACTTCTGCAATTAATGTAATTCCAAACTTTTCTTTAACCTGATCGCGCGCCTTTTTCGCAAGTGCTGCAATATCTGATGCCGTAGCACTGCCTGAATTTGTTAGAGCTAATACATGTTTAGTTGATATGCGAGCACCACCAATGGCATAACCTTTGTGCATTCCCGAATTCTCAATTAACCATGCAGCAGAGATCTTGACTCGTCCATCATTTAAGGGCCACTTGGGTGTGGAATTTGGTAATGAATCTGCATCTTGCTGCGAAATAATTGGATTTGTAAAAAAAGAGCCAGCAGACCAAGAGTCTGGATCTTCGCTGATGAGCATTCCTTTACTTGCGCGCAACTCCAAAACTGCAGTACGGACTTGCATCACAGAAGCTTTTTCACCAGGCTCAATGCCAAGTTTTTTGGATAGCTCTACGTAAGTAATAGGATCACTCATCTCCCCTTGGCGAAGTTGGAATGCAACATCAAGGATGACATATCGTCCGGGGTGTTCCTTAAAGTGGGAACTTCTGTAGGAAAATTCGCACTGGCTATTAGTAAATGTTTTTACTAGTTTTTCTTCTCGATCATAGGTTCGCACTCTCGTTATAAACTCAGAGACTTCGTGTCCGTATGCACCGATATTTTGAATTGGCGCAGCACCTACTGAGCCCGGAATTCCACTCAATGTTTCTAAGCCCGCAAGACCTCGGTCAATTGTTGTTTGCACAAATTCATCCCAGTTTTGGCCTGCACCGATAGTTAACGTTGCCCCACTGCATGCATCCATCTCTGCCTTGATTGAGTCATTTGAAATATGAATAACGGTTCCATCAAAACCGGAATCTGCGATCAAAACATTTGTTCCGCCACCCATAATTAAAATCGGAGAGCCTTCTGATTCTTCAATAGCAGCAATAATCTCTGCCTCTGTTGATACATGAACTATTTTTTTAGCTGGTCCACCCACACGCAAGCTGGTGTATTTGGATAGATCATTCATGGTGCAAGATTACCTGCGAGGAGACAAAATCGCGGTTTTACCTCTGAACTTATCTAGTATGCGATCGTAATTCTTCTTTGATTGAATCTCACGAAACTCTGGATCCACGTCGTAATAGCCATGATGTCGGGCCTGTTCCAAAGGAAGCTGCATCTGCAAAAGCTTGCCACCAGCCTGGCGAATTTTCAGTGAGTACTCCATATCTGCATTTCGGTAGTAGAGAGCACGTGGATTAAACCCACCAACTTCAATCATTGCGGTGCGATTAAAGGCCATAAAGTATGAGAATAAAACATCGACTTCACCGTCACCTTTATCATCAACACTGCGCCATTCATCATCAATATTTACTAATCCACCGCGCCATCCAACACAGACATATTCGCCCTTTTCAAGTTCGGCGGTTACCGGAGTAACTGCATCACCTGTGAATCGCGTAGAAGGATCCATGATCACGATGTGTGTGCTCTGAACTTTCTCTAAAAAGACATTTGCACAATCACCCCATGCAGCTCCAGGATTTACAGAGATCAGATATGTCCGCTTATCCATAACTTCAGATAAACGACCGGCATCACCAATTGCGATAATGGCTATGCCGCAGTCACTATATTCCTTGATGTTTTTTACTGTCTCTACTGCATCATCAGTAAAGCCATCTACAATCAAACAAACCGTGGTCTCTTTACCCAAATCTATTGTGCGAATATCACGTGGAAAAGCCAGGGTGATGTAAGGTTTTTTTGGACGCAGTTCAAAGCCATCTGCAACATCTATTACTTCATAACCTTCATGAAGTAGTTGATCGCGATATTTATCGGCTAAGGCATAGTTTTTTGCTGCACGGGCATCAAAGCGCAACTGTGCAATTTGTTGTAATGAGTCTGGGACCTGCGAAGTGCTCCCGAGTGAATCGGGGTTCGGCATTAGCGAGTTTCGCGGTGAAGAGTTGAAAGCTTGCAACGTGGACAGAACTTCTTAAGTTCCATACGGTCTGGATCGTTGCGTCGGTTTTTCTTTGTAATGTAGTTACGCTCTTTGCAATCAACGCATGCCATGGTGATCTTTGGACGAACGTCCGAACTCTTGCTTGCCATGGTCGTGCTCCTTTATAAATTGTTGAGGGGCTCAGGTTACCTGAGCCATCTCATTGATGGAAATTGCGGCGGAATTCACCACCTTCAAACCTATTTGGAACGTTTTTAGTGCGTGAACTACTAGTAGCGGAGGCGGGATTTGAACCCACGACACAGCGATTATGAGCCGCTTGCTCTACCAAGCTGAGCTACCCCGCCAAGGGATGTGCAATGTAAAACTTTGAAAGATAAGTACTTCTTGGTGAAGGACCTCTTTCGAGCCCCCCACCGGAATCGGACCGGTGACCTTTTCCTTACCATGGAAACGCTCTACCAACTGAGCTAGGGGGGCAGATCAAGTGCTGAGAATACCTCTATAAACAGTAATCCAAAAATCCCCACATTACTCGTTTGGATTTAGCGTGATTTTCCCCGTTGTCTCCCTTGCGAGCATGCTTCTGTGAGCAAGATTAGCTTGGCTCAATGGAAAAACTGCTCCGACAACTGGTTTCAACTTTTTTTCTTCAATCAATTTAAACAACTGCTCAATGACATCATTCATCAATTCTTTTTTGCCAAAGCAATGAGACAACCAGAAACCACTAATTGTTTTACTTCCACCCATCAATGTTGCAGGTTGAATTAACGATGGCGCGGTGCGTGAAGCCATTCCATAAGTAATTAACCGTCCAAATGGAGCAAGAATTTCTAGGCTCTCATCAAATGTTTTGCCGCCAACCATTTCTAGAACTATGTTGACTCGTTTGCCGGCATTGGCTGCCTTAATCGCATCACCTAGATTTTCTTGTGTGGCATCCACAACTTCATCTGCTCCAAGTGATTTTGCAAGTGAACGTTTGGCCTCCGATGATGCAACAGCAATTACTTTTGCTCCCCAGATTTTGGCCAATTGAATTGCTATTGATCCAACGCCACCGGCAGCTGCATGGACAACAACAGTTTCGCCAACTTTTAAATGGCCAATTGTTTTTAAAATATGCCAGGCAGTTGTGCCTTGAACCAGCATAGCTAAAGCTTGTTGGTCGGTAACAGTGTCAGGAATTGGAATCAAAGCCGCCGAATAAGCAACAGCTTTCTGCGCATATCCCCCGCCATCAATCGGTGCAAGAACTCGCACACCTGTAGCAGTTTTTCCTACGACTTCAATTCCGGGAATCAAAGGAAGTTTCTGCGGAGATAAATATGAGTTTTCAGTTTGGTGAGTATCGGCATAGTTAATTCCGATAGCCGTTACATTTATTAGCTCTTGACCCTCACCAATACTTGGATCTTCAAGATCAACAAGCTTCATAACTTCTGGCCCACCAAACTCGGTGATCTGAATCGCTTTCATCGGCTAGTGACTAATCAGCACGTACAGCGATCAGATTCTGGGACACCAGCCAATGCTTCTTCTATGTGTTCTCCGCAGCCTGACCAAGTCATCTTTTTGCAAACTTTACATGTGACCGGTGAACACATTTGAGTGACTCCCTCTTGCTTGATAAACAGTGAATCAATTACACCACAAAAAGTGTATGCAAGTTTTTACAGCCGACCTGCCTGGTGCACGCGCTTTAAGAACTCTTGAGTCTTGGGGTTTACAGGATTTTTCAGGACTTGCTCCGGGGTTCCACGCTCCACAATACTTCCTGATTCTAGGAAGCAGACTTCGTCAGCAACTTGGGTAGCAAATCCCATTTCATGGGTAGCTAAAACCATAGTCATTCCATCCAACTTCAGATCACGGACAGAAGAGAGAACTTCATTAACCAAAACTGGATCCAATGCCGAAGTTACTTCATCGAGTAGTAACAACCGTGGATTAACTGCGAGTGATCTAATGATTGCAACACGTTGTTGCTGCCCACCACTAAGACGATCTGGATATTGATCAGCTTTATCAGATAAATCAAAGCGCTTTAAAAGAGCAATGGCTTGAGTGTTAGCCTCATCTTTACTTTTGCCGTGAACTTTAATTGGCGAAAGCGTAATATTTTCTAATACAGTTTTGTGTGGGAATAAGTTAAATGATTGAAAAACCATTCCTAAATTTCTGCGGATCTCATCAACGTTGATAAGCGGATCGGATATTTCTTGACCATCCAAGAAAATCTGACCATCATCAATTGTCTCTAATAGATTAATGCAGCGAAGCAGAGTTGATTTTCCAGAGCCAGAGGCACCAATTAAAACTGTTGCTGTGTGTTCTGGAACGCTCAATGAAAGATTATTGAGTACAAGTTCGGTATCAAAAGATTTACGCACATTTACTAGCTCTAAGACGTTGCTCATTAGATTGCCCCTTCGGAGTTCTGGGCATTTGTTCGCTGCCTAATGGCGCGGTCTGTATAGCGCGTCATTGGAATAGTTATGAGCAAAAATAGGATTGCGGCAACTACATAAGGTGTGTAGTTAAAGGTTCGGCTAGCGTTAATTTGCGCCGCGCGAACGGCATCTGTTACTCCAAGAATTGAGACTAGACCTGTGTCTTTAAGGAGTGAAACAAAGTCATTGAGCAGTGGTGGTACAACTCGACGAATTGCTTGTGGCAAAACAACAAAGCGCATCGTCTGTCCTGAGGTCAAGCCAAGTGACCTAGCCGCTGCTCTTTGGCTAGGGTGAATTGAAAGAATTCCACTTCGAATAACTTCGGCAACATATGCCGAGTATGTAAGAACAACTGCGACAGTTCCTAGAAAAATCACATTGCTAGGAATACCGGATAGTCCAAGGGCTGGAACACCAAAACCAACTAACAAGATAATCAAAATCAGAGGAGCTCCGCGAAAAATATCCACGTAAGCGGTGGCAAGAAATCTAAATGGAGTCAACGCAGGTGATTTTGTAGTGCGCATAAGGGCTAACCCAAGTGCAATTACGCCGATTGCGGCTCCCCCAATAAATGTTAATTGGAGGTTGATCCATAAACCTTTAATTACTATTGGAAATATCTCAACACCGTAACCCAGATCAAAAAAAGTTTCTTTAAAGATCTCCCAGCCAGGTGATGTCACAAGAATTATTGACAAAGTTCCTAAGACAAAAACAGAAGAAGCCGCAGCAATGATTGCTTGCTTGCGGCTAATTGCACGCCGAGATCGACGGCGTTCTAATTCACGCGGGCTTGGCGACCACGCAGAGCTTTGCTTCTCTGACATGGTCGCCAAACTACCGTGTTTACTTCTTAGTTTCTATTACGGCTTCAATACAGGAGCGCCAGCATCAGTTGCTAGCCACTTATCTGTAATTGCTGCCAAAGTTCCATCGGCAGTGATTGCATCAACTGCTCCAGAAACACATGAAGTTAGTTTGCTGCCCTTAGTTAGCAAGAGGCCGAACTGATCTCCTGCGCCACTTGATGGCAACTGACCAACGATTAGACCATTTGGAACTTCAACACCTGAGAGATAGAAAGCAGTTGGTAGATCTACTACTAGACCATCAATTTGCTTGTTCTTAAGTGCTGATACACCAGCTGCGTTGTCATTAAATACCTGTGGTGTTGAACCGATTTGGTTCTCAATTGCATCTAGAGATGTTGTTCCAACAGCTGCGCCAAGCTTTGCGTTCTTTAGTTCAGCAAGAGTTGTCTTTCCTTCGATCTTGCTTCCCTTAAATGAGACGATTGCTTGTGGTGCTGTGTAGTAGGCAGATGAGAAATCGACTGCATTCTTGCGCTCTTCTGTAATTGAGAATTGCTGCAAGTTGAAGTCAAAGTTCTTCTCTCCTGGTGTTACTGCTGAATCAAATGTTGTACGAACCCATGTGACATCAGCTGCATCAAATCCGAGTTGCTTTGCAACTGCGTATGCAACTGCACCTTCAAAACCATTTCCAGTCTCTGGTGCATCATCAATGACCCATGGGTAGTAAGCAGGCTCACCAGTTGCAATTGTTAGCTTGCCTTCAGTAACTAATGCAAGGTCTTCCTTTGCACATGATGCAGATGCTGAAGAATCTGAATCTGATGATGAACATCCTGAAAGTGTTAACGCTGCTGCAAATACAACAGCTGAAAATATTCCGAAACGCTTTTTCAACTCAATCTCCTAATGTGTCAGGGGATCTTCACTAACTAAACTAACTAGATAAGTGCAGTTAGTTAGACCCACGCTTGCCGATGATGGTGACTATCGGCCTGGTCTTCACCCGGAGCACCCCGCCGCGGTGGAGGGTTGCCGTCCAGTTAGCCGGGGCTTAATGCTGGAACTCGTGACCGTGGCAAATGTTATTAGAGGGTATGGAAGTTGTCGACTTGCAAATGAGATGCATAAAAACTAACTGGTGGCGGGTGAAGGATTTGAACCTTCGAAGGCAGAGCCGGGGGATTTACAGTCCCCTCCCATTGGCCGCTCGGGCAACCCGCCAAGGTCGAACAAGTACTGCGGCAATTATGGATTGTGCGAAGGGAAAGGATACCTTACGCACGTAGGCATCAAAACCCAGTTGTATGGGCCCGCCTTTTTGAGTCAAGGAGCCCATATAAATGGCAGCAGATAGCAGTTTCGACGTCACTTCAAAGATCGATCGCATGGAATTAGACAATGCGATCAATCAAGCAATTCGAGAAATTGATACGCGTTTTGATTTTAAAAATACTGGTTCAAAGATTGAACTTGAAGGTGAAAAGATTTTAATAGAAGCTGGCACCGAAGAGCGTGCAAAGGCAGCACTTGATGTTGTTAAAGACAAGATGATTAAGCGCGGTGTATCCCTTAAACATTTAGATGCGGGTGAACCACAGTTATCAGGCAAGATTTACAAAATTGTTGCTCCACTTAAAGAGGGCATCTCGACTGAAAATGCTAAGAAGATTGCAAAGAAGGTTCGCGATGAAGGCCCAAAGTCTGTGAAGACTCAAATACAAGGTGATGAACTGCGCGTAACTTCAAAAAGTCGCGATGATCTGCAAGAGACAATGGCCATGATAAAAGATGGTGGCTGGGATTTCGCTGTTCAATTTACGAACTTTAGATAATTGAATAAAAATAAGCTCGGTCTTTTATTTGGAATTAGTGCCTATTCACTATGGGGACTTTTCCCTTTGTACTGGCCGTTGCTTGAACCAGCTAATCCACTAGAGATTGTTTCTCACCGTGCTGTTTGGACACTGATCTTTTGTGTCATTGTTTTAATTGCAACAAAAGCCTTCAAGGAAACTTTAGTTACTCTCAAGCGTCCGAAGGTTGCTGCAAAGCTGTTTGCAACTTCTTTGCTGATCTCAATTAACTGGTTAATTTACATTTGGGCAACAAATAATGGGCACGTGGTTGAAGCTTCTTTGGGTTATTACATTAATCCACTCATAACAATTGGTTTTGGTGTTTTCTTACTTAAAGAAAAACTACGCCCACTGCAATGGGTTTCAGTATCGGTTGCAACAGTTGGTGTCTCGGTCCTAACAATCGCCTATGGCCGTCTTCCCTGGATCGCAATTGGTTTAGCACTGTCTTGGGGCAGTTATGGATTAATCAAAAAACAGCTGGGACTAGGCGCCCTTGAAGGCTTAGCTATCGAAACCTTCATCTCTGCATTTTTCTATCTTGCCTATCTAGTTTTTCTTGGAAACCAAGGAACTGGGCAGTTTGGTAATGGTTGGGGGCTCACGCTGTTATTGATGAGTGCGGGAGCAGTAACTGCGATTCCGCTGCTTCTATTTAATGGCGCTGCTAACCGTCTGCCATTTACAACAATTGGTCTTCTTCAATACATCACACCAACATTGCAGTTTTCTTGTGGCGTATGGATCTATCAGGAAGATATGCCACTATCTCGCTGGATAGGTTTCTTTATTATTTGGGTTGCACTAATAGCACTGGCTGCAGATTTAATTAAATCAAACAGATCGGTCAATAACAGCGTCGCATAGAGACATCAAGGCCCCTGTTGCATCATTAACTGGCAGAGGCCCAAGGGCTAAACGTGCTTGCTTAGCTATCTGGTGTAACTGCTCGCGAGATTCATCGAGTGCTTTATGGTTTCGAAGTTGCAGTAAAACCTGTTGAACAGTTGCTTCATCTTCTATTGGGCCAGCCAAAAGCTCTTTTAGCTCGCGATCTGCGGAATCAGTCGATTTCATAACATTGAGAGTTACTAACGTTGGAACGCCTTCTCGTAGATCTGTTCCTGGAGTTTTTCCAGATTGATTTGATTCACTTGCAATATCGATAACATCATCTGCTAATTGAAAAGCAGTACCAATTTTTTCGCCAAATACTGTAACCGTCTCAGTGATGTCGGCAGGAGCGCCAGAGATCATTGCGCCATAGCGCGCGGAGGCAGAAATAAGCGATCCAGTTTTATCTGCAACAACTTTTAAGTAATGCTCGAGAGGATCTTGTCCTGGATTTGGTCCTTGTGTTTCCATGATTTGACCAATTACAAGTCGTTCAAATGTGCGTGCCTGTAAACGCACTGCTGCTGGTCCAAGATCAGCTAAAAGATCAGATGACTTAGCAAAAAGAAAATCGCCAGTTAAAATTGCAATTGTATTTCCCCAACGCATGTTGGCACTTTCAACTCCGCGACGCAAAGGCGCCTCATCCATTACGTCATCGTGATAAAGAGTTGCTAAATGTGTAATTTCACAAGCTACTGCTGCGGCAATGACTGCCTGTCCGTTTGGATCGCCATACTGAGAAGTTAGAAGAGTTAAGAGTGGACGTAATCTTTTTCCACCTGCTGAAACTAAATGGTGTGCTGTTTCATCTACAAATGGATACTCGCTGCGAGTATGGCTTCGAAGCAGTGACTCAACTTCGGCCATTCGAGAAACTAGATGCTGCTCAAGTTCTGGTGAAACATTTGGAATCCCGAAAGTAGACATTAGCGTATGAAGATAGCTAGATCAGAGATGAAATCAAGCAAAGGCGTTGGATAGACACCAAGAATTAATGTGATTGCTGCCGATGCCACGATGGTAGTTCGCGTGAGAATAGATGGAATCTCAACACTCGTACCATCTTCGGTTGCCTCACTAAAAAACATTAAAACAATGACACGAATGTAGAAAAACGCGGCCAGAGCACTTGAAAGTATTGCTACAAGAACAAGACCAGTGGTTCCACTTTCATATGCGGCTGAAAAAATTGAAAACTTTCCTATGAATCCGCTTGTCAGTGGAATTCCAGCAAATGCAAGAAGGAAGAAGGCGAAAGTTGATGCAGCAAATGGTGATCGCTTTCCAAGTCCTTTCCAGCGATTTAGGTCAGTAACTTCACCGGATGAATCACGGACAAGGGTCACAACTGCAAAGGCACCTACAGTTGCGATTCCATAAGCAAGTAAGTAGAAAATTGTTGCATCCAGGCCAGATTTGTTTAAGGCGATAACACCCAAAAGTAAGAAACCAGCATGAGCAATTGAAGAGTATGCGAGCATTCTTTTCACATCGCGCTGCGTAACAGCTACGAGAGATCCCAATAACATTGTAATCACCGCAATGCCAGTAAGCATTGGCGACCAAGACCACTCGGCATTTGCAAAGACTGTGTAATAGATGCGCAGCATCGCACCAAAAGCTGCAACTTTTGTTGCGGCGGCCATGAACGCTGTTACGGGTGTAGGAGCGCCTTGATACACATCTGGCGCCCAGGAGTGAAATGGAACGGCTCCAACTTTAAACAGCAAGCCAATCGATAAAAAGGCAAGACCAATGAGAAGTAGGACATCGTTTCCACTGCCACCAATTACAGATTCTTGGATTCCAGCAAAATCGACCGAGCCTGAGTATCCATATAGATATGCAGCTCCGAACAAGAAGAATGCAGATGAGAATGAGCCCAAGAGAAAATACTTTAAAGCTGATTCCTGTGATGCTAAACGGCGACGGCGTGAAAGACCAGCCATCAAATAAAGTGGAAGAGAAAGCATTTCTAAGGCAACAAATAAAGTAATCAAGTCGCCAGCGACCGGGAACATTAACATTCCAGCAACTGCAAACAATGTCAGTGGATAAACCTCAGTAACTTGAGCTCCCATCGCAATTGCTTTGCGCTCTTCTTCAGAACCAGGAAGGGCTGCAGGTAGGGCCGTAAAATGTTCTGTATCTGCAATTAACAAAATTGCGATTATTGAAATAATTAAGATGCTGCCCTGCAAGAGAACCGCTGGACCATCAATGATGATCGATCCCATGGCTGGCGTAAGAGATTGCTCCCCGCGAATATTCCACACTTGCAAAAGCGCAAGGGACAAAACTCCAAGTGCAAGAGTTAACTGCACTATTGGTCGTTTGGCCCTAGAAACAAAGGCTTCAACCAAGACACCAATTAAAGCCCCACCAAGCAAGATAAGCATCGGTGAAAGTAAAGTGTATGAAAGTACTGGCGATGTAAATGTCATTACTTATCCTCAATACTTGGTGCAGGGTCGGTAAAGCCGAGTTGGGCAATAACATTTGTGGTTGCTGGATTAATTATCTTAAGCAACGGTGATGGATAAAATCCTAAGACAACGATAATTGCAACTACTGGCGCAATAGCAATTTTCTCTCGAAGATTTAAGTCTTTCAGATTCTCATTTCCTGGCGTTGTAGGTCCATGCAATGCTTTTTGAACCGGAATCAATATGTATAGCGCTGCAAGGACAATTCCGAATGTCGCAATAATTGCATGAACTGGATACCTGGTGAATGTGCCAACTAATACCAAAAATTCACTCACAAAACTTGAAAGTCCAGGAAGGGCTAGCGAAGACAGACCAGCGAAGAAGAAGCTCCACGCCAACACTGGTGTAACTCGTTGTAAACCACCAAAGTCAGAGATTGTTGATGATCCACGCCGCGAAATCATCCATCCTGCGACTAGGAACAAGGCTGCTGTTGAGAAGGCGTGGTTGAACATATAAAGAACTGCGCCTGAGTGACCTTGCGAAGTCATTGCAAAAATTCCAAGTGTAATAAAGCCAAAGTGCGAGATAGAGGTATAGGCGATCAGGCGCTTAATATCTTTTTGTCCAATTGCAAGGAAGGCCCCGTAAAGAATTGAAATCACTGCAAGGATAAGAATCAAAGGCGTGAAGGTTTTACTGGCTTCAGGAAAGAGCGTTAAGCAGTAGCGGATCATTCCAAAAGTTCCAACTTTATCGAGCACTCCTAGAAGTAGAACCGATGTACCAGGCGATGCCGATCCTGCTGCATCTGGTAACCATGTATGGAATGGCCAGACCGGAGCTTTTATGGCAAAGGCAATAAAGAATCCAAGGAATAAAAGATTTTGAGTTGTAGAACTCATCTGTAACTGTGAAAGTTGATTGATATCAAATGTATGGCCGAATTGGTCACCAGACATAACGAATAGAGCAATTATTGAAGCTAGCATCAACAACCCTCCGACAAGGCTGTAAATCAAAAACTTAACTGCAGCTGCTGCTCGCTCACCTGTTCCATATCCTCCGATTAAGAAGTAAACAGGTATTAACATGGCTTCAAAAATTACATAAAATAAGAAAAGATCTGTGGCAGCAAAAACGCCGATCATCATGGTCTCAAGGACAAGAATTAAAATATAGAAGGTCTTTACGCTCCAACGCCCACCGTGTGCTTCATTCCAACCAGCTAGAACCACAATAGGTGCCAAAATCGTTGACATTAAAATGAGAACTAATGCAATGGCATCGATACCAACAGCAAAATTAATTCCAAAACTTGGGATCCATGCGTATTTTTCAACAAATTGAAGTCCTACGTTCTCACGCTCGAAATTCAATGTCATCGCAATTGTTACAAGTAATACGGCAATTGTTGTTATTAAAGCGGCCTGCTTTGCGGCTTTTTCATTAGTCTTTGGCAAAACGGATACAACGGCCGCACCAACTAATGGCAAGAACATCAATAAAGTTAACCAATTCATTATGAAACCACCACCCAAATTGCAGCAATCAAGGTAAGTGCGCCGACCAAAATTAGGGCTGCATAACTTCTAACAAATCCATTTTGTAATCCGCGTAGGCCAGAGCCTGAACCAATGGCCATTCTTGCCACCCCACGAACAGAACCATCAACAACTACATCCTCTGTGGTCACTAGCGCCTTGGTCAGTAACTGCCCTGGACGCATAAAGAATTTCTCGTTGAATTGATCCTGCATCAAGTCTTTGCGCACAAACTTTGTAATCCAGGAAACATCAACTGGTGCAACAGAATCAACATTCTCACGCAAGTACTTATAAACGGCGATCGTTACACCAATGGCAACCATTGTTAAAGCCAAAGCAGAAACTACAATTGGCTTGAGCAACTCTTCATGCTCACCGTGATCTTCAAACAATGGACTTAGCCACTTATACAAAGCTTTGTCGTGATACAGCAAATATCCAGAAGTTACTGAACCAACCGCCAAAACTGCCATTGGAAACCACATTAACCATGGTGATTCATGTGGTTCAACACCTTCGTCCCAACGTTTTGTTCCAGCAAATGTCAAAATCATTACCCGAGTCATATAAAAGGCAGTTATTGCTGCACCGATCAATGTGAGTGAACCTAGAAAAATAGCTTGCATTCCGCCAGAATTAAATGCGGACTCAATGATCATATCTTTGGAGTAGAAGCCTGCAAATGGTGGAACACCCAGAATAGCTAGATAACCAATTCCAAAAGTAATAAATGTGATCGGCATGAAATGTCTAAGCGCTCCATATTTGCGCATATTCACTTCATCGTTCATTCCGTGCATAACAGAACCCGCACCAAGGAACATTCCCGCTTTAAAGAATCCGTGTGTAATTAAATGCATAATCGCAAATGCATATCCGATTGGACCTAAGCCAGTTGCCAAAATCATGTAGCCAATTTGTGACATCGTCGATGCTGCAAGTGCCTTCTTTATGTCATCTTTTGCCGTACCAATCAAAGCACCAAAGATCAGAGTTATCGCACCAACAATTACAACAAGCAACTGGGCAGTTGGGGCTGCATCAAAAACAAAGTTAGAACGTGTTATTAGATAAACACCGGCAGTAACCATTGTTGCCGCGTGAATTAAAGCCGACACAGGTGTTGGTCCAGCCATCGCATCACCAAGCCAGGCTTGCAATGGAAACTGTGCTGACTTTCCAGCAGCAGCAACTAGCAACATAATTCCCATGGCCGTTAAGGCAGCTTCAGATGTGTGATGTGCCTGCTCTGCAACTCCGGCAAATGAAACTGTGCCCATCGTGGCAAATGCGATCATGATTGCAAGTGAAAGACCCATATCTCCCACACGATTCATAACGAAAGCTTTTTTAGATGCGGTTGCGTATGCAGGTTTTTGATTCCAGAAACCAATCAATAGGTAAGAGGCAAGACCAACACCTTCCCATCCAACGTAAAGGCTTAAGTAGCTATCCCCCAAAACCAATAACAACATGGCTGCGATAAATAGATTTAAGTATGCAAAGAATCTGCGTCGATCGCGATCTTCTGACATATATGCAATTGAATATATGTGAATGAGCGTGCCCACCCCAGTAATGAGGAGAACAAAGCAAATTGATAATTGATCAAGTAGTAATCCGGCGTCTACATTAAAACTTCCAACAGAAATCCACTCAAAAAGCTTTTGTGAAATAGGACGCATCTCAGCAGGGCGATTAACCATCTGGATCAAGTGATAAACACCGACCGCAAATGATGAACCAGATAAAGCAGTCGCTAAAAGGTGTCCCCACTTATCGGTCCGACGACCACCCAGAAGAAGAATTGCTGCTCCAGCAAAAGGAAGTCCAATCAAATACACCAAGCTAGTTGAAATCGTCATAGCTATCGCTTCAACAAACTTGCATCATCAACAGATGCTGAGCGGCGGGATCGATAAATTGCAACAATAATTGCGAGTCCAACTACAACTTCACAGGCGGCAACAACCATCGTGAAAAAGGCCATCACCTGTCCATCTAGATTTCCATTGATTCTTGAAAAAGTTACGAATGATAAATTAGCTGCATTAAGCATTAGTTCGATACACATAAATACAACGATTGCATTGCGTCGGACAACAACGCCTACTGCGCCTATCGTAAATAAAAGTGCAGAGATATAGAGATAGTTGGAGGCATCCATTACTTCTCCTCCTCAACCTGTGTTGAAATCTTCTTAAGATCAAATGTGTTTGAATCCAGCATGTCACCGCGTGCCTTGAGGCTCGCATTTACTGAGTTAGGTGCAGGAGTGCCATCTGGCAAGAGCGCCGGAACATCTACTGCGTTGTGGCGTGCATAAACTCCAGGTGCTGGCAATCCTGCAGCAGTTGCTATTGATTCGCCGCGGAATCTGTTGATTGATTGCTGGCGCTGAGTTGTCTTCTTCGAAGATCTTGGTTGGTGTGCAAGAACCATTGCACCTAGTGCTGCAGTGACCAATAACGCTGAAATAACTTCGAAAGGCCAAACAAATCTTGAAAACAGTAAGTAACCAATTCCTTCAACATTTCCATCTGCATTTGCTGCAGAGAGTCCTATGGCATCGCGACCAAGAGTTGCACGGCCCAATAATGAAACCATTAAACCGCCAAATCCAACGGCTGCAGTAATTGCAATTGGCCGCAGGCCTCTGATTGTTTCGGTCAATGAATCAGATGAATCAACGCCAACAAGCATGAGGATAAAGAGGAAGAGCATCATGACTGCACCTGTATAAACAACTACTTGAACAATGCCTAAGAAAACTGCATCTTGTGCGATGTAAAAAACTGCAAGGACAACCATGACAAATGCCATGAGGATTGCTGAGTGAACTGCTTTTTTAACTAAAAGCATTCCTAAAGCTGCAAGGACGGCCAAAGGCCCAAGAATCCAAAACATTACTGCCTCTGGAGTAGCAGTCTGTCCAACTTCAAGTGCTAACTGCATCATTTATCAAGCTCCTGCGAAGGGTGTGCTTGTTTTACATCGCCATTGTAATAATTTGTATCAGTCATATCTGGATACATCGGATGAGGTGGCATTAACATTCCAGCGCGCAACGGTGCCAATAAATCTGCTTTTTCGAAGATTAACTTCGCACGAGAATCATCTGCGAGTTCGTACTCATTTGTCATAGTGAGTGCGCGAGTTGGACATGCCTCAATGCAAAGTCCACAAAAAACACAGCGTAGATAATTAATCTGATAAACCTTGCCGTAGCGCTCACCGGGTGACATTCGGTTCTCTTCAGTGTTGTTTTCACCCTCTACATAAATTGCATCTGCAGGACATGCCCATGCACATAGTTCACAACCAATGCACTTCTCTAATCCGTCAGGATGGCGATTGAGTTGATGGCGTCCATGAAAGCGCTCTTCTGTCGGTGCTTTTACTTCAGGGTATTCAACCGTTAGCGGTTTTTTAAACATAGTTGAAAAAGTGACCCAGAAGCCACGCATATGCCCAAAGAAACCTACAGTTGGCTTTTGATCAACTTCATAAAATTCAACATCGTTGATGCCTAAATCTTTTGGCTTTATCGGTTCGAGGTTTTCAGCCACGGTTGCCCCCTGAGTTTTTTGAAACATTGATTGTGGAAATTTCTATTGGCAATGTTGGAAGAGAAGGGACTGCAAAACTAGGCTCTGACTTGTTGTCACCAACTGGAACTTCAGATTCCTTTTTCTTTTTAACATTTTCAAAGCCAACATTGATAGCCAAAATGATCAAAATTACAGTGCTGGCAAATGCAACAACTATTGCTGTAGAAGCATTTTCAAGAGTTAGAACTCGAAGAGTTGCAACTACCAATATCCATAGTATTGAGACCGGGATAAGAACTTTCCATCCAAATTGCATGAACTGGTCATAGCGCAAACGCGGCAACGTTCCTCGGAGCCAAACGAATACGAAGAAGAAGGTAACAACCTTTAGTAAGAACCAGATAGCAGTAAACCAACCACCAAGCCAGTTTTCTGTGAAACCAAGTCCCGGAGGTGCGTGATAACCACCAAGGAATAGCGTGGTGGCAAGGGCTGAAACTGTAACAATGTTTACATATTCAGCTAAGAAAAACAGAGCAAATTTTAGTGATGAGTATTCGGTGTGGAAACCACCAACTAATTCACCTTCAGCTTCTGCAAGGTCAAATGGAGCACGGTTAGTTTCACCAACCATAGAGATCGCAAATATTGCAAACGATGGGAATAGAACGACGGCATACCACCATGAAGTTTGTGCAGCGACGATGTCAGAAGTAGACATTGAACCTGCATAAATAAATACAGCTACCAGAGAAAGTCCCATAGCAATTTCATAAGAGATTACTTGTGCACTTGATCGCAGGCCACCTAGAAGTGGATACGTTGAGCCAGATGACCATCCAGCTAAAACAATTCCATACACACCAACAGATGCAACGGCCAAAATGTATAAAACACCTACTGGAATATCAGTTAACTGCATGGCAGTTTGACGACCAAACATTGTCACTTCACCAGTAATTGGGATCACCGCAAAGGACATGAAGCATGTTGTTGCACTAATAATTGGTGCGATTATGAAAACAATTTTATCTGCAGCCGTAGGAATGATGTCTTCTTTTAGCGCGAGCTTCACGCCGTCTGCCAAGGCTTGAATTAATCCAAATGGTCCAACGCGGTTAGGCCCGGGACGCTGTTGCATTCGCGCAACAATTCGGCGCTCACCCCACACTGACATCAATGTCAAAAGCACGCAGACAGCAAAAACAATAAGAGCCTTTACAAGGATCAGCCAGCCTGGATCTGATCCAATGAGTTGCGCCGTTGTCATGCTCTCACCACCGTAACTACTTCACCATGAACAGCATTTAACTTTGTTAAAAGTTGCGATCCACGTGAATTACGAGGCGCCCAAAGTGCATCATCATGAATATTCTCAATGAGAGCGGGCAGAGTTACGAAACCTTCGGCCGTAGAAATCTTGAGTAAATCACCATCTGCGACACCAAGTGCTTGTGCTCTTTTTTCTGAGATGACTGCAACTGTTTGTCTGGCCGTACCAGCAAGGTTCTCTTCGCCCTCTTGCAATGTTCCAAGGTCAAGCAGGCGTCTCCACGATGTAATCAATGCCTCATTTGTACTCAAATTTGGTTGCGCTAAAGCCGATACAGATTTCATCTTTGACCGCTCGCCTTGCCAATCTTTAATTGTTGCAATCTCTTTTGTAGCAGCAGTGACAGTTCCTAAATTAATTGATGTTCCCATTTCTTCTGCAATCATTGAAAGAATTCGTAGATCACTACGGTTAAGTGAATCATTAACAGCTGCGTCAAAGGATCGAGCGCGGCCTTCCCAGTTTAAGAATGATCCAGATTTTTCAGTAACAGCTGCAACTGGCAGAACAACGTCTGCTCGTGATGTCACTGCACTTGGTGC
>Ga0315905_10000608_pt1 | contig 38708 bp, 40 predicted proteins | sample LakEriMetagenome_5_FD_203522 | JGI IMG/M metagenome (GOLD analysis project Ga0315905, IMG submission 203522) | Freshwater fungal communities from buoy surface, Lake Erie, Ohio, United States - Buoy 4 MA121 | ecosystem: Environmental > Aquatic > Freshwater > Lake | place: USA: Lake Erie, Ohio...
TTCAAAAAGAATTGGGGAGGGAATTGGACATGGAAGAAGTAAAAGAAAAGATAAGGGCCAATTTTTGCAAGGTATTTGAAGCGGAACTTATCTACCCTCAGGAGGGATGAAGAAACGGTTTTTTTCTTTTAAATGTTCTCCATCAAAGAGGTTAAACCTGAACCAACCGCTTTGGTAGAAGTTGGAGCGGTCAACAATCAAATGTCTTTCTTTGATGTTTTTCATTTTGAATAGAGGGGTGCCATCCTCCTTGAATATATGCAAATGATAATGCCTTTTTTCTGCTTCGGGTAACAACAACACCAGGTTCCCTTCTTCATTGCTGAATATGAATGCGGAAGGCTGAAATACGGATACGAATTCAGGATTTTCGATCTTTAGGGAAGCATTGGTTTTGTCTTTTGTTTCCTTTTCGCTCCTTCTGCCCATGGCTTCAACAAGGGCAACTCTTTTTTCTGGATCAATATTTCCCGATGCCATTATTTTTTCTGGATCAACATTTCCCAATGTCATTGTTTTTTCTGCATCAACATTTCCCAATGGAATTGTTTTTCCTGCATTGAGCGTGGGATCAGCTTCTTTGCTTACATTGATTGAGTTGCTTGTATTGCTGGTCTTGCTAGTCTGGTTTTCAGGCGCCAGGTGCAGTGGTTTTTTTGCGGCCGTAAAGGTGTAGCGCCCTCCAGGTTGGACATAGAATATTCTATAAAACATGTTGGAGCTTCCTCCTTTTTTGTCTACATACCCATTGGATACTGCAGTGGGATCTGGCATGGACATGATGGAACGAAATGCAGTGGAAGAATCGGTTGATCGTTGAATGATCAATTGTGTTAACTCCGGATAAGGATTGTTCCATCCGATGATAACCCATCCATTTCTCTCTATCAGCGAAAATTTGGGCAAGCTATCGTTCTGTGCCTGAAGTCGCATGTTGGGCGCAGACAATAGGAGTAAGATGAGCAATAAAATGGATAGTGGATTTCTGACCATCGGTGCAAAGTTAATCGTTGAATCCAAAACAAAGTTCGTTATGGCTAAGTGATCGGTTTCCTTGGAGACCACCACTGTGTATCAATAGTATTTTTGAGCCAGGAGGAAACTGATTTTCCGAGAGCATTTGTGCAAAGGCAAAGATGAGCTTTCCTGTATAGACGAAATCTGTAGGGATGCCGTGTTTTCTATAAAAATCATTCATGGTTTCAAAAAGAACTGGGTTCTTTTTGGCATATCCGCCCATATGATAGCGATCTTCTATGGTGTATTTTTTTTGTCTTTCTGTTTCAGTAAGCAGTGCTTTGATCTCGTCGCTTATGCTGAAATTGTTTTTAAGGACAGATACCAAGAGAATTTCCTGGGTTGGCAATGCTCCTGATACAAGGCCTGCTCCCATTGTACCCGTGCCAGAGGCAGCCACGATGAAACGATATTCGCTTGTGCCAGGCAAAGCCATGATTGAGGCAGCGCCTTCCGCTCCTGTTCTACCATAGCCCCCTTGGGGGATGACCATCGCATCAGGATTTTCAGACGCTAGTTTTTGCAGGTTCAATTTTTCAAATGATGCGTGATCCATGAACCTCAATTCCATCCCCATGTCCTGACAATCCTGTAGTGTGGGACTGAGTTTATCAGGAACGAAGCCCCTGATGAGCGCTGTGGCCAACATTCCTCTTTGCTTGGCTGCATATGCGGTAGCATGCAGGTGGTTGGAAAAGGGGCCTCCAACCGTGATGAGTTTTGAGAGACCCAATTCTGCTGCCCTTTTCAAATAAAGGCTCAATTTGAAGATCTTGTTTCCTGAAACGATGGGATGGGTTTTGTCCAGCCGAAGCATGCCCACCTCAACATCCTTTTCAGTATAAATTGGATCAATGATTTTTTCTATGTGTATATTTTCATGCATCTGGTCAAAGTTCGCATTTTGAAACGAAGGGTTTATCGGTTAATTTCGCAGCAGAATCAATTAACATGAAACCAACTTTGATGATTTTGGCCGCAGGCATGGCTTCCCGATATGGCGGAATGAAACAGATCGAGTCATTCGGACCGGACGGGGAAACCATCATGGATTACTCCATCTATGATGCCATCCGATCCGGATTTGGGAAAGTTGTTTTTATCATCAGAGAAGAGTTTGCAGAACAATTCAAATCAATTTTTGAACCCAAACTGAGCGGTAAGATTGAAACGGTATATGTATACCAGCACTTGGATGCACATTTGGGGGGATATGAAAGGTCTGCTGCCAGGACAAAGCCCTGGGGAACTGCCCACGCTGTTTTGTGTGGAGCAGAAGCCATCAAGGAACCCTTTGCAGTGATCAATGCCGATGATTTTTATGGAAGAGATGCCTTTGTCAAGGCGCATGATTTTCTGGTGGGCCAATGCAGCCATGATAAATATGCCATCGTCGGCTATCATCTTCGCCAGACACTCTCTGATCACGGTACTGTCAACAGGGGAGTTTGTAAAGTAGATGGGGAAGGCAATCTTGTGGAGGTGACCGAACGCTTGAATATTGCAGTGCAGAACGGGTTGGTTACCTGTGATGACGGGCTCACGCCAGTCAATATTGACATTGATACCATTGTTTCCATGAACTTTTGGTGCTTTCATGCTTCCGTGTTCAACTATACTGAAAAATTATTCAAAGCTTTTTTGGAAGAAAGGGGACAAGAGGAAAAATCTGAATTTTTCATTCCCATAGTAGCAGACCGATTCATTCACGAAGAGGGTGTAAGCATAGAAGTGATCCCTACTTCTGCCCATTGGTTTGGTGTTACCTACAAGGCAGATGCTCCTGCAGTCAAAGAGGGCATCGATCGAATGCTGGCAGCGGGTGAGTATCCGGTCGGACTCTGGAAGTAAAATCAGTTTTATTATAGGAAGGGATTAACCCAACACTACTTTGACCATGTAAACGTGGTCCTGCACTTTTTTAACCTGTTGGTTTCTGTTTACGCCTTTGATGGAAGAACCTTGTTTGACTTTGATAGAAAGATCTTTGTCACTGTCATTCAATTCTTCGATCAGCCTGAAAATATTTTTTGATTTGGTGGCAAAGACAACGCCATTGGCAGATGCCTGACGTGCATTCAGGATACCTATGACCTCCCCGTTTTTATTCAAGACAGGGCCACCACTGTTACCAGGGTTTGCCGTAATGGTGATCTGACAGGCCATGGTGTCTCCGTCCAATCCTGTTTTTGCACTCAGGTATCCTTCGTTGTAAACGATCTCATCTCTTGGATATCCCAAGGTATAGACTTGTTCTGAAAGGTCGGTAGACCCCTTGCTAAAACCATAAGGAAGCTGACGAGGAGATTTGAAATCTTCATCATTGATTTTCAATACCGCCAGATCGGAATTCGGATCCTGGACAACGATTTCGGCCAACAGGTCATTTCCTTCATTGGATTGAACGAATACCTGTTTTGCCCCTTTCAGCACATGGGCGCTGGTGACCAAGTAGCCTTTTGCGTCAATCAGGAAACTTGTTCCCCCATATCGAATGTCTGCACTTGGATCGATCTTGTTCCTGAATTTGTTGATTTCCGCCCTTTGGTTGCTGGATTGTTTTTCGAGGTTGCTTACTTTTCTTCTCAGTTCCTCAATATCCCGGAAAGGTGTTTTGGGGGTGAACAGGGAAAGCATGCCACTGATGAAAAGTGCAGTGATACCGGCGATGGATGCTGCTACCGCCACAACCCTTCGGTATTTGTTCCACATGTTGATGATCCGGGTAGAAGGCTTCAATTGAAGCTCACGGATCTCACCTGCTTCCTGCAGGGTATGATGGGTATCGTATAAGTTGGATTTGAAACGACGTACTTCACCATATCTTTCCATTTCCTCCAGAAAATGATGGTATTCTACAACCGTCTGGTCCAGTTCAGGATGATTCCTCCTCATTTCTTCAAAAGCCTGTTTCTCCTGTGGGTCCATTTCTCCCTTCAGGTACCTTTCTACAACTTCAGCCAATTGCAATTGATCCATTTATTGAAATATTACGCGTTTTTATATTGGGCAAAAAACAGTTTTTTGAGCCTTACCAGGCACTTGTATTTCTGGTTTTTTGCATTGTCAGCATTGGTATACCCGAAATAACCGGCAATTTCATGCATGTTTTTCCGGTGAACATAAAAGGCCTCAATCAGACTTTTACAGGGTTCTCCAATTTTCCCCATGGCCGTCCTCATGATCAAATACTGTTGGTTGAGCTTCTCATGTTCCTCCAGGTCCTCTTCCACCGGCACAACCCTGTCAAAATTTTCTACCTGGCTCTCGATCCTTCTGGATTGTTGCAACTTTTTAAGCCATAACCTCCTGCTGACAGAGTAGAGATAGGTTTTGATCTGACAGGTAAGTTCAAAGTCCGGGCTTTTTGATTTTTCATAAAGTACCATCATGGCCTCCTGAAAAACATCCCGGGCATCATCTTCGGAGCCATTGTTGCTCACAACAAAGTGTTGGATTAGGCTGAAATTTTCCTTGTAAACAGCCTCAATCGCAGCTTTTTCGTTGTTGCCAATGGCCTTCAAAACCGCTAATTCCTGATCAGTATTCGCCACAGTATAGTATTTAATACCCGGGGGGGTGCTTTGTAACCCACAAAAAAACGAAAAAAAACTTTTTGGATTCGGGTTACTTTCTTTTACTTCGCGTATTAATTTTCAAATTTAGTTTTCACATTCAAAAACCCAAAAGAATGAAAAAGGTATTTGCAATTCTTGCTATCGCTGCTCTCGCTTCATGCGGAGGTTCTGAAGAAGCTGCTGCTGTTGACACAACTGCTGCTCCTGCTGTTGACACAACTGCTGTAGTTGACACAACTGCTGCTGCTGACACTACAGCTGCTGCTGACACTACTGCTGCACACTAAGTCTTTTTTTCATATGGCAAGCAATCGTTGAAGTCGTCCCGTCTCTACGGGATGACTTTTTTATTTTATTGATTATCAGTTCTTTATATTGTTTTGCCTTCAATCTGACCGTTTAGGTCTACCTTTGTCAAAAGTTTATCATGAGTTTTGAAGCGTTAGGAATTGAAGCGTCGTTATTGCAAGGCATTCACTCCCTCGGGTTCACGGAACCCACCCCCATACAACAACAGGCCATTCCCATTTTATTGAGCGGTACCAAAGATTTTGTCGGATTGGCCCAAACCGGTACCGGAAAAACAGCTGCTTTTGGCCTGCCTTTGTTACAATTGGTTGATTCTCAGGCTCGTCATCCGCAGGCACTGGTGGTTTGTCCCACCCGTGAACTCTGTATGCAGATCACAAAAGACCTGGCTAATTTTTCTTCCCATAAGAATGCAATCCGTTCCTTAGCCGTTTACGGAGGAGCATCCATCGGGGAGCAGATAAGAGACCTCAAAAGAGGGGTACAGATCGTTGTCGCTACCCCCGGCAGGCTGATTGACCTGATCGAAAGAAAGGCCATCAACCTGGAAAATATCCAATATATTGTATTGGACGAAGCGGATGAAATGCTGAACATGGGTTTCAGGGAAGATATTGAGTTTATCCTCGGCAATACCCCCAATCGAAACAGTATCTGGTTGTTCAGTGCAACCATGCCGGCAGAAGTCAGACAAGTAAGCAAGCGCTTCATGTCAAGTCCGGCGGAAGTGACCATCGGAAAGGTCAATGCTGCCAATGCCAACATCGACCATCAATTTTATGTTACCGCAGGGATGAACCGATACCATACGGTCAAACGCATCATCGATTTCAACCCCGGTATATATGGTATTATCTTCACCCGAACCAAGGCTGATGCACAGCATGTGACCGAATCACTGATCCGGGAAGGATATGATATTGAAGCCTTGCATGGAGACCTGACCCAGGCACAGAGGGATAAAGTGATGGCCCGTTTTAGGGAAAAAAGCCTTCAGCTGCTCATTGCCACCGACGTAGCCGCCAGGGGCATTGATGTGCAAGGAATAACCCATGTTATCAATTATGAATTGCCGGATGATCCCGAAGTATATACCCACAGAAGTGGCAGAACCGGTAGGGCCGGCAACAGTGGTGTATGTATTTCCATCGTTAGCCAGCGTGAAACATACCGACTCAGGCAGATTGAAAAACTGATCAACAATAGGTTCCACAAGCTGGACATTCCTTCTGGTAAAGATGTTTGCAGAAAGCAGTTTTTCCATTTCATCGACAAATTGCTCAAGGCCGATATCAGTCATGGTGAATACGAAACCTATATTCCATTGTTGCGTGACAAGTTTGCCAACATGGAAAAGGAAGAGATCCTTACCCGTGTAGCAGCACTGGAGTTCGACAGGTTCTTGCAGTATTACGAAAATGCGGCTGATCTCAATGTGCGGGACGACAGAAGAGGAGATCGGACAGAACGAGGCAGCGATAGGAGAGATGCTTCTGGCAGAAATGCGCAAAGGTCATCTGGTGGCGGAGCAGGATATAAAAAACTCTTCATCAACCTGGGTACAAAAGATGGTTTTTACAAAGCCAGCTTCTTGCAGTTCATTCTGGACCTGAGCGACCTGAAAAAGGAAGTACTGGGAAAGATCGACATGAAAGAAATGAACAGCTGGGTGGAAGTGGAAGGCAATGCCGCCAATCAAATGATACGGGCCATTGATGGCAAAAAATTCAAAGGAAGAAAGATCCGGATGAATGATGCCGACAGTGGCGGCCCCCGAAAAAGATTTTGATTTTGTTTTTGAAAATTCTCAAGGAATTCATAGATTTGCATTGATGATGTCAAAAGGAACCCGCTACTTCTTTTATTTTTACTACTACTTTACCGGTGGTACGGGCTCTTTTTGTTGAAATGATTATAAACAACACAACAACATAAGGATCCCGGTAAACACCGGGATTTTTTTTTAAAATAAGGTTATGGTTAAGAAAGACAAGAAGCAAGGGAAGGGGAGCGAGGGACAGGGGACGAGGAAAAAGGGAAGGGGGTCAAGGGACGAGGGTCTACAGTTGCCGGTAGCCATTCAGGGCTATGAAGGGAGCTTTCACCAAGTGGCAGCAAGATCGTTTTTCGGGAAAAAAGTAGAAATCCTTCCCTGTGCAACCTTTATTGATGTGATCAAGCATTCCTCCAATTCAGGAATGACCTCAGCCGGTGTAATGGCCATTGAAAATTCACTGGCCGGTAGCATCCTTCCCAATTACAACCTGCTGCAAAAATCAAACCTGCACGTGATCGGAGAAGTGTATCTCCAGATCGATCAGCACCTGATGGTGAATCCTGCTGTTGAACTGAAAGACATCAAGGAGGTTCATTCACACCCCATGGCCCTTCAGCAATGCCTCACCTACCTCAAAGAGTATTCCTGGAAACTGATTGAAACAGAAGATACAGCCCTGAGTGCAAAGCATGTTCAACAACGCAAAAGCAAGCATGTTGCAGCCATCGCGGGTAAATTGGCAGCAGAACTATTTGGTCTGAAGATCATCGCTCCTAATATCCATGATGTAAAAAACAACTATACAAGGTTTCTCATACTGAGCAGAACCACTTCCATCCTGGAAGGGGCCAACAAGGCATCTATCAATTTTCATACGGATCATGCCAAAGGAAGGCTGTCAGAGGTGTTAACCCTGATTGCAAAGGAAGACATCAACCTCAGCAAACTGCAGTCATTTCCCTTGGCAGGAAGCCAATTTAAATATGGATTTCATGCCGATCTTGAATTTGAGCATCTTGATCAGTGGAAGGCTGTGATGAAGAAACTGAAAAAAAATACAGCCTTCCTGAAAACATTGGGAATCTACAAAAAAGGAAAATTCAATAAATAGTTTATGAGTCAACTGGCATCGCGTTTGGATGGGATCGGAGAATACTATTTTTCTTCAAAATTGAGGGAGATCGCACAGCTCAATGAAGCGGGACACAAAGTGATCAACCTGGGCATTGGAAGTCCGGATCTGCCGCCGCATCCTGCTGTTGTGGAAACCTTGTACCAGGAAGCATCCAAGCCCAATACACATGCGTACCAGCCCTACAAAGGGTCACCTGTTTTTTTAAAGGCAGTGGCAGATTGGTATAGGCAATGGTACGGTGTTGAAGTGGATCCATCTGCTGAAGTACTGCCCCTGATCGGCAGCAAGGAAGGAATTGTTCATATCTGCATGACCTATCTCGATAAAGGAGATGTAGCACTGGTGCCCAATCCCGGTTATCCAACGTATGCTGCAGCTGTAAAATTATCAGGTGCAACGGTGATTGATTTTAAGCTTACAGCAGAAAATGATTTTCATCCTGACCTAAAGTCGCTAAAGGCACAGGTGGATGAGCATCATGCCAAAAAGGAAGGCCGGGTCAAGTTGCTTTTCCTGAATTATCCGCACATGCCAACGGGACAACAACCCCAACCTGCTGTTTTGAGAGCGTTGATCGAGTTTGCCCAATCGGAGAATATCATCATCGTACATGACAACCCCTATAGTTTCGTTCTAAACGAGCATCCATCGAGCCTGCTTTCACTCGATCCGGCAAAACAAGTGGTGATTGAGCTGAACTCCCTGAGCAAGTCCCATAACATGGCAGGCTGGCGCGTGGGAATGGTGGTCGCCTCTGCTGCCCGCATTGGAGAGATCATTCGCTTCAAAAGCAACATGGATTCCGGTATGTTCCTGCCGGTTCAAATGGCGGCTGCAAAAGCGCTTTCACTGGGAAAAGAGTGGTACGAAGAATTGAATGTTGTGTACCAGGAAAGAAAAAAACTTGCGTTGCAATTGCTGGATATGCTGGGTTGTGTTTATAGTCCCGATCAGGTAGGCATGTTCGTTTGGGCAAAAGTCCCATCCTCCCATGCAACTGGGTTTGCGCTCAGCGATGAGATACTGGCAAAGGCAAAGGTTTTCCTCACCCCAGGCGGCATCTTTGGAAATGCCGGTGATGGTTATGTCAGGATCAGTCTTTGCAGCAGAAAGGAAGTGTTTGAGGAAGCCATTGAAAGAATAAAAGTTAATATCATATCGTAATCAACACATGAACAAGACAATTGCAATAGTGGGTATTGGATTGATCGGTGGCTCAGTGGCACTGAAATGCAAGCGAGCTGGTTTTGCTGCCAAAGTAATGGGTGTAGACAACAATCCGGATCACTGTAAACAGGCTTTGGAGCTGGGTTTGGTTGATGAAGTGCTATCGCTTGAGGATGCTTTGGTTGTTGCTGACCTGATCATCCTTGCTATTCCGGTAGGAGCCATAGCATCCCTTCTGCCCGGTTTACTGGACAAAGTAAACACGCAGGTTGTAATCGATATGGGTTCTACCAAAAGCTTGCTGACCGATTTGGTAGCAGGGCATCCCCAGCGGGGTCGTTTTGTTGCCTCCCATCCCATGTGGGGTACAGAATACAGTGGGCCTACCGCAGCGGTGGAGAACGGATTTGAACAAAAGGCAGTCATTTTGTGTGATGTGGAAAAAACCGATGAAGATGCGCTTGATACAGCCCACCAGCTTTTCAATGTTTTGCAAATGCGCATCATCCAGATGAATGCAAAAGACCATGATGTTCATGCGGCATATGTAAGTCATATTTCACACATCACCTCTTTTGCCCTGGCCAATACCGTTCTGGAAAAAGAAAAAGAAGACAATGCCATTTTTGAAATGGCCAGTGCAGGTTTTGAAAGTACCGTCCGACTTGCCAAGAGCAATCCTGAAATGTGGACGCCCATTCTCATGCAGAACAGGGAAAATGTTTTGGATGTACTCAATGAGCACATCAGCCAGTTGAGAAAATTCAAATCCTGTTTGGAAAAAGAAAACTGGGAATACCTGAATGAACTCATGTCAAACGCCAACCAGATCCGAAGGATCATTCAATAAAATCAACCTCTTTCAATTATCGTTAATTTTACAAAATGGAAACAGCACAAACAACCCAACAATCAGCAACCCAAGCAGCCTGGAGCAAAAGGCCGCTTATCATTTCCGGTCCATGTAGCGCAGAAACCGAAGAGCAAGTCATCGCAACGGCACAACGTCTCGCCAACACAGGCAAGGTAGATGTCCTCCGCGCCGGTATTTGGAAACCCCGTACCAAGCCTGGTATGTTTGAAGGCATTGGCGCCAAGGGACTTCCCTGGTTGCAGCAGGCCAAGAAAATAACCGGATTGCCCACAACCGTGGAAGTAGCCACCGGCAAACAAGTAGAGGATGCCCTTACATTTGATGTAGATATTTTATGGGTGGGTGCCCGTACTACTGTCAATCCTTTCAGTGTGCAAGAAGTGGCGGATGCTTTGCGGGGTGTAGATGTTCCCGTATTGATCAAGAATCCTATCAATCCTGACCTGGAACTTTGGCAAGGGGCTGTTGAGCGCATTTCCCGTGCAGGAATCAAGCAATTGGGCTTGATCCATCGTGGCTTCTCCTCTTATGGCAATACTGATTTCCGCAATGCCCCCATGTGGCACCTGGCCATTGAGATGAAGCGCAGGATGCCCGGATTGCCCATTATCAATGATCCATCCCATATCTGCGGTCGCCGTGATATTCTCCAGGCCACTGCACAGAAAGCGATCGACCTGGATTTCGATGGATTGATGATTGAAAGTCATATAGACCCAGACAATGCCTGGAGCGATGCCAAACAGCAGATCACTCCCGAGCGCTTGGCAGAAATGTTGGGGGAGATCAGTTGGAGAAAGGAAGATGTTTCTTCTGAAGAATTTCACCATGCCTTGGAGAAATTGCGTGAGCAGATCAACCATGTGGATGATGAACTCATGCAATTGATTTCTCAACGGATGAACATTGCGGAGAAAATCGGTGAATACAAAAAGAATAACAACGTGACCATTCTTCAGTCCACCCGCTGGAATGAGATCCTGGAGAAAGCAACAAAAAAAGCTTCCAAACTGGGGCTCAGTGAAGAGTTTATCACCAAATACATGGATGCCATCCACATGGAAAGCATCAACCGCCAGAACAATATCATGAACAGCTGATTTTATTGGGATGATGCAGATATTTCTATACGTACATGCCATATGGTCAACCACAGAAAGAAAAAAATGGATGACCAAGCCTGTTCGTGTAGTATTGTTTACTCATTTGAAGAAGATGGGGGAAGAGAAAGGGATTAAATTGATGCAGGTTGACGGAGGAGAAGAACATGCCCATCTCCTCCTGCAATTGCATCCGGCACAAAATCTTTCGCAGGTAATGCGATTGCTCAAGGCTGAATCAGAAGAGTGGCTAAATGCTGCACAATTGTTGAAAGAGCCTTTTTCTTGGTCGGATGAACTGATTGCTTATTCTGTTAGTCCGGGAAGTCTCCAACAGGTGCAGTCCTTCATCGAGCGACAAGACGAATACCACCGAAGCAAAACTTTTGCATCAGAAATAGAGGTTTTTCAAAAGCCTGAAAAGGAGTTGTAACATGAAGAAAAAAACATTCCGCTTTTCCAGTTCGGCAGTAGATATTTATTTGGGTGCTTCACTCTCTAAATTGGGTACCATCGTCGACAAGAAAAAAACCATTTTGGTGACGGATGAAAATATTTTCAAGGCCCATAAACCCAAGTTCAGGAACTGGAATGTCATCACCCTGAAGCCTGGGGAAGAATACAAGATACAACCCACTGCAGATGCCATCATAGAGCAATTGATCGCAATGGAGGCGGATCGACAATCAGTATTGGTGGGTATCGGAGGTGGTGTCATCACAGATATTACGGGCTATGTTGCTTCTATTTTCATGCGCGGTATTGCCTTTGGATTTGTTCCCACATCCTTGCTTGCCATGGTAGATGCCTCCATCGGCGGTAAAAACGGCATAGACGTTGGCGAATACAAGAACATGGTGGGTGTGATCCGACAACCCTCATTCCTCTTCTATGATTACAGTCTTTTGAAAACCCTTCCCAAAAAGGAATGGTCCAATGGCTTTGCTGAAATCATCAAGCATGCCTGCATACTGGACAGGTCTCTGTTTACATTGCTGGAAGCACAGGATCTTGGCAAAGTGATCAAGAACAAAAAACTTTTGTCTACCATCATTGAGCGGAATGTGCAGATCAAATCCGGAGTGGTGAAGAAAGATGAGTTTGAGAAAGGCGATAGAAAGTTGCTCAATTTTGGACATACATTGGGCCATGCCTTGGAAACACAATATGAGTTGACACATGGACAAGCCGTATCCCTGGGAATGGTTTTTGCTTCCTGGTTGTCTGCGCAGCTGAACGGATTCAAAGATGCTGCAAGGGTGGAGCAGGTGCTTGCCAACTACGGATTGCCCACCAGGGCTGACTTCGATGTCGACAAAGTTTTCAAGATTTTGAAGATGGACAAAAAAAGGGTCAGCAAGACCATGAATTATGTTTTGTTAGAAAAGCTGGGCAAAGGCAAAGTACAGTCACTACCTGTCGAAGAGATTCCCGCTTATCTGCAGCGTTATCTTTCATTTATCAATCCTAAAAAATGATCGCCAATATATTTCCTTCATCTCTCCAGGGTAACATCCGGGCACCCCGATCCAAAAGCGACATGCAGCGTGCCTGTGCAGCTGCCTTGTTGCACCATGGGACTACCCGCATTCTTGATCCGGGAAGGAGCAATGATGACCTCGCTGCTTTGGATGTTATTGCCAAGCTGGGGGCTACTGTTGTTGACAAAGGGGATGAAATCGAAATCACGAGCAAGGGGGTGCATCCCGTTTCCGATCAATTGCACTGTGGAGAAAGTGGTTTGGGCATTCGGATGTTCACGCCCATCGCAGCTTTGTCTGGTCAGCCATTGACCATCAGCGGATCAGGTTCTTTGGTGAACAGGCCCATGAACTTTTTTGATGAAATTTTTCCGCAACTGAACATAGCGATACAGTCTCAACATGGTAAACTGCCTTTGTCCATCCAAGGACCCTTGGTTCCCCAAACGATCACAGTTGATGGGAGTTTGAGTTCTCAGTTCCTGACCGGCTTGCTGATGGCTTTTTCTGCGGCCAATGCAAAGGGCGTTACCATCCATGTGAAGGATTTAAAGAGCAAACCTTATATCGATCTAACGCTTTCTGTACTGTCTGCCTTTGGCATGAAGACTCCTTGGGTAGTGCAGTACGAGCAATTTGTTTTTGAAGACAATGATCATCATGCACCGGAGGGAGCATTGGATTATGCCGTAGAAGGAGATTGGAGTGGGGCTGCATTTTTATTTGTGGCGGGTGCGATCGCCGGAGAAATCACCATTCAAGGCATGAAGGCCGATTCGGTTCAGGCAGATCGTAAAATTCTCGAGGCCATCACCGATTCCGGCGCTGCATTGGAGTGGAATGAGGGCGTTTACAAAGTATCACCAGGCACCCTGAAAGCTTTTGTATTTGATGCAACGGAATGTCCTGATTTATTCCCCCCGCTGGTGGCACTTGCGGCCTATTGCGAGGGGGTGACAACCATCAGGGGTGCACTAAGGCTTACCCACAAAGAAAGCAATCGCGCGCTTACCTTGAAAGATGTTTTTGGAAAAATGGGCATCAGCATAACGCTGGAAGGCGATATCATGAAGGTGCATGGAGGAACAGGCGTTAAAGGCGCACATGTTCATTCGCATCACGACCACCGCATCGCAATGGCTGCCGCAGTTGCTGCTTTAAGAGCAGACGGCCCCATCACCATTGATGATGCCGAAGCGATCGATAAATCATATCCTGAATTTTATGTTGACCTCCGAAGACTGGGAACAGAGGTTGCATTGCGTAAATTTTAAACCTGTTGCATGAATCATTTTGGAAAACTTTTTACAGTAAATATTTTCGGTGAATCCCATGGCGAGAGTGTTGGGGTGGTGATCGATGGTTGCCCAGCGGGTATGCCACTGGCCGTGGAAGATTTCATCAAGGATACAGAAAGGAGAAAGGGGGGAACACAAAAGGGAACTACCCCCCGACAGGAAGAAGACCTTCCTCTTTTCAAAAGCGGCGTATTCAATGGCAAAACCACCGGCGCACCGTTGACTTTGCTTTTTGAAAACAAGAATACCCGTTCGGGAGATTATGAAAAACAAAGGGCAGTTCCCAGGCCCGGACATGCAGATTTTGTAGCCAACAGAAAGTTCGGAGGTCATGAAGATTATCGTGGAGGCGGACATTTTAGTGGAAGGCTCACACTTTGTTTGGTGGCGGCAGGTGTGGTGGCCAAAAAAATCTTGAAGGGAATAGCGGTTGATGCCACCATCACTTCCATTGCCGGTGAGCCTGACCTGGAAAAAGGATTACAGAAAGCCATCGATCAGAAAGATTCTGTAGGGGGAATAGTAGAATGTCGTGTGAAGGGACTTCCTCTCGGTTTGGGAGAGCCATTTTTTGATTCTGTGGAATCACTGCTGGCACATGCTGCGTTTGCCATTCCTGCTGTGAGGGGAATAGAATTCGGCACAGGATTCAAAGCCGCAGACATGTTCGGGGTAGACCACAATGATGCCATTGAGGACCAAGAAGGCAAGACCATCACCAATCATGCCGGTGGCATTGTGGGCGGTATCACGAATGGCAATGAATTGGTATTCAGGATTGCCATCAAGCCCACTTCTTCAACCCCCAAGGAACAATACACACTCAACTGGGAGACGGGAGAAAAAGAAAGCTTTTCAGTAAAAGGCAGACATGATCTTTGTATTGCCTTGAGAGTACCCCCTGTGCTGGAAGCCATCACTGCATTTGTGTTGGCCGATTTGATGTTGCGTGAACAAAAAGTCTCCCGCATTTTTTCCTAAGAACTCCATTCTTGGCTGCTGATTTTCCCGCCGAGGTCAAGCACCAGATAGGGTTGTTCCATCTCTTTGGCGATGGCAATGAATGTATTCACATTTGCAGTATTGAAGGCAAACAGATCGTAATGACAGGGAACAATACATTGTAACCCGCATTTCTTCGCCAACTGAACCGCTTCCGCTGCATTAAGGTTTCCTGCCACTTTTCGGGAAGGATCATTTCCATTGATGGGCAATAGGGCAAGCTTGGGTTGAAATGCTTTGATCCGATCTTCCATTCCCGCGTACAACAAGGTGTCGCCACTGTGGTAAATGTTCATGCCTGCTATGTTGATGATATAGCCCAGGTAATGGCAGTTTCCCTTTTCGTCACGATCAATCTCATTGTGGGCTGCTGGTATCGCAGTCAAACTGATCCATCCTTCCTCATGTGTCATGCCATCATTGAGCCCGATCGGTTTGTCTTGTTCGATCTGCAACCTGTTGCAGACGAATGCACGGTTGGCTTCCGGAATGATGATGGTGCACGAAGGGTTCTTTTGCAACACCGGTATCAATGTTTCGGCATCAAGATGGTCTGTATGATTGTGGCTGGAACTGACCAGATCAATAGGAGGCAGAAGCGATGGATCAATGACTTTTTCTGAAATGCGGACATGTGGTTTTTCTGTGCCTTCATATTTTTTGGTGAGGGAATCGGATAGATAAGGATCGATCAAGGCACGCTTTCCTTTGTATTGAAAGAGATAGCCGCTTTGTCCCAACCACCAAATATGCAGCGCATCACTATTGGCTTGTTGCAAAATATCCTGCAGCAGTTCCTGGTCTTTCCTGATCGCTTTTATCACGGCCTCATTTGTTTTGCGCCTTCCACCATGTTGATCAGTTTTTGTTTGGCAGCCCAACGCGCAGTTTGGCTCAATCCGCAATCAGGAGCAACCGACAGTCGGTCTGCCGGAACATATTGCAAACATCGGCCGATCCGTTCTTTTACATCTTCAACTGTTTCGATGTAATAGTTCTTTACATCAATGATGCCTACTGACACATCCAGCTTTTCGGCAAAGGCTGCCAGCAATTCGATCTCTGCAAATTCACGGTTGGCCATTTCAATGTGCATCTCATCCACATTCAGGTCCAGGAAATCGGGTAGCATGGGTTTCAGGCTCCGGAAGCCAACAGGCCTTCCTTTGAAGTTGCCAAAACACAAGTGAGTAGAAAGACGGCATTTGTCCTGTATAGAGGATACGGTTTCATTGAAGATCTTGACAAAACGCTTGGTGTCTTCTTTGTAGGCATAACAACTCATGGAAGGTTCATCCAGGGTGATCTCCTGACAGCCGGCAGCCACCAGGGCCTCCAGTTCATTTTTGATAAGGGGTGTCAAAGCTGCTGTGATCTCCCATCGGTCCTTGTATTGTTTGTTGGGCAATAATCTTCCGCTGAGGGTATAAGGACCAGGCAGGCTGCATTTCAATGTTGGACCCACGGGTGCCAATTTCTTCAATCGTTGAAATTCTTTCACGGCACCCAGTCCCTCTGGCGCAACCAGGTCTCCGATGATGCTGTGTTTGCCGCGTTGGTCATGCGCAGGGGGTCCGAATTTTCTTGTTTCCGTATGATTGGGTTGTATGCCTTTGATGAAACCATAGAAGGAAAGGTTGAAATCAAACCTGGTTTGTTCTCCATCGGTGATCACATCCAATCCGGCCTTCATCTGATCATGAATGGCGGTGATGACGGCATCTTCAGCCATCTCTTCTATGTCGGCTGCACCAAAGGAGGATAAGTGTTGGGTGGAGAATTCCAGCCAGCCAGGAAAGGGGTAGCTGCCGACAACAGTAGTTCTGATGGGAATGGGTTGCATATCGTTTAAGGTTTGAATTGATAAAGTTTTGCGAGTCGCACTGCATGCTGATCATACGCGCTTTCAAACAAGCGAACGGCCTCTTCTGTTCCAACCACATTGGCGGCACTCAACACGGTTGGGGGTTGTCCTGCTTCTGTCAGCAATGCCGCTACTCTTGCCTTGATGCAGTTGATCAGCAAGACACCTCCCAGTGTGGAGCCAGGAGCAACCGGTGTTGCAAGTCCTTCGATGGGTACCATGGCATCCCCAACGGGAGCACCTGTATCCAATATCAGATCAGAATAGTCTCCCAGTTTTTTACCGTCTTCTCGCTTGCTGTTGCTGGCATGAGAATGATCGGCACTGATGATGCTGACTACCTTGATGTTTCTGCTTTGAAAATAGGCGGCCATTTCAATTGGCACAATATTGGTGCCTCCTGATGAAATGATCAGGGCAGTATCTTCCTCTGTTACGGTAAAATTTCTCATGATCCTGTCTGCCAGCCCGCTTACATTTTCCAGGAACATGGCTTGTCGTTGGCCATTGGCGCCCACAACCAAGTTGTGGAAGGTGAGTGACAATTCCACGATGGGATTGAAGCCTGTGAAGGAACCATATCGGGGCCACATCTCTTCCACCATGATCCGGGAATGGCCAGAACCAAATACATGCACCATTCTACCGGCCAATATGGTATTGGCGAACCATTGGGATGCCTGTTCTATCAATGAATGTTGTGATTCGATCTTTTCAAGGATGGCCTTGCTTTTCTCAAGATAGGTATTGATTGGGTTCATGCTTTTCCTTCTGATACAGACCATCCACCGTCGATGTGGATGTTTTGTCCGGTGATGAATGATGATTGGTCAGACAGCAATAGTGCGGCCATTCCAATAATGTCATGGGGTTTAACCGCCCTTCCTCCATCCAGTGGCTGCCTGCTGTTGACATAAGACATGATGGATTCATTGTTGATCGCGCGTTGTGCCATCGGGGTATCGGTCAATCCCGGTGAAATAACATTGATGCGGATATTGTCTTTGGCATAATGCGATGCTGCAGCCAGGCTGAGTCCGTTGATGGCTGCTTTGGCAGCAGCATAGGCATGGGTAGAAAAATGCGTTGGCGCTGGATGATCAACCAAGGCAGTGGATACATTTAGAATAGACCCGCCTTTTTTCTGCTGAAGAAAACTTCGGATGGCTGCCCTGTTGGTTTTCATCATGGTAGTTAGATTCAGTGCAAGGGTTTGTTCCCAGCCTGCATCCGTCATTTCGTGAAGAGGACCATCCCCGAATCTTCTGCCACTTCCCCCGGCCACATGAAACAGCCCGTCAAAAGCACCGAAATGATCCTTGCAGATTGCAGGCAACTGATTCACTGCATCATCCATGGTCAGGTCTGCAGAGAATGTCCAGAGATGTTCAGTTCTTTCTTCATGCCATCCTTCAATCGGCAACCCAACCGATAAAACGTGGGCTCCTTCGTGAACAAAGTGTTGGACGGCAGCTGCACCGATACCGCTGCTGCCACCGGCAACGATGATGCATTTATCCTTTAGCAGCATGTTTTCTTTTTTTCAGTTTTTCAAATGGAATGTCCAATACTTCAAAACGATCACTGCCCGGCCAGTAATAATGCCACCATTCTGTTTCAAATCGAATGAAACCGTATTTTTCCATGATGCTGCGCAGCAACTCCCGGTTATTTGTTTTTTCAACATCACCGAGTGATTGTCCATGATGGGCCGCTTCCGAAAAATCATCGAAGCCCGTGGGCATGTTGATTTCTTTTCCTGAGGAAAGATCGTACAGCGTGAGGTCAACTGCAATGCCTCTGTTGTGTCCGCTTCCTTTTGCGGGATTGGCCACATATCTTTCATCGTGGATCAATTCCCAGAATTTTTCCGTTACATGATAAGGCCTGTAGGCATCCCAGACCTTAAAACCCAGGTTCTTGCTTTTCAATTCTTTGGCGGCAGCTGCCAGGGCCAGGGCAGGTGATTTCCTCAAAAAGGTATGGTCTGTGTTGACCGGATACATCCTTAGGCCGGTAAAATTATTGTTGGAGGCATATCGCAGGTCGATGATCAGATTCGGCACTGTTTTTTGCAGATCTACCATCTCCATTTCCGGGTCTTTTTGTACTGTCTTGTCCAGTTGTTCAATGGTCTGCAAGGGTGCCAATTTGCTGGCCTGTGCATCCGCAAGGAATGGAAGCAGAAGCAACGCAAAGAGCCGGAAAATATTGAAATTCGACAAGGGATCTTTATATGAAAGTTATAGCCTACTAAGTTAACAAGAATGACCCTTATTTCCATCCGGCTGCTATTCCATTCGTCCTGTTAAAATGCCTTTTCCTACTTGCTGCGGAGATAATAATTTATTGATTGATAATTATTTACATCGATTTTTTGCCATTTGAACAAGATAGCCGCAATTCTGTTGTATTTTTCGGAACCATTAACCTTGCAATATTGAACAGGATCTACCTCATAGCGCTATTGTTTTTCCTTGCTTCAACGCATTCTTTTGCTCAACAAAAGGTGAATTATAGAAAAATGGCCATTGTTGACTCTGCTGTGGGCTATGCCAGCTTTTATTCCGACAAATTTGAAGGGAAAAAGACAGCCAGTGGGGAGCTGTTCAGGCAGTCAAAAATGACTTGTGCGCACAATACGCTTCCATTTGGAACGGAATTGAAAGTGACCAATCTCATGAACGGTCATTTTGTTACCGTAAAAGTCAACGACAGGCTCCATCATCGAAATCCCCGACTGGTCGATCTGTCGGCTACAGCGGCCAAAAAGCTCCATTTTGATGGGAAAGGGGTGATCAAGGTAAGGGTAGAGGTAATAAAGTCGGCTGAAAAGGACTTATCCCCAACCAAATAATAATAATTTTTACGATTCAACTCTCTGCGAGTATTTTTGTTGTACTCAAAAAACCAAACTGTTTATGAAAAGGATCCTTTTGATCATGCTTTCCGTGATACTGATGGTGGCGACCAAAGCCCAGACCGTGAAGGGAAAGAATTTTGGCGTTCAATTTACTTTGCACGATTACAAAACTGCTTCTGATCTCAAAACCCTGGGAACCAGCTCAGTGATTTCCGCACAGCAATGGAAAAAGCTCAGCAGGATGAGACCCGGAATCGCCGTCGCTTACACTGAAGGGCTGAACGAATACTTCGATTTCAATGGCCGTGCGGGATTTTCCTATTTGGAATATACCCTGCCCAACCAACCTTTTGCTGCCAGCAATGGAGCGAAATCTTATTTTGAAGCAGATGCCAGCATCAACATGAAGATGACCAAAGAGGATAATTGGGTATCTCCTTATCTTTCTTTGGGAGTTGGAGCAGCCAATTGGAACGGTTATTATTCTTCCTATATCCCTGCTGGCGCTGGTTTACAAATCAACTTCTTCAACCAAACCTATTTTGTTGCCCAGGCTCAATACAGGTTGCCCGTAACTTCAAATGCGGTTGGTAATATATTCTACAGCATTGGCATTCTCGGAAATATCGGCAAGAAATAATTCTATACCGAATTCTACACCAAACGAAATTGAAAAAGGACTGAGCATTGCTCAGTCCTTTTTATTTCCCTGAAAAATTCTTTTGATCAGTCCATTCCGCTTTTTGGTGCCCGTGTCGGTAGCGGCCGGTTTGGGTACTTCCTTGGGAGTGTTTACCGGCTGTGGTTTTACCGGTTCCTTTTTTTCTGCAGGATCCTCAAACTTCTGTGACTCTGTTACCACTTTTTCTTTTCCGTCGCTGATCGGAATGTCTATGTATTCAGAGGAACGACTGGTTTCATCTCCCTCTGCGGGCAGCAGCTCCTCTGATTCCTGTAGTTTTTCATAGTCGAAGATGATCTCATTCTGCATGTTGGCAGGTGGTATGAAAGCAGCTCCGGGATCGATGTTCAGGGATTTGTCATTGAAGACCTGCTGGTGGTAATAAGCCCAGGCAGGCATCGCCATTTGGGAGCCCCCTGAAGTATAAAGCATGCGGAGGAATGGATCGTCACATCCAACCCATACGCCGGATAACAATTGTGGACTGAATCCGATGAACCAGCCATCAGCATTGTCGTTCGTGGTACCGGTTTTGCCTGCAATCTGGGCCGCAATTCCATAGGCGCCTCTCAAAGCCCTGCCCGTTCCAAAATCAACCACACCTTGCAGCATCTTTGTCATTACATAGGCCTCAGACTCACTGATCACTTCTTTGGTTTCTGCCCTGAAAGAGGCCAAGACATTGCCATTCTTGTCTTCAATTCTGCTGATGAAATAGGGCTTTACATTGAACCCTCTGCCAGGGAACATGCTAAAGGCCTGCACCATCTCTATCAGGGAAAGATCGGCAGAGCCAAGGGCAATGGAAGGATAGGGAGGTATTTTGTTTACAATGCCACATTGTTTGGCAAACTCCACTGTTCTTTCCACACCCAATTGATTGATGAGATGAACAGCGCCAGGGTTTTTGGAAAAGGCCAGGCAAATGGCCATGGGACCGCCATCCCCATCGATCATCTTTCCTCCCATGTCAATAGGACCTCCCGGCAATTCAGTTTCAGGCTTGTAGCCATTCATTACCCCCAGGGTGTACAAGATGGGTTTGAAAGTGGAACCTACCTGTCTTTTGGTTTTGATATTGACATGATCAAACTTGAATCGTTTGAAGTTGCTTCCTCCTACCCATGCCTTGACTTCACCCGTCAGCGGATCCATCGAAAGCAATCCTATCTGCATCATTTGCTTGTGATAGCGAATGGAATCAATAGGAGCCATGGTAGTGTCCTTTTCCCTTTTCTCATTCCAGGCAAAAACTTTCATGGCAACGGGCACCATGAATGATTTTCGGATCTCCTCTTCGTCCAATCCATCTTCTTTCAGGTTACGCCAACGGTCAGACTGCTTCATGGCATTTTCCAATACGGCTTTACCTTCCTTGCTTTTCCAAACGGATCCGTCTTTGATGTTGTTTTGGCTGCTGAAAACCTTTTGCAGATTCTGCATGTGTCTGTACACAGCGATCTCTGCATATTCCTGCATTTTGGGATTGATGGTGGTAAAGATTTTCAATCCATCCTTGTAGATATTGTAAGGCTCGCCGGTTTTGGGATTCTCATTCTCTTTGCACCAGTTCTTGATCTCCTCTTTTAGGATCTCCCTGAAGTAGGGAGCGATCCCTGAATTTTCATCCAGCTTCAGGTATTTCAAGTTGATGGGTGCAATTTTCAATGCCCTTGCTTCTTCTTTGGTCAAAAAATCGTTTCTGACCATCTGGTCCAACACGGTATTCCGCCTGGTCATGGATGCTTTGGGATTTCGGCGCGGATTGTAACGGGTACTCCCTTTGAGGAGTCCTACCAATACTGCAGCTTCTTCTACTGCCAGTTGTCCTGGCTCTTTTTGGAAATAGGTTTTCGAGGCATTTCTGATCCCATATGTTTCGTCACCATAATTTACCATGTTGAGGTAAAGGGTGATGATCTCTTCCTTGGTGAAATTGCTTTCGAGCCTGATGGCAACGATCCATTCCTTGAGCTTGTCAATCACCCTCTTGATACTCTTGCTGCTTTCCTGTCCCAACAAGGCCTTCGCCGTTTGTTGGGTGATGGTACTGGCACCGCCTTCGCTTCCCAGGAAGACAATCGCCCTGGTAAGACTTTTGATATCGATGCCCGAATGTTCATAGAAACGTTCATCTTCTGTTGCGATCAGTGCCCGGATTACATTGGGTGAGATATCCTGGTATTTGACATTGATCCTGTCCTTGAGGTAAAATTTCCCCATGAGCGTGCCATCATCTGCATAGATCTCTGATGAGGACATCATGGAAGGGTTCTCCAGCTCTTCTATGGAGGGAAGTTTGCCAAAGAGTCCCACATAGATCAGCAATACCAAGAGGAAAAAAGCTCCCCACCCATATAAAAAAATCTTCCAGAATATCCTGACAGGCTTGGACATTTCAGGATTTTTTTTAGCATTGATCGACATGTAGTAAAACTAAAGAAAAGCCTTGTCATAAAGGGAAAGGAAACCTTAAAATTTTCCGGGCAATTGGCTGCGAATGAATTGCAGGTAGGCTTCTACCGCCTTTTCCTCCAACACTCTTTTGATGTTATCAGGTGAAATGATGAGGAATTTGTATTTATCAGGTGTCAGCCAGGGGAAGATCTCTTTGCTGGCAATGGGTGCTGTTTTTTCGATATAGGTCAGTGCATCATTCGCATTGGCAAACACGCTTATCAAAATAAAAGGTGTTGTTCCGATCTGGTTGTCCTGGATGTTCAATTTCGCAGCAGCAAACCGATCCCCATTGTATCTCGTCAGGGCTCTTTTGGCTTCATTCACAAATACCGGATCTACATTGTACAAAAGCATCAAGACAGCATGAGGGTCCGATGCAGAAAAGGAATATCCGTTTTTTGTTTCCGTAACTGCAGGAGCCTTGGTTAGTGCCGCACTGTCAATACGGGGTTTTGGCAGGTTGTACGGTTTTTCCACCGGCTTTAACACGGGGGTTTCCTTTTTAGCCGTTTCAGCCTTTTGTTGCACAAGCACTTTCTCTTCGATCCAGTCGATGGTATCTTCCTTTTGCCTGACAACGGTCATGGAGCGAAGTTCGTTTTCGATTGACTCGCGGCGATTGACCACATCCGCCAGCAGTCCCGCTTTTTCTGCCAATGGAGAATTGGGGAACTGGGCAGGTATCTGCTGCAGGGTTGCTATTGCCAAACTATCTTGCCTGTTTTTGATATAGTAAACAGAAGCTATGTAAAGCAATTGAGGCGTCCAGCGGGTGTCGGGGAATGTTTTCTCAATTTTTGATTTTTCATCTAATGCCTCTTTGAATTTACCGGAAAGGAAAAGGTCATAGATCCTGGAATAGTTTTCTGTTGCAACCGCTTCTTCTTTGCCTGCTTTTTTGGAGGCGGCCAATGGATCTTTCAGGACTGCCGAAAAATTACTGGCAGGAAAGTTTTTCTGCAGCGTTGCCTGATAAAATGCCGCTTTGGATTCGTTGCCCATTTTGCTGTAGCAGTAAGAAAGGTCAAAAAGAATTTTTTCCAATTCAGCATGATCAGGTTTTTCACTCAACAGCTTTTCATTCCATTCGATTGATTCCCGGCAGAATCCCAATTTGTCTTTGTAGATGCCAGCAAGGGTTCTGAAGGCAGTATGTCTTTTTTCGTTGGACAAGTTTCGTTTTTCGGGTGTGAGTGGAAGGTTTTCTGTCAAGGCTTCTACGCTGAGTTCAGTCGGTTCAGTTGTTTCAGTGCTTGCTGTTTTCTCCGCTTGCTGATTTTGATTGATCCCTTTGTTGCCACTGATGACTTGACTTCTTCTCCAATTGTCAACATTGGATCTTTCTCCCCATTTGTTTTTGAAGGAAATGGCTCCTTGCGCTTTTAGTGTAGGGTTGTTGAAATACCATTCTCCTTTTTTGGGTTCTGCGGGGAAAAGACTGCTGCTATTGTCCTGCAAAAGATTGTTTTTAGGACTTGTAATGCCGGTTCTGTTATCGACTTCATCCGAAAGCCCTTTTTCTTTTCTGAGTTTCCGCACCAGTTCCCGGAGGTAGTTTTCTCTTTCTTTTTCTGACAAACCAGCAACCCTTTGCAAGCTGTCTTCATGGGCAATGATATTGAATTGTTGGGCCAGGTCGTTGGCAACGAATTTCTTCTGATTGAGCTCTTTTTCCCTGGGCAGTCCGGCTGCATTGATGCTATCAAAATAAGTCTTTGCCAGCTCATATTTTTTGAGGTCAAAGGCCATCTCAGCAATTTTGATATTGCTTTCATTTTTGATCCCTGGGTCATTCTGGTTGAACGCATTGCTCTTGAGCAGTAGTTCAATGGCTGCAGCACTGCGACCTCTCTTTATTTCCATCTCTGCCGCTGCGGAATAAATGAGCGATCTGTAACTGGCGTATTTTTCTCTTCCCGCCATTGCCTCCAGGGCCTTGATGTTGTTGTCGATTTTTTTGTCCTGATCTGTTTCCCCTGGTGTAAGCCCGGTTTGATAAATCCTGGCATAGGCTTCCATAACCGGATCCGTGGTAAGAGAAACAGCTTTTTCAAAATGATCATCTGCCAATTTGTTTTTGGCCGATTGCATATAAAACTGCGCCATTAGGAAATGACGTCTTGCCTTTTCGTCGTTATTTACCGAAACAGGCAGGCTCTTTTCAAGATAAACCGCGGATGAATCCCAAGCCCCTTGTTTGTAAAACCAATAAGACTTCAGTTCGGCAAGCAAGGGAAGAAGTCTATCCGGAAATTGATTGTCCCTGTAAAGTATTTCGATCAACCCTTTGGCGTCATCATCATTGTCCTGTGCCAGCAGGGTTTTGATGACCCATATCAGGGCATCATTTCTGACAGGTCGATGGGAGGCAAGTTTGGATTCCTTGGTGGATATGCTTAGGATACTGCCATTTTCATTGGCATTCGATCCAATGCTTTTTTCGTATCCTATTTCATCCTTCTTCCTCGGTTGAAAATTGTAATTGATGTATTGAAATACATCGTAGGCGGAATCGAATTTCTTTTGGTAGTAGTAGGATTGACCCATCAGAAAATAGAGGTCATCTACCCAATCATTTCTCAGGTCATGCAGGAGGATGCCATTGTTGGTTTTATAGATCACAGAATCCAACTCGGTTTTTTGGGTTGCCGTCTGGTCAAGGCTATAATTGTAAAACGAAAGGATGTTGGTAAAAGTATCTTTGTGTGATTGTTTGGCAGCCATCAGAACGGCATTGATTTTTCTGTTGGCGTTGAAATAAAAATTATAGTGAGAAACAATGTTCTCTTTTACTCTTTTTATCGGATTGATCTTTTTGTCCGGTGTGAGTTCAGATGCCAGTTTTCTATTTTCGTAGGCTTTGGGCTTTATGAGGTCCGCTGCAATATTGGTCTGGGCCAGGATGGCATGGCTCAGTATCATGTTGCCAAGGGCCAGAACAATTTTGATGTGGCAGAATTTGATATGAAAAAAGCCGAATCTCACCGTCTGTAAATCTACACCGAATCCCTTGATTTTAAAAGGACCCGATTCCTGATTTAAGCATAACTTTAGCATTTGAAATCAACGTCTACAAGCAATGAGTGAATCAACTCCCAGGCAAAGCCGTTTCAAACGTTTGACAAACCGATACCGACTGGTGATCATGAACGACCATACTTTTGAGGAAGTAGTTGTTTTCAAACTGACACGCCTGGGCGTATACATCGCCTCCTGTTTTGTTTTTGTGATGCTGGTCGGACTTACAACAGCATTGATCAGCTTTACGCCACTCAAATATTATATTCCCGGCTATGGATCCCAAAACGAAAGAAGAGAACTGACCCGGCTCAAATTGAGGGCTGATGAACTGGAGCGTCAGATGAAATACAGAGAGGCCTACTGGGAAAATGTGAAGAAAGTATTGTCTGGGCAAGCGGAACTGGTATTGGATACGGCCGTTATCAGCCTGCCCGAACTGGAAGAAGAACAGGATTGATTTTGCAGGATTGGATGAAATATGCGGGACTGGGAGCGCAATTCTTTGCATCGATAGCGCTCATGTTGGCCCTGGGTTGGAAATTAGACCAATGGCTGCATCTTGAAACGCCTGTTTTGATCTGGGTATTGCCTCTCCTGATCATCATCTTCCTTCTGGTAAAACTGATCATAGAAACCAACAAAAAATCATGAAGCTGAGAAAATCATTGTTCCCCATTCTTGTTTTGTTTGTTGTTGTCAATTTGATGGGATTCCTGGCTCCTGCTCCATTGGGCTCATTGGATGTGAATGTGGAGGTTTTGCTCCTGGGCAATCTCCTGGTTTGCAGCTTGACACTGTTCTCATTTTGGATGTTGAACAAAGGGTTAAAGGCCAGCGCTACGCTTACATTCATGTCCGCCGTTTACGGCTCTTTCATTCTTAAGCTTGTTGTTGCTGCGTTGGTGGTTGTGGTCTATGCAAAGATCAAGGGAGCTGCGATGAACAATTCCGGCATCTTTGCCTGTCTTTTTCTATACCTTGTTTATACTTTTTTGGAGATCAAGGGACTCCTTTTGCTGATCAAGAAAGATTGAGATGTCAAAGCGTGAAGCACCCCTGGATTTGCTTTCGGATTTTCTGCCTCCCCATACTTTTCCATTGGTAGAGCCCTTCCTGCTGCAATATAAGGTTCACCTGACGATCACCCGGTCTAGGGCAACTGTTTTGGGCGATTACCGAAATGCCCATGCAGGAAAGGCCCATCGCATCACGGTGAATGGAAATCTCAATCCCTATGCCTTTCTGATCACTTTGCTGCATGAGTTGGCTCATCTCATCACCTATTTGCGGTATGGTCACCGCGTGGCTTCCCATGGAACAGAGTGGAAGCAACAATTCAGTGATTTGCTCAAGCAGTTTCTGCTGTCGGGAATATTCCCGGCTGATATACAGGCGCAACTGTTGCGCACCCTTAAAAGCCCTGCTGCCAGTTCTTGTGCAGATGATGCACTGATGCGGGTTTTGCGCAAATATGATCCTGTCCGAGAAGGATATTGCCTTGTAGAGGAGTTGTCAGTGGGGGCTCATTTCATGATCAAAAATGAAAGAAGGTTTGTTCGACAGGAAAAGGTTCGAAAGCGGATCAAGGCGATCGAGGTCGATACCGGAAAGATTTATTTGTTCAGTCCTGTTTATGAAGTGAAGATCATCTCCTGATCAAAGTGATTTCAGCATCCAGACCCCGCATCCAAAATGACCTGTATTGCCCAATGGTCCCTCCAGGTATTCAAAACCAAATTTTTCATACACCGATATGGCCCTCTTCAGTTCTGGCATGGTTTCGATGTACATTTTTTTGAACCCTTTGGATCTCGCAGTATCCATGCAAAGATTGATGAGGGCGGCCCCGATGCCGGTTCCCCTGGCTTCTGGCAACAGATACATTTTTACCAGTTCACAGGTGTCTTCTGGCAAAGCGGCACTGGGAAAGATGCCTCCGCCTCCGATGATCTTATCATTTATCCTGGCAATAAAGTAGGCTGATAGAGGGTTCTCTGCGAAGAGTTCACAGAGCGCATCGGTAGTAGCATCATAGTATACAGTACCCGGTTTGTTGGCGCCAAATTCTTCCAGACACTGTCTGATAATTTTAGCAATAGCAGGATTGTCGGGCTGTTCAATTGGGCCCATCATGTGATTAGGATGCATCTCCAAAAATACCCATTTTTTTAGTCATGGATTCAGGTATGCTTTTGGGATCGAATCAGTTTGTCCATTACATCCAAATGCGGCAGGGTGATGATAGAAAGAAAAATAAAGAGTGCAGGAATGGGATCCGTTTTGATGCCCAACCCTGTCCAGATATAGGCCATGAAAATAAAGCCAAATGCGGCCAAAAAGGTCATGGGCAGGGCGTTTTTCCATAGGGTAAGCGGGTCGCTAGCGCTTTCCTCCTCTTGATTTTTGAGGAATGAAAAAGTAATCTCAAAAGACCTTATCGCATGCCATCCGCCAAAGTAAAGGGCAAAGGAAACAAGCAGGGGCAACTGGCTGCAGAGAAATAAAATGATGATAAGGTTGAGGGAACTTATCAGTTGGAAACTTTGATCCTTTCGGAGAAAACTGGTGGTGAGGAAGATGGAGAGGAGGGTACCGGTGCTGATGATGGTTATCCATTTGTGTTCAGCAAAAAATGACCAGATCAAAAGGGTCTGTTCTTGGCCTTTTGTGATCCGTTGTACCACAGACAGTGTTTCTTCTTTGTGTGTCAACAGAATGATCGTCAATATAAAAATTCCACAGATCATCCTACCGAATGAATCCCAGAAGGAATTTCCACTCGTTGCTACCAGATCGGTTTCTCCAAAATGCCAGGCAGAGATCAGCAAAAAAATCAAGAGGCTGATGCTGGGAAAATAGACCCAACAGATAGAATAGGCAATGATCGCAAACAAATATTTTCTCAAGAATTGCTGTATGTTGAATGACGAGACATCCTCTCGGTTGTTTTTAGCGATGATGTGATCCAGGGCACCATGGGGAATTCCTGTAGCGCCTACCAGTATCAAAAAAAATCCCAGTTGAACTGCATAGGGGATATTGCCTGTTTGTCTTTGCCATAAAAACAGCAATAGACCTAACAGTACATTTAGCCAGGTGATGACAGAGAAAATATTGAACTTGGTTTTTGACATCTGGTTAAAAGAAAGGCCCATGTCTAGACATGGGCCCTCACTATACTTGTTTGTCTTCCTTATTTAGATTCAGAACGGCTCAGGGCATAGATTACAAGACCGAAACCAATCTTGTTTACAGCATCACCGATGTTGTAGATGATGTCCATGTCAAGTCCGAAATCAAGCTTGGCGCCAAAGAGACCACCAGGAGTACCTTGGATATAACCGATTGGATAGATAGCCCAACCTACAAGAACGAACCATGCGAGTGTTTTGACAGCCTTGGCTACAGCAGGAGATGTTGCGCCAGCAAGCTTGGCCACATCACCGAACCATACCAGGTAGACGATGTAGAAATAAGCGATACCGGAAGCGAGACCCCACTGCCAGCTATGTGCCATGTCGATGGTTTCACCGAAGTAACCGGTTACCAGCATGACAACAGAAGCAAAGATCAGTTTCCAAAGAAGACCGGTGGTAGCACCAGCTTTTTTGGTGATCAAATAAAACTCAACGCACATCAAAGGAACTGTCAGCAACCAGTCTACATAACGGAAGAAGGTTGGAGAAACATTGTTCTCCAGGTTGTAACCCCTCATGTAGTAATAGTGAACTGCAGCGATGAAAGTGATCAACCCGGAAACGAGCACAGAAGTTCTCCATGCCTTTTCAGTGTTGCTCAGTTCAAAGAAGAAAAAAACGGAAGCTGCCATCATGGCCATGGTGCCTACAAAAAATGTAAACGCCACATAGTTGTCTGCCGCAATAGCGGCTTCGAGGAAGAATGGACTCATACGTGTATAGTTTTGGTTAAGAAATGACAAATTGATCTATAACCTCACACTACCTTGCAATCGCTAAATCCACTAAACCACGCTGCTCTTATAAAGTTCAGGAAATTTTAAGAAAATTTTCAATATTTTTTTTAAATAATTGAAAATCAGGAGGTAAGATTATAGATTTTTTTTCACGGCCCAAAGTATTTGGCTGGAAACGCCCGAGCCTATTATACAATGGATGATATGCTCGTACAATCCTTAACGGGTTGTTGCAGTGGTTAAAGTGAAAGCAGTAGCAGTAACCCCGAATGGGCTGTTGAAGCTGCTGTATGGATGATTTGCTTTCATGTATGTGAGAAAATTAATCGAAATGCAGATATTCTTGATTTTTATTTAAATTTGTTGATTAATTGCTGCTTTTTTCCCAATAAAAGATCGAAATGAGTATTAATTCTTCTGTGGAACTCGCAAGGTTCAATAATGAGGTGGGCATCCGCTACCAATTGTACAACAGTCTGTTTACGTCTTTGCCTTTTCACCGGATCGAAAAAACCGGCATCCTGCTTTCGTTGCTACAATCCAATTGTGAGGAAGGATTCAAACGCAACATGAGTCCCCTTCAGATCATCAATGATTTCTTTTCCCGCCATACCTCTTACAACACTGAACAACAACAGCTTGATCTCATGTTCAGATTTGTGCAGTATGTTGAACGCCAAGTGGTATTGTTCGATGCACTGGAGGATGCCGCATTTCCAAAGTTGAATGACATGAAAGGCATGGGAACCCTGAAACAACTGGAGACCATGGTCAGGCAGCAGGGGAAGGATGAACAGTTGCAAAAAAAACTACGGGACTTCTGCGTGCGTCTGGTGTTGACGGCTCATCCAACACAGTTCTATCCCGGATCAGTGTTGGGCATTATCCATGATCTTGCCAAGGCCATCGCCGATAACAACCTGGATCAGATTAATATCTTTCTGCAGCAGTTGGGCAAAACCGCTTTCTTCAAAAAACAAAAGCCAACCCCATACGACGAAGCCATCAGCTTGATCTGGTACCTGGAAAATGTTTTTTATCCTGCCAGTGGAAGGATTGTCAATACAGTAAAGCAACAATTCCCTGAGGCTTACAACCAGGAAAATCCTTTGATCAGGATGGGCTTCTGGCCCGGTGGTGACAGGGATGGCAATCCATTTGTCACAAGTGACATTACACTAAAGGTTGCCAATGCGCTTCGGGGTAGCATCATCAAGTGCTATTATCTTGACATCAGGAAGCTCAGGCGTAGGCTCACTTTTGAAGGAGTGGAGTCGAAGTTGCAGGATCTGGAAAAGCGGTTGTACGACAATATTTTTATCCCGGGATACAAAGCTGATCTCAAAAAAGAAGATGTGCTGGATACCTTGCATGCGATCAGGGAGATCATTGTTTTCAACCACAACGGACTTTTTCTCAACATGGTAGATGCATTGATCAACAAAGTGAATTTGTTTGGACTCCACTTTGCGTCGCTGGATATTCGACAGGATAGCGCTGTACATGAAAAAGTGGTGTCTACCTTGTGCAAGGCAAATGGTAAGGGCGACTATGCAGCCCTGTCAACAGATGAGAAAATAGCCTGGTTGTCTTCCCTGGATCAGGAGCTGAATCTCCAGGCTGAAGAAGATCCCATCATCAAAGAAACCATCGCATCAGTTCAAGCGATTCGCCAGATCCAGGAAATCAATGGCAAACCAGGATGCGAGCGTTATATCATTAGTCAATGTAATAGTTCAGTAGACATCCTGGAAGTATTTGCGCTTTTTGTAGCAGGGGGATGGAAGCGGGATGCTATCTCTGTGGATATCGTTCCTTTGTTCGAGACGATCGACGATTTGAAAAATGCAGCCGGCGTGATGCAGGAGTTGTATGCTTTTCCGATTTATAGAGAGTACTTGAAACGAAGGGGCAATACCCAAACCGTTATGCTCGGATTTAGTGATGGTACAAAGGATGGAGGGTATCTCATGGCGAATTTTAGCATCTACAAAGCCAAGCAAGAACTAACGGCCATGTCAGCCAAATACGGTGTGGAAGTGGTTTTCTTTGATGGCAGGGGAGGCCCCCCTGCGCGAGGTGGTGGCAAAACACACAAGTTTTATGCCTCGATGGGCAGTGATATTGCGAACAAGGAAATTGAGTTGACAGTACAGGGACAAACAGTGAGTTCAAATTTTGGTACGATTGATGCTGCACAGTTCAACATTGAACAGTTGATCAATGCAGGAATCGGGAGTGAGATTTTTTCCAATGGTTCCAGCACTTTCAGTCAGCAGGAGCAGGTACTCTTGCAGCAATTGGCCGAGGAAAGTTTGAAGTCATACACGACCTTGAAGAATCATCCTTATTTCCTTGATTACCTCAAGCATGCCAGTCCCCTGCGCTTCTATGCAGAAACCAATATCGGCAGCAGGCCTGCCAAGCGGGGTGCCAATGCCCGATTGTCGTTGCAGGACCTGAGGGCCATTCCATTTGTTGGAGCTTGGAGTCAGATGAAACAAAATGTTACCGGGTATTATGGCGTAGGCACTGCCTTAAATGCGATGGAGCACAAAGGATCGATGCCTGAGTTGAAGGCCCTCTATCAGCGTTCTGCTTTTTTCAGAACACTGATCGATAATTGTGAAATGGCCATGAAGAAATGTTTCTTTCCCTTGACGGCTTACCTGGCAGACCATCCGCAATATGGCGAACTTTGGAGGGATATTGAAGCAGAGTTTGAATTGACCAAGCGATACATCCTGATGTTATCGGGCAAGCCCGATCTGATGGCTGATTATCCCATCGACCAGGTTTCCATTCAAACCCGGGAAAGGATTGTGTTGCCGATTCTCACGATTCAACAGTATGCATTGACCAAGGTCAGGGAGATGGAGGAATTGAATCTTCCTTCTGCTTTGAGGAGCAGTTATGAAAAGCTGGTGATGCGTTGTTCATTCGGAATCATCAATGCAGGAAGAAATTCCGCCTAGATCATTCGTTTGAATGCCCTTTGTGGATTCTTTTTTCCATTTCTTCAAATAGCCTGGTGATCGTAACCAATAGCAGGGTGGCAATAATCGGTATGAGGTACATGTTGGAGCCGATCAGGATGCTGATGGCGCTCATGGCCCAGATAAAGGCGGCTGTGGTTACACCGGTTACTTTTTGGTCGGATTTCACGATGGCACCGGCACCTAAAAAGCCTATACCAGTGGCAATCTGTCCGATGATCCTGGTAGGGTCAACATTCGGATGTTGTTCAGCCAGGTAAAATCCAAGACTAGCATACAATGTACAGCCGATGGCGATGAGGATATTGGTCCTGATTCCTGCAGGCCTGTGTCGGATTTCTCTCCCGTATCCAACGATAAAACCGCAAAGCGTGGCTGTCAAAAGTTGTGGGATAAGCCTTTGGAGGAGAAAGGGCAGCTCGTTATTGATCAGCGCTTGCATATCAAAATCCTTTCTTCTAAGGTAGCAATTAAGTACGCATGGATGCAATTGTGATTTCTCAGTACCTTTGCACAAATTATTTTTATGAACATTTTTGTAGCCGGACTACCCTACGATCTTGATGATGCTGAATTGATGGAGATCTTTGAAAAGTTCGGTGAGGTAAAATCCGCGAAGGTGGCAATGGACAAAGAAACAGGTAAAAGCCGTGGTTTCGGATTTGTTGACATGCCTGTACGCGAAGAAGCCATGGATGCCATAGAAAACCTGAATGACATCAACCTGGGCAAGAAACCCTTGGTGGTAAAAGCGGCAGAAGAAAGACCTTCCGGTGGAGGAGGGGGTAGCCGTCCGGGTGGTGGAGGTTTCAACAGAAGACCATCCGGTGGAGGATATGGTGGTGGATACAATCGTTGATCCTTTTACAAATCATATAATATATAAGCCCTTCAAGTGAAGGGCTATTTTTTGACGGAATATTTTAAAATAAGAAAGCCAGTAAGTTTTTACTGGCTTTCTTTGTGGAGAATACCGGAATCGAACCGGTCACCTCTTGCATGCCATGCAAGCGCTCTACCAGATGAGCTAATTCCCCTGGGAGTGCAAAAGTATAGCGTTTTTGGATATGAAACAAGATCGTTTTTATAGATCTTGAGCGGCAGTAGATTTAATCAAATCAGCCACTGTTCGCCCAAACTCCTTGGAACTGGCTGGGCCGTTTCCTGTTATGATCATGCCGTCCACTGTAACCTGATCGCCGGTATAATCCGCACCATTGGTTTTGAGGGTTTCTGCACCATCTGAAAAAACTGTCGCTTTTCTCCCTTTCAACAGTCCAGCATTGGCCAAGATCACTGGGGCGATGCAGATTGCACTTACGATCTTGCCATCAGCATACATTTCCCAGGCAAGATCATGTGCAACAGGATCTTTGAAGTATACTTCACTTCCCATGCCTCCAACAAAAACGACCGCTGCGTAATCACTGGCTTTTGCGTCCGAAAGGGCAATGGCGGCATTGGCTTTCCCTCCCAGTTTCCCATTGCAAACACCCTTCTGAACACTGGCAATGGTGGTTTGCAATCCTGCGGCATCTAGCACTTCTTTCGTCTCAAACAATTCCTCATCCCTGAAATTCTCAGGGGCTATGACCATTAAAACACTTTTCATCAGTTTAAATTTCTATAGTTTAAGGCAATCCAACAATGAGTTTTGAAACTTGATCAGCGAAAATTGAGATTTAATAGTTGGATCCAATTTTTGCTTCATTGCCGATTAGAGATCATAAAAATCCCAATTCCAACTTGGCTTCCTCGCTCATCCTGTCTTTTGTCCAGGCCGGAGTCCAGGTGATCTCTACAAAGACATCATTGATGCCTTCTATCTCGCGGATCTTTTGATCCACGTCATGGGGCAGGGTTTGCGCAGCGGGACAATTAGGAGCGGTGAGGGTCATGATGACCTGCACATTGTTGATCGGAACAACATTGACTTCATAGATCAATCCCAGTTCCCAGATGTTCACCGGCAACTCAGGATCGAAAATAGTTTTCAACTTTTCGATCACTTCCTCTTTTATATGTTCAGGCGATTTCATTGGTCTATTCGATGGTCTGTTATTGGTGATCAGCTGTCGTTTTTGATTTTTATTCTATCAATGCCTTGATAAAAGATAATAAGGCCTAATGATTATTTTATTCTTCCAGGAGCAAATCTCAAACCCACAACCCACAACCCACAACCCACAACTCAAACCCACAACCCACAACTCAAACCCACAACCCACAACTCAAACCCACAACCCACAACTTCCCTTTATTTCATCCCCGCATATATCCCCGCCTCGAGCTTCATCTGTTTGATCATCGCCCTCAATCCGTTGGAACGAGTCTGTGCAAGGTGTGAGCTCAGTCCGATCGAATCAATGAATGCCAAAGGAGCATCCACAATGTCTTTCGGAGCTTGTCCGTTCAATACCATGATCATCAAGGATACCAATCCTTTTACGATCACAGCATCGCTGTCTCCTTCAAAATAAACCAATCCATCCTTGTAACTGGAATGGATCCAAACGCTGGACTGACAACCTTTGATCTTGTAATCATCGGTTTTGAAGCTTGGATCAAGAGGAGAAAGTTTCTTGCCCAGGTCAATCAGGTATTCATATTTCTCCTCCCATGTTTCAAACATGGAAAAGTCATCCATCAATTCCTGTTCTATTTCCAATATGGGTTTTGCTGCTTTCATTACCGGAGCATGTTGAGTGATTTTTTCAAGGCCTCCATGAATACATCGATCTCTTGTATGGTATTGTAGGCAGCAAAAGAAATCCTCGTGGTACCCACGATACAAAGCCGCTGCATCAGGGGTTGTGCGCAATGGTGGCCGGTGCGGACTGCGATGCCCTGGTTGTCGAGCAAGATGGCCAGGTCCTGCGGATGCACGCCTTCCACCACAAAAGATATCACGCTCACTTTTTCAAAAACATCGCCTATGATGCGAACATCCTTAAAAGCTCTTAGCTTTTCTGTTGCATATCCCAGCAGCAGGTTCTCATGGGCTCTTATGCTATCCTTGCCTGTATCCTTGATGAAATCGATGGCCGATTTCAATGCAATGAAATCAGCTATATTGGGAGTGCCGGCCTCAAATTTGAAAGGCAGTTCATTGTAAGTCGTTTTTTCAAAGGTCACTTCCTTGATCATCTCCCCGCCGCCCTGATAAGGAGGCATGGCTTCGAGCAAAGATTTTTTCCCATAGAGGATGCCTGTACCAGTGGGGCCATAAACCTTGTGTCCTGAAAAGACGAAAAACTCGCAGTCGAGTGACTGCACATCGATGTCAAGATGAACACTCGATTGAGCGCCGTCTATCAAAACATGCGCACCTTGTGCATGCGCGAGGTGGATGATCTCTTCTACGGGATTGATCACCCCAAGGGCATTGGATACATGCACCACCGCCACCATTTTGGTTTTGCTGTTGAGCATATTTTTATATGCCTGCATATCCAACACACCATTGTCGTCAATGGGTATCACCCTCAGTTTGGCGCCTTTTGTTTCAGCAATCATCTGCCAGGGAACTATGTTGGCATGATGCTCAAGAGAACTAATGATGATCTCATCGCCCTCTTTCAAAAAAGCAGCTCCCCAGGATTGCGCCACCAGGTTGATGCTTTCGGTAGTGCCCTTGGTGAAGATGATTTCTTCAGCATGTGCCGCACCTATAAATGCTCGCATTGCATGTCGGGTGGCTTCAAAAGCGGCAGTGGCTTCATCTGCCAATGTATGCAGACCGCGGTGAATGTTGGCGTTGTATCCGGTATAATAGGATGTCAATGCATCAATGACCTGTTGGGGTTTTTGTGCGGTGGCTGCATTGTCAAAATAAACCAAATCTTTCCCTTTCACTTTCCTGGAAAGGATCGGAAACTTCGATCGGATTTGTTCTATATCGTATACAGCTGCATTGCTCATTTAGAAATCGAATGATAGCCTTTCTGAAATAAGCTTGTCTGCATATTCTCTTATGGCTTCGTGTTGGATCTGGTCGAGTATGTCTATTGCAAAGGCATGCAAGAGCAGCGCTTTGGCTTTTTGCTCAGAAATGCCACGCGCTTTCAGGTAGAAAAGTGCATCCTCATCCAACTTGCCGATGGTGCAACCATGCGAGCATTTTACATCATCCGCAAAGATCTCCAACTGTGGTTTGGTGTTGGCAGAAGCATGATCTCCCAGGAGGATATTTTTGTTGGATTGATAGGCATTTGTTTTCTGCGCATCCTTTCTCACAAAGATCTTCCCATTGAATACACCCGTTGATTGCTCATCGAGAATGCCTTTGTACAACTCATTGCTGAAGCAATGCGGCATGGCATTGTCCACGATGGTATGGTTGTCGGCAAGGGTATCCCCATTCAGGAGATAAAGTCCATACATATGGCTCTCACCATGTTCGGCCTCCATGACCATGTTGAGGTTGTTCCTCACCATCTTTCCACTGAGGGTCAGTGTAACGGCATGGGTCAGGCACTTGCCCAGTTGACGGATATGCGTAGTGCCGCTATGGCTGCTGTTGGCTCCTTCGTTTTGAATCTTGACATAGTGTAGCACCGCATCTTGCGCCGCACAGATCTCGATCACTTCATTGGTCAGGCTTTCTCCTCCGCCAATGTTCACATAGGTTTCCATGATGCTTGCTGCGGAAGCCTCTGCAGCATTTACCAAGATCCTGGGCTGACTGAAAGCATAGCCATTGGAGCTGTCCGTAAAATGATAGATCACAATAGGCTGATTCAAGGACTTGCCTTTGTTCACCCTGATATAAACACCCCCTGCAGCAAAGGCTGCATTGAGGGCATTGATGCCATCGGGATGGTACTTCTGGCTATGGCCGAGATGAAGGTTCACAAATTCAGCATCTTCATCGCCAGCAGCAGTTTCCAGTGGTTTGACAACCAGCGAAGCACTGTCGTCCTGAAAGGATGACAAACCTGCCTGGTATCTACCATTCAGAAAAACGATTCGGTTTGCATGGTCTGTACCCGGCAATTGATGGGCAGACAGTGTTGCTGCACTTAGCTGTGCATCTGTAGCGATAACCAGATTGTCAGCATAGGCATTTCTGATCCGGGTATATTTCCACTCTTCGTGTTTGATCGCTGGCAATCCGAGTCCTGCAAATGTTTTCCAGTTGTCCGACTGAAATTCATGGAGCGGAGAGGAGGGATTTTCCTGCGATGCAAAAGCTTTTGTAAGGTTGTTGATCACTTCCATTTTACACAGTTTCCTTTTCCAGTTCAGCTTTGATGAAATCGTATCCTTTCTCTTCGAGTTCCAATGCCAGCTCCTTGGTGCCGGAACGCACAATCCTTCCTTTGTACAAGACGTGCACAAAATCAGGCACGATATAATCCAGCAAGCGCTGGTAGTGGGTTACCACCAGGAAGGCATTGTCTTTGGAGCGCAACTGGTTCACACCATTGGCCACGATGCGGAGTGCATCAATATCGAGTCCTGAATCGGTTTCATCCAGTATGGCCAGTTTGGGTTCCAGCATGGCCATCTGAAAAATCTCGTTGCGTTTCTTTTCGCCACCGGAGAAACCTTCGTTGAGGGAACGGGAAAGCAGCGACTGATCGATCTCCACCAGTTTCATTTTCTCTTTCATGGTCTTCAGGAACTGCGCAGCATCCAATGGTTCCTGTCCCAGGTATTTTCTTTTTTCGTTGACAGCCGTCTTGATGAAGTTGGTGGTGCTCACACCCGGAATCTCCACAGGATATTGGAAGGCGAGGAAGAGGCCTTCTTTGGCGCGGTCTTCGGGAGACATTTCCAGCAGGTCCTTTCCGAGGAAATCAACAGATCCTCCAGTCACTTCATAATCTTCACGACCCGCCAATACGGATGCCAGGGTGCTTTTCCCGGATCCATTGGGGCCCATGATGGCATGTATCTCACCTGGCTTGATCTCCAGGTTGATGCCTTTGAGGATTTCCTTTTCTTCAATTCTTGCCTGCAGGTTTTCGATCTTTAGCATATGCTTGTTTTGTCTTTTTAAATTGTTGGTTAACCGACACTTCCCTCGAGACTGATGGCCAGAAGTTTTTGGGCTTCGACCGCAAATTCCATGGGCAGTTGGTTCATCACTTCCTTGGCAAAGCCATTGATGATGAGGGCAACGGCCGTTTCTGTATCGATGCCACG
>Ga0315905_10000609_pt1 | contig 38690 bp, 56 predicted proteins | sample LakEriMetagenome_5_FD_203522 | JGI IMG/M metagenome (GOLD analysis project Ga0315905, IMG submission 203522) | Freshwater fungal communities from buoy surface, Lake Erie, Ohio, United States - Buoy 4 MA121 | ecosystem: Environmental > Aquatic > Freshwater > Lake | place: USA: Lake Erie, Ohio...
GGCTTCTTCACGGGCTTGCCGCGGCGGCCATAGAAGACCGTGACGCGCTCGGCAGCGGCGACCTTGAGCCCAGCTGGATAGCAGTGCAGCACGAGCTGACGGATCGGACAGGCCAGAGGAGCAGAGGAGGCCATGGGACTGAGGCGAGGAACACCTGTCCCATCGCCCCGGACGACACGCCCTGGCAAGGGTCGGCATAGCCGACTCGCGTCAGCCCTTGCCAGGGCGGGGCGAGCAGGGCGCAGCCCTGCGCTCCGGGGCAGTGCTGGTGATTCCTCGCCGACCCCATGGCCGGATGAATGCCGGGGCCTGGTTGAGACAGCAGCCGCAACACCGGCTGTAGAACGTGGCGATGACGGCTCCTGAGAACGCCCACAGCCAGCGCTACACCGATGCCCTGGGCTGGGCGGCTGAGCTGCACCGCGGTCAGCGGCGCAAGGGCAAACCGGTTCCCTACATCGCCCACCTCATTGCCGTGAGTGCTCTGGTGTGGGAGGACGGCGGCAGCGAAAACCAGGCAATCGCGGGTCTGCTGCACGACGCCATCGAGGATGCAGGCCAGAGCCAGGCCTCGATTACCGCACGCTTTGGCGAGGAGGTCGCCGCGATCGTGGTGGACTGCACCGACACCGCTGGCCCCGTGGAGCCCGGCGCCGAGAAGGAACCTTGGCTGCTGCGCAAGACCCGCTACATCGCCTCACTGGAGGAGAAGCCGCAGACCTCTCTGCTGGTGACGGCAGCCGACAAGGCCCACAACGCCCGTGACCTGGTGCTCGATGCGCGCAGCAACCCCAATGACTGGGAGCGTTTCACGGCTGGGCTGGAGGGCAGTGCCTGGTACCTACTGCGCGTGCAACAGGCCCTGAGCCATCGCTTGCCGGAATGTCGCTCCACCGCCCTGCTGGCAGAAGCGGTGCAGGAACTGCTCAGCAGCGAGCCCTACCGGCGTCTGGTGCCCCATGGCATCGCTCCGGCGGTGTGGGCCGCCAGCTACCTGGAGCGGCCAGAGGCCCATCCCCAGCCTTGAACGTCCTGCGGCCGTTCTCAGCGCTGCGGCCAGCCTGGTTCAGTTGTCTGGATCGCGGCGCCGGGCACTGACGATGCTGCCGCCACCGAGCAAGGCCAGGCTGGTGCCAACCGCCGCCTCAAACGTCTGCTGCAGGTTCTCGGCATAGCTGCTGCACACCGGGCCAAGCCGCCGCTGCAGACCAAGCCAGAAGCAACCGCCCAGGCCAGCGGCATAGAGCGTGAATTGGGCGATGAACACCCCGGCCACTGCGCGCAACAGGAACCGCTCGCGATCAAACCCTTCACCACCGGCCATGGCAGTGCTCCTTGGTGTCAGGGATGGCAGGTGAGCAGCCAGCCGGTGCCAGGGCCATCGGCCTGCCAGCGCGGCAGCCAGTTCTTCCAGCTGTACTGCTGCCCTGCCCCATTGGTGTTGGCGGTGTAGCCGCCATGGACCAGGTCGGCCTCACCATTGGGGTCGTTGTGGATGGCGGCGGCCTCGGTGAAACCGATCACCACGCTCCAATGACCACCGCCGCTGGGGGCTGAGGCGGGGCCGTGGTGCAGCCAGCCCACCGCAACTGGCCGGCCCAGATGGATCTGCTCCTCCAGCGTTGCGCGCTGGCCATTGGTGGCGAAGTTGGCGGTCAGCCCCAGGGAGCGCAACGCCGCCAGCTGTGCTTCTGCCGAGGTGGTGTCGCCGTAGCGGGCACGGATGACGTTGTAGTTGTCGTCGCCTGAGACCTTGCCCCAGTAGCGGGCGAGCATGGCGCAGCTGCTGGAGAAGCACTCCCGGTAGCCGGTGCCAGAGGCGTTGTCGTTCTGGTTTTCCCAGGCCACCAGCAGCGGATTGCCGTGGGCTGGCGCGGGTGGAGGCGATGAAAAGGTCTGCCGCCATGGGGCGACCTCGGTGAGGATCGCCGGATCGGCCGCCATGACGGCCAGGCGCAACTCTTCGATGCCAGCGAGCTGCTGGGGCTCAGCCTTCCAGTGATTCCAGAACTGGCGCCAGCGCTCAGCGCTGAACGCTGCCTGGGAAGCGGGGGTGGCCGCATTAGAGGCAACAGGGCTGGTGACCATGGCAGCAGGGCTACTTCCTGCTGTTGCCGTGCCGCAGTTCTACGGTCATGACAGCGCTTCTAAGCAAGATGCCTGTTGCAACCAGGCGAAAGCCATGCTCAGCTCTGGCCGTTGCGGCGGCTGTCCTGACCTTTGGACTGGTTGACCGGCAGCCCGTTCAGGCGTTGCCGGGAGAAAGCAGCAGTGAACTACTGCGGAACTGGCGTGCAGCCACTCACATTCTTCCCAGACCAAAAGCAGAGCGGAAATACACCGATGGCTATCCAGACCTCAGCTCCCAGGGTTCTGCGGCAGGAGGGAGCCTCGCGTTCAGTGCATTCTTGAATAGCGACCGCATCTCCGAAAGCGAAACCATCGACTACAGACCAGATGCTTGTGAACGTGATCCCTACCGCTGCTCTGGTCAGGTCATCTTTCAGAAAAGCGGTAATGACTTGGGGCACCTTCTGATTGCCGAGGTCTTAGGCGCCGAGGTGTTGGAGGACTTCATGCGCTCAGAGGTCATGAAAACGGTGAATGAGCCAGGTAATGGATCGAGTCAGGTCAGCGTGTTCTATGCCGGCCAACGCTTCAACTACACCACCTGGGTTCACAGTGAGCCCGGAAGGACAAGAGCGATCTCACACTTCACTGTGCTGGAGAAGAACGATGCCGAGCTCCGCAGACGCATCCGGTTGGCGGAGACCTGCTCCAACCCGGCAATGAGAAGTGATCCTCTCTGCAGTGCCCCTTGAGTCAGGGCTGCGGCCTCGGCAATAGCCCCTGACATCACTGGGGCCCGGCCCCACCTATGCCATGGGCCTCACCCTGATCGAGGCAGCCAAATACGAGCACCGGCTCGAGCACCTCGCTGTGCTCAAGACCTTCTCGGAGGGCGAACTGCTCGCCCGGCTGCCGTTCATGAACATCGCCGGCAGCGGCCTCTTCTATTCCGCTGAACAGGAACTGCCCTCGGTGGGCTTCCGCGCCGTGAACGAGGGCTACACCCAGAGCTACGGCGTGGTGGACCAGCGCGCAGAAGCGGTGCACCTCTTTGGCGGTGACGTAGATGTGGACCGCTCGATCGTCGATCTGATGGGCCCAGAGGCCCGCGCCAGCCAGATCGAGATGAAGGTGCGCTCGATGCGGTTGACGCTGGAGGCGACCGTGATCAATGGCGACACCGACAGCAATCCCCGTGCCTTCGACGGCCTGAGCAAGCGGCTGCCGCCCGGCAACCCGATGGCGATCAACAACGCCGCCGGCGCTATCCCCGGTGCACCGCTCAACTTTGATCGGCTCGATGAGCTGATCGATTCGGTCAATGCCTACGGCGGCAGCAAGGTGCTGGTGATGAGCAAGGCGATGCGCCGCCAGCTCAATGCCCTCGCCCGCGCCTCCATCGGCGGTGGTGTGTACCAGACCAGCACCAACTCCTACGGGATGACGGTGCATCGCTACCAGGATTGCGACATCCTCACCGTCGACCGCGATGCCCAGGGCGTCGAGGTGATGGGCTACGACGAAGCGGGCGGCACCAGCTCGATCTACTGCTGCACCTTTGGCGATCAGGGCGTGACCGGCCTGCAGGGCCCGTTCCAGGGCCGCTACGGCATCTCGGTTCGGGACCTGGGCGAGGTGCCCGATGCCCCGGTGTTCCGCACCCGCGTGGATTGGTACGTGGGGTTTGCCGTGCTGCAGCCCCGCGCCGCCGGCCGTCTGTTCAACATCACCCCCGCTGCCTGAACCATGGCCACGCGCAACGGCAATCCCTTGATCGATGCGGAGACCACCCTGGTGGGTTGGACCAACCGCAGCGCCATCCGCAACACCGAGCACACCTTCCTCTCCGGTGATGAGGTGCTGCTCAACACCAAGCTCGATGCGGCCTCCCGCTTCTCGCTGGTGGCCTCCCATCCCGGCGCTCCCGCCGCGGTGGAGGTGGAACTGCTGCTAGCACCGGTGCTGCGCGATGGCACCACTGACAGCTGGATCAGTGCTGCCCGTGTTGCCCTACCGGCAGAAGGCGGCCGGGTGGAGGCCTTCCTCTCCGGCCACGACATCCAGATCGCTCCGGCGGATCTGCCCAACCTCGATCTGCCGGCGGTGTGTTTCGCCAAGGCGCTCGTGACCCCGACCACACCGGCGGGCATGCACGTGGGTCTGACGGCCACCATCGCGGCCTGAGCCCATGGCCCGCAAACGCTCGATCAGCCCCGCAGAGGAGCCGGCAGCCGAGCTGCTGCCGCCGCAGCCCCCTGCGATCGAAGCGGCACAAGCCACGGCGACCCGTCACGACCTGGTGGATCCCACCGTTCCGGCCGGCCTGGTGCGAATCAGTGACGGCAGCCAGGAGCGCTTCATCTGGCCGGTGCACCTGAGCGGCTGGCAGCAGCAGGGCTGGACCCTGATCGCTGCCGCCACCGGCGTTCAGATCACGCCCCAGCCGACAGCGCCTGCAGCAGTGATCGAGGTGCTGCTGGCAGAAGAGACGCCAGAGCCGAGCTCATCCGAACCCATGCCAGCCAGCACTGCGGCTGGGGGAGCTGCCAGTTGGGAACTGGAGAGCAGCGCCACAGGCGAGGCGCTGCTGCTCGACGACCCGCTGCTGTGATTGGTGATCGCTCCCGTGCGCTCCCTCCTGCCATCCCAAGCGAGCAGCACGGCAGCCAGCCCGCAGCTGATTCGGCTGCTGCCGCCTTTGGGCTGCCCGGGCGAGAGCGTGTGGGCGCCTCCCGTGGAGGTAACACGTTGGGAGCAGCAGGGCTACCGCCGCGCTCCCATACCCGCAGCACCGCTGGAGCTGGCCTGGCTGACAGCCGCACCAGTGCCGCAGGACCCTGCCAACACCACAGCCGTGGTGCTGGTGCTGCTGGCCCGGCCGCCGCTGCCAACCGCAGTGACGGTGAACTGGGGTGATGGGGTGATCGAAACCTGGCCATGGCCGTCTGGCGACGGCGCCCCGCGGCTGCGCCACGTCTATGGCTGCGCGCAGGACTGGCAGGTTTCGGCAGAACTGAGCGGTAGCGGCATCACCGCCGAGCTCGCGGTGCACCTACTCGGTTGCCCGATCTGGCCGCCGCCGCCACCCCTACCGCCGGGGGCGCTGTTGCCGCTGATTCCTGGCAGTGGTCTGCTGGGCCAACCCTTTGACGGTCGCCGCCGCGAAACCTGGCAGCTCCAGCGCTGGAGCGGTGGCACCAGCCATGGCGGCGTACCCGCCAGCGATGGATCCAGCACCCGCTTCCTGCGGGCCGATGGTCTCTGGGCCAGCCCTCCAGGCAGTGGTGGAGGCACCCGCTGGTGGAGCGGTGAGGGTCGCCCTGGCGACCTGCCTGATGCCCAAGCGGGCGACTTCTATCTCGACACCCGCAGCGGTGATCTCTACCAACTGGATCTGAGCTGATGCCCTGGACCCACAGCACCAACCTCAAGGGCCCCTCGATGCTGCGGGTGGCGCGGGTGCCCGCGGCACTCAGCACGACTTCCAGCACCAGCTGGCTCACCCTGTTCAGCACACCCCTGGCGGCGCAGCAGGTGATCTCCTTCTCGGCGGAGCTCTACTTCTCCAGCGGCGCCAACAACACCGGCCTAGTGACCACCCTCTCTGGCCCTGCAGCGCCGCAAGCGGTGATTCACAACCTGGTGACCGGTGAATCGCTCACCAGCTTTCGCAACCTCACCGCCAGCAGCTATGACACGCCCCTGATCGGCACCACCTCCGCCGGCAGTTCGGTGCTCAGGGCCCAGGTGAGCGGCACGGTGGAAAACGGCGCCAATGCGGGCAACCTCAGCCTGCGTTTCCGCTCAGAGGTGGCCGGCACAGCGGTGACAGTGCTGCGTGGCTCCTGGTGGCAGGTGCTGCAGCACTGAGCCCGGCCCCACGTGAGAACGGCAATAGACGGTGTGTTCCCTGCGGCCCGCTGGCCGCTGTTCCGTCATGGCCTGGATTCCCTCTGGTTCGCTGAAGGGTCCGCAAGGGGATCACGGCCCGCAGGGCCCCCAGGGTGTTCAGGGCCAACCCGGCGCCGATGGCGCCCAAGGCGTCCAAGGCCCAGAGGGACCCGCGGGGATGCAGGGCGTTGCAGGCCCGGAAGGACAGCAGGGTCAGCAAGGCATCCAAGGTGCTCCAGGCCTGGGCATCACCTTCAAGGGGCATGTGGCCACCGTTGCTGACCTGCCCGCCGATGCCGCCCAGGGCGATGCCTACATCGTGCAGGCGGATGACTCCTTCCGCGTCTGGGACGCCACCACCAACACCTGGGTGGATGGGGGTTCGATCCAGGGACCCCAAGGCATCGCCGGCCCACAGGGACCTCAAGGGCTGCAGGGAGAGCCCGGCCCCCAGGGCCTACAGGGTGTGGAGGGACCAGCGGGAGCCCAGGGCAGCCGCGGCACCGGCTGGTTCACCGGCAGTGGTGCACCCACAACCGTGCCCGGATCTGTGCCTGGTGACCTGTACCTGGATCAGACCAACGGCGATGTGTACGTGCTGAGCTGAGGCCCGGCGCTGCGTGCTGATCACGCCCGCCGGGCCGGGATGGGCTCAGGCCAGCATCAGCCGGCGCTGCGCCTCGAGCTGGGAGCGCCGCAGCAGCTCCTGCTCGGCCAGCAGCCGCTCATCGAGCTCATCGATGCGGGCCAGACACTGCTGGATTGCCGGGATCACCTCCTCCTCCAGCAGGGTGATCTCCTCTTCTCCATAGGGCTGCTCGATCCAGGTGCGCCGCAGCGCCAGCCCGCGCCGGCGCAGCAGGATCTCCTGCACCGAGCGGAGCGTGGATTCCAGCAGCAGGAAGGGATCTTCCTCTGGTTTGCAGAACGCACCTTCCGGTGCGATAGGCCGGTAGAACGGCGATTCCGCGGAAGCCGGGATGCCTCCAGCAGAGCGTGTGGCCATGACGAGCGGCGCCGAGAGCGGCGCAGCGACGGGACCGATCCCAGCGGAGGCCCGACGTCAGGAGGGCCTCAGACTGGAGAGGCCCGGAGCAAGCCAGCTTCAGGGTCATCTCAGGGCAGTCGATGCGTCAGGTGCTGCAGGCGCCCTGCCGCCTGTATGGCTTCCTGCAGGAGCTGATCCCAGTCATCCGGCGGATGGCCGCTGGCCAACATCGACTGGAATACCCGGTAGGCGTCGCTCTTGCTGCCGTAGGCGCGCTTGGTGTCGGTGTCGTTGACCCAGCCCAGGACAAGCAGCCGGGAGCGGGTGTGAAACCGGAAGAACAACCGGTACTGCTGAAAGAACTTGGCTCTGCGCCAGTGGCGATGGGCAGCACCAAGGGTTGATCCCTGCTGATACTCCTTGCGGCTGGGGTCTAGGGGAATGTCCTGGAGCATCAGACGGGCAATGGCCGCCAGTCGCTTGCTGGCGTTCTTGCTGACATATCCCTGCAGGTCCTTAGCGCGCAGCGCCTCTACCTCAACAAGCAACGCCTCAAGCTGATCCAGAAACAACGGGTGCGCATAAATCGTCCACCCGTTGATCACCACGGGTGAATCGCCCGCCGTTCTCTCCATCAGACGGGCTCGTCGTTGGGCAGCGGTTCATCAAGATCGACCTCGATACCACCCACCAGATCCTGCAAGCGCTGAACCAGATCAGCGCCGATGGGCTGTAGCCGCTCTGGATGGTTGGCGATGTCCCGCTCCAACAGCGCCAAGAACGGAGCGAGCGCTGGATCCTCTTCCCCTGGATCCGGGCTGACGCGCTGCAGCACAACCTCGCCGTTGGGGCGGAAGGCATAACGGATGCGGTCGCGCTTGTGCAAGCCAAGAGCCCGCCGCACGGGTTGCGGCACGGTGGTCTGATAACGATCCGTGAGTGCCGATTCCACCTCCTCCTGGGGCGCTCCCACGGAGGTGCCGGCCGCATCAGGAGAGGAAAGAACAACCATCAGGCCACTGGCGCAACCACCCCAACAGTAATGCAGATGCATTGCCGTTGGGGTGGTTGGCGGCCATCCGCGCCCGAATCGGCGTCTGCTGATGGTCGCGCCTGTGCCTTTGATTGCGCCGCGTTGTCATCGCCTTCACTGGGGCCACAGCTCAGCCAGATCAGGCTGGTGGCCAGCGTTTTCAGATCACGCCATGCTCCGCATTCACGGCGACAGAAGCAGCCTTCTGGCAGCCCTGGCGGCCCACTGGGCCGAACAGCAACTGCAGATCCCGCCGTCGCTGCGGCCTGTGGTGCGGCAGATCTGCCGCCAGCCAAGGGGCGTGCGCTGAAGGAACAGGTCGGAGCGTCAGGGCCTTAGCCCCCGCCCACCAGCCGCAGGCGCAGGGCGGCCAGGGCCTTCTTCTGGGCCCGCTGCACCGCCATGGGGCTGATTTGCAGCTGCGCCGCGGCGGCCCTGAGGGAAAGACCCTTGAGGATGGTGAGCCGCAGCGCCGTGGCCTGCGCCGCGGGCAGCTGCTCCACCAGGCGCTCCAACGCAAGCCCATCGGCAGCACTGCCGCCAGCCCACTCGGGCTCGGGGGAAGCCAGCTGATCGAGCAGGCAGGGCTCGCCATCAACGCTGGCATCGAGGCTGAGGTGCCGCAGCGGGCATTGGCCCTGCTCGTGGAGCCGGCGCGGCACGCGCACCAGCCGCACCCGATCGCGCAGGTGGTGCTGCAGGGCCCCGCTGATGCAGCGGCGTAGATAGGGCGCAGCCGGCTCGCCTGCTCTGCAGCGGGGAGCGGAGCGTACCAGGGCCTCTCGGGCGACCTGGATCAGATCCTCCCGCTCCACCAGCGGGAACAGGCGCCGGGCCATGGCAGAGGCGATGGCATCGGCCAGGGGCAGGTGCTCCAGCACCAAGGCATTGCGGGCATGCAGGGCCGAGCGGCTGAGGGAGGAAGCGGGGGAAGCCATCGGCAGGACGGCGAAGAACCCCACCCCCACCGGCCGGCCGCAGCGCCGAGACAAGGACGCCCCGCAGGGGCGCCAGGCCTGATCCTTGACGCGGCGTGAGGACTGGACGAGGGATCCGGTGGGTGTGCGCCGGCCCTGTTGGCCAACCACCTCCCCCTTGCCGGTGCTGCAAAGGTCCAGCCCGAAATAGCCAGGCACGCAGGGTCCGCGCCAGAAAGCCGGAGGCGAGACCGCCTCCGGCCAGTGGGTGCTCAGAGCACCCGCAACTCAGCCTGAGGACCGAGCACCCGCTGCTGATTGGAGGCCAGGATCAGGGCCTCGCCTCGGGGCACGAAGTGGGGTTGGGCGGAGATGTGCCCCTCGCGATCGAGGAAGAGCACTCGCAGCAGCTGACCGGCTGAGCTCAGGAGGTGGACGGAACTACGCGGATCGGGCACTGGCGCTCGATCGGCCCGCGGCTGGGCTGAGGCTGGTGCCGCCGCCGATTTCCAACAGAACCATCAGGCGGTTGCGTTGTGCAGGGAGGAGCTCCTGTCTGATCGGCCAGAGCGCCACGGAACGGCTCCCAGTTGACCGGGCCCTTGTGAGGGTCTGTGAACGTGCTGGCCTCCGCCTCGCCCTTGGCTACCCGCCCAGATCTCAGGTCTGCCAAGCCCTCCAGCCGAAAGTATGCAGTTGGCGCATCGCTCGGCGCTCTGATTCATCTCGGCGAAGGGTGCCGCAGGAGGCAGGATTGACCCTGAATGGCCAGCTTTATGGTTTTTCTACCCCCCACCTCAGATTTCCCTCCCGATCCCGAGCCCCTGAGCCGGGAAGATCTCAACAGTGTTTATCTCGAGTTGCGTAACTGCTACAAGAGCTCGATGCGCAGCCGGGGCCAGCATCGCAGCCTGGCCACCAAAGCACGGGAGGAGACAGCCCAGCTTAAGCAACGCCTGCTTGATCTGGCCGCACGGGAGGCCTCCGTACGCACAGACATCTATCAGATGCTGGAAATCGTGACAGCGATTGCCGGCGATCTGGAAGATGCTGGTGATGATCTGGTGAACGAATTCGGCCGCTACAAGCTCGGTCGTAAGACCTATCAAGGTGGTTCCTTTCTTGGCGGGCTGGTTCAAGCCGTGATCCGCTTCATCAACCGGTGGACGCACACAAAGGAACGGGTGGTGCAGCTGGATCAGAAGCGTCAGGAGTTCATTGAGAAGACCAAGGATCTGCCCCCACTCAGCCTGGGAGGCAATGGCCACGGCGGCCCTGTGAACCAGGCGGAACCCTTATCCCCCGCCAAGGTGGAGGTCGTGGACAGCCCAGCGGCCCAGCAGCCCCAGGAGGCCAAGGCCGATGGGACAACTCACTGACACCCTGCGGGCCACGTTGCGGGACCTGGCCCAGTCCGACGCCCGCCTCTACCGCGGACTCCAGCAGGAGCTGGGCGAACCAGCACCCCCCGCCAACGCGCCAGCTGCGGTGCTGGAGGGTGATGCTCCAGCCAGCCGGGAGGAGCTGGAGCGTCTCTCGATCAAGGTGCTCTGGGAGCTCTGCAAACAGCGGGGGATCACTGGCCTCAGCAAGGGCCCGGTGCCGAAACAGGTCGACGCCCTGCTCAGCCATCCCGATGGACCGCCCCTGCGTAGCGCCCTGCCTTTCAAGGCCACCAAAGGCAACAAGGGTGCAGCAACGGGCGGCTGGGTCACGGCCAAGGCCGGCGGCGCCGAGCTGCAGGCCCTGGAGCAGCGCTTCGATCGCCTGGAGCAGCTGGTGCTGCTGATCGCCCAGCAGGTGGGCGTGCCGCCGGCAGCGATCGCACGGTCGGCGAGACCCGCAAGCCTTCCGCCAACCTGAAGCCCCTCTGTGCTGGCCCAGTCGATGACGGCGAAGCGCGACACGCTGGAGAGGCTGGGACGCTTCCTGCTGCGCGGTCTGCGCATCGGCGCCAGCACGGTGTCGATCGTGGAGCTACTCCGCAACGACTGGACCGGCGGCATCAGTGCGGGTGTCGCCTGGCTGGTGTTTCTGCAGGTGGAGCGGCGGTTGCCGCCACTCATCTCTGAGCCTGAGGACTGATCCGCAGCTTGGCGGCGCCGATCACAAAGCAGGCCGGCATGTGGCTCCGCCAGGAGCTTTTCTGGTGCATAGCCGATAGAAGCGGCTACGAACCGATCAGGAATTCGCGTGGTGCATGTCTATTGCCTCCTGCAGGGAAAGATCATGACGGTAAGCCGTAAAACCGTTATGGCCGCTCTCAATCGAGAAGCAGAGCGCTCGGACGACACCTTCGTCGATGCCGATTTCTCTGGCGATCGTGTGATACATGTATTGCTGAACGGGAGACGTCTGGTTTCTTAGCTGCTTGTTGATGTGCTCCTCGAGAAGTGACGCAGCGCGATTGCATTCCCGGGCCTTGGCTTTTTTGCTCGCATTGGATCCCCTGTAGAGGCTCCTCTTGATTGAAATGGGGTAGGTGACCACGCGGGTTTAACGAATCAGTACATGGCTACTATAGATGTGATTTTCGGGCCTTGATTGCTCTGGCGCGATTTCTTGGGCCAGGGGTTTCTTGTTCCTTCGGCGCATTTGACAACAGTGACTGAGGCAGGGGACAGGCTCTATCAACGCAGCGACTCGCACGCTTCCCCATCACCATTGCTGTCGAGATAGGTGTGCCCCTGGCGCAGCAGCTCCTGGGCACGGGCATAGGAGCCGATCTCGTTGCAGCGATACCGGCGTCCGCCGGGAGTGGTGCCATCGGGAATCGCTGCTGAACGGCGACCACGGCGGAAGTCCCAGGGGCGGGTGATGCCGCCTGGCACCTGCCAGACGCCAACGCGGCGCCGGCTGGCCCGGTGCTCGGCATCGAGGTATTCCTGGGCGTTGCAGCTGCCCAGGTACTGGCGGTAGGCAAAGGCCTGGCCGTCTTCCACCAGCGCCAGGTTGATGCTCAACCCACTGAACACCTCCGCCACTGTGCGGCCGTAGCGATCGGTGGTCTTGACGTCGAGATTCACCTCGCGCCCGACAGGCAGCCGCTGCTGGAGGTAGCTGCGGGCCTGCTGGCCGTAGGGGCGCTGGGCCATCTCGGGGGCATCGATGCAGGCCAGCCGCACCGTGATGGCCCGGCCATCTTGACGGACGCGGATCGTGTCACCATCACCGATCGAGAGCACCTCTCCCTTGAGGGCCTGGGCCGACCCTGCCCCCTGCGGGAGCGCAGCCAGCACCAACAGCAGGGACAGCCAGCGCAATGCCATTGCTGGAGTCTGCATGCCTGCCATTTCTATGCGCTGAGCGCATCAATTTGCAGCTGCCCGCACAGGCAAGGCAACCTGAGTTGCGCCTCGGAGAGTCGATGCAACCACCCTGGCTGTTGCTGATGCTTGCACTCACCTTGGCCAACGGATCAGCCCTGGCCCAGCAGCCCGTGCGCCCCCTCCCGAAAGTGGGAGGGTGCCCTCTCGGCTACTACGCCTCCGGCAGCTACTGCGTGCCCAGCGCCAGCGACAACACCCGCGGCGCCCTTGAGAAAACCGGCAGCAGCTGCCCCCTGGGTTTCTACGGCTCCGGCAACTACTGCGTCAGTAGCCCGAGCAACGACCGCGAGGCGATCCAGAAGACAGGCAACTCCTGCCCGTTGGGCTGGTTCAGCTCCGGCACCTATTGCGTCAAGAGCCGCTGATCACCATGAGCTTCTGCTTCCGCCGCTCCGCCCGCCTCGGCCCGCTGCGTTTCAACTTCGCCAAGGGAGGCTTGAGCTCGATCTCTGTTGGCGGGCGGGGGGCTTCCTTCAACATCCCCGTGAGCCGCAGCGGTGGGCCGCGCACGACTGTGGGGCTGCCCGGCACCGGCCTGAGCTGGAGCGTGGAGCACAGCCCGGATCGCCCCGCTGCCATCCCGGCTGGGCCTGCGGCGGGCTTGCCCAACAGCCGTCGGCTGCGGCCTGGCCAGCTCGACGCCCTCAAGCAGTCGCTGCTGGCCGTGCTGCGCCAGGAGCTGTTTGCTCCCGGATCCACCGGGGAGAAGCTGTGGGAGTACGGCCTGGTGAGCCGGCTGCTTGCCGATGGTTCTCTCGGTGCTCGAACCACGGGCCTGTTGGCGCTGATCGAAACCCCGGAGGCGCTGGAGGGCTACCTGCTGCGCGCCCAGGGCCAGGACGATGCGAAACGCCGGGCGCAGCGCTGCATCACGGCCGTGCAGGAAGCCACACGGCTGGCTTCTGGGCGGGGCTGGCTCGCCTGAGACGGCCAGGACAGGTGCCCGCAGGGCCGGTTCCCCGTATCCGCCCGCACCTGCGCTCTCGCTGCAGCCGGCCAAGGATGGGGCCGAAAAGAAGGAGATACCCCCGCATGCGAGAGGTCGTTTTCCGTGTTCTGGCTGAACGCCCCGGCCATCTGGAGGCCCAGGCCGTAGGCGCAGCCTTCTCCGCAGTAGTAACCCTGCCCATCCACATCACCGCCCTGACCCTTGAGGAGCTGCAGCACGAGGCCCGCGAGGCCCTGATCGAGCACCTGGGGCCGGCCCATTGCACCGTTCGGGTGCGCGTGCGCCGCGGCCCCAGTGCTGCCGTCAGCAGCATCCGTCCGGTAGGCCGTCCTGCAGCCCTCTGCCGCTGAGCTGGGGTGCCCGAGCCAGAGGCCACCGTCATCACCGGCTCGATCAGCAGCTCGCTCGTGCTGGCCGCCGATGATCCCACCGCACTGGCCCGGTTCTATGGCGCTTTGCTGGGCACCCAGCCGCAGCCGGGCTTGAGCGTCGCGCACTGGCGCGTGCCGTGGCCGGCCGGCGGCTGGCTGGAGGTTTACGCTCCATCCAGGAATCGGCCTCAGCCGCGGCAGCCGGGGCGATTGGCGCTGTGTCTGCAACACAAGGCGGATGCAACAGGAGCCCTTGCCGTGCTCCAGGCCTGGATCAGCTCGGCCCTAGAGCTGGGTGCCACCACAGAAGATCCGCCGCGCCAGGAACCGTTCGGCGCCGAGGCCTGGCTGCTGGATCCGGAGGGCAATCGCCTGTTGCTGTTGGTGATCCCAGCAACGTGAAGCCCCCTTCATGAAGGGCCATTGCCTCCCGTGAAGAGCGGTATCGATCGGCGTGCTGCCCTTGCCGGCTCCGCTGGGCAGATCCATCGTGGCTGCAACGGGATTCGGAGGCTCCATTGATGGAAGACACCCCCCCTGAGCAGCCAGTAGGAGCGCGCTGACGATCCGGCCCCTGCTCCAACACTCTCGACGGATCTACTGACGTTCCTGGCGTGTCAAGCCAGTCGCCTTCCATTGCATCGCCCTAGGTGCCCCGGACCCAACGGAACGTCCCAGTCGACACCTGGCCCCAGGTGCCAGCGCCGGCAGCTCCGACCACAACTGAAAATCATCTGATCTGAAAACGATCAACCGACCGCACAGCTGCGCCCGACCCCCTTGGGACGGCACCACGGCTGAGCAGACAAATGCCCGGGGCCAACGCTCCGGGCTTTGTTGTGGGGATCGAGCGTGTTCAGATCACCCCACCAAGCCGGATCAGGGCCCCCACCACCACGAAGGCGATCGCCAATGCTGTGATGCCGCGGATGTGCCAAGCCAGGCCGGTGAGGTTGTCGTCGGTGAGGTTGGGGATCAGCCGCAGCCTTGCGTGGATTGCCAGGGCAGCGGTGGCGGCCAGCAGCAGCAGCTTCACGCCCACCAGCATCCCGATCGGATTGGCCCGGTTGAACAGCCCCTGGAAGCCCGGCAGATAGATCCAGCCCATCCACAGCCCGGTGAGCACCTGGATGGCCAGGGCGGTGAGGCCCAACGGCTCGAAGGTCTCCTCGAAGCTGCGGATCGCCGCCGCGCTTCGCTCTCGCAGGGCTTTGGGCAACACCCCCAGATCCAGCACCAGATGGCCGCCGGTCCAGACCGTTGCGGCCAGGGCATGGACGATCAACAGCCAGGGGAATGGACTCATGGCCACCAGCGGGCGATCACGGCCTGGAGCAGGCCTGCCGCAGCGGCAGCACCGATCACCTTCAGCACGCTCCAACCGAAACGTAGCTGCAGCAGCAGCGCCACGGCCACCACCAGGGCAGCCGCGGGCTGAAACGCTCCGCCGGGTCAAAGCACGGGCCCGGCGAAGAACACCGCCAGGCTGACGATCACCCCCACCACTGCAGCCGTGATCGCGGTGAGCGGAGCACCGAGGCGCAGATCGTCGCGGCTTGCCTCCACCAGCGGCGCGCCGGCCATGATGAACCCAAAGGTCGGCAGGAACGTGAACCACACAGAGGTAAGCGTGGCGGCCAGAGCAGCAACCCAGCTGCCGAGGCCGTCGAACAGCTCACTGGTCCAGCCACCCATAAAGCCCACGAAGGCCACCACCATGATCAGCGGCCCCGGCGTGTTTTCCCCCAGGGCCAGCCCATCGACCATCTGATCGGCCGACAACCAGCCGAACTGCTGCACCGCGCCCTGGGCCACATAGGGGAGCACGGCGTAGGCACCGCCGAAGCTGAACAGCGCCATCCGCGTCAAGAACCGGGCCATCAGCGCAAGGGTGCCGTTCCAGCCACCGAGCAGGGTCAGTGCGGCCAGGGGCAACAGCAACGCCAGCCCCCACACGAGCAAGGTCACGGCAAGCCGGCGACGGGAAAAAAGGGCGTGGGGCGGGGTGGGTGTGTCGTCGTCGTGAATCGCAGGGGGGAGAAGGATTGCCGTCGCGTCAGCGGTTCCCACGGGTCCGGGTCGAGACAAGGACGGGCTAGTTCCCCTCACCAGCAGCGCCGGTCGCAACCGGCCGGCGATCACCCCCACCAGCGCCGCGCCAATCACCACCAGCGGATAGGGCAGCCTAAGCAGTGCAAGCGCCAGCAGTGCTGCCACCGCCAAGCCGATCAACAGGGGGCTGTGCAGGGTGCGCTTGCCCAGCCGCCAGGCGGCCACCAGCACGATCGACAGCACCGCCGGTTTGAGCACGGCAAACACTGCCGCAAGCAGGGGCAGCTGGCCCCAGATCGCATAAACGCTGGAGAGGGCGAGCAGCACCAGCACCGAGGGCGCCAGGAAGAGGCCTCCGGCGATCAGCCCTCCTGGCACTCCATGCATCAACCAACCGAGGTAGGTGGCCAGCTGCGGGGCCTCCGGCCCAGGCAGCAACATGCAGTAGTTGAGGGCGTGCAGATAGCGACGCTCCGAGAGCCAGCGGCGGCGCTCCACCAGGTCCCTGTGCAGCAAGCGATCTGCCCGGCCGGCCCACCGAAGCTCACCAGCCCCAGCCCCAGCCGCAGCCAGAAGCGGGAGGCCTCGGCAAGGCTGACGGAGCTGGTTGCCTCGGAATTCATCGGGGGGGGCGACTGGATCCAATGTGCTGAAGAAAGCAGCCGGGACGCCTAGGTGTGGGCTGAGACAGCCACCGGCAGCCGTGGAACGCAAGGGTTCCAGGGAGCAGAATCTGGTTCGCGATGTATCGAGGGCAAATCTCTAGCTTGGGAGTGCTTTGTGAGACCTCACGTGCGCATCGGTGAGCTGGCTGCTGCCACAGGGGTTCCGGTCGAAACGCTGCGCTTCTACGAGCAGGAGCAGTTGCTCACCCCGCCCCGGCGCAGCCGCGCCAACTACCGCCTCTATGGCGAGGAGCACCTGGAGCAGGTGCGCTTCATTCGCCGCTGCCGCAGTCTCGACATCGGCATTGACGAGATCCGGCGTCTGTTGTCGCTGCGGAGTGATCCAGGCCAGAGCTGCCTGGCGGTGAATGAGCTGCTGGACGAGAAGCTCCTACAGGTGGATCAACGCCTGCGCGAGCTGCAGGCCCTGCAGCTGGACCTGCAACGGTTGCGCTCCCGCTGCAACATCCCCGCCACTGCCGCTGACTGCGGCATCCTCAAGGGACTGGGAGAACTGGCTCAGCCGCTGCTCTGACCGGTCAAGATCCGCTATGGCTTGGCCTGCCAAGCGGTGTACAAAAACCTCTGTTCGGCTCCGCCAGGGGTGTGGTGGCTGACGCGCTGATGCTCAAGCAGCTCAAGCCCAGCCCCGAGTGCCTGCCGTAGTGAATCCACGCTGTGGCGCTGAACCGGTAGGCCGCTGCAGCGTTCGGGCCCGTCCTCCGCAAAGGTGGCCAGGATCAGATGGCCCCCAGGACGCAGGGATCGGTGCAGTTGCTCGCCATAGCGGCGGCGATCGCCGGGCTCCACCAGGAAATGGAATACGGCTCGGTCGTGCCAGAGGTCGAATGCCGCCGGTGGCAGCTCGCCGGAGCGGATGTCGCCCGCGATCCAGCGCACCGCCCCTGAGTGCTCCCCCAGCCGCTGGCGCGCTGTGTCCAGCGCCGCCGTGGAGATATCGAGAACCGTCAGATCGCTGTAGCCCTCATCCAGCAGGGCATCGACCAGTAGCGAGGCCCCGCCGCCGACATCGAGGATCTTGGTCGCGCGCTGTGGCGCTAACTGCTGAATCCACTGCAGCGAGGGCTGGGGCTGCCGTTGGTACCAACTGACCTGATCAGCGACCTTGTGGCTGTAGACCTCGTCCCAGTGCTGGCTGAGCGACTGCTTCTCCATCAGCCCGGCAATCCTGAGTCCTGACTTTCATGCACCTGCCGCGATAGCTCAAGCCCAGCGCTGACGCCGCAGCCGCAGGCCGTTGGCGATCACCAGCAGGCTGGTGCCCATGTCGGCAAAAACCGCTTCCCACATTGTCGCCGTGCCCAGCAGGGTGAGCAGCAGAAAGGCTCCCTTGATGCCTAGCGCCAAGGCGATGTTCTGCCAAAGCACGGCCCAGGTGCGGCGGGACAGGCGGATCAGGTCCACTAGGCGCTGCGGGTCGTCGTCCATCACCACCACATCGGCAGCCTCCATGGCGGTGTCGCTGCCGGCGGCGCCCATCGCAACGCCGATCGCCGCGCTGGCCAAGGCGGGGGCGTCGTTGATGCCGTCGCCCACCATGCCGGTGGGGGCCTCCAGCTGCAAATCGGCGATCGCCGCCAGCTTCTGCTCAGGCAGCAGCTCGCTGCGCACCTGCTCGATGCCCAGCCGCCCGGCGATCACAGCGGCGGTGCGGGCGTTGTCGCCGCTGAGCATCACCGGGGTCAGCCCCAGCTGTTTGAGGCCCGTGATGGCGGCGGCCGCTGTGGGCCTGGGTTGATCCGCTACCGCCATCAGGGCCAGGACGCCCTGCGCATCGGCGAGCAGGCTGACGCTGCGGCCCCGCTGCTCATGGGCCGCCATCACCTGCTCCAGATCCGGTGTGCAGAGCCCCAGTTCATGCATCCAGCGGTGATTGGCGAGGCGTAGCGTTTGGCCGTCAATCTCCCCGCTGACACCCCGCCCTCCCTGGGCTTCCAGGGCCTCGACAGGCAGCCGTTCACCACCCAGAGACCTGGCTATGGCACGGCTGATGGGGTGGTCGGAGCGGGCGGCCAGCGACGCGGCCCATTGGCGCTGCAGAGCGATCGGCACGCGGCCATCCATCACCTCAAACGCCTCCAGCGTTGGCCGGCCAGTGGTGAGCGTTCCGGTCTTATCGAAAGCCAGGGTGCGCAGCTGGCGCGCCTGCTCCAGATAGAGCCCGCCCTTGATCACGATGCCGCGGCGGGCAGCGGCGGTGAGTCCGCTCACCAGGGTGACCGGTGTGGCAATCACCAGGGCGCAGGGGCAGGCGATCACCAGCAGCACCAGCGCCCGATACACCGCGTCGATTGGCGTCAGGCCAAACAGGGGCGGCGAGAGCAGCGCCACTGCCAGGGCCAGGGCGAACACCGCCGGCGTGTAGCGCGCGGCAAAGCGATCCACAAAGCGCTGGATCGGCGCCCGCGAGGCCTGGGCCTCCTCCACCGCGTGGATGATGCGCGCCAAGGTGCTCTTGGACGCTGGGGCGGTAACCGTGATCACCAGGCTCCCGTGGGTGTTAACCGTGCCGGCGAACACCGCATCGCCAGCACCTTTCTCCACCGGCAGGCTTTCGCCGGTGACCGGGGCCTGATTGACGGCGCTGCTCCCACTGGCCACAACGCCATCCAGGGGAATGCGTTCGCCTGGCTCCACCCGCATCACCTGGCCGATGGCCACCGCCGCGACGTGGACCTGCTGCCAGGCCTCTGTGCCTGTCTGCACCCGGGCCTGCTCGGGAGCCAGCTCCATCAGTCGGCTGATCGCCGCCCGGGCCTGATCGGCGGCCCGGGCCTCCAGCGCCTCGGCGATCGCATAGAGCGCCATCACCATCGCGGCCTCGGGCCAGTGGCCGATCAGGAAGGCCCCGCTGACCGCCACCGTCATCAGGGCGTTGATGTTCAGCCGCCCCTGCCGCAGCGCCGCCAGCCCCTTGGTGTACACCGGCAGCCCGGCCAGGGGGATGGCGGCCAGCGCCAGTGCGATCTCCAGAGCCTCATGCAGCCAGGAAGCAGGCAACAGCGCGTGGATGCCCTCAGCCGCCGCCGCCAGCACCAGGGCGGCGATCAGGCGATTCCATCGCACGCCGTTGCTCACCTGACTAGCGGTGGCTCCTGGCTCCACAACGTGAGGCGGGTAACCGAGCCGGCGCAGGATCGTTTCGGCCTGGGTGAAAGCCGCCGGTTCGGCGCGGATCACCAACGTGCGGGAAGCCAGCTGGAACCGCAGCTCAGCGATCCCTGTCACGCCAGCTAACGCGTGACGGATTTCGTTTTCCTCTGTGGCGCAGTCCATGGCGTTGATCCGCCAGAGCACCTCACCGGTGCGGGCCTGTGGAGGTGCGACCGGCGCAGTGGGGTCATTGCTGCAGGTGTGGCTATGGCTGCAGCAGTCATGGTGCTCTGGGACGGGAGCCATCGGACTGCAGAAGGGCGTCACGCTCAGCATCAACCCTGTAGCCACTCCAGGGTCAAGTGCGCCACTTGCAGTTGCCCCTGCCTCAAGAGCAAGGGACTTGACCCTCTAGCAACTTGAGGGTTTTTACTGATCCGGCCTGACCCCCGCGCTGTCGTGACCAGTTCCGTCCTCAGTGAAAAGCTGCGGCAGAAGCAGAGCAGCTCACCCGCACGGGCACCCTGGTTGCGCGTGGCGATGGGCGTGCTCGCCACCATCGGCCTGCTCGACACCGCCTCGATCACCCTCAAGCGCTGGGGTCTGATCGGCAGCCTCACCTGCCCGGGCGGCGGTGGCGGCTGCGACAAGGTGCTCGGCAGCGCCTGGGGCACGCTGTTGGGCCAGCCCCTCTCCCTCTACGGAGCCCTGGCCTACGGGTTGGTGCTGGTCCTGGCCCTCAGCCCGTTGCTGCTCAGGGGAGACAGCCGCAGGCAATGGGGTGCCCTCAGTCAGCCGCTGTTGCTCCTGCTCTCCACCGCCATGGCCGGTTTCAGCCTGGTGCTGGTGGGGCTGATGGTCTTCACCATCAAGGCCATCTGCGTGTTTTGCGTGCTGTCGGCCGCACTCTGCGCCGCACTGTTCGTGCTCAGCCTTGTTCTCAACCGTTCAAAGGATCGGGGCACTGTGATCTTCCGCGTGGTGATCACAGGACTGTTGGTGTTGTTGGTGGGTCTGGGCTGGGCGTCGCTGGCCGATCAGCCTGCCGTCAGTGGTGGTCCAGGGATGGCGCCGCCGGTGCAGGCCGAGAGCACACCAGCCAAGGTGGCGTTGGCCAAGCACCTCACGCAGGTCGGCGCCAGGCTCTACACCGCCTATTGGTGCCCCCACTGCCGCGACCAGAAGGAGCTGTTTGGCAAACAAGCCGCTGCGGAACTCCAGGTCATCGAGTGTGCGCCGGATGGTCGCAACAACCAAGCCGAGCTGTGCAAGCAGAAAGGGGTCCAGGGTTACCCCTCCTGGGAGATCAAAGGCACGATCGATTCCGGTGTGAAATCGCTCGATCAGCTGGCCCTGCTCAGCGACTACCAGGGACCACGCCAGTTCTGAGATGGAAGCCGATCTCGCCAACGCAGCCAACAGCGAGGGGCAGGTCGTCGGCCCGGAGCGTCGTCGGGATCAGCTGAACTGGTCTGTAGCAGCGCGGATGTTCGGCCCGGCCTACCTGGTGGCCGTGGGTTACATGGACCCCGGCAACTGGGCGACGGATCTTGCCGCAGGATCGCGCTATGGCTTTGGCCTGCTGTGGGTGGTCGCCATCTCCAGCGGGATGGCAATGGTGCTGCAGTCGCTCAGCTGCAGGCTGGGCATCGCCACGGGCTGGGATCTGGCCCAGGCCTGCCGACGTCTATTGCCTGACGCCTGGCGGATTCCGCTGTGGCTGCTGGCTGAGGTGGCGATCGTGGCCTGCGACCTGGCGGAACTGGTGGGCAGTGCCATAGCTCTGCAGCTGCTGTTCGGCTTGCCCTTGCCCTGGGGCGTGGCCCTTACCGCTGGTGACACGCTGCTGCTGCTGGCCCTGCAACGCTTTGGCGTTCGTCGCCTGGAGGCGTTGATCATCGCGCTCGTGGCGCTGGTGGGTGCCTGCTTTGCCTGGGAGCTGTTGCTCCTGAAACCGGACTGGCTGCAGGTGGCTGCGGGATTCCTGCCGCAACCATCGGTGCTGCGGGATGGGCAGCAGCTCTATATCGCTGCAGGCATCCTCGGCGCCACGGTGATGCCCCACAACCTCTATCTGCACTCTGCTCTTGTCAACACACGCCGCTGGCCAGAGCATCCGCCCACCAAACCGCTGCTCCTGCGGCTGGCCAGTCTGGATTCGGTGATGGCGTTGTCCTTCGCCTTTCTGGTGAACGCCGCGATCCTGATCCTCGCGGCAGGCACCTTTCATGGTGTGGTTGCGGAACCTGTGGAGGATCTCCGTCAGGCCTACACCCTGCTGAGCCCTCTGCTGGGAAGCACCCTCGCGGGGACCGTGTTCGCCGTTGCGTTGCTGGCCGCGGGACAGAGTTCCACCGTGACCGCCACCATGGCCGGACAGGTGGTGATGGAGGGCTTCCTCAACCTGCGCCTGCCTGACTGGCAGCGCCGGCTGATCACCCGGGCCTTGGCCCTGATCCCGGCCATGGCCACGGTGGTTCTGCTGGGAGATCAGGCCACAGCCCATCTGCTGGTGCTCAGCCAGGTGGTCCTGAGCCTGCAGTTGCCGTTTGCGGTCATCCCTCTCGTGCAGTTCTGCACCAGGCGTGGCCTCATGGGAGAGCTGCGGGCACCCGGCTGGCTGCAGGGCCTCAGCTGGCTCTGTGCCGCCGCGATTGTGATCGTCAACGTCTCCTTGCTCTCCACCGTTCTGGCCTCTATCAGGCCATGGCAGTGGCTGACTGCGATGGCAAGCCATGGCTGATGCAGCGCCACGCGCCGTCCTGGTAGCGGTTTGCAGCTCACTGCTGATCACCACGGCGGCCCAGGCCGCACCGGATTGCCTAGCCCTGAAGGGCCAACGCGATCAGCTCGCCAGGCGTGCGATGACAGCTGAGATCACCCTGTTGCATGCGTTTCGGCAGCGACTATGCCCCAGCGATGAAGAGCGAGCGACACAGTCCAAGGCGCTGGCAAGCGGAACGACGGCGCGCGAGCCTTTCAACTATGAAACGTATATCCGTTGCCGCGAACAAGCTGAACTCCAGCTGCAGCGCAGTCGGCCGGTTCTGTATCTCAATGTGCGGGGATTCACGTATTACACCCCCGAGGGATCACGTCTGGCAAGGGAAGCTGATGGCGTGAAGGAGCTGGTCGAGCGCACCTGTACGCCGCCCGCAACCTGAAAATGGATATACTCCATTCTCAGGCGGTGCCAACTCAGCCTTTCGGAAGACTGCTGCCGTCGCAAACTCTCTCAGCGGCTTGAAGCCCCGTACCACTGGCGATACCACTGAGCCATCTGCTCGATCTCACGGCTCTGGGCCTTCACCATGGCCTGCTGCAGCTCCCGCAGCTCCGGATGCTGGCTGTTGGTCTGAGCCATCGAGGCCATCATCACGCCCATGCGGTGGTGGGGAATCATCTGCTCGATGAAGGCCCGATCAAAATCAGGGGCGTTCTTCAGCCACTCGACATCGGTGCCCATCATCCCCATGCCACCGCCACGGCCCATCATCATTCCGCCGCTGCCGCCCATCCAGCCGCCCCAGCCGGAATAGACCCCACGCCCATAGCTTCCCCCCCATGCCGGCACATCGCCTCCAAACCACTGCCGGTACCAGGCGCGCATCTGGTTGTTCTCCCTGGTCTGGCTGTCCTTGATGCTGCGCGCCAGGGACTTGATTTCAGGCCTCTTTGCACGGCTCAGGGCCAGATCTGCCATGGCGATGGCCCCTTCATGGTGGGGGATCATCATCGCGATGAAGTGCTGATCCATCGACTGGGTGCCCATCCGCCCTGGGCCTGGCAGGCCCCACCCCCTCCAACCTCCTGGTGAGACCGGCGAGGCGGGGGCTTGTGACAGCGCCGGAGCCCCGAGCGACAGAACAAGCGCGCCCAGCCCTGCTGTAGCAGCGCATCTCAGCACCACCGCAGGTTTCTGACCGGATGCTGATGGGGGATGGATCATCACGGTTCCTCCATGGGTTTCACCTGCCCACAGTGTGGAAACGCTGCAGGGGGCCGGATGCCGCTGCGAGTCATTGCTTCACGATCCGCCTCCAGACCTGAAGGCTGGGACGGATTCCATCGCCGTTCTCGGCGGGATTTGGCTACAAGCCGTCCAGCAGTTTCTGCGGTTCTCTCGTGAGTTCTCGCAACTCCTTGATCTAGCACTTGATTACTTCGACCTCGTGGCTGAGCTGATTTGCGATATCGCCGCAGGCCAGCTCACCGGCATCATTAACCGCCAGGCAGCCGGCACTCTTTACCAGGGTGAGCCCCAGAGTTTTGGGCCGGCGGATGAACTCCAGGCGGCGCAGGCTGCTCTCATCAAACAGGCTCTAACTGTTCTTGCTGCGCATCATCGCCTGCAGGAGGCCGAGATCCTCGTAGCAGCGCAGGGGTTTGACCGACAGGCCGCTGCGCGAGGTCAGCGCCCCGATCCATGCGCCTTCCGCCCCACGGACTTGACTCTCCCCCTAGAGGAGACTCTAATGTGGAATCAGGTTCTTTCCCTCTCCATTCCGTGAACCCGATCGTTCTGGCACTCCTCCTGTCGGCGGGTGTTGGCCTGTCCTCCGGTGCCGCCCACGCCCAGGCCTACGACATGTTCCCGAGCAAGGCCGCTGCTGAAAAGCGAGCCAAGGAACTGAAGTGCAGCGGCGCCTTTGCCATGGGCAAGGAGTGGATGCCCTGCCAGAACTTTGATGTCTACGAGAAGGCTGTCTCCAAGGTGAAGTGATTGTCCTGGCCTCCATGTCCTGCTCTAGTCAGCCCGCCATCACCCCATGACGCAGTCCTCCACCAGGCTCCTGCAGCACTCCCACCGGCCGGCCCTGCTCGCGGCCATCGCAGCAGTGCTCTTCGCTCCGCTGCTCACCAACGCCCCTGCCTCGGCGCACATGAAGGGCATGTTCAGGACCAAACAGGAGGCTGAGAAGCGCGCCGCGGAACTCAAGTGCAAGGGCGCATTCGCGATGGGCAGCCTCTGGATGCCCTGCGCCAATGAGCAGGTCCTGCACAAGGCACTCCAGAACGAATGAGGCGCCATCATCTGCTGCGCCGCGTGCACCGCACCCTGGTGCCCCTTGCGGCGGTGCCGCTGCTGCTCACGGCCCTCTCCGGCTCTCTTTACGGCGCCCTCTCGGCGCGGGAAATCGATGCTTTCTGGCTGATGAAGCTGCACACCGGAAACTTCGGCGCCGTCAATCTGCAGCCCTACTACTCCACGGTTCTCGGCGTGCTCACCCTCTTCATCGCCGGCTCTGGCATTGGCATGCTGCTGACAAGTAGAAGGGGCAGGAAGCAGAACAGCTAGCTTTTAATCTGATGAGGTTGGCAACCCAATCGAAGCAAGACCTCTGCAGTAATCGCCGGAGCACGCTAATCCAACAAGTAACACTGGCTACGCTGACAGCCCCGTCATGCACTCAAAACAGCATTGGCCACTGATTGAATGGCAAGGGGCAGAGTTCAATGCCGCATACTTTATAGATCATTTCCCGAATAGCCCAGCATGTGACGGCGCGCCAGATAGAGGATCAAGGGAGGCAAGGTAATCCATTGAACGACCGCAAGCGCGCTCATTCCCAGGATGGGCACTGCAAACACCGGAACACCATAGGATCTGGAGACATTGACACGAAAGGTTTCCAGTACAAGGGTGATCAGCAGCCCAATGCCGGTGAATAAGACAGTCAGTCGGCGACCCGGTTTCAGTAGCCAGTACCGCGAACGTCTTAATATGCTGACGACCCAACTGCTGAACAGGATGATCATCCCATCCCCAAAGGAGCAGTGCGTCAGGTCGGCAACCTTCTCGCCCAAGGAGGGACTCGAATAGAATTCGTAAAATGGAGATTGCCAGACCTCATATACAAAGTTCAAGAGAAAAGCAAATAGAAAGAGATTTGTCTCTGGTGCTGCAAGAGCCTTCGAAATCATCAATGGCATGCGCATGGCTGTGCGGTGAAAAAACAGTCTGACTGTTATCGAGTGGCGTCCGTCTCGTCGTGCCTTTCGGGCATTCCTGCTAGTCGAGATGTTGTTCTGCGCTTTCTCGTATGGGGGCGTGATCGTTTCAAGTTGCGGAAGCCAGCCTTTGGCTTGGGATCGATTCAGGCGTGTCGAGCGGCGTTCCAGGCTTCGAAGAAAGAACTGCTTTGAGTGGTGGCGCCACTAGCATGGAGCGGTCGTTGCGACGGCATAGCAGAGGTCATCGAAGGGTTCTCCTCTTGCTTCTCCTCCAAGGAAGGAAGCCCGGAACATTCGCCATGTAAGCGCGATAACGTTCTCCGAACTCGTGCTCAGCTTGCTGCTCCTCCTGTTTGGCCAGGCGTAAATACATAATCACAAGCACTGGATACATGGCGGCAGTGAGCAATGTGGGCCATTGCAATAAGAATCCTGTAATCACCAAAATAAAACCCAAGTACTGGGGGTGCCTAAGACGCGCATAGACGCCGGTGGTGGCGAGTTCATGCTTCTGCTGGGCGGCATACAGGACATCCCATCCCCTTGCGATCAGCATGAAGCCTCCACCAATGAGAACAAAGCTTGCAAGATGAAAAGGGCCAAAATGCGGATTCGTGCGCCAACCGACCAAGGTTTCTAGTGAGTGTCCCGCATCATGGGAGAACCAGTCCACGGACGGATAGCTACTGCCAAGCCAGCCGGAAAGCAGATAGATTGTCAACGGAAACCCATACATCTCGGCAAATAAAGCCACCAAGAAGGCGCTGAAAGCACCAAAGCTCCTCCATTCACGGTGCGTCTTTGGCTTGAAAAATGTGAAGGCAAAGAAAATGAAAACCGCAGCATTTATTGCCGCTAATCCCCAGAGGCCATAGGCTGAAGCGCCGGGTTGGTTCATCATGAGTTAGTGGTGGTGGTTGGCCCTGGGTCAGGTACTTCTGAAGTGCCTTGATGGCCGTGCCCATGCCCGCCATGCATGAAGATGTGCATCAGTGGGCAAGCCAGAAACACCAGGTAGGGAAGCGCTCCCAATGTGTGAGCAGTGTGCTCCTTCAAGAGATAGAAGCCTGCCACAAAGAGAAAGCCGTAGAGAGCGATCTTGGACCGGCGCCGTGGCGACCAATGGGAGAGAAAGAAGGGAGTGGCCATGGGATTTTTGCTTAGGAGTCGAATTGGGCAGACATGGGTCTGAATAACAATGAAGTCGTATGACCTGCTACTGCAGATTCCCTGGATCAAGCCGCTCGGTACCGCCGTAGCAGCGAGGAGTTGACGATCACCGACAGCGAACTCAGGGCCATCGCGGCCCCCGCGATCATCGGGTTGAGCCACCCCAGTGCTGCGATCGGAACCCCGAAACTGTTGTAGATGAAAGCCCAGAACAGGTTCTGGCGGATCTTGCGCATCGTGGCCCGCGACAGGCCGATCGCACTCACCACCAGACGCACGTCGTTGCGGATCAGGATGATGTCACCCGCCTCCTTGGCCACATCGGAACCGGAGCCGATGGCGATACCGATGTCGGCCGTGGCCAGGGCCGGCGCGTCGTTGACGCCATCGCCCACCATCGCCACCACCTGGCCCGCCTGCTGCAGGGCCTTGATCGTTCCCGCCTTATCCGCGGGGCGCACCTCGGCGATCACCTCCTCGATGCCCACCTGCTGGGCAATGGCCTTGGCCGTGGTGCGGTTGTCGCCGCTGAGCATGACCACCCGCACACCGCGGCGCCGCAGCAGGTCGACTGCTTGCCGGGCTTGGGGTTTGACCGTGTCCGCCACGGCGATCACGCCCAGGACCTGATCGCCGCGGCCCAGAATCATGGCGGTTTTGCCCTGGGCCTCGAGCTCAGCGAGCTGGCCCTGCACAAGCTCTGGAAGTTGGGGCAGGAAGCGGCTCGCCAGGGAACGGTTGCCGAACCAGACGGCACTTCCGCCCAGGCGGGCCGTGATCCCCTCTCCCACCTGGGCCTCGAATTGCTCCAGCGGCAGCAGCTCCAACTGGCGCATCGCAACGGCATCAACGATCGCGGCCGCCAGCGGATGTTCCGAGCCATGTTCCAGCGAACCAGCAAGCTGCAGCACCTCCTGCTGCGACACGGTCGCCACAGGTTCCAGATCGGTGAGCACCGGTTTGCCCAGGGTGAGCGTGCCGGTCTTGTCGAACACCACGGTGGTGAGCTTCTCGACACGCTCCAGCACCTCACCGCTGCGGATCAGGATGCCCAGGTCGGCGCCCTTGCCCACCCCCACCATCAACGCCGCCGGTGTGGCGATGCCCAGGGCGCAGGGGCAGGAAATGACCAACACGGCGATGAACGCCAGCAGACCACTGCTGAACTGTCCGGCCAAGGTCCACAGGATCAGGGCGGCAACGGCCACCACCACCACGGCCGGAACGAACCAGGCCGTGACCTGATCGGCCAGGCGTTGCACGCTGGCGGTGCTGGCCTGGGCCTCCTCGACGATGCGGATGATCTGTGCCAGCGAGGTATCGGCACCCACCCGGGTGGTGTGAAAGCGCAGCAGGCCCAGGCCATTCACGGTGCCACCGATCAGCTCCGCCCCGGCCAGCTTGCTCACGGGTAGCGATTCACCGGTGAGCAGGGACTCGTCGACAGAGGAACTGCCCTCCAGTACCACGCCATCAGCGGGGATCTTCTCGCCCGGGCGCACCAGCACTGTCTCGCCGAGGGCGATGGCGTCGGCCGGGATGGTCATCTCCATGCCGTCCCGGATCACCGTGGCCGTAGCGGGTTGCAGGTCCAGCAACTTGCGTACGGCGGCTGATGAGCGTTTCTTGATGATCTCCTCCATGTATTTGCCCATCAGCACGAAGGCGATCACCACCGCCGAGACTTCGAAGTAGACGTCGCGCTGATTGACGCCGACCGGTAGCCAGCTGGGTGCGAACACCACCACCACGCTGTAGAGGTAGGCGACGGAGGTGCCCAGGGCGATCAGCACATCCATGTTGAGCGCCCGGCGTTGAAGCGCCGCCCAGCTGCCCTGATAAAACGACCAGCCACCGATGATCTGCACAGGCGTGGCCAGGAGAAACAGCCACATCCCCCAGCTCATCCAGGGGAGCGCCGGAATGGGAGCCCAGGACACCAGACTGATCCCCGCCGCCAGGGCGAGGAAGGCACCGGCCCGCAACAGCGCCAGAGCCAGCACCCCGCCGATCACAAAGCCGACCCGGCGCCGCATGACCTGCAGCTCACGGTCGGGATTCAGAAAGGTCTGCAAACAGCCTTGGCTGCAGAAGTAATAGCTGCGCCCACCGCGCTGGGTGGAGAGGGCCGTGGCTACGGGCACCACCATGCCGCAGATCGGATCCTTGGCCATGCCCGAGCCGCTGGGGGCCTGGGGTGGATGGTTGTGGTGATGGCAGGCCTGGTGTGTGGTCATGGTGGTGCTCCCATTGGCCTCAGGGGTAGATGCTGCTCACTTACAGGTTGAACAGAGCGTCGTACTTCCGGTACTCCGGCTTGCGCAGACCCTCGAGGGCCAGCATCCGCCGCAGTTCCATGATCTCGGCGCGCTGGGCCACGATCACCCCGCGGGCAAAGCGCCGGATCGTTGGGTTGGTGCTCTTGGCCAGCGCGTCGTGGGCCATCATCAGCGCCCCGCCGTGGTGCTCGATCATGCCCTCGAGGAACCACACCACCCGGTTGTCCTTGGTGGGGCCTTCGCCCATCATCCGCATGCCGTCGATCTGGGCCTGGCTCATGCGCGTGAGCCCGCTGAGGCTGCTGGGGTCGCCGCCCGCTGCCAGCGCCACGGGGTACACGGGGGCCTGGGGGTACCAGGCCTTACGCCACAGTCCCATCGCCCGGATCTCCTGGGCCTGGTCGCGCCAGATCGTTCGGGCCAGGGCCCCCACACCGGGTTGGCCGATGTTGAACATGAACTCGCTCATGCGCAGGGCACCGGTGTGGTGCTGCACCATGCCGTCGATGAAGCGCAGGTCGTAGGTGCTGCCGGCCGGGCCCACGTCATGGGTGTGGGCGCTGTGGTCCATCGGCGCGGCGACCGGAGCCGAGGCCGGTGCGCCCCCCGCGGCCGGGGCCGGGGCCATCATCCGGTGGTGCTGGTGGGGATCCATCTGGGCCTGGGCCGCCGGAGCCAGCAGGCCAGCCAGGGCCGCGAGAACCAGGAGAGGGGATCGCATGGAACGGATTCGGGAGTACCTGCCGGTAGGATGGAGCCTCCTGTAGGTGGAGAGTCAAGTGGTGGTGGCGGCGCCCTTGAAGATCGGTGAGGTGGCTGAGCGCTCCGGCCTCACCGTCAAGACCATCCGCTTCTACTGCGATGAGGGACTGATCCATCCGATCAGCCGCAGTGAGGGCGGCTATCGCCTGTTCAGCGATGCGGTGTTCGCCGAGCTGACCCTGATCCGCACCCTCAAGGCCATGGACATTCCGCTCCAGGATGTGACCCAGATCCTGGAATCCCGGCGTTCAGGCGTGTGCACCTGCGCCTCGCTGCAGGCGACGATCCGCAGCAAGGCGGGCGAGATCGAGCAGAAGATCGCCGCCCTGCGCGATCTGCACACCGAACTCCATGGCCTGCTCAGCCGCTGGGAGGACTGTGGCGGCCAGAAGCCCTCAGCCGCCTGAGCCGCCGAACCACTGGCGATACCACTGGGCCATCTGCTCGATCTCCTGGCTCTGCACCCGGACCATCGCGGCTTCGAGTTCACGCAGCTGCGGGTGCTGGGTGTTCCATTCGGCGTGGGAGGCCATCATCACGCCCATGCGGTGATGCGGAATCATCTGCTCGATGAAGGCCGATCGAAATCGCGGGCCGTTTTGAGCGCCTCCAGGCTCGTGGTCATCCCCGGCATGCCCATGCCTCCGCCCATCCCCATCCCTATGCGAGGCCCCGTTCCCATCCCCGGGCTGCTGCCGTAGCCAGGGCCGCCGTCCCAGGACGGCACGTCGGCGCCGTACCACTGGCGCATCTGGCTGACCTCCCGGCTCTGGCTGGCGATGATCCGCCGGGCCAGGGCCCTGGTCTCCGGTCGGCGAGCCTGCGTGAGGGCCAGCGCCGCCATCGCGATCGCCCCCTGGTGATGGGGAATCATCATCAGGATGAAGTGAGCGTCGGCAGACCGCTGGCCCATCGGAATTCCTCCCAAGCCCATTCCTGGCCGGAGTGCTGTTGGGAGCGTGGCGGCGGGATCAGGGGCACCCTGGGCGGGTGCGTAGAGCGCCAGCAGCAGCGACGCTGTGGCGGCGAGACGGAAACCTGCCATACAGCCCCGGCAGTCGGGTGTGATGCGCCTGGCCATCGAACACCTCCGTAGATCCTCTGCCTTCACCCTGGCCACGGTTCGCGAGGGGGACCAAACAGGGCCTGGAACACGGCTGGTCAACATGTCCACCAACCAAGTCTGTTCCCTCCAGTGAATGGAGGCTCTGGGGATGGGGAGGCTCGCGTTCATCCCCTCAAGCTCAGCACGCCATCTCCGGTTCATGAGGTGCGGCTCTGTCGCATGGATCTGACCGACCATCCCTGCTCCTGGGGCTTGCGGGCCGAGCTGCTGCTGCGAGAGCAGCGCATTCCCCAGGATGCTCTTGGTGGTGCGGGTCCTGCTGTACCGATGGCCGCTGAATGATCACGGCAGGTAAAGCCAGTGGCGAGGGGGCTTGACTCTCCCCTCAAGGGGAGGCTCTACGGTTGGCATGTGTCTGTGCCGGGTGCCATGAATGCATTGACCCTCCGCCTTCTCCCAAAGGCCTTGAGTCTGCTGTTGACGTTCGGCGGGGCCTTGGCCGTTTCCTCAGGGAATGTCGCCCACGCGGCCCAGGCCAGTGCTCCGGCCCTGACTCCTGTCACGGCCTATCGCACGGCCAGCTGCGGCTGCTGCAAGGGCTGGTTGCAGCACATGCGCGCCAATGGTTTCGTTGTCCGGGATGTCGTGGTGGCGGATCTCCAGGCGATCAAGCGACGCCTGGGCGTGCCCAATCGCCTCAACTCGTGCCACACCGCCGAAGTGGCTGGCTTTGCGATCGAGGGTCACGTTCCTGCCGCCGATGTGAGGCGACTGCTGCGCAGTCGCCCGGCCGTGGCCGGCATCGCCGTTCCCGGCATGCCCCTGGGTTCCCCAGGGATGGAATCGCCTTATGGCAAGGAGCCGTTCACGGTGCTGGCCTTCACCCGCGCAGGAACCATCAGCGCCTTCTCCCGTCACCCCCAGTGAGGCCCCGGCCATGACCACTCCCCTGCGGCGCAGGCAGGTGCTGGGCCTGGGGTTCGCCGCCCTGGGCACGGCGGTGGCGGCTCCGGCTGTCTGGAACCGGCTCCAGCGCTCCGCCTCGTCCCTTCGACCCGCCACCCTGGCCTCCCGGGGTGGTGTGGCCGAGCTCGAGTTGTTGGCCCAGTCCTCACGGAGCACCATCCCGGGCGGCCCTGCCGAGCTGCTCACCTACAACGGCCGATCACCCGGCCCTTTGCTGGAGGTGAAGGCCGGAGATCAGGTGCGCCTGCGGCTGCGCAATGGTCTGAATCAGCCCACCAACCTGCACTTCCACGGGCTCCACATCCCGCCCACCGGAACGGGCGACAACGTGTTCCTGACGGTGCCGCCCGGCGGGTCCACCGAGTACGCCTTCCGCCTCGCCAAGGACCACCCGGCCGGCCTCTTCTACGTCCACCCCCACCAGCACGGCCTCTCGGCGGATCAGGTGTTCGGCGGCCTCGGCAGTGCCCTGGTGGTGCGCGGCGATCTGGACCGGATTCCGGAAGTGGCGGCCGCCCACGAAAGCGTGCTGGTTCTCAAAGATTACGCCAGCAGCGGCGGCCAGGACGCCGCCATGGGCGTCGGGCGCATGCTCGGCCGGGAAGGTCGCCTGCTCACGGTGAACGGGGAGATCAACCCGGAGCTGCCTATCCCCAGCGGTGGACTGCTGCGGCTGCGCCTGCTGAATGCCTCCAACGCCCGCATCTACCGCCTGGCCCTGGAGGGGCATCCCCTGGTGCTCATCGCCACCGATGGCGGTGCGATCGGGACGCCTGAGCCCCTCAAGGAGCTGGTGCTGGCACCGGGCGAGCGGGCCGATGTGCTGGTGCAGGGAAACCAGACTCCTGGCAGCTACCGGCTGCTCAACCTGCCCTACCGGCGCAGTGGCCACATGGGCATGGGCGCCGCTGAGGAACGCCCCCGGACGCTGGCCACCCTGCGCTACGCCGGAGCGGTGGCGCCGTTGCCGCTGCCGCAGACCCTGATCCCGGTGGCCGCCCTGCCGGCACCGGAGCGCACCCGCCGGTTCGTCCTGGCCCACGCCATGGGGATGGGTGGCATGGGCGGCATGAACCACGCCATGGGAGGCATGGGGGGTGGCGGCATGGGCATGGGCTTCCAGATCAATGGCCAGGCGTTCGAACCGGATCGCATCAACACCCGAGTGCAGCTCGGCAGCACGGAAGACTGGTTGATCGTCAACGACGACGTGATGGACCATCCCTTCCATCTGCACGTCAATCCCTTCCAGGTGATCACCCGCGGGGGCCGACCTGAATCCCAGCGCCGCTGGAAGGACACCGTGCTCGTGAAAGCGGGCGAGGAGGTGCGGCTCCGGGTGACGTTCCGGGATTTTCCCGGTCGCACCGTCTACCACTGCCACAACCTGGACCATGAGGACATGGGTCTGATGGGGGTTCTGCAGATCGAGGAGCGAGGCGTCTGAGGACGCCTACGGATTCCTCTGACTGCGGTTACCCCCATAACGCCATCAGCCCCAGAGCACCCGCAGTCCAGCGATCACCAGGGTGTGACCCCAAGGATGCGAACAATCCCGGCGGCAGGGAACCAGCGGCTGCCCAGCTGCGCTCCCAGCGCCCCGCCCATCACAACGGCCAAGGCCAGCCAAGGCAGCTCCGGCGGCGGGTGGGGAGCTGCACTCAGCCGACCAAGCAGGGCCATCAGCGAATTGATGAAGGTGAACACCGCTGACAGGGCCGCCGCTGTGCGTACCTCTGCCCAGCGCCGGTAGAGCACAGCAAAGGCGTCAACAGGATGCCGCCACCCATGCCCGTGAGACCGGACAGCAGGCCGATCGCGCCCCGGTAGCCATGGCACTGGCGGCCGATAGTGGTGAGATGGTGGATGGAGCAGGCGGCTTGCCGCGGAAGAAGGGCACTCCCGCTAACAGCAGCAACACGCCCAGCAGCCTGTTGAACACGACGGCCGGCAGGGTCAACCAGCCGCCCACAAAGGCTGCTGGAATCGAAAGCAGCAGGAATGGCCACAGCTCAGGGGTCGAGGGGAGAGTGCCCACTGTGGAGAACAGACTTGCCAGCCCTGCTGCCGCTTCTGGGCCCAGAGCTTGATCGCCTGCTCACGCGTCAGCTCCCTGCGCTTCTTGAGCAGTGGCGGCTCACCGCCGGCCATCACCTCCCCGAAGGTCACCTCTAGGCTCTGGCTCCAGCGGTCGTAGCGCCGTGGCCTGAAGTGCAGCACCTGGCGGCCGTCGCTCAGCCAGCCCTCCTGCGGCGAGAGCGGCGGCCGGCCAGGCCGATCGACGACGTTCATGGGGCGCTGCTCAGGCCACCTCCGGCGCCCAGCCCTTCTGGCGGGCCATGTCATCAGTCCAGCCCTGGCAGCGGGACACCAGATGCTCGCCGTGGGCGATCAGCCCCTGGTGCAGCTGGCAGGTGAGCACCGGGATGCAGTTCACGGCTGCGGGTTTTCACCAGGGTGCCCTCATCGAGGTAGGGCCAGTCTTCGATCGGGGTCTCAAGCCGGGCAGCCAGGGCCGCTGGCCGGGGGAGAGGGACGCCCATGCACCACTCCGTATGCGTACACCTGTACTAGCACGGGTTCGGGCTTTCGGCTGCCGCGGTTTTGCTGAGCCGACCTCGCGACGGTTGATCCGCCTGCTACCTTTCCAGCATCAACACCCCCCAGGCCTCTGCCGGTCTCCGGCATGCCCAAACAGGGGGGTCACTCTTCCCAGCGGACGTTTGTTGAGGTACTCCAAGCCTCCGCTGAACATTCCAGACCAGCTTCAGCAGTTACGCGATCGAGGTCTGCTAGTCCGTTCAGACGACTTAGCGCTGAACGCTCTCGAGCTGATCGGCTACTACCGCCTGAGCGCGTATTGGCTGTTTTTCGAAGAACCTCCAGCGCCAGGAGAGACCAGGAGCCACCGTTTCAAGCCTGGCTCCAGTTTTGAGCAGGTGATTGAGCTCTACAACAGGGACCGTCTGATTCGACTGCTGGTGATTGACGCGATTGAGCGAATCGAAATCGCCGCCAGATCAGCCTGGGTTCAGGGAATGAGCATGAAGCATGGGCACCACTGTTACCTCGACCCGCTGCTATTCCGCTCTGACTTCAATCACGGCGAACAGCTCGAGCAACTACGTAGTCAGCTTCAGCAGAGCAATGAAACATTTGTGATCCATTACCGGCAGACTTATTCAGAGCCTGAGTTGCCGCCAATCTGGGCCATGACCGAGCTGATCTCCCTTGGCACGCTGCGCGCCTGGATCGCCGCAACAGAGCTGGACAGCAAGACCAAGGTGGCGCGGTCCCTGGGAATCCCGTCGGCCCAGGTGCTGAATGGTGTCTTGCACTCCTTGAATCTGCTTAGAAACATCAGTGCCCACCACGGCAGGTTGTGGAATCGTCTGATCGTCAAGCGGCTCCCGAAGATCAAGAAGCTCCAGAACCTCCTGGTGCTGGAGGCTGTTGACGGAGAAGGGGTGCAGCCCTCTAAGAAGCTGTACAACTACCTTGTCGTGATGGCCATCATCGTGCGTAAGGTTGCGCCTCTCAGCACCTGGCCGTCTCGGATGGCTGTCGTCATGTCAGAAATGGGGCCCGAGCAACAGGGTGCCATGGGCTGCCCGGTTGGCTGGCAACAGCAACAGATCTGGAGCTGATCGGCATCGCCGAATCGAGGGTGTTTGATCAGTAATCCTCCGGGAACAGGACCGTCGTGATGGGACCGCCTGCTTCGCCGCGCAGGTCTTCTGTGATCACCCAGATGGTCCCGTGTTCCTCGGTGTCGTAACTGGAGAAGAGCCGGCCTTCTGCGTAGCTGTGATCGGCGTCATTGGCGGCCTTGTCCTCAGCATCAAGGTCGCCCCAGTCGCGGGCAACATGGCGATCGAGCAGGCCGACGATCACGGCTTCCGGAACTGATGCTGCGACGGCGGCGGTGGCGACGACCCGGCCGAGGGAATGACGCATGAGGATGAAGGAGTGAGGCCGCAACTGGCTGCTGCGGCCCGATGGGCGATGGTGGAAGTCTGATCCGCTCAGCCTTGCGGCGACTCATCGTGCCGCTGGTGCTGCACCAGAAACGCTTCGATCCAGTCGTGGTGACGCTTCTGCAGGATCCGATCAGCGATCGTCGTGGCCTCCTCAGGGATGGAGAAGCGCTTGCGGAATCCCTGGGTGAGGGCCTCCAGCAGGGGGCGAGGGAGCTGGCGGATGGCGCCGTGCAACGTGCGGATCGTGGCCGCATCGAGGGGGAGCAGCCCCGGATCCTGCTGGGATGCAGGGGCGACAGCCTGAGCCGAGGGCTCTGCTGGTGCCGATGCCCTGGCCTGGTGCTGCGCAGCCGGCTGGGCCTGGCAGGGCTGGACCGCTGGGCGTTCTTGAGCCGCTGAGCTGGTGACATCGCGCTGGCGCTTGTCATAGAGGGCGAGGCCAAACGGGTTCCCGAAGGTCATCAGCGCCCGCTTCATGGCGTCGGTCTCGGCCTCCTTGAGAGCCGATTCATGCGCCTGGCCCAGATCCACGTCGATGCCGTGGCCGGCACCACTTCCCTCGCGGACCAGGGGCACCAGGCCACCGGCCGTGACCGTGACGCGCACGCGGGCGGTGTAGGTGACGCCCCAGCCAGGCTTCTGGTCCCGGCCAATCAACCGTTCGGCCTGGGCAACGCAGCGGACGGCGATGGTCTGGCGCTGCCAGCCATCGAAGCCAAAGATGCGGTTCGCTTCCGCGATCACCTGCCAACCCTCCAGGTAACTCACACGGCTGCGGCCCTGCTCTCGCTGGCGGACATTGGCCCGATCGAGGGGGGCGGAGAGGGCAGCGAGCTGTTCTGGGGAGAAGCCGGAGGGCTGAGCTTGGGGAGCGAAGCCAGCTTCTGGTGGGGCCTCTTCTGCGCGGTCAGCAGAGCGGATCAACTCCAGGGCCGATGGCGGCCTCTGGCTGGGTCGAGGAGGAGCGGGGCGGCTGGTGGTGCGGGCCCCGTTGGTGGAAGGCGCGGCGACGGTCATGGCGTGGTGAGGGATGGGTGTGAGGAGTGAGGAGGAAATGGGGTCTGGCTGCAGCACCGGAACCCCACCTGTGAGGGGGCTTTGCTCCCTCAGCAGATGCGCCAGGAGCGGCGAGAGAGGAGCTGGGCACCGGTGATCTGCTGACCGGCCTTGAGGGCCTCCTTGATGGCGGCCTTGTCCGGCTTGCTGGTGGTGGTGAAGCTCAGCCACTCGGCATCGAGGGTCTGCTCGTCGTCGATCACCACGGCCGAGGACTTACGGGAGGTGAGCTCGTGATTAGGGAACGAGAAGCGGGTGGCGCTGGGCTGGAGCTGGGTGAGGACAAACACCAGCGACTCCTCCAGCGCATCGGCCCTGCTGGCATCGCCACTGGCCAGGGCGGTGAGGCGCTTGGCCTGCTGCTGGCGGTAGGCGGCCTGGCCGCGCAGGTGCTCGATCACCCAGCAGGTGGCATCGGCCTTGGCGGCCAGTGCCGCCTTGTTGCCTTCCTCGGCCAGCAGGGCAGCCTCCAGCTCGGCGAGGGCCTGGGCGCGGACCTCGGCGTCGTCGCTCTCCAGCTGCTCGGCCAGCTGGCCAACGGCGGTGGTGAGCTCCTGGGCCTCGATGCCCAGCTGCCAGAGCAAACCGGAACGCTGCAGCGAGCAAGCAGGGCCTGAGGCCGAGGGCTCTGCCATGGGGACAGGAGCATCGACTGGAGCGACGGGAATGGGGGTGAGAACGGCCATGGGATGGACGGCGATGGGATGGGGGATCGAGGCAGCGGCGTTGCCGCTGGGATTAGGGGAGAGCTGGGGCCTGGCTGATCTGCGCCACGGCGATCGGCACGGGTGAGCTGGTGGCCATGCGCCGGGCCTGCTGCACCAACGAGGCGGTGCCGGCACCACCGGGGAAGGCCACGACCAGCACGGCCACAGGAGAAGCGGGGGATGCGAGGGCCACAGCCCGGCTGATCGCCAGCTCGAGCAGCTCGCGATTGCGGATCGGCCCGGCGGCGCGGCCATGGCGGCGCCAATCGGCAGGGAGCACCTCAACGGGCCAGCCCAGCTGACGGGCGGCGCGGCCGATGGCACGATCAGCGCCGCGGGCTCCGCCATGGAGAAGCTCATGCACGACCTGGCCGCTGGTGCGGGCCAGCAAGGCGGCTGCGATCTGCTGCGGGGACCAGAGCAGATCGCGCCCACCACCGGCGACCACCACCCGACCAGCGCGGGCGGGCCTCAGCGGGGTGATCACGGCCGGCGCCAGCAATGGCCCAACCGGATAAGAACCCAATGCAGCGGCCTGTGCCACCACTGAAGGGTGTGAATTCATGACCTACAGAGCAAACGAACGGAGCAGGTTGTCTCGGGATTTCGTTGCCGCAGGCGATGGGCTCGGGGCCTTTGGCGCAGTTCTTATTCTACCAGTACAGGAGCACTAATAAGGCGGGAGGCCCGAGCCGCCGCAGTGCTTCTCAGCGAATCGCCGCCACTGATCTGACGGGCACAAAACGAGAAGCTCTCGCTACGAACTACAGGCTTCTGTGTGAATCGGCCGCGCAGCCGCGCGCGGAGCACCGGTGCCTTTCCTCGCCAAGCTGGTGCCTTCCAAACGCCTGGCCACCGCAGCCGCGGGAGCATCGCCACGCTCTTCATCCCCACTTGGCATCCCCCGCGGTGGGCGGCGGCGGCGACCGACGCAGGCCACGGCGCAGCCGTGGCACGCTGAGGGAAGCCGCTGCCGGCCGTAGCACCCTGCGGAGCGTCGAGCCCCCGATCGTTCGTTGCACACAACCCAGAGCACATTCGCTGGGTTGCCAGCTGATCGTCGCCTGGACCGAATGAGCACCAGGTTCTCGCTTTACCCCTGCCAGGCGGTCAACAAACGCGGGAGGATCGATCCGGATCGTCGTCCCCAAAGATCCCAGCCCATCCCCAGCAAGCCCGGCAAAGTGGTGGTGCAAATGGTGGTGTATTTACCGAGCCCCCTCACCTAGAAGCCAGTGCTGGCCTCCTTTCTCAAAGGTGGTTCAGAGGACACCCTCTCCGTTTTCAGGCTCAAAACGGGTTTCCCGAGGGTTCCCGTGATGTCCCGCTTATTCCAAAGACCCACTGCTCTGCAGCAGCCCTCGGTGCAG
>Ga0315905_10000610_pt1 | contig 38673 bp, 29 predicted proteins | sample LakEriMetagenome_5_FD_203522 | JGI IMG/M metagenome (GOLD analysis project Ga0315905, IMG submission 203522) | Freshwater fungal communities from buoy surface, Lake Erie, Ohio, United States - Buoy 4 MA121 | ecosystem: Environmental > Aquatic > Freshwater > Lake | place: USA: Lake Erie, Ohio...
TATATCCAGCTCCTCGCGTGCATTCAAGACCCCAGCAACTTCCGCCTCACTAAAACGCTCCGTATTATTCCACAGATCGCTATCAAAGGTATCCTTCCTGTCAAAATCATTGAAGGTGCTCTTCTGATATGCAGGATCATCATCCTGATAACAACCGGCCACAAGAGGGTGTAAAAAGTATATCTTGAGAATCTTCTCAATATTGCACATCATATGATCGGCACTTGTCCAGATTCCCCCACGTGCCCGAATAAAGTCCACAATCTTCTGCGCTCCCCGGCGTGTCAGCACATACGCATAGGCGCAGAAATGGAAATAGCGATTCGGCTCACTCTGCCCGAAGAAACGATTCTCTTTTACACGGGCCACAGAGGCATTCATCTTCTCTACCGCTCCCGATTCAAACCCAGGACGATTCGGCGGTAAAATTCCCCCCAAATACACCAAATCCCATCCTTCCGGCAAATGTCCATTGTCCACTGCATTTTCCCACGCCCCGCGCCACTCTGGTGACAGCCGAGCATCATCCTCTAACACCAAATACGTATTGATTTCAGGCTTCTCATTCAGAAGTTGCATCCACACAGTGAGATGGCTCAGAGCACATCCCATAACCGACTTCTTCCACTTGAAATCGTGGGGGGCAAAGAGTCGCGCAATCTTCGGTGTCAAAGTCAGACCCCGTCCATCAAACGCCCCTAGACGCATCAAAGAATTCGCCAAATCAGGATGCGTTTTCTTAAATAACTCAAACCGATCTGCGCGCCGATCTAAATTGATAATCCACGCATCATCAATACCATGGGCCACTTGCTGATGCACCTTATACATACCACGATGCACATAGATACTTCTGTCCGTCAAATATGTATGCCGAAGACTGATGTCGCAGTATACGGCGTCCAGATCACATACCGGCACTCTCATACGCTTCGTTAAGACAGACAAGATACTCTGGTCGTGGCGATGACCTGTCCATACCCCATCCACTTGTAAACCGGTCCATTTGGCCCCGACAATCAAATCACGCTTCTGGCCCAGCTTCCAAGCCTCCTCAAAGAAATCCACCGCCACCCTATGACCGCCGACAAAACACATGGCCCCGGCCCATATCTGATTCGCGGCCAACTCCTCTGCTGACATAGACATCCCTTTTACAAATGCGTCATGGCACCTGTAACGATTGTATTCGCGAGGATCTGCTAAGTTACAAATGCCATACTTTTCAACTGCTTCTAGCCACGACTTAGGCTGAGTGACGAGGACAGATCCGGCGTCCATATACATAATTCTGCGACCCACAAACCTGCGTGCACACTCTTTCAATATCCAGAGTTTCCAGGCAAAGTGCTCGGCTGCCCAGAGATCCTGGAAATCGGCTGGAGTTTCTTGGGGGAATCTGTGAATCTGTGTAAAAGGGTATGTTGAGCGGATCTCTGTGGCCACAGTATCTGACACATCTGCCATTAGATACACATGCTTTTCTGCGTCTTGGCCTGCGGATGCCCCAATGCTGCGGAGCCACATGTGCAGAGAAGGAATAAATTTGGCGTTTGCCCCCGTGACAAATACAGGGGTCTTGTCAGCCTCTGCCACGGCCCCCGCAGAAGGAGAAGGACAGTCGCTCGTATATCCGAGGAACCGAGGAATTCCCTCTAACTCCGTATCGGTCAGAGCTCCAATAGACCATATGCGTCGCGCGCATTCTGACAGCGTCCTGCGGACCATATCGCGGCGCACCTCATCTAGCGCAGGGACCGCTGATTTCTTCCGCCAGAGCTCGGGATTCTCCTCCACCTCCTTGACAAGCCGAATGAGTTCTCCGCTAGTTGTTACGCTGCGCGCATCAATGAATCCGGCCGTGTCAAAGTCGCGCTCCACCTTTGGATCGCCCCAATAAATCGGCACACATCCGGCAGCCTTTGCGTGGAGTAGTTTCTCGGTTGTGTAACCTGGCGAGGAATCATTCTCATAGGCCAGGACAAAGCGGTATTGCTTGTAAAATTCCACCTTCACCAATTCCCCACCACCTCCGCCGAGTCCGGCAAATATGGATGGTCCAATGTTATTGAATAGTCTCCCGGCAGAGTCAACGGATTTGTATTGACTGAGCCATTGGAACGCGGCATTACGCATCGGCTGACGTGGATTGGTAACCACAAATGCACAGAATTTATTGCGCGATTCAAGATCGGCAGAACCTTTGCAACAGATATCAATAGAAATTGGCTTTGGATTGCCAATACGCTGAGCATCTGCGCGAAACCAGTTGATTTCCAGCATCCAGAGAGGCAACCGCAAGTAACGCCCGTCGTTCATATCAAGATGTTTGAATCCTATATTCAGACGGATATCATCGCGCATAATCGGCTCGGTGTTTTCGCCGGTGTAATGGATCTTTGGCAAGGCGATAGGAAAGTTCTTCCACGCATTGCCAAATGGACCAAAAAGAAGAACATCCATCGGCTCTTCCGTGACACCGATCACATCCCTTTTTACTCCAGAAGCTTGCAACATCAGGGTGAACATGTTATACTCGGGGCGAAACCCGTCCCACATATCGGAAAATCCTATACGGAAAGGTGCTAGCGTTTGCGAAGATGAAGGCAAAGGTAAAGGTGGCAGGGCTGCCAAAGGTGTGCGAATAGCCCTGTCGAACTCTTCCTGAATCCCAAGGTCAATAGGTGTAAACCTCTCCAGAATCTTCTTACGCGCATTAATTAACGCATCAACCCCTGCCACCCTGGATTCCTGAGAAATTCTCTCAAATGCGCTAGCTCCCGCTCCAATCTCATTGTCCTTGTAATATCCGCTGACAAATCCCAGATCTCTCAGAATATCACTGTTATGGATAAGAGGAACACCACACCAGAGAAGATCCAATAAATACGGGCGAATACGAATAAAACGAGAATGCGCAATCACAATACTCATAGGATCATAGACATAATCCACCGTCCTCTGCCGACCGACAAAGACTGGATTCATTCCAGGAATATCGGAAAATACATGCTCCAGAACATTCTTCTTGAAAAACTCCGTCTCCTTTACGGTGTCCGCATTGTGGATCCGTATCTCCTTGGCCAAAGGCGCCAATCCCCTTTTACACACCTCCCGCATAATAAACAGGGGTATTGTGCAACTACTCGCAGAAGTATTATTCGTCTCGCAGATGTGGAGTGACCAAGGTCGTCCAGAATGTTCCTGCATATCACGGACTTGTTGCCAGATAGGAGCTTTCGTCTCCGAACGATACGCCTCAGCTGGACTGGGCGACCATGTGAACGGCACGAGACGAACTGGTCTTCTCAGAAGTGTCTCCGCATATTGAATATCGTCGTCCGTGCTATGATCCTTTATCAGCCATACCTCAGATATTCCCTCCATTTTCCGACAAGGCACAGGGCTGTGAGGAAACATCGAGATCTCCACGTCATTGTATAGAAGTGGCTTGCGACACAGCCAGATAGCCCGACCGAATAACTGACGAACCGAAGGCTCCAGAAAATGCTGGCCAACTTCGATGACCATGTCGCCTGCAAGTGTACCAGGGCTAATATCTCCCACTTGAACCACTGTCCAATCCGACTGAATCCCTTTTACATCATCCCACCAACCTGTTCGTGACTCTGTGGCAGTATTTACAAAATACACATCGTGTCCTTTGAGTCGCAGGGCTTCTCCAACAGACAAGGCCGTCTGTGGTGAGCCTGAACTAAAAAAAGAATATTGGTGATGAACTGTAATAGCTATACGCATTTGCTTTTCTTCTTTGGCCAGAATCCTTTAGCCTTACTGTAAGCCACGAATGTGCTCAGGAATTCCTGATGTCTCCCAATCTGGTGGCATGCCATTTGCTACCCAAGTAATGTTGGTTATGGTCCAGCTAGCACTATAGCCAGAATGCCCTCCTTCCTCCATCTCCTTGAATACAATGGTGGCTAGTGGGCTCACACCATCCATTGAATTATTCGCGCGAATTAGCTCGCCACCAGCCACTTGTTGCCAGGCCGATGGATATATCTCAGTAGCCTTGTTAATAGCATCCATCACGCGCTTGAGATACTGGCGCGAACAGCCATCGTCGGCGAAACAGGAGAAATCGTAGTTCTTGATCAAACTCATTTTTTCGGGGTAGGGACTTGCTTCCCAGATGCCGGCCGAAATTCAATTTTTATCGCCCCCTGTCTTTATAAAAATGAATCCCGTCACGGCCTGGGGAAACTAGTCCCTAAAGAAATGGATATCACAGACCTTCACAAGATGAATGAGCTTGTTGAGATGTTCCAAGATGTGGCAAACGGCTTGAAAAAGGGGCGCACGGAAACGGTCTACCAGAACGCCATCACAGTGGAATTACAGGAGCGGGGTATTCAATACACAGAGGAAGAGACCATGCCGATTTACTACAAAGGCAAATTCGTCGGCCAAGAACGCCTAGATATTGTTCTGCACAATTGGCTTCAGATCATCATTGAGCTGAAGGCAACTACGACAGATATAAAGTCAGATAACCTCTGGCAGGTCATCAGTTACATGCGCTACAAGAAATACATTAAAGGCGTGGTAGTTAATTACAACCAGTCACCCAATAAACAATTCTCTTACACATTTGTCCTGTTGCAAGAGGAACGGCCTTATATATATGATCTGGAGACCGGTGCTCTCACGGAGTTGACGGATTATGCGTATTAGATATGGAGTCTTGTTACATACTCTCTATCACCGCATTCCATCGTGCATGCACTTCCGGATTATAGGGCGAATGGCGCCAGAGAAGAGCCCTCGTATGTGCGCGAAAGACCTCGCGATTCTTATGATGATTCGCTCGTATGTTGTCAATCAGATCCGCGGCACCACGAAGATCCGCCCCCTTATAATAATATCCATATTCCGACCAATCGCTTGCATTGTGCAGAACAGGATAGCCCGCATGGAAGTATTCTAGGACCATGTAATTATATTCATTATTCCACTGGGTGCACACAGGAATGGCGGAAGGCCAATGGTTCAGTATGGTCAAAATATCCATGCGCCCGAGCATTTTTACTCGCCCCGCTTTCACCAACTCTAAATTTGCCCACACAGATTCCTTGAAAAAGGGTATCAACATCAGGCGTTCTCCATTTATAACTACTACTTCACCACGCCACCCCGGATTCCTGCGGAACCACGTTTCAATCGCCATCAGGGGCACCAAGGAACACTTCTGGAAACTGATATTCGGCTCCACAATGACAAAAACATCGTCAGCTGACTCAGACGCAGGTTTCCACGAGAAATTCCTCTCACCATCGCGCGTAAGAATCTGCGGATCCCAGACATAGGGCACAACTGGCCCCAGGCCCTTACCAAGATCCACATGATTCATAGCCCTCGCATATTCTCCATGTTGCGCATAATGTGGAGATACCCAAATATCATCAATCTCCCCTATAACATGGTGCGAGAAGAACATGGAGGGATAGAAAATTGGGGTTTCAATATCTATATTGAGAATATTTCCCAAATATAGTTTTCCGATTTTTGCCCCGCATGCTTTAAAGTATTTGCGCATAGAAGCATCTGTGCTCATACCAATCTCTATGTATAGTTGAAGAGACATTGGTGTCTTCGCGATCTCCTCTAGTCCCATCAAGCGAACATCCTGCATGTATTTGGGCACTTTATCCATATTGGCCGGCTTCATATTCACCAGTAAAAAGGGTTTCCATCCCATGGCCTCAAACATGCGATACATTATATAGATATTCTGGAAGAGTCCATTCATGAATAGATTATCTTCGGTAATGGCTGCCGTAGCAAGAAGGACCGTCTTTTGCTCCGTTTTACAGATCTTTGAAAAGGGCTTGGCCCCATTCATAAAAGTATCCTGATATCTTACCATTCCCGGGAATGATTCCAGGGACATTCTGTCACACGACGATAAATAAGGGTTAGACATCTTCACGCACCTCCAAAGCCTTTACGCGAGCATTTAAATCTTTGACGGCCTGCAGGAGGATTACGGTGAGGGCCGAGTAATTTACATATTTGGTTCCGTTATTATGAGTAACACATTCGGGATAAAGAGCCTCCAATTCCTGTGCCATTACGCCTATCTGGGTTTCACAGGGTGGAGAACCAATATATCTGTATTTATATGCCTGTATGCTCTCTAGTGTGTCAAATGAGATCCCATGTATAACCGAAACACCCTCTTTTACACGTTTGTCTGATAGTGTTACATATTCTCTGGCGTAACATGTTTCCGTAACTGTAATATTATTTACTGTTATAGAATTGGCTTCTATATTGCTTCCATAATTAGTTCCTCCTATGGAAACACTATTGCTTGTAATTCCCACATTGGAGAGGACAAGGGGGCTTGTTACTTGTATATTAGAAGAACCAGGGTATGCACCTAGATAATTAGTATAAATAGCCTTTCTATCAAAATTTACCATCGATTGCATATTTGTAACACTTCTCGTAAGAGATGTAACCGGGTCAATACCTGATGTTGCCGTATTTACATTTGCAAGAGGCACAATATTTACAAGAAATGGCGAACTACTGCTTTGCATCTTCTAAAGTGTGTGAGTTTTCATAAAGCTTTTATTTGAACGCTTTATAGAATGAGCGTTCCCATTATTGTAAATCAGAGCACCAGCGTGGTGCATGTGGATACATCGACGGTTGTGTATCCGAGGAATGCCGTCGTGCTTTTATCGACGATCACCACGCCTGGAACAATTATCACCATCAGAGATGTTACAGGCTATGCTTCTACGAATCGTGGTATCTCTGTGAGCACCATGGCGGGAGTGCAATTCTTGGATGGTCCCGGCTGTAATGTATATAATATCAACCAACCGTATGGGTTTCTGACGGTGACGCCAAGGACGAGTAATGTATGGGCCGTGTTAAACACATTTGCATTTCCTGATCAGGCGGCCACACCAAGTGTAGTAGGCGTATATGCACAGTTCGGTAATTTCAGCAATTTATACGGAAATACGGGGACTATCAATAATTTGACGGTGAATTATTCTTCTTTCTTGAATGTGTCCGTGGTTTCAAGCATGCTTGCTAAATCTATAAGCACGCAGAATCTGGCTGTTTCTGAAAGATTAAGTGTGGTAAATCTAAGCACTTCATCGGCATTTTTATCTTCTGTGAATATAAATAATTCTTTACTGCCGAGCACATCCCTAGATGTAAATGGAAGTATGCGCACCAGCACATTATTTATTACAAAAGATGCTTATATTGATGGGTCACTTGTATATAACACGAGTAGTATCGTTTCTACCGTAAGGGGTCTAGGATCTGGAACGTATGTTAGTTCTCTATCTCTAGCATCAACTGTTCGTGGACTTGGAACTGCATCGTATGTTAGTTCTTCTTCTCTGACATCTACTATTCAAGGACTTGGCACTTCTTCTTACATTAGTTCTGCATCGCTAGTGTCAACTGTGCAAGGTTTAGGAACCGCGCTCTATATAAGTTCGGCATCATTGATATCTTCTATAGAAGGCCTGGGAACTGCTGGATATGTAAGTAGTTATGGTCCAGGCTTAGAATCTACAGTGAGAGGACTTGGTTCTTCTGGATATGTAAGTTCACTTGATCTAATATCATCGATACAAGGATTTGCTTCTTCTGGATATGTAAGTTCTCTTCATTTAATATCATCCATACAAGGGCTTGGAACCACCTCTTATATAAGTTCAGCATCCTTAGTGTCGTCTATTCAGGGTCTGGGAACCACCTCTTACATAAGTTCAGCGTCCTTAGTATCTACTGTGCGGGGTTTGGGGACTTCTGCATATGTCTCTGGACCGAATATATTAGTAAGTTCCTTATCTACGCATAATTTTCTTGTGTATGGCACAAGCACCTTTATAAATTCATCCAATATCTATCTTGGTAATAATTTTTCGACAAATGCCTTGCGATTTGTAGGAACTACACACGATGGTTATTATGGTGATACTAGTATTAATCCGCATACAACAACTGTAATTGCGGAGCGTATTTATAATACAAATCCTGCCGGTCCTATAAATAATTCCGAACTACTTTTATTCAAAGGTGCACACGACTCTAATACTATATTTGGACCTGATAGAGTTCGTGTATTAACCAGTGGTGGATTTCAAGTAGATATTGCTTCAAATGGTGGAGTATGGCCTATAAACGGTAATCCCCCTAGCACTGCTATTCAAGCTTTCCTTATAAATACGAGTGGTAGAGTGGGTATTTCTTGTAATTCACCTCAATATACTTTGGATGTTGGTGGATCTATCAATGCATACAGTGTTAGTGCAAACGGTATACCATTTGTTACAGCATCAAATGTTACTTCCACTGTGCAAGGCTTAGGTTCTTCTTCTTTTGTAAGTTCATTAAACCTAGTATCCACCGTGCAAGGCTTGGGTTCTTCTTCATTTGTAAGTTCATTAAACTTAGTATCTACTGTGCAAGGATTAGGAACGGCTGGGTTTGTGAGTTCTATTGGCAATGACTTATCGTCCACAGTGAGAGGTCTAGGTTCTTCTTCATTTGTAAGTTCATTAAACTTGGTATCTACTGTGCAAGGCTTGGGATCAGCTGGGTTTGTAAGTTCTATTGGAAATGACTTGTTATCAACAGTGAGAGGTTTAGGGTCTTCTTCTTATCTTAGCTCATTACACCTAGCATCCACTGTGCAAGGTTTGGGAACAGCGGGTTATTTGAGTTCTTTTGGCAACGATTTGACGTCGTCGGTGAGAGGTCTAGGTTCTTCTTCCTATGTTAGCTCATTACACTTAGCATCTACTGTGCAAGGTTTGGGAACAGCGGGTTATTTAAGTTCTTTTGGTAATGTTTTAATATCGACAAATAGAGGGTTGGGCTCTTTAGGTTATCTATCAACCCCCTATATTACTATTAGTTCTATTTCTTCACAGAGCCTTGTAATATTTGGAGCTAACTCAAGCACAATTTTAGCTTCCTGTAATATATTTATTGGTAATAATCCTTCTACAAATGCTATACGTTTCATAGGTACAGATAGAGACGCATGGAACGGGAATATTCTAATAAATCCATATGCGAATACAGTTATTGCAGAAAGATTATATGATACGAATGATATACAGGTTGGATTTTCCGAATTGTTAATATTTAAGGGTCAGAATTCTGCTACTACCATTGGAGCTGGAACAGATAGAATACGTATTTTATCTGCGGGAGGGTTAAAAATAGATATTGCATCTAACGGAGGTTCTTGGGGTATAAATGGCAACCCTCCTTCAACCCTTGTTGAAGCATTGACGGTTATTTCAACTGGTTGGATCGGTATAAATTGTAATTTTCCTGCATATACTCTTGATATAAATGGTTCTATAAATGTTTTGTCAAATATTTATGTGAATGGTCAAGCAATATTAAATAATGATACTAGCACATCAACTATAACGGGCTTGGGAACAGCAGGATATGTCAGTTCATTGTCATTATTTTCTACGGTGGAGGGATTAGGATCATCTTCTTATATAAGTTCAGCATGCTTAAAATCTACTGTTGAGGGATTAGGATCTTCTTCCTATGTTAGCTCATTAGACCTCATATCCACTGTCCAAGGTTTGGGAACAGTGGGGTTTTTGAGTTCTTTTGGCAATGAATTAACATCTACAGTGAGAGGCCTAGCTTCTTCTTCCTATGTTAGCTCATTAGACATAGTATCCACTGTGCAAGGTTTGGGAACAGCGGGTTATCTGAGTTCTTTTGGCAATGATTTTTCATCTACCGTGAGAGGTCTAGGTTCTTCTTCCTATATTAGCTCATTAGATATAGTATCCACTGTGCAAGGCTTGGGAACAGCTGGTTATGTGAGTTCGTATGGAAATGACTTGACATCTACCGTGATAGGTCTGGGCACTTCAGGCTATCTATCAAGCCCTAATATTAGAGTCAGTTCTATTTCTTCACACAGCCTTGTAGTATTTGGAAGCAACTCAAGCACAATATTATCATCCTGTAACATATTTATTGGCAATAACCCGTCTACAAATGCAATACGATTCATAGGCACAGATAAAGATTCATGGGATGGGAATACTTTAATAAAACCATATGCAAATACAGTTATTGCAGAAAGACTATACTTTACGAATGATATACAGGTTGGATTTTCTGAACTATTATTATTTAAAGGCCAGAATTCTGCTACTACAATTGGAGCTGGATTAGATAGAGTTCGTGTGTTATCTGCAGGAGGATTTAAAATCGATATTGCATCAAATACAGGTTCTTGGGCTATAGATGGTAATCCTCCTTCAACAGTCCTCGAAGCTTTGACGGTTAATTCAAATGGGTGGATGGGGATAAATTGCAATATTCCTGCATATACCCTTGATATAAATGGTTCTCTAAATGTTTTATCAAATATTTATATAGATGGACAAGCAATATTAAATAATAATACTACAAGATCAACAGTCAGGGGTCTGGGAGCAGAGGGTTACGTGAGTTCATTGTCCTTAGCATCTACTGTGCAGGGTCTAGGATCATCATCCTTTATTAGCTCATTGTCATTAGTATCTACTGTGCAAGGCTTGGGAACATCTGGATATGTGAGTTCATTTGCCAATGAATTATTATCTACAGTGAGAGGATTGGGATCGACACAATATATAAGTAGTTTATCGCTCATTTCCACTATTCAGGGCCTTGGCACTTCTGGATATATTAGTTCTCTTTTAGTAGCAAACGTTGTTAATAATTCAAATATGCTTATTGGTAATAGTTTCTCTACAAATATGATACGATTTTATGGCACTGCATATGATAGTATTGCCCCTTTTGAAGATCCTGGATCACAAAATGCTTCAAATTTCTATGCAACAACTGTTATTGCAGAACGCCTTTATTACGTTTCACCGACTATTGAAGGTTGTTCAGAACTTCTTTTATTTAAGGGTAAAAACGCAGCCGAAGGAACTCGTCAGGATTCGGGTCCAGATAGAGTGCGCGTATTAACAACAGGTGGGTTCAAAGTTGATATAGCATCGAATGGTGGTATATGGCTTAGTAACGGAAACCCTCCTTCAACTATTATTGAAGCACTTTCAGTTGTTCCTTCTGGATTTGTAGGAATTAACTGCAATACACCCGCATACACTCTTGATGTAAATGGTTCTATCAATGTGAGTGGATCAATAAGTGTAGCAGGAACGCAAACCCTTTCAATGGCCACTATAGTTTCTACAGTCCGAGGCCTTGGCACAGCTTCGTATGTAAGTTCACTCTCCCTCGTTTCCACAGTGCAAGGCCTCAGCGCAGTGGGTGTTACTCCTACCAATCTTGTTTCCACAGTGCAAGGCCTCGGCACAGCTAATTATGTTTCTTCTGTAAATGGGAGAGTTGCTCTAACTGCTATGAACTTAACCAGTGAGCTTATTATAAAAGGAAACGGGAATGGAGTTGCTCGTATTACATCTGATGCATCTGCGACATATTTTCAATCTGCGAATAATGCGCAAAATGCCGCGTTTCCTATAAATTTCACAGGTTATAATGGAAGTCCATCATTGGCCACTATAGCTACTAATGGTAATTTTTCAGCAACTGGCAGTGTAACAGCAGCAACAGGTATAACAGCAACAACAGGTAATATAGCGGCATTAGCAGGTAATATAACGGCATCGGGAAATATAACGGCAACAACCGGCAATGTATATGGAGTTGATGTAATTGCAACATCCGATTTCCGTCTCAAGACAAATATAATTACAATTGACTCACCCCTAGAAAAAATCTCGGCAATGCGCGGTGTCTATTTTCATAAAATAAGTGATAGCACCATACGCAAAGTTGGTGTGATTGCACAAGAAATAGAAACCGTGCTTCCCGAGGTTGTGTATACAGAAGATACCGAAGAAAAGATGAAGGGTGTCTCATACGGCAATATTGCCAGTATTTTAATTGAAGGTATCAAAGCACAGCAATCCAGCATACAATCTCTTGTAACAACCATATCAAGTCTACAATCGCAAATAGTTCTGCTTCAAAGACCCGTCCTCTAAACGAAGGTCTAAGCATTCCCAGATAGATTCCATCTAAACGGTTAGATGGCCTCTAGATGGTTGGACACCGGCCAGAACCAGTATTATCGCCCGTATATTCCATCTGATTCAGAAGATTCTGAGTGGGACAGCTCTGACTATGACTCGCCACCTGATTCTCCTAAACAAAGGCCAGAAAATGCCATCCCAGATTTCGTAGATCCCAGGACACCCCATCCAGATTTCCGCAAACTCGCCCAGGCCTTGCTCACCCCTCTTACACCTGCTGCGGGACCTACGTTCACGAACGAAGAGGATGAGATCCGTTATATAAATAAACGCATTGATCCTCGCACCTATGCATATCCTTATAAACCTCCAAAGGCCCCTCCGGAGTCGACAGAAGAAAAAACGCGCACGATCTCAACCGGCAAACCAGTGAATAGTGTTATTATGCTTCAATCAAGAGACAGAGATCGCAATGTATATCCTCAGCCTACTGCTTGTCAACTGTTTCTCCCGAGGGACTATAAGAATATCACCAGTTTTTCCATTGCACAAATAAACTTTACATCTGCGTTCTTTTATTTTAGCCAAATCAAGAACAATGTAGGCATACAAATATCTGAACAAGGCTCGCTCTTATTTAATCCTGTCCTAGCGCCACCAACATCTACTACGCCACTCTTAATTACGAATTATATTCGCGAAGGATCCTATAACATTTCCGATCTTCTTGCCGAAATTCAATTACAGCTTAATAAAGTTCCTATATTTTATGATTTTATTGGTGGATTTACCGACTTTAAAAAACGCTTTGAAATCAATGGTGACTACTCTATAAATTTTAATTACCCCGGCGATACTTACTTTGACGCATTGCGCAAAGTATATATAAATACCCCAACAAAAGGTCAAATCGTATATAATTATTTCCAATCACAATACGCAAATAAATCCGATATCACAACAAACCAATCATATGTAGCATATTATTATCCTGTTCTCAAAGAATATATACTAGATTCGGAAGAAGATTCCAAAGCGCTCAACTATACTTCAAGTGGCCTTGGGGTCCAAGAAACAATTGATTATCTCTTATATTCTTTCCAGGGCATTGACGATACTCTAGCACTAAATGTAATAAAGGATAATACTACGGCCCTTGATAATTATCGCCTTTTACACACATTCCGATATTCACTCGTAAATCAATACAAATGTTCCTATAACACAACCAATAACAGGGTTATTATTCAAGCCACGGGTCTTAATAGCTCTTTATCCTCTCTTCTAGACACACAATTTACTAGCTATCTTTCTCAGCAACTTTCTAAATATAATATATCATCTGCAGATTATAATAATCTTGCAAATTCCAACTCTCAACTTATGAGTATTCTACAAAATATGTATGACATCATACAATCAAACATGGCAACATATTTCGCCGTGAGTTATGGCACGTATAGTCGCTCCTATTATGCAACCCCTACAAATACTGTATTTATAGAAAATGGTCTTGATGTATCTGGAGTGGAAATGGGTTATAATCCAGCAAATCCGATTTTCACAAATAGTTCTGATATTTTAAATGGATTTCGCGCAGAACCTCCTAAATTATGGCCACGCATGACAAATTTAATAAATACTGAGGGACCGCCTCGTAATATGGGCGGATCGAATATCTTCCCTGAAGGAAGTAATTTCCCTTATAATATATATAAAAATACAATTGATGTGAATTTTACTCAAGATCCCCAGTCTCGTTTCATAGATTCGTCCAATTTTACAATATATACAGATACTTCTAAATTGCCAAGTGATATTTTAGTAGATATAAAAGCTGGAAAATATACGATATTTCAATTCCGCAGTAAGTATCGCCAAACTCTCCAAGTGGAAACAATGCCTCGTCCCATAAAATATAGATACCCCGCATGGAATAAGGCAAACATATCTAGCACTGATAATCTATACTCACTCTTTGACACAGAATACAGATACTCTTCGCCTACTGCCGGCGAATTATCTAGGATTACTCCCTATAATATTTCTTTTAATCCGGTATATGGATGGTCTAATTTGATGTCTACAACAAGTAATTTTGGAATAGGTATAACGAATTCTAGAGCCTTTTGGACAACAAATACAGAACAACTTATTATTACCAATTCAAACGGTCTATTTTATTCTATACAAACGCCTTCTGCAGATACAATTGGTTCAAACATATATAAATTCTCTTTCAATATAACCTTTGAAACTGGCGACTCCACCAACTTCGTGGAAGATTTATATGCTTTTTTCTATCATGATATTGGTGCCTTATCTGCGGATATTGCATTGAGTCGCAACGAAAGTCCCGTTCATTACAAAAAACAAATTGTCATAAGTAAACAAACATCCAGCAATACATTTAATTTTAATGCCTATGCCAATCAGAATTATTATTTACTTGTTAGATCTTCTAATCTTTCTCCTCAAGCAACAAGATATCGTATTGTTCCCTGGTTTCCTAATGGTACAACAGCTACATTATTGTCCAATGGTAATAATTTTGATTCCAGTTTACCACCCGTGTCTAATTTAAATTACTATGAGGTGGCCAAAAATAACGATCCTGATTACATTCGTATGCCCTTAGGCTCTAATCTATGGGGAAGAAGCCAACCAGATCAAGTCATTAATCAAGTAGAATATAAAACACCTGTGCCAATTGGATATGATACAAATGGAATAAGCACTGATTTGACAGACTACTTGCCATACTCAAACAGCATCATAAATCCAGTTGATTTTACAGCAAGAGTCCGTATTGATCCTCTTACAAAATATATTTTCCAATACAATTCGCCATATGACAAGATACGCCAAACATATATGAGTAACAACAATGTTATTTTAACAACGGGCGGTGTATCACAGTATACTCCAACTACTATTTCCACAAAACAGTATAAGATTGTAAATTATAATTCCCCCCTTTATATACAAAACTATACAGACACCTATAACTCCCTTTCACCATATATACAGCCATATAAAGATACGACAACAGGGGGAAAAATAAGTAATTATTCCTATGATTCCAATGCTGGTAATGTTCTCAAATTGGGAGAAGGCGTTTGCGGGTTTATGTTTATCCCTGCACAAGGAACATGGGCAATTGATCGTATAACATTTAAGACAAATTTCATAAATCCCAATGCAGGAAACAATCTAAATATACATTTATTGGCTGTTTATTCTACAACGGATCTGAACCCAGCATCTATAAATTTTTTGAATCTTAGTAAGGCAGTGGCTATATGCCTTCGCTCTGCCGTTAATACCTATTCCAATGCGAGTTCAGATGTTGATTCTATGCTTGGAACCTATTACACATTCTCAAACTGCCCTGCTCTTGTTAAAAATACAGCAACCATCGCTGGTTTCGATCAAATGCAAAAAGCTCTTGTGACAAATCAAAATGCTTATTATTCTGCAATCGTATATACTCTGCCTAATTTTACTGGGTCTAATTGGAATATTCACTCTGCTCTCTCAACTATTATAGGAAATCCCAATATACTTTCAAATGCAGTTACTACAAATATACAAAATATTACAGGTTCTGCTATTCCGTATCCATATGCCAATACTGCTTTTACATCCAATACATTTTATGACGGACAACCCGCTCCTACAGGATACGGTGTGGTTTTATCAACAAGTGATGGAAATAGTAATAGTGCGTATGGGCCTTCTATTGTATATGATGAATCTGCTCTTCAGTATGAACAGTCTATACCTTGGGTAAATTCACATATGCATTATAGAAGTCGCTTAGATGTTATCTATGATTCTAATGCATTTTATGAATGGACAGGTATGCCAATAACACATAATTCTATACACGCAACTGTGCCAAACTATATGCTTTTTAACGGAGGATCTATAAGCATATCCAAATATACTACATATAGTTTTTTAACACCTGGTGCAGACCCTCTTCGCACATTTAGTAATGTAGACAACTTCACAGTTGATACAATTTTCCCTTACAAAGAAAACACGAATCTAATTGCCATTTCTGGAAATACAAAAGAGTATTGTTTTCTTGGAGCGAAAGCAACGTCCAATCCTGCGATAAGTCAACTATGTTTTAAAGTATATAACCCGCTAACGCGTATTCTTACGACTTTACCAACAAATTCGAATTATACCTTCAGAAATTCCCTGTTACTCCAAGGATTCGTATTCCACAATACACGCGCCTGGTTTTTAACGGCGGCTTCCTATGTTGATAATACTGTTATATTCCAAGGAGATACTTCTTATCAGACTTCATCAAATACGCTCATAAGACGTGTATTCATGGAATCTGACAGATCAGAAATTCAGATGGATCCAAGTGGGCCCTATGTGTATTTAGCAGCGTGGGAACACTCTGAACCAGGATTTAGATCCATGCAAATGTATTCATTAAATTCCAATGCAGGGGATTACTATGTAAGAAGCAATGGTTGTTTTGTTGAGTTATCTCCCGCCTCTACGAATAATTCCATTAACCCACTAGTATATTATACAAATATTGCTGTCAATACGACAATATTAGGAGATCAAGTTTATTTAACGAATTTCACAGAATTGCCTAGTCGTTTTTGCAAAGTAATGAGTTATCATGCAAATTATGCTGGGACAGGCAGTAATGCGGAGATTATTTTATCACCCTTTGATATTGTGGATAGTAACAGTGAGTCTGTAACACCATCACGCCTTGTTGCAGGGGCTGGTGGAAGTTTATGGCTAGATTTTCATGGTTCTCAAAGCATTATGGGAAATCGCAATGACTCTTATGATGTAGAAACTGGTATAGAAACTGCCTGGCAGATATTTTTCCCCACAGTGAAAATCGAAATGCGGAGATTAACGAATAATTATAATGCTATTCTTGATACAACAAACTTAGATAGTAATGGATACTTTCCTGAATGGCCACATACCGCCATGTTTTCTTATAAGGGGTTGGCGAGTCTAACGAATGATATATCCACTAAATGGGGCAATGAAACCAAGGCGAACTTCTTGACAAGCGACATTTCCTTCAATGGTTTCTATTTCAATAGCTATATTGCGAATATACCCCTCTTGCCCAATTATATAAATGGCGGGCCCTCTACAGACTATTATCTTGCAGTCCGCGGATGGCTTCCTACAGAAGGATTTCAGACATATATGCGGTTTTATCTGCCGAATCAATATGATTTTGGTTATGTGCGATTAACAGATATTTCTGACGAGATTGTCTTGGGAATAACTGCCCCTCACCCTAATAATTTCAGCCCTCAGTATTTAACAAATCTTCTTGCATTCAATAATGACTTTGTGTTTACAAATAAAATAATGGGAGAAAATCAGGCGATAGGATTCCCTGGAGTTTCCATGAGTTCCTCTAATTTTGGCAATTTTATCAATCAATACAAAAATTTATTTAGCACGCTTTCAACAAATGAGATTATTATTTATGACGTTCAATCAACTACTACGGGCCTTATTAACAATTTCATATCATCGGAAATGAAATATATATTACCACCAAATGCACTTACTCGCCAAAGATATACAGATCCTGTTCTATTCAAGATAAACTGGGCTTCTCAGCTGTCGCCGAATTATCTGCAACTCGTGGATCAATGGGGCCTTGGATGGAATCTTGGATATGCCAAACAGAACACTGGCTTTTCTATGATACACACCGCACCATCCTTTTACAAAATACAAGATGACTACATATATTTACGACTCAATCCTGAATTTAACATAAACCGCATGGATTCTGGATCAAAAGAGAATTATACACTCACCAGAGAACCAGGTGGAACAACACATCGTTATTATGCAAAACTACTTTTAACATCATTTGGAGGAAACGCAACGACATTTATACACAATCCGGTGGAACTCATCCCACCGATAAATCGGCTCAGTAAGCTAGAATTCCAGTGGATTGGACCAGATGGGCTTGTTATAAACAATAATGATGCGGAGTGGGATATGGTTGTAAATATAACTGAGACTGCCGATGTAATACCCTTGGAAGGGAGGTCTGTGGTATATCCTAGGAATGTGGCCTTCTTACCTGTTCGTAAAGATGCTCCTTCTATGAAAGGTGATGCATTGAGTGAAGAGGAAATGGAAACCTTGACAGAGCCAGAACCCGCTGGCGAAGTTGTAGAGGAATCAGATGAGTCTTCTTCATGAAAAACATAAGAGGAGTTAGAGAAGATGGGTGCAATACCTCAAGATCGTAGGCAACCACCCCCTTGGGCAGGCCCGGCTTTTACACCTGTAATTGCGAATACGCGGACTCCCTTAGAACAGCCCGATTCCTTTCCGTTCGCTGACGCGAGCCAGCAAAATCCGAATCTATTTCCCCCTGTCTGCATTCGCAGTCACTGGGACGCCGAGCAAATCATTCGTCGCACTCTGCCTAATTCCGCTCCCGTAGCTCTTCCCTTGGGTCCTAGGCCGTGGACAAAGGTGTGCCTGGAATATACAACAAGTGCCGAGTTTGAAGAGGCTCCTCGGCCTGCAGATCACATTGTTTTCCCTTCCGGCGGATCAGTGTATCCTCCTACGCGCTACAGAGAAGCCATTGACAGGGAATCCGACCTGAAACGCTTGGACCGTCCTCTTGGAATGTGTGAGAGGGAACAGTATATTCCTCCTAGGGAAGGAACCTTGTATCAGCCCAACTCTACTCTGCCCGATAGACTTGCACCCGATACACAATTCATTGAAGAACTTTCTTTCCCGAAGGCGTGTATGCGTGTTGGTGATTATCCCTGCCGTGCCGAGGCACAGGCGGAGGCCTGGTCGCGGAGTAGGAACATCTTCAATAATGCCACGAAACAGCACAGGTATGCTGTTATGCGTCCACGACTTGTTCAACATAACGGGACACATGAGAAGAGAGGCGAATGTTAGAGATATTTATTATAGTAGCCGTCGTTTTTTTCATTGCTGTGCTTTTCTATAAGCAGGCCAATGAAGACTTTGAGATTTTGCAAATAACCTCGGCGCGCATGGATGAACTTCCGACCTTGTATGCGGAAAGATATCCGATTGTTTTGAGCGACTATGCCTTGCCTAGCCTGGGCACGGAGTCCGAGTTGCGTAAGAGACCGGCCATTCTTCAAATGAAGATGGGTGGAACTACTTTGCAGGGACTTCTGGATCGGCCAGCGAATCTCCGATCGTTCGCCTTTCCGTATGAAACTGCGCAGTTCATTGCAAAGGAAACCGGTCTTTCCACATGGTTTCAACATAATCTATTTCACCGACTAGTGCCTTCTCCCTATACGAAGTGGTTCTATATGGCGCGAACCACCCTCTGGCCCGATCACCGCGGATTATTTAAGACGACTGCATTTCAGACGCTTATCATGCCAACACAAGGGAATGCGCGCGTATCTTTGATGCTACCGACTGTCCTGCCGTATTTACCAACACGGTGGGAGGGACGGAATTTTCATTCATTGAGTGCACAGGATACACCTTTGCTCAGTCAGATTCATTATGTAGATGTGGTTCTTCGGCCCGGCACACTTCTCCTTTTACCCCCGCATATGATCGTGAATATTTCTACTGGCGACGATTCTAATAAGCCAGTGTGGTCATTCATCGCAGAAATACATCATCCTATAAGTATAATTGTCTAAGAGGTCTAAACTTTGCCAAATATAAAGTAGTATGGATGACACGAACATAAAAAATATAATTGGACGCCTAGAGAGTGTTTATGACGATTTGACGGCCGCTATACGCAGTGCGCGTAATACCGAAAAGGCCGCTAAAGAAAAGGATTTCTTTAGTCATCCTTGGAAACTCAAGCGCGAATTCAGGCCTCTTATAGGAAAGAAGTATGTTTCTGTGGAAGAACTCATGGCCCAGTGGACAGCCAAGTGGAAGGCCGAGGGACGTCTTTCCGCAAATGGCCTTCGGATACGCCCTGGAAAGAAGGAGGCGAAGATCCTTGGATTGGTGGCAGATGAGCCCGTTAGCGTATATGAGATATCTTCCAAGTGCATGGACTTGTTTGTCAACTAGGCCCGTGTATACTGAATGGTGGCCTCGCTCTGGAAACCCTGAGCGCGCACACCATCATCTCTTACATTTTCCCTCAAGCTACGAACAGCCGTGGCCCCATTCTGAATATTCTCCGCCTCCGTGCCAGCATCTTGAGAAACATTCGCCGTCATAACCGGCTTTCTTTGGGGAGGGATCTCATGCGGAAGAATACGTTCCTGATTCGGCAGATAACCCTGGACCTGCTTTTCATTTACAGGAGCCTCGGGTCCACCCGATATCATATCAAGATTCGCCTGTGTAGGAACTGCGGTTACGCGAGATTTGATTTGTTGCAGATAACTCTCAAACTCTGGGCCGTCGGGAGAATTCGCAGATACATAGGCCGCGCCGGCAATAGGCATAGGCTCGGGCTTTTCCACCGCAGGTGGCTGCGGAGGTGTATTCACATACCCATCCTCCTCTTTTACACCTTCTTCTTTCTCCATATCATCAAATCCCTCGGGAAATTTGCGAAATGACTTCATTACACTCACGCCCATTGCACATACCATCACTAGGATAACAAAGGCCAATAACCAAGGTGGGATATACATCTGTCATTTGGAAAGGTAAAAATTGGTGCGTCCCAATCCGTAAAAGCCCTGTCCACCTAGTATGAATTCGGCCGAAGTTTTATCTGTCCCTAAGAAAATGAGCTCCTCGGACGCCCCTACGTCACGCCCTCGCACACCTCGTGCAAGCAGGAAGAATTCACAGACGGAGGAGACACTATCAAAGCCTCAGAGCCCCGGCTTGAAGGCGAAGGCTGCAGCTGTCCTCCCCCCTTCCCTCCCTCTAGATGACGTGCCAGCGTCAGCAGAGCCAACAAAGACCCTTGTTTCTTTCCAGACCCCCGAGCCTCTGTTAGATCCCACGGAGGATCGCTTTGTCATCTTTCCTATTCGTCATCCTGATGTCTGGGCGATGTATAAGAAGCATATGGCGGTCTTCTGGACTCCTGAGGAGATTGATCTGAGCAAGGACATGAAGGACTGGGAAAAGCTGTCGGAGGGTGAGACATTCTTCATCAAGAACATTCTCGGATTCTTCGCAGGTTCGGATGGGATTGTTATGGAGAACTTGGCATCTAGGTTCATGCGCGAGGTGCAGTGGCCTGAGGCGAAATTCTTCTATAGTTGCCAGAATCTCCTGGAGGCCGTTCACTCGGAGACGTATTCTCTGCTTATTGACACCTACATCACGGATTCCAAGGAGAAGGACACTCTCTTGCGTGCCACCAAGACCATTCCGTGCGTGGAGAAAAAGGCCGAGTGGGCTCTCCAGTGGATTGATTCTCCTGAAGCTTCTTTCGCCACGCGCCTTCTTGCCTTTGCTGCCGTCGAGGGCATCTTCTTCAGCGGTGCCTTCTGTGCCATTTTCTGGCTCAAGCAACGCGGTGTCATGCCTGGCCTCACAGTGAGCAATGAGTTCATTGCGAGGGACGAGGGTCTGCACACGGACTTTGCCTGCCTCCTGTATTCCAAGCTGACGAACAAGCTGAGTAAAAAGGAGGCTCACAAGATTATCCGCGAGGCTGTGAAGATTGAGAAGCAGTTCATCACGAAGTCCCTGCCCTGCGAGCTCATTGGCATGAATGCGAAACTCATGACCCAGTATATTGAATTCGTGGCGGATCGTCTGCTCCTTCAACTGGGCTATCCCAAGGCGTATTCGTCGGCCAATCCGTTTCCCTTCATGGAGCGCATTTCCTTGGAGGGCAAGGACAACTTCTTTGAGAAGCGCGTGACTACCTATGCGAAGGCTGCTGTGGGCAAGGACAAGGCTGAGATGGTGTTTACCACGGAGGCCACTTTCTAAATTGAGGCATCCGCCCCGAGCTCATATAAATTTTCTCATCCGAAGACAATAGAATGTCTACCGATGCGAAAGAGTGTCCCTGGTGTGGGCGATGGGCATTGAAAGATAATGCATGTGCCTATATTTTTGCCTGTGGCCTGGATGAGAAGAATGTCTTTCATGTTGGCCAAGGATGTGGGCGATCGTGGTGCTGGACATGTGGCAAGAAGTTCTGTGGACATTATTACGACGCTTCTTCGGGGGCGAGGCTTCCAGGGGCGAAGGATTCTCATGACCAATGTTGTAGAGGCGAGGAAGGATTCAAGTCCGAGGACTACTGTCCAGGAGGACATAGTAGCCATTGTAATCCGCGGTGGTGAGAGAAATATACTTAGCCATAAGTATTCCTCGTCTCCAGAAACCCCTTTTCCTTCAGTGCCTCATCATGAATAATATCTAGAATAACCCATCTTGCTCCTGTTTCTCGCTTCTTTAACATCAGGATCATACCCCATAGAGTTTCTAAAACATATGGAATATGACGTATATTATGATTGAGTCTATCAAATATAATAGGCAATGCATCCATAAAGAAGGGTGCAATTTCTTTGAATAGCTCTTTGTGTAATAGGAAGGTGTGATTTAGTATCATATCATCAAAGGCTATGAATTCGTAGACATGAGATGTTTTAAAATATGTATTATATAAATCTAAGATCTTTCTCCATCCATCATGCACAAGGCATTCTTCTACGCCATTTGTTTTATAGGATGAGCCCAGTTGCCTTATAGCAGGAACCTTATTTATATAAAATACGGTATTATTTGGATCAGGTAAGCTATTCAAAACATAGTCAATATAATCCAGTGCCTTTTTACTAAATATCATATCATAATGAAAACATCCTATAAACTCATACGGCTCTACTAGGGTTTCCTTGTTTAATAACATATGTAGGTATGCACTACTTTCACAAAAGCGTTTTTCTTGCATTGATGGTATATATACAGGCAGGGCATATTCTCGTAAAATGGATTGCTCAAACCACGGATCATACTCTTTTTCAATCTGGCTATTCACGGCGTAGAATGCTAGTTTATCTCGCAGGATATCTTCTGGAATATCACTGTAACACTCCTTGTAAAGCATTTTATGAAAGACGACATATATCTTATATTTTGCCATATCTTGTGAATCATATAATTATAACATTTAACCCATTAGCTAGCATCCACCTAAACCCTCTTACACCTATTCCCCAGCATGGCCGAGGAAGACCATCGGTGTCCCCTGTGTATACACCCTGCCGATGAACGGGCAAATGTTATTCAGTATACGGGAGATCTGGCTACGGCTCCTTTTGTAGGCTTGCGTTGTGGGCATCGTTTCCACACCCATTGTTTCTGTATACGATTCTATGAAGGGGGGAATCAATCGCGTTGTCCTCAGTGCCGAGAATACATTCTGGAAGACACTATTCGCCATGGCTTGAGACGTATAGAAGAGCCAGATGCATATGAGAGGAACAGTCGGCAACGTGTTATACATCTTTGGAATAACGAGGAAGTGTTTCGTGAAGAAGTGAAAGAGCTAAAGGCCTTGGAACTAGCGTATAAAAAGGAATACACCAACTTGAATAAGGGTATTATAGCTCTCCGCAGAGAATGGAGGGAACTCACACTGCCTACTAAGACATTCTTGAGTCTACAGAAGAAGGAGTTCCAAAAGAGATTTAGCAAGCTGGAACACCGTTCGTCCACTATACGCGCATATGGACGTATGCAAAGAAAGAAACGACAAATCACGGAGACATACAATATAAACGGCTATTATCTTCGCGCACTAGAGGATATTCCTAAAGCTCCGCGATTTCAGAGTTATCGCTGTTTTCGCACTATCTCTGGATGCTGGCTATTTCGCATAAGGATATAAAGTTTTTTTGCGAATCACATATATGTATGTGAATGATGGGATTATTACGATCAATGAATATAATACTATGAACAATAATATCCATATGAATCTAAATCCGATATTTTATTATGACCTATCAGGTGACCTATCAGGTGACCTATCAGGTGACCTATCAGGCACATACATTTATTATGAGGACAATAACAAAAATAATTTACCTAGAACCCCTCCAGTCCAAAAGCGCGTGGCCGATATTATTATTGCCCATGCGATTCAGTCAAAGGAATCATGTCCTATTACAATGGATCCGATTGACTCGGCTTCGGCCTGTGTTTCTCCATGCTATCACTGTTTCCAGGCTGAGGCGATTCGTACATGGCTTACCACCGAATCAACATGTCCTGTGTGTAGGGAGGCATGCACAGCAGACAAGGCCAAATAAAGCCCGTCTAAAAGCTTAGCGATATAATTAGATAATGGAGGCTTGCTATCCCTTCTTTATGGTAGTAATCGTGGTGGGCATTTTCTTTTATGCAAACTTATTCATGGTGATGGATAAATCTGTAGACAAGATGCTTCTCCTGAACATGCGCGACGAACTGTAAAAATTGATATATACCCTTTTACACAGTGCTAGTCCCTCCAAGAAAATGAAGACGCAGACGATAAATGGTGTACCGTATCTGATTAACGATGGCGGAGAGGTATTTGTATACTCTGCCGTTCCACACATTCATATCGGAAATTATTCCGCCGATACGAAGGTGTTGACTCTCTTAGAGGGTTGGCAGGAGAAGATGGCCGAGTGGACTAATTATTATCGCAAACAGCTCCAAATCCATACGCAAGAGGAGTTAGAGAAGGCTGTTCAGCTTCAGAAGGCCGCCTAAGATAAATCAATTCACAAGAAGAGGCTCAGAAACAAATATTTTTGTATGCTCAACCTTTCCACAAATATCGGGCAAGTCAAAATCCTGTATATCCTTGAATTTTTCGTAGCATTCTTTGCGAATATGTTCAGGTATTATGGCATTTCCACTACTTGTAGCCTTGCCAATATCATCACGAATGTATTTGAGGAAGGTCTTACAGTCTCTTCTGCCTGAATACGGAATCGTAATCACTTCTTCGATCTTTGATTTGATGGATGACCAGTCGCTCGCGAGTTTCATGTGGATATGGCTAGATGTCAGGTAACCGAGTTTGTCTTGGAGGATGTTGAGAGTGGATACGGCTATACTGAGTCCGCCGAAGACCCAGGCTAGCTGGAAGCCGTTGACATTATAGCCACCCGCGATTACATTGGACAGTCCGGAGATGGCCGTGAGGCAATTCACGCTAATCATGAAGGAGCGAGAGCGTTTATCAAATAAGCTAAAGGCCTGTGTGTGCATCCACTCAAAGGCCTTGGCGTTATCGCACCATGTTGCTAGCATTTGGTCAATTGCGGGAGACCAGTTCAGCGTATTTACTACGACCGATTCTGTTTCTTGATGCGCCGTGTCCGACATGTCCTTCTTCTTTTAGTGGATTTTCTCAGCTTGCGGAAAGAACCCCCTCTTGTTCCTGCTCCAGGCTTTGGCTCGCCGCGGAACATAAGTTGCGTACCACAGTTGATACATTTTAAACTTCTTGTGTCATTTTCAAACTCGCACACAGGACATCTAACATTCTTATCAAACCCCGTCATATCAAAGCCCGTGAGGATTATACTGAGTTTCTTTGTGTTAGCGTTTGCGAAAGCTACTGGTGTTATGCGCCAACCGGCTTCTAAAGAATCCTTTGATAGAGGCCGATCAGTATCTGGAGCCTTATCAAATACATCAGGCCTCACCCCTCTAGCACAGGCAGTACATGCACGATCAGTATCTTTATTTACAAGTGTACAATTAGGACAAGTCCAAGGCATCTTACTAATATAAACCCAGTAAAAATATCTTGACCAGCTTCGCTAAGCCCAAGCCCCTACGCGAACAGCTCAATCAGCTTAGAATACACGCTGTAAGGGGGCGGAGACCACGACGACCACTTGAGCTCCCCCACCAAATCCAAATACTCCTTTAACACCGGGTTCGCAGCCTCGTAGATGACCGCATCACGCTCCTTCGTAAGAGCGCGCATGGACTTGTGATTCTCCCTATCACCTGTGCGCCTGTCAATGATATCATTGCAGATACTCGTGTTCTTGTCGGTCGTCAGTCGGATGAGCATGTAGCCAATGCCAATCAGATCTGTCTTCCAGGCATACAGCCACTGATCTGGGTCAGCCCCCTTTGACATGTAATACCAGCGGGCATACATTGACGAGTTCCGCGCCTTGGTAGAATCAACGAAACCCACAGTGGCGTAGTCGGCCACGATAAATTTGTCATCGCCGTCGGCAAGGATATTCTCAGGACGCCAGTCAAGATACACACGCCCGTGGTCCTTGTGAAGATCGCGAGCAAACTCTAGGCACGAGACCGCAATCTTGCGCCACAGATGCTTGTGAGCAAGACGGGAGATGTGTCCGTCGTATTGCTTCATGGCATACCACACTGAGTCGGGCGTCATGCCGAATTGGTGATAGGGCGATTTGGGCATCTCAATCATGTTTGCAGGCTCCCTCTCGGATCTCATGGCAAGCAGGAGTGCGAGCTCATCGGAACCCTTGTTTGGCTGAATTTTCAGGAGCCAGCGCTTGCCCTGGTCAAGATCAGGACACGTGGCCTCATATACCGTGTTCTTGCCACCGCTGTAAATGCATTTTCCGAGAGTCCAAGGGCCGTACATTGTTGGTGGGAGGACCTAAAAAAGGTGGGTGGATCCGTTTCAATTTTTAGGAGGGGGCTCTTATACTCATGTCCATATAGTAGAGCAGAAGATGGCCAAGGAAAGTCGTCCCTGGTATGACAAGTGCGGAAAAGCTCCGTGGCAACCTCCTTCTGCAACCTTCCGCATCGTGTGGCCTATTCTATATGCGCTGTATGCATTCGCGCTATACAAGGAATGGTCGTCTGAACAAACGAGGAACTATCTTCTCCTCGGTCTAGCACTGAATCTCTGCTGGGTTCCGGCCTTTACATACAATGTCCGACTAGCTCTCCTTTTACTCACATGTATGATTGCCGTGGCCGTGAAATGTATTATGCTGATGAAATATAAATGGATTCTCGCGCCTTACTTGGCTTGGATCTGTTTCGCGTGGACTCTGAATGCGTATTTGGCGTGGTCGTGTGTTTAGAGAGATATTTTGTATAGGTATATGTAGATGTCGTCAAGGACACCATTCCCTTATTCAAATAAAACACTACGACTGCCAAAAGGCACTAAAGAACGCGAATTGGCCATGGCAAGAGAGAGGGCTGCTTCGTATAGATTAAGAAATTCTGTGGCTCGTCCTTCCGCTCCTCCTCCTGCACCTTCTCGTGCGCCTGTTGCGCCTGTTGCTCCTGCTCCTGCGCATGCTCATGTGCCTCGTAATAATAAATTAAATAAATCAAGGAAACTTGCTAAAAATCTTATAGAACACAAGTGCGTCCCTGATAAAGATACAATTCTAGAATTTCCAGATAAGGATCCTGAAAATAAGCTTGACCTTGCCCCATATGTAAATGCTGTTTTAAAACAGACGCGTGATAAGAATGGAAAAGAAGGAGGTAAAAATATATATAGTGATGCTACAGAATATTGGTTTATGGATAACTTTGATTGCCTAAGATGTAATGCTCGTAATTGGATAAAGTGTAAAGCAAGAACACCCGCTTTTGACTGTGAATGTAACACATGTAAAACAGTATATTCAATAAAAAGCGGTCATGGTGCTGATTTTAAAAAGAAGTCGCAAAATCTGAGAATAGACGCCTGTTCTAGATACAGTCCCTTGATGAATGCTCATGCAAAGAGGGTTCTAGATTGGATATTGATACATTATGATAAAGGGGATAATCTTGTAAAACATGTATATTATGTGCAACATGAAAAAATAAATGCCGATGAGTGTATAATGGCGCGTGAACCACTTGGGCCACATACAAAAAATCCAGGATGGAAAGGCAGTAAGATACTATTTCCTGGAGATATATTTCAAACGTTGGTATAGTTATATGATCTAATCAATATACGCAATACATTGTAAGTATTTCGTATATTGTATTATAAGTGCTGTCTAGTTGCGCGCCTTGCGACGAGTGACGCGGTGGGGTTGTCTAGAGCCGCCTTCAGAATGAGAACCTCCACCCTCTGCTTTTTTACCCTTTAGTTGAGCGCATGTTATTGATTTAATGGTATATTTATCGTGTGGTTTTTCAGTAGCATTTATAATAGCAGTTTCTTCTTTTGTAAAAGCAAAATAGTTTGCCAGTGTTTCGTCATTAATTTCACCAGTAACTTTACCTTCATTGTTCTTTAATTTATCTTTTGATATTACCCTAATATCAGGTTGATATCTTGGTTCTATAAAATTTTGTCTATATTTTATATTTTTATTTAGGAAATTTGCTAGTTTTGTCTTAAAATATTCTTCAATATCTTCAAGATTATCACCTGTTACATAAAACTGGTTCTGTCCTATTATACCGTATTCTCCATGTTTGTCATAATAATATTTTACTTTAGAAGACCCATCGATGAATATTTTAGGAATATTATGATAAGGGTGTTTCTTTATACTTTTGGCAATAAGTATTTTTCCAGTGTCATCAATACCTGCTATATTTTTATTAGTGCCTGCATTATCACAATCAGTAACACCTAGTGATTTCTGTTCGAATAGTTCAGTATCCTTAAATAATTTACATTTCTCAATTATTCTATATAATATACTATTATAGGCTAAAATAATTGGGTATTTTTTATCTAATTTTACTTCACTCTTTTTATTATTTGAATCTATTAAAATAGTATCTTCTGTTGAGCTTTTATTTTGTAATAAATAATAGGCCGATGTGATATTTGCAGATTCTCCAAAAATGCCTTTAAATTGAGAGTCTTTGAAATTTTTTATAACCATAAGCTGTTTTTCTAAAATGATATCGTGAATATTTTGAAATGGTCCATATGTTTTGAACCAACCTACAGGATGAACAATAAGCATATACCCATTTGGTTTTAGATAGGTTGATAATATTTTTTTAACAAATGGAACCCATAAATTTTTATTCTTACTAACATCTATACCCTTTTCTTCTCTTTCTTGTACTACCTTTCTTGTACCAACAGATTTCACAGCGCCACCTTGAAAAGGAGGATTGCCAATAACAATATCAAATTCCTTTACTTCTTTTCCATTAAACGTAAGAGGTTTCTCTGATAAGAAACCATTCTTTTTATCTATTTGTTCAATATTAGCTTTTGCATCAGGACAGAGTTTTTCAAACAACTTCCTAGCTATCATATTATTCTTACCATTTATATCAATCATGTATAACATATTTTCAATAATCCATTTACACCTTTTTCCGTCATCAGGAATTTCTTTACGAAGTCCTTCGAATAACCCCGCATACTTATATTCTCCTTCTTTCTGCCCAGTAAAAGCCTTTATAGGGAAATTACCAATACCATTTGCAGGGTCTAGCCATTTCCAATCTTTCTTTGTCCATACTTCAGCCGGCAACTTACTTAACATTTCATCAACAAAATTTAGAGGAGTAAACACTTCACCATACTCTTGTCTTTCTTTTTCCTTCGGTGTTAAGTTATCTTCTATATATTTTAATACTTCCACAAATCCTTGGGATCTACTATCACGTGCATTATAGGATTCTTTCATCCCACTATATGAGCCAACCTTTTTATTTTCAATTAATTCTAATTCTTTTATAATTACATGGAATACTTTTTCTTTATCAGAATCATCCTTAATAGCATGACGCTTCACCAAAGTATCATATAATATATCACGTATACTATCCTTATCTTCTCTTATTCCATTTAGGAGTTCTTCAACTGTCTTATAACTTGTACCGAAAACTCCTAGTTTCAATGTAGTCTTTATCATATCAATGAATGCTTTACGTTTCGCTTCTGGGTCTACACCGGCTCCTTTTCGCAGGACTTCTGCCAGATCCCTTTTTCTCCTTTCCTTTTCATCCTGGACTTTCTCTTCTTCCGCAGCTTCTACATCGGAGCCATGCTCTCTAAGAGGCTTTTTTTCAGGATCATCCTCAATTTGTCCCAGTATATCATCTAAGCCGGGACCGTATTCATCTTTCAAAACAGTTTCTATATTCTTATTCAATGCATTTCCAGCAGATTTTAATGTTATACCATCACCACGAGCCAGTGGGGCCTTTTTAAACCTGTTTACTAGTTCGGGAATTGTTTCAGAAACAATGCGACCCCCGCCTTCCTCTTTAGTTCCATATATATCTAAATCATCATCTATACTATATGTCTCAATGACACTATTGAAAGCTTTTCCGAATCCAGGGCTGTCTGCATATATTTTCTTCTTTTCTCGTGATTCGCTTGTAGTTATCTGATAATTCATAATAGCTGTAACAGTTCTGAAGTAATTCATATCAACAATAAATCCCCCTTTCTTATTCGTCGATTCTGTTAATGCGCGATACATCTTTTGAATACGCTGATCTACTTTTTCACCCGCGTCTAATAATACTACAATATCTACACATGACAGCGAGATTCCCAAATGTAACATATCCTGTGCTAAAATAACCAAACCTTTGCCTTGTTTTCTCGCTTCTGCTTCCTCTCTTAGAATACAAGCTTTTAATGTCATTTCTCCTGTTGGACATGCCCATGCAAATGTACCACCATTTACAGTTACCCTTCTTTCTTTCGCACTGGGTATTTTAGTCCAATCTGAACTAGATGATACACCTAGAAGTATAAAATTTTTTCTATACCACGCAGAACGGAAAATAGTGCCTGCAAGCGCACACATACGTTTTATTAAAGGATGATCTTGCATAGTTGGCAAGAACCAGAGTTGAGAATGAACTACAAAGTCCTTCGTAAAAAATGCAAGGCGATCGCCAATTCGTTGAGATATCCTATCTATGCGAGACATTACGGAAGGAATAGGATCAACTCCTTCTATTTCATTACGTGGAGATAGATAATTAATAAGTCTGCCCATACCCATTTGATTTGTAAAACCAGTATACCATAAAGAGGGATCAATTGCAGTAACATCAAATTCCTTTTTTACTTGAAATAAATGTGTTATAGTTGGAAAACCAACTATCTCTCCCCCTTTGCTCTGTTCTAAGAAAGCCCCTTTTGCACTATCTGTGAATTGGGTAGAGAGTAAATAAAGATTCGGAAAACGCCTGTACATATCCTGTATACTTTCATATGTTTCTCCATATGCAAAGCATTTCGCAAGAGCCTCCTCATATATCTCTGGAAAATTTTGTTTGAAATATTCTTGATTATCTATTATGTTTTTACCTTGTTGAATATCCTCATAATCCCATAATGCGATGTGTTCTTCTGGTATTTTAAATACTGTCATTGGTTTTATATAAGTCCCAGTCATATATATTACTGGAACATCGCCCGATATTTCTTCATCTAATTTTCCAAGGCCATATTCTTCTTCTTTATCTTCTTGTTCTGCAGACTTAGGAACTGCAGTTCCATCTTCCATTTCTTTGATTGCTTTTTCTGTTGTCTGCTTCAAGTGAGCTTCATCGCATATAAATAAATTAGCACGATTTGCTCCACCTTTTAGATCTTGAAGCAGTGCGCGAGAACTATCAGCCTGTTTATAAAGCTCTACACTCATTACAAAAATATATTTTTTCGTAGGGTCTATTTGTTTATCAGAACCATCCTGTAACACATCAACCACCTCATAATCCACAAAATCTTGATAATGCCTAAATAAATCATCAGTAAATTGTGATATTGTTTCAGATTTTGCCCCAAGTAGCACAACTACTCTTTTAGGTTGCAACAATGATACAATTCCTCCAGCTATATATGTTTTACCACCGCGGGGCAAGATACCTACAAGAAACTTATTATTACCGCCTGTTTTCTTGAATTCTGTAATGGCCTTTTGCATTTTTATTATTGCCATGTGTTGATGTAAACGTGGTGATAAAATGGGTTTGAGCGTATCCGTTATACCTAGAACTGTTTTTAGTGACTCTTCATTTATTTCTCCGGATATTTTCTGACGAGCTAGATTATATATCTTAAGAAGTGATGCGAATAAGTCCTTTTCCCCATATGTTTTACATGCTTCTTCTGATATATATTTATTGCGTGCATTTCTAAGTATTTTATCCACAGCTGTCTTATCTTTTACAAGCAGTATAATACGTACATCAGATCCTTCGTGTAGTTTTTTGGCAGCTGTATATATCTTTTGTATATCAAAACTTTCAACGCTTTTCTTGGAATCCTTCTTATAAAACTTGCTTGAACAGAAGTAAAACCGAGTTCGAGCATCTTCCACTAGGTCTCCAGCCCCTAGAGAACAAGCTTCCTTAGTTAATGAAGGCCCGTTACAAGAATCTTCCGCAATAACTCTTTTTGGATTCCTATAACAAAATGTTATGTCTGATGCACCAGAAGCTCCTTCGTTTACATTCCTCTCCTGTAAATATGTTAAAGGATTATTGGTATATGCTTCTTCTGAATTACCAACTCTGATTAATTCTGCTTTCTTTTTTACCATAAAAAAATCTGGGGTCCTTTCGTAGTCATCCAGCAAGTTTAATGCAAATACAATGTCCCAATACGCCTCATATAATTGACCATTAATAGTATATTTGAATAATGAACTATTTGGTGGTTCTGGCTTTTTTAATAAATCAATCAACAAGTCAAGGCGCGTAGCAATGGTAGGGGGGAATTGTTCGTTTTCTGGATTATCTGCGCTCATATTACGAATCTCTCTTACACGTTTTTCAAGCGCTTGTAAAGTGTTTGGCTCTAGCACTTTGCCCGTACACGGATCATATAATGTATCGCAGGGCTTCTGCTCAGGTATTAAAGGCTCTTTGGGGACTTCACTTTCTACACCAATTACTGCACCTTTTATATTTTCTGTTAGAGGTTCTTTAGGAGCAACAGGCATAGATACCTTCACAGGATCTGCAACAAATGAAAAATATTCATAATGGCATTCACTCCTATTATACAAATGTAAGACATCTTTCCCTTGAGAGCGTTTATACAGATTGTTTTCTATATTACTCCTTACTTCTATAGATATATCACATGGCTCCAACAATACCTTGACAATCCTTACTTCTATCTCTCCAACCCACTCTCCTGGTTCTCTAGAATGTGATGCAAGAAGCTGAATGAATGTTTCTCTCTCACCTAGACCCATTGAGAATTCTTCTTTGAACCATTTGGGATATGAACTAATAAGTTCTGCATATGAGTTGGAATTACTGATGAAAAGCCCTGATAAATAATCAAACGTATCAACGCCTTCTTCTTCAGAAGGGAGCCTTCCAGATACAATTTGATCAGCAATGATATTACGAAATCCTTGCACAAATTCAGCTTCATTCGTATGTTGAATACCTACACAAGAAGATAGTCTTTCTAAAAGTCCTTGGCGTTCTTTTGCGGATCTGTAAATGGCACTGTAGAAGCAGTCACCCTGTTCAAGGGTTTTACGTATTTTTACAGGATATGAATCCGCTTCAAGAGGAACCTCGGCAGGAGCCTCAGCAACAACAGGAGCCTCAGTAACAACAGGAGCCTCAGCAACAACAGGAGCCTCAGCAACAACAGGAGCCTCAGCAACAACAGGAGCCTCAGCAACTTCTAGCTCTGAAGGAGGAGCATCGGGGTATCCATGTTCATCCTGAAATTCTTTTAAGAATCTATCCTTTCCTTCTGGATCTGATATGGAATCCACACCACGAATCATCTTAGTAATTTCTTGTGTTTTTGCAGCAGGTGTCTTATAACGACTATTTTTCACAATCAATGATTGTAATCTCCCTATATTCGCCGGTCTCACAGGAGTCACCCTAACATTCCGCCCACTCATCTACTATCCCCCAACAAGTAAAAAATGAATGCCAACAAACCCCTTTTACACAAGTCCAAAAGGCAAGAATGTCCTCCACAGAACCCAAGCCACGCCCAATAAAGTTAGAAGCTCATGTTCTCGCCTATCTAGGCGACTTCATGAACATCTTTGAAGAATCTATTCGGCGCCAAGCGCTCAGGGAAATCCATACACTACCTAAGCCCAGCACTACTGGTAACCAGAAGCCCCGCGAGCCACCCCCCGCTTCCCGATGATATACTGCATCCGCTCATAGTCCGTGCGGAATATATATTTCAGAGGAGCGCTCGGATTCGCAGCCAAGTTCTGCGCATCAATCGTGCTTTTTCTTACATACACGCTATTCGCAGCTCTTTGAATAGCAGCGCTATCATACACAAAGGGCGTGCTAATCACTTGACCATCAGGCAGTGTAACAATCTGCGGAGAACGATCTGCAGCAAGAGGAGCAACGGCAGAACCACTATTCACTCCAGAAATCGTCGGGCACGACATCTTCTACTAACGAATATCATTAAAAACTCCCTCTGCTGCGGCGGAAGGATAATAACTCGCGTGGGAAATCTGCCCACGAATATAAGATAGTCTCTCAGCATTTGAGGCAAACTGATAAATAGGCTTAGGACACTTCAACTCTGCATTCATCGTGCTTACTGTGTAATTTGTTGCCCACACCCTATTGAAAAAGTTCCAGTCATCCTTATATTCTGAATATTCTTTTGCAGGCATGCTTGTGCGCACCTTTCCCAAGGGATAGGAATTGATTGTTGAAAACCCAATATAATATACACTTAATTCGGAGCTCATCTTCTTACTTGAGCGAGAAAAGATACATCAGCTTATTCAACGAACCAAGCATCTCGTCGCGGATATTCAAGAGCTCCGTATCCGTGGGACGAATAGACTTGGAAAACGGCCCCCCAAGGTGTGCAATACAGTCTTTGATAAACTTCCCAGCCGTCTTATCACTCATATTGCGTATGGTTACTGTATTCGTCGTCCGGGTAATGTTCGGACGTCCGTATTTTCCCATATACACCTCCACAAACAGATCTATCTGCTCATCCAACTCCTTTAACACATCATCCGTAGCCTTGTGACGAGCATACGCCATCGTCTGCCAATGATATATCTTTACCTGCTCTTTCATATTGAAAAAAAAGTGAATATGCTGGGCTGACATAGTATCGGTCTACACTACCTTTATAAAAACAAATGCAAATTGATCAAGGTCCTTGTAAATACTGCAAGCATGTTCTTGGAGGTATTTCCATTCGCCACAAAATTACAGAGTGTCAATACAGACAAAGCATGTTTTGCTGTGTCTGCCAGGCATACGGACACGCCGATAGTGAATGTCCAAACAAGAAAGCGTGGGCGGTTCGTTCTGGCAAAGATGCCACCATTATAACCAACCACGAATTACACATCGTTGATACAGAAGAGGAAATTAAAGAGATAATTCGGAAACATGGTCTTAAACCCGGGACAAGAAAAGACGAGAATCGCAAAATTCTCCGGAATTTGGCGAATAGTCTTAATCCTCCACGACTCGTATTATTTAGCAAGCCAAAGTAGATATGGTCTTTACGAATCGCCTATTCAAACGGCGCTTAACTCGCAAAGGCAGGAAGGCTAAGCGCAGAACAAGAAAGCAGAAGGGCGGCAATATTCTTGACGGGAGAATTAATGAAGGTCCATTTGCCAAAAAAGGTGTATTTGTGAATCCCATTGTGGTCGACGGTTAAACCTAAACCCTTTTTACATATATGCTATAGGAGAAAGCCAATGCCCGCGAATACAAAAGGAGGCAAGGGTTACAGGAAGGGAAAGAACACAACGGCAGAAAATGTGAAGATGCTTGAGTGGGAATCTGACAAAGGCCAGATGATTGGTCGCACGTTGAAGAAACTTGGAGATAGGCGATTTAATGTGTTTTGCAATGACAATAAAAACCGTATTTGTAAACTTGCAGGATCCATTCGCAAGAATCAATGGGTAGACGAAGGTGCTCTTGTTCTCATCGGTATTCGCGAGATTGGAACATCCACTACGGAAAAGAGCACAGAAATTGGTGATATTCTTGCGCTAGTGGACCCGAGGATTTACGGTGCCTTGAAGAAACAGGAAGGCATGAATAAACTCCTTTTTACAAACCTAGAGGCTGATGATGCGGCCACTATCCAGCGCAAGGTGAACGCTGTTAAATCTGGCATAGATGATGATGATATCTTTGACAGGGGTTCTGGTTCAGAAGAAGAGGAAGAAGATGCAGATAAAAATGCCCAGAAGAAGATCCAGGAACAGGAAATTGCGAAGAAACGCGATGAGAAATACCTAGTGAGCGACGACCAAGAAGTAAATGTAGACGATCTATAATCTATTTCTGCGCGTTTTCATATAAGCATTTTATACAAAGCTTCTTTGTAGAAGATTTGTATAGAATGGCCGACGAAATACCTAATTTTTCCTTAATAGAGACTCAATTCTCACCAGCAAATTTCCTAGATGCCGAGGATAGTCGTCCTAGTGGCGCACACATGGAGGCTCTCGGAGGAAACCAGGACGCCATACAAGGTATTGTGCAACAGACTCTTGGCAGACATGTTACAGAATCTCTTCCTCCTCGCGCAAGTCCGCAACTGATTCCTACAAATTGGCGCAAGCGTCTCCGAGAGATGATGATTCGCCAGAACGAAACTGTTCTTGATTTTTTATATAAGCCCGTGACCGAAAATACAACTATAGGTCCTGTTGAGAATGCGTTGAGAAGATATGCCCTGAGACAAGACATTGATATACAATCTGTAAAAACTCTTCAGCAAGTCCTTCAAGATGTTTCTGGATCACATGGGGCAAAGATACAAGAAGAAATAGAGGCAGCTGTTTCAGGAAAAGGTCCTAGTTCTATGAACCAGGTCCGTAATCAGATTACGGCCCTTATTGAATTATATAAGGAAACCGGTGAGAAGTTACTGGAATGTGAGAATCAGCTGAAGATGCGCATTGAAAAGATGGACAAGGTCCAGCGTCGTGTTTCTACTGTCATTGAGTTACAGACGAATGAGGCTATGCCTGAACTTGTAGCATCTTTAGAAAAGTATCTGAAGGTCACTTTCGCCGATATGGGAATAGAAGCGAACTATAAGGATCTCTTGTATCTGTATCAAAAACACATTGTCCTGCGTGATGCGATCCAGGTATTCAAAACAGGGAGCCAAGTAGTCTCCGAACCTGTTTGCCCAATTTGTATAACTGAGCCTGTAGGAATGGCTATGAATCCTTGTGGTCATACATTCTGCCAGACATGTGCAAGAAGAATGGTGAATGAATGCGGGGTCTGTAGGGCACGCATCCGTGATCGCCTGAAACTGTTTTTTAGTTAGTCACCACTACGAAATAGTCGTTTGCGCGCAAGAATATTCTTCCGGCTTCTTCCCACTCTTCATCCGTCCACTTATACTCTTCTCCTGCCAGGGTCACAATACGCTTGGCAAGAGACCACCAGAGAAGCTCTGCGATTTGTTTGCCTTTCAGCACACGAGGATCTTCCGAATCCATATGGACCGTGTGTTTAGGTGTGTTTAGTATGTCAATTTTATGAAATCCATAAGTAGATATGGCGAGAGTTACTAGGAAAGTTTCCGTCTTCCAGATGTTTGAAAGACTTATGGAAAAGTCTCAGGCAATGGAGAGTAAAATAAATATACTTATGGGTGAAATAAAACGCCTTAGCCAGAAGGATCAAGGCCTCGCCAGAGTTGCAGATGAAGATTCAGATGCAGATGCAGAAGTGCTTGAGGCACCCGTAGAAGCGCTTCCGCGGAAAACAACGACGACAGATTGGGGATTATGGCAGAGTAATTGGGCTGTGAAAAATCCTCAAGTGCCTAGAGATGAAAATTTTGCATCAAAGATGTCAGAGGCGTGGAAACAATGGAAGGAGGCACATCCTGGACAAACATATAGGGGTTTCCGTGGATCGGATGAATTGATCCCTAGGCCGACACAAGGAAAGACGCGGAGAAAGACGAAGATGACGCAACCCCCTGCCATGAGACGGACACCCCCGCCTTCACGCAAACCAACCCCTTTTGCTCCTGTTGCTGCTCCTCTTGCTCTTGCAAGTCATTTATCAACAACTCAGCGTGATGCGGATCAACTGCCTCGTGCTCTTGCCCCGCCTGAAGAGGAAGAATCAGAATACCCTCCTACTCCCCCTCCTTCGCTCAAATCTAACTCCAAAATGCCTTTAGTAGCTCCTCTTCCTATAGAAAAACCGGCACTTCCTAGTCGTGAAGTAATGAATTCTTCCGTTTTAAAAAGGTCTGCCCCCGCTATTCTAGCAAGTCCTGAAGAAGAATACGGAGAATTGCCAGTAGGCGAGTATCATACCCCTTTTGCTCAGGCTGAGGAAGAGGAACAGCAAGCCGACGAGGAACAGCAAGCCGACGAGGAACAGCAAGCCGACGAGGAACAGCAAGCCGACGAGGAACAGCAAGCCGACGAGGAACAACAAGCCGACGAAGAACAACAAGCTGAAGAGGAACAGCAAACCGAAGAGGAACAACAAGCCGAGGAGGAACAGCAAACCGAAGAGGAACAACAAGCCGAGGAAACCGCGAATACAAGCCCGAATGCCAACCAAGGTGCAAATGCAAGGTCAAAAAACAATTCTAAGAAATCCCGCAATACAAACACATCGGAACCACCCACTCCTCTCGGCTGGGACGATGACGAAGAGAACTTCGGAGAAATACACAGCCAAAACAAGACTCCCATGTCGCCTTAAACGCGAATCACCCCTATTACACAGACCTGAA
>Ga0315905_10000611_pt1 | contig 38656 bp, 40 predicted proteins | sample LakEriMetagenome_5_FD_203522 | JGI IMG/M metagenome (GOLD analysis project Ga0315905, IMG submission 203522) | Freshwater fungal communities from buoy surface, Lake Erie, Ohio, United States - Buoy 4 MA121 | ecosystem: Environmental > Aquatic > Freshwater > Lake | place: USA: Lake Erie, Ohio...
CCTGGCGGGCGTGCTCGATATCAACTCATCCAAGAAAGCCGCCCGGTTTGTGCGCTTCTGCGATGCGTTCGAGATTCCGATCGTGACCTTCGTCGATGTGCCGGGCTTCCTGCCGGGCACCGCGCAGGAGCTGGGCGGGATCATCAAGCACGGCGCCAAGCTGCTGTTCGCCTATGCCGAAGCGACCGTGCCCAAGATCACCGTGATCACGCGCAAGGCCTATGGCGGCGCTTATGACGTGATGGCCTCCAAGCACTTGCGCGGCGACCTCAACTACGCCTGGCCTACCGCCGAAATCGCGGTGATGGGCGCGAAGGGCGCGGTGGAGATCATCTTCCGTGGGCTTTCGACGGAAGAGCAGGCGCTGAAGACGAAGGAATACGAGGACCGCTTCGCCAATCCGTTCGTGGCGGCGAGCAAGGGCTTCATCGACGAGGTGATCTACCCCCATTCCACCCGCAAGCGCATTGCGCTCGGGCTGCGGAAACTGCGGAACAAGAGCCTCGAGAACCCCTGGAAGAAGCACGACAATATTCCGCTGTGAGCGGCTGCGTGAAGGACATTTCGCATGACTGACATCTTCATCGTTTCCGGCGCGCGTACGGCCATTGGCACGTTTGGCGGCAGCCTCGCTTCGTTCCGTCCGGCCGATCTGGGCACCATCGTGATCAAGGAGGCGATTGCCCGCGCCGGGATCAGCGCGGACAAGGTCGAGAACGTGGTGATCGGCACTGTCGTGCCGACGCAGCCGAAGGACGCCTATGTCAGCCGCGTCGCGGCGGTAAACGCCGGCATTCCTATCGAAAGCCCGGCGATGAACGTGAACCGGCTCTGCGGTTCGGGCCTGCAGGCGATTGTCTCGGCCGCGCAGGGCATTGCGCTGGGCGAGCAACAGATTGCCGTGGGTGGGGGCTGCGAGGTCATGTCGAATGCGCCGCATATGGTGCTGACGGCGCGGAACGGGCAGAAGATGGGCGATCAGGTGATGATGGACGCCATGCTCGGCGCGCTCCACGATCCCTTCGAGAACATCCACATGGGTGTGACGGCAGAAAACGTGGCCGAGCGCCACCAGATCACGCGCGAGGCGCAGGATGCGCTCGCGGTCGAAAGCCACAAGCGCGCTGCGGCGGCGACGGCGGCGGGCTATTTCAAGGAGCAGATCGTTCCGGTCGAGATCAAGACCCGCAAGGGTGTGACCGTGTTCGACACCGACGAGCATTTCCGCGCCGATGCCAGCGTGGAAGCGATGGCTACGCTGAAGCCGGTGTTCAAGAAGGACGGCACCGTGACCGCAGGCAATGCCAGCGGCATCAACGACGGCGCGGGCGCGGTCGTGCTGGCGAGCGGTGAGGCGGTGGCCGAGCATGGGCTGAAGCCGCTGGCGAAGATCCTTGCGTGGGGTCATGCAGGCGTGGAGCCCTCCGTCATGGGTCTCGGCCCGGTGAAAGCCGTGCCGGTGGCGCTGAAGCGCGCGGGGCTGACGCTGGACCAGATCGACGTGATCGAGAGCAACGAGGCGTTCGCAGCGCAGGCTTGCGGCGTGGCGAAGGAGCTGGGCTTCGATCCGGCCAAGACCAACGTCAACGGCTCGGGCATTTCGCTCGGCCATCCCATCGGCGCAACCGGCGCGATCCTGACGATCAAGGCGGCTTACGAGCTGCAGCGCACCGGGGGCCAGTATGGGCTCATCACGATGTGCATCGGCGGCGGGCAGGGCATCGCCATGGTGATCGAGAGGGTTTGAAATGAAATTGGGCCGTTTGAACCACATCGGCGTTGCGACGCCTTCGATTGCGGACAGCATCGTGTTCTGGCGCGACGTGATGGGCGCGACCAAGATCCATGAGTCGTTCGACCTGCCCGAGCAGGGCGTGAAGGTGTGCTTCGTCGACACGCCCGGCGCGGATGGCGCGCTCAATGGCACGCAGATCGAGCTGATTGAGCCACTGCCTGGCAACACCGGGATTGCGGGCTTTCTGGCGAAGAACCCCGCCGGGGGGCAGCACCACATGTGCTATGAAGTGCCGGACATTCATGCGGCGAAGGCCGAGTTCGAAGCGCTGGGCAAGCGCGTGCTCGGTGAACCCCGCATCGGCGCGCATGGAACGCTGATCTTCTTCGTCCACCCCAAGGACATGGGCGGGGTGCTGACCGAGATCATGGAGACGCCGAAAGAGGCGCATTGAGCTTGTAGCCCTCTCGCCTTCAGGGGGGAGGGTTGGGAGGAGGGAATTGTGCGCACGGCGAGCGCCGGAGGCCCCTCTCCAACTTCGGCTAGGCGCATTCGCGCCAAGCCTTCGTATCCTCTCCCCTCAAGGAGAGAGGGCAAAGAGGTGAAGTATGGCGAATATCGAAGACTGGCAGAAGGCCGCCTCGAAGGAGGTCAAAGGGAAAGACCTCACCTGGCAGACCCCAGAAGGCATTGCCGTGAAGCCGCTCTACACGGCGGAAGACGCGCCGGTTGACCCGGGCCTGCCGGGCTTCGCGCCCTTCACGCGCGGGGTGCGCGCTTCGATGTATGCGGGGCGGCCCTGGACGATCCGGCAATATGCGGGCTTCTCCACTGCCGAGGAATCGAACGCGTTCTATCGCCGCAATCTGGCGGCGGGGCAGAAGGGCCTGTCGGTCGCGTTCGATCTGGCAACGCACCGGGGCTACGACAGCGACCATCCGCGCGTGGTTGGCGATGTTGGCAAGGCGGGCGTGGCGATCGACAGCGTCGAGGACATGAAGATCCTGTTCGACGGGATTCCGCTCGATCAGATGTCCGTCTCGATGACCATGAATGGCGCGGTGATCCCCATCCTTGCGTTCTTCATCGTGGCGGGCGAGGAGCAGGGCGTGAGCCGCGCGCAGCTCGACGGGACCATCCAGAACGACATCCTCAAGGAGTTCATGGTCCGCAACACCTATATCTATCCGCCCGAGCCGAGCATGCGGATCATCTCGGACATCTTCGGCTACACCAGCCGCGAGATGCCGAAGTTCAATTCGATCTCGATTTCCGGCTATCACATGCAGGAAGCCGGCGCGACGCAGGTGCAGGAGCTGGCGTTCACCATCGCCGACGGCATGGAATACGTGAAATACGGCGTGGCTTCCGGCCTCGATATCGACAAGTTTGCCGGGCGCCTGTCGTTCTTCTTCGCCATCGGCATGAACTTCTTCATGGAAGTGGCCAAGCTGCGCGCGGCGCGCGTGCTCTGGCACCGGGTGATGACGCAGCTGGGCGCGCAGGACGAACGCTCCAAGATGCTGCGCACGCATTGCCAGACCTCGGGCGTGAGCCTGCAAGAGCAGGACCCCTACAACAACGTGATCCGCACCACCATCGAGGCCATGGCCGCGATGCTGGGCGGCACGCAGTCGCTCCACACCAATGCGCTTGATGAAGCGATCGCGCTGCCGACCGACTTTTCCGCGCGGATTGCCCGCAACACGCAGATCGTCATTCAGGAAGAGACCGGGATGACCAAGGTGGTCGATCCGCTCGGCGGCTCGTACTACATCGAGGCGCTGACGCAGGAGCTGGTCGACAAGGCGTGGGAGATCATCGAGCGGGTGGAAAGCGAAGGCGGCATGGCGAAGGCCGTGGCTGCGGGCTGGCCCAAGGCGATGATCGAGGAAGCTGCTGCCGGGCGGCAAGCGCGGGTCGACCGGGGTGAGGACGTCATTGTCGGCGTCAACAAGTACCGCCTCGCCAGCGAGGACCAGCTCGACACGCTGGAAGTCGACAACATGGCGGTGCGCGAGGGCCAGATCGCGCGGCTCAAATGGGTGCGCGAGAACCGCGACGAGACGAAGTGCCGCGCCGCGCTCAACGCACTGACCGAAGGCGCGAAGACCGGCGGCAACTTGCTCGAGCTGGCGGTGGAAGCCGCGCGGTACCGCGCCACACTGGGCGAGATTTCGGATGCAATGGAAATCGTGTTCGGCCGCCACGGCACGTTCCCGACGCCGGTTCGCGGCGTCTACAGCGCCTATTACGCTGGCGACGCACGCTACCAGCAGGTGCTGGACGGCGTGGAAGCCGTCACCCGCCGTCTGGGCCGCGCGCCGCGCATGCTCGTCTCCAAGATGGGCCAGGACGGGCATGACCGCGGAGCCAACGTGATCGCCTCCGCGTTCGGCGACATGGGTTTCGACGTGACGAGCAGCCCGCTGTTCCAGACCCCCGAGGAAGCCGCGAAGCTGGCGCTGGAGGCCAATGTTGATGCGGTCGGCGCGTCGTCGCTGGCAGCAGGCCACAAGACCCTGATCCCCGAACTGATCCGCCACCTGCGTGAAGCCGGGCGCAGCGATATCAAGGTCGTCGCAGGCGGGGTGATCCCGCCGCAGGACTACGACTTCCTGCGCGAGGCCGGGGTGCAGGGCATCTATGGTCCGGGCACCAATGTGGTCGAAGCGGCGGCGGATATGCTGCGGCTGCTGGGGCACAATATGCCGCCCGCGGGCGAAGAACTGGCGGCGGCGGAGTAACAATGCGCCTCGCCGCCCCCTCCTTCCTTTCCGTCACCCCGGGCTTGACCCGGGGTTCGGCTGGTTCTGGTTTGCCGCAAGAAGCCAAGCCCCGGATCAAGTCCGGGGCGACGGGGGCACTGGAGAACACGATGTGAGTTACTCCGATGGTCCCGGCTTCGGCAGCGCACAGGTGGTGGGCTGCTTTGCGCTCGGGCTCATTGGTTGTGTGGTTGTAGCTTTCCTTCTCGTCGGCGCAGCAATGGGTGATTGTGCACCGCGCGCTGATGGGACGGGCTGCGAGAATGATGGACTCGTCCGCTTCCTGATGTTTCCGGGAAGCCTGATTGTGTTGATTGCGATTGGTATTTTCGCCGCAAGGCGCATGATGAAAGACAGGGATTGATGTTCAAGAAAATCCTCATCGCCAACCGTGGCGAAATTGCGTGCCGCGTCATCAAGACGGCGCGGCGGATGGGTATCCAGACCGTGGCGGTCTATTCGGATGCCGATGCGCGCGCCCCGTTTGTGAAGATGGCGGACGAGGCGGTGCATATCGGGCCTTCGCCTGCGGCTCAGAGCTACCTCATCGCGGACAAGATCATCGCAGCGTGCGAGCAGACCGGGGCCGAAGCTGTGCATCCCGGTTATGGTTTCCTTTCAGAGCGCACCTCGTTTGCCGAAGCGCTGGCGGCGAAGGGCATCGCGTTCATCGGCCCGCCTGTGAACGCCATTGCCGCGATGGGTGACAAGATCGAATCGAAGAAGCTGGCGAAGGCGGCGGGTGTGAATGTCGTTCCCGGTTTCGTGGGCGAGATCGAGGATACCGAGCACGCGGTGCGCATCTCCGACGAGATCGGCTATCCGGTGATGATGAAGGCCTCGGCCGGTGGCGGCGGCAAGGGCATGCGGCTGGCGTACTCCGAAAAGGACGTGCGCGAGGGTTTCGAGGCGGTGAAGCGCGAAGGTCTGAACTCGTTCGGCGATGACCGCGTGTTCATCGAGAAGTTCATCCTCAATCCGCGCCATATCGAGATCCAGATCCTCGGCGACCAGCATGGCAATATCCTCTACCTCAATGAGCGCGAATGCTCGATCCAACGCCGCCACCAGAAGGTGGTGGAGGAAGCGCCCTCGCCCTTCGTGACGCCGAAGATGCGCAAGGCGATGGGCGAGCAGTGCGTCGCGCTCTCCCGCGCGGTGGGCTACTATTCGGCAGGAACGGTGGAGCTGATCGTTTCGGGCGCGGACCCCTCTGGCGAGAGCTTCTACTTCCTCGAAATGAACACCCGCCTGCAGGTGGAACATCCCGTTACCGAGGCGATCACCAAGATCGATCTGGTCGAGCAGATGATCCGCGTGGCCTATGGCGAGAAGCTGGCCTTCACGCAGGACGATATCGGCATCGACGGCTGGGCCATCGAGAACCGCGTCTATGCCGAAGATCCCTATCGCGGCTTCCTGCCCTCGACCGGGCGGCTGGTCCGCTATGATCCGCCGGTGGAAGGCTGGACCGACGACGGTGCGGCCAATGGCCGGCGCGGCATGGACGGTGTGCGCGTCGACGACGGCGTCTATGAAGGCGGCGAAGTCTCGATGTTCTATGACCCGATGATCGCCAAGCTGGTCACCTGGGGCGCAACCCGCGACGAGGCGGCGGACCGGCAGATCGAGGCGCTCGACGCGTTCGAGATCGAGGGGCTTGGCCACAACATCGATTTCGTTTCGGCGATCATGCAGCACCCCCGTTTCCGCTCGGGCGAGCTGACCACCGGGTTCATCGCCGAGGAATATCCAGACGGGTTCCACGGTGCGGCGACCGCTGACGAGACGCTGGTTTCGCTGGCCGCGCTGGCGGGCTTCCTTGCCGCGGCGCGGGCGGACCGGGCGCGGCAGGTCGACGGGCAGCTCGGCGATACGCTCGATCCGCCGTCCGAATGGGCGGTGCGGATTGGCGAGACCGACTACGCCGTGACGGTCGATGAAGAAGCCATCACCGTCGATGGCGAAGAGATCGACCTTGCGCTCGAATACACGCCGGGCGACCGGGTGGTGATGGCCGAAGTCGGGGGCAAGCCGCTGACGGTGAAGGTCAAGGCGCGCGCCACCGGCTTCAGGCTGACGACGCGCGGGTGCAGCCACGAGGTGCGCGTGCTCCCGGCGCGAATCGCGCCGCTGACGCAGCACATGATCGCCAAGGTCGCGCCGGACATGTCGAAGTACCTCGTCTGCCCGATGCCCGGGCTGCTCGTGGCGCTGCATGTCGGTGTGGGCGATACGGTCGAAGCCGGTCAGCCGCTTGCGGTGGTCGAGGCGATGAAAATGGAAAACATCCTCCGTGCCGAGAAATCCGGGCGAGTGAAGGCGGTCAACGCAGCGCAGGGCGAGAGCCTTGCGGTGGATGCGATCATCCTTGAAATGGAGTAGAAGCCGGACTGATGCACTTGCCCACTTTCCTGCATGGGCAAGTAAGTGAGGTTGACGTTTACGTAAGCGCCACTTATGCGCGCGCCACAAGTTTGAGAAAGGCCTGACACGATGAAAGCCCTGGTCTGCGTGAAGCGGGTGATCGACTACAACGTGAAGCCGCGCGTTAAGGCGGATGGCACGGGGGTTGACCTCGCCAACGTCAAGATGAGCATGAACCCGTTCGACGAGATCGCGGTCGAGGAAGCCATCCGCCTCAAGGAAAAGGGCGTGGTCACCGAGATCGTGGCGGTCTCGGTCGGGCCGGCTAAGGCGCAGGAAACGCTGCGCACCGCGCTCGCCATGGGTGCGGACCGCGCGATCCTCGTCGTCAGCGAAGACGAGGTCGAGCCGCTCGCGGTCGCCAAGATCGTCAAGGCGATTGCCGATGAAGAGCAGCCGGGGCTGATCATCACCGGCAAGCAGGCAATCGACGACGACGCCAACCAGGTCGGCCAGATGGTCGCCGCGCTGCTCGGCCGTCCGCAGGGCACGTTTGCCAACGAAGTCGCGGTCGAAGGTGACAGCATTGTCGTGAAGCGCGAGATCGACGGCGGTCTCGAGACGGTGAAGCTGGCACTGCCCGCGATCGTCACCACCGACCTGCGCCTCAACGAGCCGCGCTACGCCTCGCTGCCCAACATCATGAAGGCGAAGTCGAAGCCGCTCGCGAGCAAGACCCCGGCGGACTACGGCGTCGATACCGCGCCGCGCCTCAAGACCCACAAGGTCACCGAACCGCCGGTGCGCAGCGCGGGCATCAAGGTGCCCGATGTCGATGCGCTGGTCGCCAAGCTCAAGGAAATGGGAGTAGCCTGATGTCCAAGACACTCGTTTGGGTCGAGCACGACAACGCGTCGGTCAAGGACGCCACTCTCGCCGTCGTCACCGCTGCTGCGCAGATGGGCGAAGTGACCGCGCTGGTTGCGGGCTCGGGCTGCGACGGCGCTGCCGCTGCTGCTGCGCAGATCGCCGGTGTTGCCAAGGTGCTCAAGGCTGATGACGCGGCTTATGCCAATGCGCTCGCCGAGAACGTCGCGCCGCTCGTTGCCGGGCTGATGGCCGGTTTCGATGCGTTCGTCGCGCCCGCCACGACCACTGGCAAGAACATCGCGCCGCGCGTCGCCGCGCTGCTCGATGTGATGCAGATTTCGGACATCCTTTCGGTTGAAGGCCCCAAGACCTTCACGCGCCCCATCTACGCCGGCAACGCGATTGCCACGGTCGAATCGACCGATGCCAAGATCGTCGTCACCGTGCGCGGCACCGCGTTCGCCAAGGCGGAAGCTGCGGGCGGCTCGGCGGCGGTGGAAGCCGTTGCCGCTGCCGGTGACGCGGGCACGTCGAGCTTCATCGGTTCGGAAATCGCCAAGAGCGAGCGTCCGGAACTGACCTCGGCCAAGATCATCGTCTCGGGCGGCCGCGCGCTGAAGGATGCGGATACCTTCCAGAGCGTGATCATCCCGCTCGCCGACAAGCTCGGCGCAGGCGTCGGCGCGAGCCGCGCGGCGGTGGACGCGGGCTATGTGCCCAACGACTACCAGGTCGGCCAGACCGGCAAGATCGTGGCGCCGGAAGTCTACATCGCGGTCGGCATCTCGGGCGCGATCCAGCACCTTGCGGGCATGAAGGACTCCAAGACCATCATCGCCATCAACAAGGACGAAGACGCCCCGATCTTCCAGGTCGCGGATATCGGCCTCGTCGGCGATCTGTTCACGCTGGTGCCGGAGCTGACCGGCAAGCTCTGAACCTCGCTTTCGACGCGATACGGAAAGGCCCTGCTCCGGCGGGGCCTTTCTGTTTCTGCCTCCTGCGGGCTCTTTCTAGAGCACCAGTGTCAAACACTGGCTGAAATCATCCGCTACATAGTCGGCAAACGCCGCGCATTCCTCGAAGCCGTACTTGCGGTAAAGCGCCACCGCAGGCGCGAAGGCTTCGGTCCGCCCGGTTTCGAGGCTGACGCGGGTGTAGCCGCGCGCGCGGGCGACCGCCAGCAAGTGCACCAGCATCGCTTCACCCACGCCCTTGCCGCGCCATTCAGGGGCGGCGCGCATCGATTTGAGTTCGCCGTGGGCCTCGTCGAGGTGCTTGATCGCGCCCATCGCGGCGAGCGCGCCGTTCACGCGCGCGGTGTAGAAGGTGACACCGGGCTGGCGCAGCTTGTCGAGCGGCAGGGCGTGGACTTTGCAGGCGGGGCTTTCGGCATGCATGCCGCCGAGGTGGTAGGCCACGAGCGCCTGCACGTCCTCGCCCGAGAGGTCGTCTTCCGCGATTTCCAGGCCTTCGGTCATGTGCCCTCCGCTGGTCTTGCCGATGTGATCTGCTATCGCGAGCCCCATGACCGAAACAAGTGCAAGCCGCTGGGCCATCGCCATTCATGGCGGGGCCGGTGCGATGACGCCCGAGACGATGGATGCGGCCAGTGCGGCGGAGCACGAGGCCGCGCTGGGCGTCGCGCTCGATGCGGGTCGCGCTGTGCTCGATGCGGGCGGGACGGCGCTGGAGGCCGTGTGTGCAGCGGTTTCGGCGCTGGAGGATGATCCGCACTTCAACGCCGGGCGCGGCGCGGTGTTCACCTATCACGGCACCAACGAACTCGACGCAGCGGTGATGGACGGGGCGACGCGGGGCGCGGGCGCGGTCTGCGGGGTGACGCATACGCGCAATCCGGTGCGCCTTGCGCGCGCGGTAATGGAGGCAAGTCCGCATGTGTTTCTGAGCGGCGCGGGCGCGGAGGAGTTTGCGCGCGAGCAGGGGGTGGAACAGGTCGATCCCGACTGGTTTGCCACCGAGGCGCGCTGGCAGCAGCTGCAGGAGCTGAAGGCGAAGAAGCTCGGCTGGTTCGATGCGGGGCTGAAGTACGGCACGGTGGGCGCGGTGGCGGTGGATGCTTCGGGCCATGTCGCCGCGGCGACGTCTACCGGCGGGCTGACCGGCAAGCGCTGGGGCCGCATCGGCGATTCGCCGCTGATCGGCGCGGGGACGTATGCCGATGACCGCGCGGCGGCGGTGAGCTGCACGGGCTCCGGCGAGCAATTCATGCGCGTCGGCGCGGCGCACGAGATCTGCGCGCGGATGCGGCTGGGCGGCGAGGAGCCACAGGCGGCGACCGAGGCGGTACTGGACGAGGTTGGCGTGATGGGCGGGGTCGGCGGCGTGATTTACGCGGTCCCCGGTGGCAAGACCGGGTTTGCCTTCACCACGCCGGGGATGTTCCGGGGCTGGGCTGATAGCGAGGGCCTGCGCGAAGTCGGTATCTTCGGCAAGTAGCCCCTAGGCGGCGTGCTTGTCCGCCTTGCGGCGGCCAAGGCGCAGACCCTGCTCCAACTGGGCGCGGAGCTGGAGGTAGTAGGATTCGAGGAACACCCGCTCGGCGCGGTAGGGATAGGGGCGGCCGATCTTGCGGCTGATCGCCTCGGCGACATCGTCGAGCGCGGGGCCGCGACCGTCGCGCAGCACGCGCTCGAGGGTCTGCAATTCGTATTCGCCATAGACCGCCAGTTCTTCGCCCGAGAAGGTGAAGGCCTGATCGGTGGCGCTGGCCGGCGCGCTGACTGAAAGCGCCTCGCCCAGCTTGCGGCGCGGGGCTTCGACCACCCAGGTCCCCGCGATCACATCCCCGCAGCGCAAGGCGTCGCGGTTGAAAAACGGGAACAGCACGAAGATCGCGAACCAGACCGCGCCGGCCCAGCCGGCAAGGTCGGTGTCGCTGCCCGCTGCAAAGGCCCCGCCGATGAACACCATCGGCATGAACAACTCGATATCGCGGATGATGTTGCGCGCGATCACCGCCTCGGTGGTGAGCCGCTCGGTGCCGCGCGCGGCGATGCGGATGCCGGTGATGCGCTTGCCCGGGGTCGCGCCGCGCGGGCCAAGTTCAAAGAACAGGAACCATGCGTTGCGGAAGAGGAACATCGCGATGATCCAGACGATGACGAGGGCCTGCAAGGCGCGGGCCTTGGGTGAGGCCGCCGTCTCGATCGCAGCGACCTGGACGCCGATGCCGCCCGCGAGCCAGATCAGCGCGAGCGTGGTGACGATCATCGCGGCGCCGATCATCGCCAGATCGAGCAGCAGCGCGGCGGCCCGCGCGCCGCGCGAGGCAAGCACGAAGGGCAGCGCCACGCCTTCCGGGGTGATCACCGAGCGGTTTCGGGTGCGGGGCGCGGGGCGGGCCACTAGCTCGCTCGCCCCGCGCCGCGCCAGACGAAGAAGTAGGCCGTCCAGAACACCAGCATGAAGCTGCCGACAGTCAGGCGGCCGGCAGTGTTGTCGATCAGTTGGCGCGCAAAGCCTTCGAGCAGGCCCGCCACGATCAGCATGAGGACGACGCCGACCATGACCTGCGCAGCGCGGCGCCCGGCGGCTGCGGCGGCATCGAGCACCGCCGCCTCGCCGGGGAAGGCCATCGCGCGGCCGATGTGGAGGCCCGCCGCGCCCGCCAGCAGGATCGCGTAGAGCTCGGTCGTGCCGTGGACCGAGAGCCAGCCGACCAGTTCCAGCGTCAGCCCCTGGCCGTGGTAGAGCCAGAGCAACGCGCCGAGAGTGGCGGTGTTCTGGATCAGCAGCATCGCAGAGGGCAGGCCGAAGGCAAATCCAAGCGCAAACGCGAGGATCGCGACTTGCGCGTTGTTGGAAAACAGCGCGGCGGCGAAGATGGCGAGGCCCTGCTGGCCTTGCTGGCCGAACAGCGTGCCCATCAGCACGGCGCGGCTGGCGCCTGGCACGCGCGCATCTGCCATGCCGCCGGGGATCAGCGCATAGTACCAGTCGGGATCGCTGGCGACGAGCAGCCAGCCGGCCACCGTGCCGCAGACCATCAGCGCCAGCGCGATCAGGATCTCGCTCTGCAGCGCGCGCACGCTCGTGCTCCAGCCGCCGCCGAAGAAGCGCAGGAGCCAATCGCCGAGCCCCGCGCGCGGGCCATAGACGATGAACCAGGCGCGGCGGGTGAGCACTTCGAGCCAGGCCAGTGTTTCGGCATCGAGCGAGGTTTCGCGCGCGACGGCGAGGCTGGAGACGGCGGTGCGATAGAGCGCGGGGAGCGCGAGCAGATCCTCGTCCGAAAGACTGCGCAGCCGCCCGCGCTCGATACGGGTGACAATGGCATCGAGCCGCTTCCATTCGCTTTCGCGTTCTAGCCGGAATCGGTCAGAGCGCAGCGCCGCGTCTTCGGCGGCGGCGATGTCGGCGCTGGCGGCGGGGCTGAACCAGCCGCCGAGCCGGCCAAGCAGACCGGGTGTCATGGGCTCGCTCATCCGAGGCTCCCCGCGCGCTTCACCGCGAGATAGGCATCGAGCAGCCGGTTGCCGATGTGCTGATGCGGCGCTTCCACGACCAGAATGCCGGCGTGGCGCAGGCGCTGGAGCACAAGCGTGCGCTGCTGCTGCAAGGTGGTGGCGGTGACGGCCATCGCGGCATCCTGTGCGGTGCGGACGGGCGCGGCGACGAAATCGGCGAGTTCGGCATCGGCCATGACCACGAAGATCACGCGGTGGCGCTCGACCAGCCGGCGCATCGATTCGATCATCAGTTCGGCGCTGGTGGGATCGGTGAATTCGGAGAACACCACGACGAGCGAGCGCCGCCGCAGCCGCGCCGCAAGGGTGGAGAGCGCGAGCGTGAAATTGGGTTGTTCGGCGCTGTAATCGAATGCGGCAGCGGCTTCCTGCAGGCGGGCAAATTCACGCGGGGCGGTGACGAAGGGGCTGAGGACCTGAGGCCGCCGGGCAAAGCCGTAGACCGCGACGCGGTCCTGCGCGCCGAGCGCGATCCATGCGGTGGTGAGCGCGGCGGTGACGGCGCGGTCGATACGCGGGAGGCCGACGATGGGTTCGCACATTGTCTGCCCGCAATCGAAGGCGAAGACGATCTGGTTGTTGCGCTCGGTCTCGTACTCCTTGACGAAGAGCTTGGCGTGGCGGGCAGAGCTCTTCCAGTCGATGCGGCGGCGGTCCATGCCGGGCTCGTAGTCTGCTAGCGCCTCGAACTCGGTGCCCTCTCCGCGGATGCGGCGGGCGACCATGCCAAACTGCGCATCGCGCAGGAACATCTGGAGCGCGGGGCTGCGCACCGGGGCGATATTGGGGCGGATGCGGATCATGGCGTCAAGGTCTTGCCGCACCTGCCGGGTGGCGAGGCCGAGCGGGCCATCCCAGCGCAGCCATACCGCGCTGACCGGACCTGGCCCGCGCCGGGTGGGCGTCGTCGCGATCCGCGCGCTCCACGCGCCGCTGTCAAACGCCAGCGGCGCGACCAGTCGGCCCCCGGGAGCAAGGCGCGGATCGAGCGCGAGCGCGGCAACCGGCGCGGCGCGCGGGCTCTCGACCCGGAAATCGGCGAGCACGGTGAACGCAAACGGTTCGCCGACTTCGCCGTCCTCGGGCACAATCACCCGGATGCCTGTCAGCACGGGCGCGAGCAGGGCATCGAGCAGAACCATGACCAGCAGCGCCCCGCCCAGCGCGGGCGCTGCGATCCACGCGCGCGGCGCGGCCGCCGCCAGAACCAGCGCCAGCGGCGCGGCAAGCGCGAGAAGCACGGCGGTTTGCGCCGAGGGGTAGAACACCGGGAAGGGCCAGCGCAGGCGCATGGCTTATCTGGGCGCCTCGGTGCGCTGAATGAGGTCCGCGACGATGGATTCTGCCGCCCGACCCTCGATCTCGGCGGCGGGGCTGAGCAGCATGCGGTGGCGCAGCACGGCGATGGCGAGGGCCTTGACGTCGTCGGGGATCACATAGTCGCGCCCATCGAGCGCGGCGCGGGCGCGGGCGGCACCGGCAAGGACCACGGCGGCACGCGGGCTGGCGCCGGCGGCAAGGTCGGCGCTTTCGCGCGTCGCCCGGACGAGGCGCACAATATAGTCGACCACGGTTTCGGACATCGTGACGGCCGTAACGGCGCCAACCGCAGCGGCAATCGCATCGCCCGCGGTGACGGCGCTGACGCCGAGCGCGGCGGGATTCGGTGCGCCGCGCCCCCCGCCGTAGCGCGTGACGATCTGGGCTTCCTCTTCGGCAGAGGGGTAATCGACGAGGAGCTTGAACAGGAAGCGATCCAGCTGCGCTTCGGGGAGCGGATAGACGCCCTGGCTCTCGATCGGGTTCTGAGTCGCGACGACCATGAAGCGGTCGGACAGCGCATAGGTCTCGCCATCCAAGGTGACGCGGCGCTCCTGCATGGCCTCGAGCAGCGCGGCCTGGGTCTTGGGCGGGGTGCGGTTGATTTCATCGCCGAGCAGCAGTTCGTGGAAGATCGGCCCGCGCGTGAGGATGAACTGGCTGGTCTGGAAGTTGAACAGGTTGGAGCCGAGGATGTCGCCCGGCATGAGGTCAGGCGTGAACTGGATGCGCCCGAAATCGAGCCCGAGCGTGGTGGCGAAGCTTTGCGCAAGCAGCGTCTTGGCGGTACCCGGGGGGCCTTCGAGCAGGACGTGGCCGCCCGCGAGCAGCGCGATCAGCAGGTGATCGACCACGCTGTCCTGCCCGACGACGGCCTTGGCCACTTCGGCACGGATCATGCTGGCCATGGCGCGGACTTCTTCGAGGGTCATTCGGTCAGGTCCTTTTCAAGGCGTTGCAGGGCCGCGGCGCACTGCACCACATCGATGTTGCGGCGGGCCGCGCGCAGGCGGGCGGCGAGTTCGGAATAGCGCGGCCCGGTCTTGTCGAGCCGGGCTTGCAGGCGGTCGATCTCGGCTTCGGTTTCGGCGGGCGAACGGCCGCGCGGCAGGCCAAGCGCGAAGACGAGACGCCCGCGCGAGGCATCGGCGTAGGGCGCGGCGATCAGGCGAAGCCGGCGGGCGCGGCGGATCAGGCCGGAGGTGTTCCGCACCAGCACGGTCTTGCCGAGCGGAATCTCGCGCCCTGCCACGCGGGCCGGGCCGAAGCGGTTGAAGCTGCGCCAGCCGGCGGCAAACAGGGCCATGAAGAAGCACAACGTGGCGGCCAGGAAGGGCGGCTCGAAGGCGAGGGTCAGCAGATTGCGGCTCGCGCCGAGGCCGTTCAGCGTGAGATCGAAAGTCACCATTGGCGGCTTGCCCCCGGCGGCCGCGTAAAGAAGGCGGCGGGCCATGAGGCCGGTCCGCCTGTCGGCCATGCCCCAGTTGTCGAGCAGGTCCGGCTCGAATACCAGCACGACCGGGAAGCTCGCGGTAAAGCTGTCGTTGGCGGCTTGTTCGTCGGGGTTGCCGCCGGGATCGCGCTCCATGCCGATCCACTTTTCGAGCGCGGGATTACTGCCGTCGCCGGTGAGATAGCCGGCGAGAATCCGGCCGTCGCCCGCTTCGACGAGTGACTGGAGACCGGCGCCTGTGCCGGCCTGTACGGTGCGATCAGCCGGCAGGCGGCCGGATAGATCGGAAAAGGCCCCCGTGCCCCGCCAGCCGTGCGCTGCAACCTTGGCCAGGCCAACCCCGACGTCGTCGTGATAGCCATTCCATTCGGGCTGTTCGGTCCCCTCGATGCGGGTCCAGCCGCGCTTGCTCGCGGGGTTGCCGAAGTCAGGGATGGCCCGCCACTTGGGCGTTACCACCAGCGTCGGCCCAATGGTGCGGCGCGCCTCGACGATCTCGGCAATGTCGCTGCCCTTGGCATCGGCGGGCGGTGTCAGCACGAGGAGGCCGGGCAGCCGGAGGCCGTCGTCGCTGCGCGCCCGGCGGACGGTAACCCCATCGGCCGCGATCATGGCGGCGAGCCCGGCATAGCCGTTCAGCCCGCGGCCGGCAGCGTGGCCGCCGCCGTTGTTGGTCGCGCCGCCGCCGGTGCCGAGCCAGTATAGCACGGCGATGAACGCAAGCGCGCCGATCGACACGATGCCGAGCGAGGTGCCCTTGCCGAAAGGCTCTGCGGGGGCGCTCATCGGGCGGACCCGATGTTCTGCAGCGCGAAGGCGGCATAGGCGTCGCGCGCGCGCTGCCAGTCCTCGGCGGCGAGCGCCCGCAGGGCATAAAGGCTCCGTTCGACCTCGCGTGCGATGACGGCGAAGGTCTGCCGTGCGGCGGTGGGCAGGCCGGGGATCAGACCGATCTCGCGCGCGGTGCTGGAGGGGGAGAGCCAATCGGGCCGGGCGGCGGCGATGTGATGCACGCTGCGCTGGAGCAGGAGGTGGACCGCTTCGTCGTAGCGGCCCTGGGCCGCAAGCGCGTCGGCATCCTCAAGCAACGCGAGCGCAGTGGCGCGGTTGATCACCAGCGTGTCGGCGATGGGCACGGCGAGTGCGCGGGTCAGCCGCCAACGCTGGTACAGCGTCCAGAGGATCCACAAGGCGCCGAGCACAGCCAGCACGGTCAGCACGATCTCGACCGCGCCCCATCCCGTGCCGAGTAGGTGGCCGAGCGGTTCGAACAGCTTGGCGATGAAGCCCATGATTGCGACCAGCCATTCAGGCGGTTCGCTGTTGGGCACCTTGTAGGGCGGGACCGGGGCGTACTGGATTTCGCCCATGGCACGCGCCGCTTCCCAGGCACGTTCGCCTGCATTGGCGCTATCCGGTCCCGGTCCTCCTGCCACAGCCACTCTGGTCGCATGGCGCGCGGGGGTCGGGCAAGCGATTATCGCGCCGCTTTGGTGTGCGCGCAGTGCCGTTTCAGGCGTTTATCCGCGTACCCGCTCAAGCGGATAGGTGCCGAGAATGCGCAGGTCCTTGGCGAAGAACGTGAGCTCCTCGAAGGCGCGGTCGACTGCAGGCTCACCCGGCGCGCCGACAATATCGGCGAAGAAGGCGGTTGCGGCGAAGCTCGCGCCGCGCTGGTAGCTTTCCAGCTTGGTCATGTTGACGCCGTTGGTCGCGAAGCCGCCGAGCGCCTTGTAGAGCGCGGCGGGGATGTTGCGCACCTCAAACACGAACGTGGTGATCGCGGGACCGGTGATCGTGGCCAGATCGAGCGGCTCGCGCGAGAGCATCACGAAGCGGGTCATGTTGTCGTGCGCGTCCTCGATGTTCTCCTCGACCAGCGTGAGGCCATAGAGTTCTGCGGCGATGCGTGGTGCGATGGCGGCAGCGGCAGAATCGCCGAGTTCGGCGACATAGGCGGCGGCACCTGCAGTATCGGCGTAGGACATCGGGACGATCCCGCGCTCCCTGAGGTAGTGGCGCGATTGGCCGAGGGCCTGCGGGTGGCTGTAGGCGCTGGTGAAGGGCCCGGTTCCGAGGCCCATCAGGCAGGCGTGGATCGGCATGAAGTGCTCGCCGACAATGGACAGGCCGCTCTCGGGCAGGAGGAAGTGGATATCGGCAACGCGGCCGTGCTGTGAATTCTCGATCGGGATGATCGCCTGGCCGGCGCGACCGTCCTTCACCGCCTCGAGCGCGTCCTCGAACGAGAAGCAGGGCAGCGGCAGGCAATGCGGCAGCGCTTCCAAGGCGGCGCGGTGCGAATTGGCGCCCGGCGCGCCCTGAAACGCGACCGTGCGCGCCGGATCGGCGGCGGCGGCCTCGGTCATTTCGGCGACAAGGCGGGCGGCAGGGGCGGGATAACTGGCCATCGACCGAGGCGCTTAAGGCCCCGCGAGGGGCGCCGCAAGGAGCTTCTGCAGGCGCCAAGATCATGGAGGCATGCGATTCTTGTGTTCCAACCTATTGCAATCGCTCTTGCGCGCGCGCGGGGGCGTGACTAGAGCGGCGGCGAAATTTCGTGCGGCACGCGGGCTGCGCAAACTCCATATGGGGCTCGGAATGGACGATCGTTTCAATACCATTGCCGGTTGGACCTTGTTCGGCGGCATCGTTGCGCTGGGGCTTTCGAGCCTTTCGGGCCACTACTTTCTGGCCGACAAGGAACACCGCCCCGACAAGATGGGCTATGTGATCGAGGGCGTCGAGGCCGAGGGCGGCGAGGGTGCCGCTGCCGCCGAACCGATCGGCATGCGCATGGCCAAGGCCGAGATGAGCAAGGGCGAGGCGACCTTCGCAAAGTGCAAGGCCTGCCACACGGTCGCGCAGGGTGGGGCCAACGGCATCGGTCCGAACCTGTGGGCTATCGTGGGCAGCGCGCAGGCATCCGGCCACGGCGGTTTTGCCTATTCGGATGCGCTCAAGGCCAAGGGCGGCAAGTGGGATTTCGCCAGCCTCGATGAATGGCTGGCATCGCCCGCCAAGTACGCGACCGGGACCAAGATGTCGTTTGCCGGCATCAGCGATGCGCAGCAACGCGCCAACGTGATCCTCTACCTTAATTCGCAAGGCAGCAACCTGCCGCTCCCGGCCGCCGAAGCGGCTGCGGCGGCGCCGGCTGCCGAGGCTTCCGTCCCGGCGGCGGATGCCAGCGCTGCGGCGAGTGAAGCCGCCGAATAAAACGCGCAGCGACCGCACAGAAAAGGCCCCTCCGGCCGCGCATCTGAGCGCGATCGGAGGGGCCTTTCTCATTGCGCTGTCAGTGCGGGTCAGTCGACCATTTGCTGGACGACCTGGCGCAGCTCCTGCTGTGTCAGCACCGAGGAGGTGCGCCGGGTCGGCATCGTTCGGTTGTCCATCCGGGAAACCCGGCGGGCCGGGAGGAAGGTGTGGCTGATGGTATAGGCGTGCGTAGTGGTCAAAATCGGTGTCATGAAGATTCCTGGCGTGCATTGCGCGCCGATGGGTTGAGAGTATCGGAGGACGCGGCGCGGCCGGAGAGCCGGCGCGCCTTTGCTGCCTCTGGTGATGTGTGCCGGTGTGCTAGCGACGCTTCTTGAACGCGCCGCCGCCACCGCCGCCGGCGACCTTTTCGCGGAAGACGATGCGACCCTTGGACAGGTCGTAGGGCGTCATTTCCACTTTCACGCGGTCACCCACGATCGAGCGGATCCGGAACTTGCGCATCTTGCCTGCGGTGTAGGCAATGATGCGGTGTTCGTTTTCCAGCATCACGCCGAAGCGTCCGTCGGGCAGGATCTCGTCGATCTGGCCGTCAAGGGTGATCACGTCTTCCTTCGCCATGGCTCAGCCCTCCGTGGGACGAGCAGGAGTGGCGACAGGATGTGGGCGGTATTCTGCGGGCATCTTAGCCCCTTTCACAGGAACAGGGTACGCGGCGGCAAACAGTACAGCCGGTGCTGGTGGCGTGAGAGGGGAAAATTCGGCCCGGACCAAAATCCGGTTCAAGAAAATCCGTCGCAGGCGACGATAGCATTCTCGATATGGGTGGCCGCTACCGGAAAGTCAATGTCGCACCGAATCAAATGCAGTATGCGGCAGCTAGAGGCTGGTTATTTTGTACGAACCCTGGCCACCGGGAACGAGGATGTAAGGGGCCTTGAGCTTGGCACGCAAGTTCGAGGCGAGCACCTTGAGGTAGTTGTACGAAAGCTCGTCCGTGCCCTGGCTGAGTTCGGTCCTGAGCTTGTAATGAGAGACCGGCTCGCCCAATCGGTTGACCAGCAAGGTCAGCAACTGCCGCTCTCGCTTGCCGAGCAGATGCAGGTGAGCAATCCGATCGAGGGAGCTTGCAAGCTCCTGCTGGGCGCGCGCCTCATGTGCGGCGGCCTGATAGCGGGAGAGAATCACCGCGCAGCGTGCTTCGGCTTCTTCCGGGGACATGCGCGCGCTGTCGAACACGTCGTCGAATCCAGCATTGAGAGCCTTGGCCCGCTTGCTGGCAAGGCTGCCGTGCATCAGTGCGATCTTGACCTTGCGCGCAAGGATCGGGCGGTTGATGCGCAGGAAGCGCGCGGCGCGCACCGGATCGTTGCCGCCGATGATCAGCGTCTCGTAGTCCTCCTCCGCGATCGAGAGAAACCGCGTCTCCAGATCGACGAAGGTGTGCTGCTCGACTGTATCGAAGGCGCTCTGGAGCCAGACATCGCGGGTATCGCGGTGAAGGTCGTTCATGGAAAGATAGCGGATCGGGCAGGGACTGGCTTGCATGTACTGCCGATCTTCGGAAACGGAGGCGGTGGTTGGCAAAGCTGCCTCCAACTGCGTGAGTGTAGCCGCCGGCAGCTGCCTCGCCGAATCTGGCCAAGTCCATATCAAACTATAGGATGATTAATATGTCCATAGTTTATGAATTGTCATGTTTGGCTTTGCCGAGGGACTGCGACGGTGGTGCAACGCCCCTGACGCCCAATCCTGCGCTGATGCAAAGAATAGCCCCTTTCAGGTTGCGGTTGCAGGGGTGAAGCCGGTTAACATGCAGACATGTCTTGAAATTCTGAACTCGCGCATTTCCGAAAGTCAGCGGCTTGGATGGTAAAGAAATCGCGACTCGGAGACAAACGCCATGGGCGACAGCGATACCAAACAAGATAGGAAAAATATAACTTAAATTATAAGCAACTATACCAAGTCTCTGGGCTCATTCGGGTGGCGCATCTGCACGCGCAATGCGCCGTCCTCGAAGACCAGTTCGTTGAAGCCCGCCGGGGTTGCCCGCAGGCGCTGTGATAGGGTTCCGGCGCCTATCATCCGCACGGGGCCGTCCGCCGTGGGGTGCAGGATGTCAAACGCATCGTGGACATGGCCGGAGAGCACACCCAGCACACCGCGCCGGGCCAGCGCCGCCAGCGCGCGCGAACCGCCGCGGGTGAGTGCCTTCCCGCGTGTGCCGGTCTCGACCAGCGGATGATGGCAGGCGACGAGCGCGCGGGTGCCTGGCGGCAGCGTGTCGAGCACGGCGAGGCAGGCGGAGAGGCTCCGCTCGCCGACTCGGCCCTTGGACCAGTTGAGCCGCATCTGCGCGCGGGCGGTGGTCTTGAGCGGGACAATCGCGAGGCCGGGCAGGGCAATGCCGTGATCCACCGCACCCTGCAGGGCGCGAAAGCGGCGATAGGGATCGAGGAAACGCTCGGCGAGGTTGAAATAGGGAAGATCGTGGTTCCCGACCTCGATGGTGACCGGCACCCCCAATCCGCGGATCCACGCCGCCGCCGCAGCAAACTCGCGGTGCCGCGCGCGCATGGTGAGATCGCCGGTGATCGCGACCGCATCCGGCCGCTCGCGGGCGATGCACGCCGCAACCCAATCGAGCGCGGCGGTATCCTCAAGCCCAAAGTGCACGTCGCTGATGTGAAACAGGCGGATCATGGCTGCCTGCCTAGACCTTGCCGGACAGGATAAGCCAAGCTGAAATCGCATTGAGGAGGCTGTAGGCCAGATAGGCGAGTGCACCCCACGCCACGCCTTCGGAGGCAAGGAGCAGCCCGCCCAGCAGCATCAGGAACTCCACAACCAGCGAAAGGCGCGAGCTCAAGGCGTGATAGAACCACGGCATCTGGTCCAGCAGCGGATGGCCGCTGTCCATGATCGCCTGGTGCAGTGCGAAGTTTCCGACGCCGAGCAGGAAGATGATCAGAATCGCCATGTGCGGCGAAGATAGGGTGCCGCTGCCGGTCTGTCACGCCGGCGCGCGGCTGGACCTGTCGCTCGTGGAGTGGAATCAGCCGTTTGTCGGCTTCGTTGGCGGTTTGTCGGCATGACGGAGAGCCTAGTCTGGCTTGGCTTGTCATAATCAGCAAAGTTACCTAGCAAAAAAGGCATACAGCGGTGGCGAGGCTTCCACAACGGACCGGCCAGCCCAACCACCGCTCCAAGCCGGATCGCCCGTAGCGGCACGGCAAGACGTGCAACCCAAGCTGAGGAAGCTGCCATGTTCAAGAACGCTCTGATCGCCGCGGGCTTTGCCGGCCTGGTGTTTGCCGCCCAGCCCGCTTTCGCCAATTCTGCCGCTCCGGGCGAATATGCCTCCGACGTGGTCGTCAAGCACCGACTGGTTCAGTTCGGCGATCTTGAGCTTTCGACCGCCGCCGGTCAGGCCAAGCTCGATGCCCGGCTCCGCCGCGCCGCCTCGGCTGTCTGCGATGCCACCTATGGCCTGCGCCCGCTGGCCGAAGTGATGGAAGTACGCCGCTGTTATCGCAATGCGATCCAGTCCGCGCAGCGCGAAATGGCGGATCGGAGCACGCGCGTCAACACCGTGAGGGTCACCTCGCGCTGAACGATACCGGTTCACGAAACGTGCGATGCAGCCGGCAACCAGTCCCAGCCGCTGCCGCCGTCAAGGGTCGCTGCCAGACCTAAGATCCTGCCCCCGGGATCGGTCAGGCGGCGACCCGCTTTTTCTGAATCAGTTGGCGGCGCGCAAGCGCGAAGCGGCTTCCAGCCTGTCAGCCTCGACGTGTGCCCACTCGCGCCACATCAGGTCTGCGCCTTCCAGCACGCGATCATCGTGTGCGCGGATGGTGATGGGCAGGATCGGCATCCCGTCGCGGCTATCGCACAGGACGGGATTGGCGGGGACGTTCATCTCCCACTTTTCGCCCCACTGGCGCAGCGCCAGCATGGCCGGAAGCAGGTCCATGCCCTTGGGCGTGAGGCGGTATTCGATGCGGCGGCGATCATCCGCGCAATGCTCACGCTTGAGGATCCCCGCCTCGACCAGCCGGGAGAGCCGGTTGGAGAGAATGTTGCGGGCGATCCCGAGTGCTTCGAGGAACTCCTCGAAGTGGCACACACCGTTGAAGGCTGCCCTCAGGATCATGAAGGACCATCGCTCGCCCATCGCCTCCAAAGCGCAGGGGAGGCCACAGACGGCAAGGTCGGCGAGGGATTCGCGGAGTTTTCCCATGACGCTTTGTGACATACCTCATCCTGGAGCGCAATGTAAGTTTCTAGTTGCAACTCGAAACCTAATAAGATAGGTATCGATTCGCAACGGAAATCGCATCCTCTCCACCCGGCGGTCCGGGCCGGCGCCCTCAAAAGCGGGGCGCGCTTCGGCCCGGACCGCCAACCCCGCAGTTTCCGGGCAACACGTTGTCAGACAAGACCAAGGGGAAGTATCATGATCACCATCCGCAACAGCGCCGTTCGCCAGCTGCTTCCGGCCGTTCTCGCGCTCTTCGGAACAGCCGCCACTTTCGCGGTGACCGCGACGCCCGTCCGCGCCGCCGACAGCAATGCCTATTATTCGGTGACGCTCGCCGCGCCGGTCGCCAAGCCCGCCAAGCTCATGCTGGGCGATGTGCTCTGGAGCTGCGCCGGTGACACCTGCTCAGCCGGCGCCGACACCGCCCGCCCGATCGTGGTCTGCACCAAGCTGGCCGCCCGGGTCGGCGCGATCAATCGCTTCGCCACCCCCAAGGGCGAGCTTGCCGCCGAAGAAATGGCCCGCTGCAACGCGCCCAAGGCCTGATCGATTTACTTTCATGGCGGTTTTACCGTTCTCTTCAGCGCGCCTTCCACCCACACCCTGAAGCGCGCCCCTGACACGGCTGCGGCACAATCTCCCTGGATTGTCCGCAGCCGTTTTTTTGTCCTGCGAATTAGTGGCTGACGGCTCGCAGGCGCGCGCCTATGATCCGGCCGATGCTGCGTTACCTTTCCGCCGCCGCGCTGATTCTGGCGCTCCTGACCGCGCCGCTGGCCGCTACTCCTGCCGCACCTGATGCTGGGCTGAAGGCCGATCTGCACTGCGCGGCCGCCTTCGCGATTGCCGCTTCCGAGCAGGCTCGTGGCAGCGCAGCGGCGTTGGCGCTGCCGCCGCTGGCGGTGCGCGGCAAGCGCTTCTTCGCAGATGCCGGTGCCCGCGCGGTCGAGCAGGGCGGCATGACACAGGAAGCGGTCCGCGCGCTGCTTGTCGCCGAGGTGACCGCGATGCAGCACCGGGCAGCAGCCGATCCCGACCGCGAACTTGCTGCCGAGGTCAGGCCCTGTCTTGCACGGCTGGACGCGGCAGTGCCACCCCTTCAGACGCCCGACCTTGCACAATGCGCCGCGATCCTGACGCTCGCCCGGGACGAGGAGCTGGCCGGGGGAGGTGACACCGCGGCGGCGCGCGATCTCCAGACGCTGGCGCAAGTGCTGGCGACCCGCGCCCGGGACGCCCTGATCGCCGGCGGCAAGAGCGGCGACGGCGCGGACGCGGCGATCGAGGCGGCGCGCGAGGCCATGCGCGCCGAAGCGGCCGGCACACCCGGCGGCGTCGACCATTACGATATCGCCCATTGCTACGATCTCGCCGCGCCGGATGCGAAATCGCACTACTAAAACGCTGCGATTGCGGTAGGTTGGAGTGGCAGACAAGCGTTGAGGGGGACTAGGCGTGGAAGCGGTGCTGATCCTTATCGTTGGGCTGGTGGTGATCTATCTGGCCATGGGCATCCGGGTGGTGCGCCAGGGCCATGTCTATACGATCGAGCGGCTGGGGCGGTACTCGCTGGCCGCGCAGCCGGGTCTTCATTTCATCGTGCCGTTCATCGACCGGGTCGGGCACAAGGTGAACATGATGGAGCAGGTGCTCGATATCCCGGGGCAGGAGATCATTACCCGCGACAACGCGATGGTCGGGGTCGATGCGATCGTGTTCTTCCAGGTGCTCGATGCGGGCAAGGCGGCTTATGAGGTTTCCAACCTCTATGTGGCGATCATGCAGCTGACGACGACGAACTTGCGCACCGTGATGGGCTCGATGGACCTCGACGAGACGCTGTCGAAGCGCGACGAGATCAATGCGCGGCTGCTCAATGTGGTCGATCACGCCACTTCGCCTTGGGGCCTCAAGATCACCCGCGTTGAGATCAAGGACATCCGCCCACCGGCGGACATTTCCAATGCGATGGCGCGCCAGATGAAGGCCGAGCGCGAGAAACGTGCGCAGATCCTCGAGGCGGAAGGGTCGCGCGCCTCCGAAATCCTGCGCGCGGAGGGCGAGAAGCAGGCCCAGATTCTCGAGGCTGAGGGACGCAAGGAAGCCGCCTTCCGCGATGCAGAAGCCCGCGAACGCGCGGCGGAGGCCGAAGCGCGGGCGACCGCCGTGGTTTCGGAAGCGATCGCGGCCTCGGGCACGCAGGCGCTCAATTACTTCGTCGCGCAGAAATACGTCGAGGCGGTGAAGGAGTTCGCGACCTCGCCCAATGCCAAGACGATCCTCTTCCCGATCGAGGCGACACAGCTCGTCGGCGCGCTGGGCGGGATCGGCGATCTGATCAATGATGCGGTCGGCGCCAAGCCGGGCGGACCGGGCGCACCGCCCGCTGGTCCGCGCGTGCCGCGCGTGGTGCCGCCTCCACCTCCCTCGCCGGTGCAGGGCTGAAGGCATGGCGGCGCTGATGGACCTTTCTGGCCTTCATTGGGGTTGGATGGCGCTCGGCGTGGCGCTCGCCATCGCCGAGATCGTGGCGCCGGGCTATTTCCTGATCTGGCTGGCTGCGGCAGCGCTGGTGACCGGGCTTGTCGCGGTGGCCATGCCGGTCGGGCTTGAGAGCGAGATCATCCTCTTCGTCGTCCTCTGCGCGCTGGCGCTGGCCGCAGGGCGGCGGTGGGTCTTGCGCCATCCCGTGGCGAGCGCGGATCCGATGCTCAACGATCGCGGCGGGCAGATCATCGGGCAAAGCGTGGTGGTTACCCATGTGATCGACGGCGGCAGTGGGCGCGTGCGGCATGGCGATACCGAATGGCTTGCGCGCGGGCCCGATGCGCAGCCCGGCACGCGGATGCGGGTAACCGGGGCGGATGGGACCGTGCTGCTCGTCGAACATCTGCACTGATCGGGCACGGATGCCTTGATGGCCCGCTTGCCGAGCGGGCAGGAGGTTCCCATATTCGCGTCAGAAATTCAGTTTTCCTCCCCGAGACAGGACGATCCCAAACATGCCCGACAAGATGAACCTGACCGATGCCGAGTGGCGTGCCCGGCTCTCGCCCGAGCAGTACCATGTCCTGCGCCAGGGCGGCACCGAACGGGCCTTCACCGGGAAATACGAGAAGAACAAGCTCACCGGCCAGTATCACTGCGCCGGCTGCGGGGCGCCGCTGTTCGAATCCGGCACCAAGTATGACAGCGGCTCGGGGTGGCCGAGCTTCACCGCGCCGGTCGATCCAGAAGCGGTCGACGAGCACCGGGACATGAGCCACGGCATGATCCGAACCGAAGTCCGCTGCGCGCGATGCGATGGGCATCTCGGCCACGTGTTCCCTGATGGCCCCGGACCCACGGGCCTGCGCTACTGCATGAACAGCGCCTCGCTCGATTTCACGCCGGAAGACTGAAAAACCCCGCCTCCGGTGTGTCCACCCCAAGATTGTCCGGGGGGAATCGTACCGCGCGGGTTAACCCCGTGATCCGAATCGCCTATGCATCACGCGCCGCTAGCAGGCGCGCCTGCCACGAAGAGCGTGCGGGCCGCACGAGGGAGCTGACGCAAATCTGATGGCCAGACGGGACTTTCCCAACCGTTCCGAACCGGGGCGCTCGTCCTCGCGGCGCTCGCGCGATCCGCAGGAGCCTTCGTTTGCCCGCCGCTGGCTGCGGCGCCTGCTGGTCTGGGGCATGGCTCTGACGCTGCTGGGCGCCATGGCGCTGGCGGTCGCGGTCTTCGTCACCGAGCGCTCGCTGCCCAGCTATGAGCGGATGAAATCGACCCAGACCGGGCAGACCATCGTCGTGCGCGCGAGCGACGGCTCCGAGATCGTGACGCTGGGGCCGAGCTATGGGCGCTGGGTGCCCTATGAACGCATTCCGCAGACACTGAAGGATGCGATGATTTCGGTCGAGGACCGGCGCTTCCGCCATCACTGGGGCGTCGATCCCATCGGCATCGTGCGTTCGGTCCTGGTGCGCATCCAGACAGGGCATTGGCGGCAGGGCGGCTCGACCATCACCCAGCAGCTGGCGCGCAACATCTTCCTCAACAACAGCCGCACCTTCGATCGCAAGATCCGCGAAGCGCTGCTGGCGATGGCGATCGAGCAGAAGTTCACCAAGGACCAGGTGCTCGAGCTCTATCTCAACAAGGTCTATTTCGGCGGCGGCGCCTATGGTGTCGATTCGGCGGCGCGCAAGTTCTTCGGCCATTCAGGCGAGCAGCTCAGCCTGGCCGAGGCGGCGATCATCGCAGGCCTCGTCAAGGCACCCTCGCACTATTCACCGACCGCCGACGCCGGGGCTGCTGTCGACCGCGCCAAAGTCGTCGTGCAGACGATGCAGGACGCTGGCACGATTACGCCCGCCGAGGCGGCAGGGGTTGATCTCAAGGCTGTGAAGCTGGCCGCCGAGCAGGGCCAGAATTCGGCCCGCTACTTTACCGACTGGGTGTTGCCGCAGCTCGATCTGCTGCTGCCGGACAATGATCAGCCGATCGAGGTGTGGACCACGCTCGACCCTGCCGCACAGCATGCCGCGACCGATGCGATCCAGGCCAATGTACCCAAGGGTTCGCAGGGCGCGCTCGTCAGCCTCGACCGCGACGGTGCGGTGCTGGCGATGGTCGGCGGCACCGACTATGTGACCTCGAACTACAACCGCGCGGTCAACGCGGTGCGCCAGCCCGGCTCGGCGTGGAAGCTGTTCGTCTATCTTGCCGCCCTCGAAGCCGGCTACACGCCTGACGCGAAGGTGAAGGACGAGCCGGTGACGATCGACGGCTGGAGCCCGCGCAATTCGGGCGGCACTTATGCCGGCGAGATCGACGTGCGCAGCGCCTTTGCCTATTCGAAGAACACCGTGGCGGCGCAGCTTGGCAACGAAGTCGGCTTCGGCGCGGTAGCGCAGATGGCGCGGCGCTTTGGCATCACGACCCCGATCAACACGCTGCCTTCGATGGTGCTCGGCTCATCCGACGTTCGTGTGATCGACATGGTGCGCGCATTCGCGGCGGTTCAGGCGAAGGGCACGGCGGTGACCGCCTACGGCATTCGCAAGATCACCTCCACCGAGGGTGAAGTGCTCTACAGCCACCGGCCTGATCCGGCGCAGCAGCTGGTGCCGAACTTCGTCGCCGCGGGGATTACCGATCTCTTGCAGTCGGCGGTCAGCATCGGCACCGGCCGTGCGGCGCAGATCGGACGGCCGGTGGCGGGCAAGACCGGCACTACGAGCTCGAACAAGGACGGCTGGTTTCTGGGCTTCTCGAGCGGGATCACGACGGGTGTATGGATGGGCCGCGATGATGCACGTCCTGTGCCTGGCCTGCAGGGCGGCACCGCCCCGGCGCGCGCCTTTGCTGCCTACATGAGGATCGCCACGGCCAAGCGGCCGCCGGAGAAGTTCGATACCGATCTCAAGCTGCCGCAGTGGCAGCTCGAGCCGGATGACGAGGTCATGCAGGCCAATCCGGACGGCTATTTCTATGCCGATCCTGATGGGAACATCATCGAGCCAGGTGCCCAGAACGGCGCGCCGGGCCGCATGCCGGGGGGGGACAGTGCGCTCCCGGGCGGCGAGCAGGGTGTTCCGGTGCCCGAGGGTCCGCCTGCGGCAGGCGACGATTTCCTCAGCCGTGCAACTGGCAAGCAGACCGATCCGACGCTGCGTCCCCGTCCGAAGCCTGCACCGAGCCCCAAGCCGAACTGACCCTGCTCACCCCTCGCGGGCGAGCACGCGGCTCCGCACCACGCCGATCAGGAATGTGCCCAGCGCGAGCGTATTCGGCACGAGGTTGAGGCCGAAGCCGGTTGCGAGCGACAGCGCGTTGTCGAGCGCATACCAAGAGGCCATACCGATCGTGGCAGCGAGCCAGAGCGGCCGCCCTGCGTGTCCCATCGCGATAGCCTGACGGACAACCAGCCAGAGCATTACCATCCAGCCGAGGAACACCCCGCCGAGTATCCCGGTCATAAACCGGCCGGCGGGCGTCAGGTCCGCCGGCGGCCCCATGCTGACAAGCGCCAGCCCCATGCGCAGCGGCGCGTCGGTGGCGGGCAGGGCGCCGCCGGCGACGATCAGGGCAAACAGGACCATCGATATCAGCCAGAACCGGAACCAGGCTTGCCAGAATGGGCTCATGCGAAAGCGCTCCCTTGTATCTGGCGGAGTGATGGCAGAGGCGGCGGCGGCAAATCAATTACCTCGGGGGTTATTGAAGACGCTCTGCAGGGCTGCAACAGTCGCAACATGGACATGGGTTTTGAGGGATTCGCGCGACTCTTGCGCGATTGGCGGCAGAAGCGGCGCTGGTCGCAGCTCGACCTTGCGCTGACCTCGGGCGTCTCGCAGCGGCATATCAGCTTCCTCGAATCCTCCCGCGCCAATCCCAGCCGGGCGATGATCCTGCAACTGAGCGAGGCGCTCGACGTGCCGCTGCGGGAGCGTAATCAGTGGCTGACGGCGGCTGGCTTCGCGCCGCTCTACCGCACGCGCACGCTCGATGATCCGCAGATGGCGCAAGTAATGGGTGCGGTGCGCATGATGCTCAGCGCGCACGAGCCCTACCCTGCGCTGGCGCTCGACCGGGCGTGGAACGTGCTGATCGCCAATCGACCGTTCGAGGCGCTGACCGCGCTGCTCGGTTCGGATATCTGGGAGCGGGTGGGCGACGGCGAACGGAACTTGATGCGCCTGTTCTTCCATCCGCAGGGCATCCGCTCGCTGGTGACGAACTGGTCTGCGGTCGGCCCGCTGCTGTGGCAGCGTGCGACGCGCGAGGCGCATGCGCTCGGCGGGGCCGACATGCAGGCGGTGCTGGGTGAACTGGCGCCGTTTCAGGAACCCGAAGTCCTGTGGTCGGCGATGGACAGCGCGTTGCTCCCGGTAGTGCCGTTCAAGCTGGCACTTGGCGAGCAGCGGCTGGCCCTGTTCGCGGTGATCGCCACGTTCGGCACCGCGCAGGACGTGACCACCGACGAACTCAGGATCGAGACGCTGTTTCCCGCCGACGCCGAGACCGAGGCGCTGTTTGGCCAACTGGCGCTGCCGCCCGCGTCCAGCGAGTACCTGCGGCAATAACCGACCGCGATGACGTCCGGGGTAATTGGCAGCATTCCCTGGCGGGCTCATGCTTGTCCCGGCGCACAAGACAAGGAGAGGACCCATGCCCCCACTCGAAACCGTCAAGGCCTTCCTGAAGGCGATGGAGCCGCTCGATTACGACAGGGCTTTACAATACGTCGCGGACACCTGCGAATACACCAATCCGCCGCCGATCGGCACAGTGACCGGCGCCGCCGGGGTCCGCGCGGTGCTGGAGCCCTTTTTTGCCCCGACGCTGGAGAACGAGTTCCGCATCCTGCGCGAAGTGGCGTCGGGGTCCATCGTGATGCTGGAAAGGCTCGACCGGCACCGGCTTGCGGACAAGTGGGTAGAGCTGCCGGTGACCGGCGTCTTCGAAGTTGCGGACGGCAAGATAACCTACTGGCGCGACTACTTTGATGCCGCGACGATCCTGTCGCAGTGGCCAACCGGTTGAGCACTGGCATGAGAAAGGGGCTGGCGAACCGGTGCCGCCAGCCCCTTTTTTCTGTGCCTCGCGCTGACGATCAGCGGATGCGGATCGGCATGTAGACCGGCGGTTGGCCGCGGCGCTGAATGCGCAGGAGCACCGCCTCGCGGTTTTCGGTCTTGGCCTGACGGACCACGGCTTCAAGATCGGCCGCGGTGGCGATCGGCTTGTAGTTGGCCGAGAGCACGATGTCGCCGCGCTGCAGGCCCTTGGCCGCTGCGTCCGCCGAATCGTCTACGGCCGTGATCACGACGCCCTTGGTGTCCTCGCTTGCGCCAAGCTGGCGGGCGATCTGCGGGGTGAGCGGGATCGCCGCGATGCCGAGCGCCTGCTGGACCACGGGGCCTGCAGGCTTGCTCGGCTTGGCCTGGCCGCCGCCGAAGCCGCCGTCGTCACCCTGCTGGGCATCGGGATCGAAGCTTTGCTGGGCGAGTTCCTCTTCGCTTGGGCGCTTGCCGACCACTGCCTGCACCGTCAGGCGCTGGCCGTTGCGGATGAGGTCGATCGGGATGCGCTTGCCGGGAGCGGTGTTGGCGACGATGAACGACAGCGTCTGGTCGGGCGTCACGTCCTTGCTGTCGACGCGCACGACCACGTCCCCTGGCTGCATGCCGGCCTTCGCCGCACCCTGCCCTGGCTCGACCGACTGGATGAATTCGCCGCGGTTCTTGGCAAGGCCGAGGCTGGCTGCGAGATCGTCCGAAAGCTGCTGGATACGCACGCCGAGGTAGCCGCGTTCGATCGGCTGGCCGTTGCGCAGCTTGTCGACGATGGGCGCGGCGATTTCGGCGGGGATCGCGAAGCCGATGCCGACGCTGCCGCCGGTTGGCGAGAAGATCGCGTTGTTGATGCCGATCACGTTGCCCGCCATGTCGAACATCGGGCCGCCCGAGTTGCCGCGGTTGATCGAGGCGTCGGTCTGCAGATAGCGGTCATAGGCCGAGCCCGAGCCGGTGTTGCGATAGACCGCCGAGATGATGCCGCTGGTGACGGTACCGCCAAGGCCGAACGGGTTGCCGATCGCGATGATCCAGTCTCCCACGCGGGCATGGCGCGAATCCCCGAACTTCACGAACGGGAAGGGCTTGGGGGCGCTGATCTTGAGCACGGCCAAATCCGAGGCGGCATCGCGCCCGACCAGCTTGGCCGGATAATCGGTGCCGTCGGTCATGGTGACGGTGATCGATTCAATCTCGCCCTGCCCTTCGGCGGTGATCACGTGGTTGTTGGTGACGACGTAGCCGTCGGCCGAGACAAGGAAGCCCGAGCCAAGCGATTGCGCTTCTCGTGTCTGCGGCTGGCCGCCGCCCTGTCCGCCGCCGAAAAGATCGCTGAAGGGTGTGCCGGCGAAGGGATTGTTGTTTTGCACCTTCACGCGCTGGCGGGTCGAGATGTTGACCACCGCCGGCTGGAGCTGCTGGGTAAGGTCGGCAAAGCTGGCCGGAGCGCCGCCGCGCGGCACGACCGATTGCATCTGCGCCGAATCGTTCTGCGCGACCTGGGCGCCGGCCGGAAAACCTGTCGTCAGGGTCAGCGCGCTGCCGGCGAGGAGCAGCGCCGTAGTTACTCCGTAAGCGTATCGCACGTGGCAATTCCTCTTCATCTCAGCGGCGGACGGATAGCACCCTTGGGGGAAGCCGCACGCCTGATCCCAGTTCCGATTCCGCGCGCCACCGCTTTCACATCTGGGCGCCTGAACCGGAATTGAATAACATGTTCGGCGCAGTTCAAGCGCGGTTACTTGCCGCCCTTGAACTGGCGCAGATAGGCATTGTCGGGCGAGAGTACGATCTGCGTGCTGCTCCCCTTCTGCGCGAAGGTTGCGTCGTAGCTCTGCATCGCGCGGTAGAAGTCATAGAAATTCGGATCCTTGCCGAAGCTTTCGGCATAGACTTTGGCTGCGGTGGCTTCCGCCGTGGCGCGGATGATCTGCGCGTTTTTCTGCCCGCCGGCGCGGATCGTGGCGGCTTCCTGCTGGCGTGAGGTGATCATGCGGGTGAAGGCCGATTCGAGCGGCGCGCCATCGGGCAAATCAGCGCGCTTGATCCGCACGTCGATCACTTGCGCGCCATATTCGCGTGCCTCGCGATCAAGCCCCTTGCGGATGTTGATCATCGCTTGCCCGCGATCGGCGGTAAGCAGCGAGCCGAATGTGCGCTTTCCCAGTTCCTGGCGCAGCACCGAATTGAGGATCGGCTGGAGCTGTTCGGCGACCTTGTCGACCGTGCCGGCGGTCTCGTACATCTTGACCGGATCGATCACGCGGAAGCGGGCATAGGCATCGACCTCGAGCCGCCGCTGGTCGGCCGAGGTGACCTGCTGGCGTTCTAGATCGACATCGAGCACGCGCTTGTCGATGCGCACGACCTGTTCGATGAAGGGGATGCGCAGCACGATGCCCGCGCCTGTCTGCCCGAAATCGGCATTGGGGCGGAAGCGGTTGACGACCCGGTTGGGCTCGCCCAGCCGGACGATCACGGCCTGCTCCTGCTCGCCCACCACGGTCACGCAGCTGAGCAGCGCGACGAGCGCAACCGCGAGGGCGATCAGGACGACCTTCTGTTCTTCCCAGAGGCGGATGAGGGTCTGTTCCATCTTAGCGGCGCTCCCCGGAATTGGCCGCATTGTCGGCAGGCGCGGCCTGCTTGAGCCCGGGCAGCGGCAGATAGGGCATGACCCCCGGGGATTCGAGAATGACCTTGTCGGTCTGGCTGAGCACGCGCTCCATTGTCTCGTAATACATGCGCCGGCGCGTCACCTCGGGGGCTAGCTTGTACTGGTCGTAGACCTTGTCGAAGGCGGTCGCCTCGCCCTGCGCGCGCTGGGTCAGCTGGTTGGCCCACTGCTCGGCGCGGTTGATTTCGCTCTGCGCATCCTGCTGGGCGGCCAGCACTTCCTTGAAGGCATCGACGACCTTGGCCGGCGGATCGGTCTTCTTGATCTCCACGCCCTGGATCTTCACGCCCGAGCGGTAGGCATCCAGAATGCGCTGCATGCGTTCGCGCACATTGGCCTCGATTGCCGCGCGGCCCGCGCCCATCGCCTCGTTGAGCGAGACTTCGGCGATCGACTGCCGCATCGCCGCCTCGGCCACTTCCTTCACCGTCGCGTCAGGCTCGGCGAGCTGGAACGTATAGAGCTTCAGGTCCTTGATGTTCCAGCGGACGAGATAGGTGAGGTCGACAAGGTTCTGGTCGCCCGTGAGCATCAGCCGCTCGCCGTCGCCTTCGGGGATCGAATCGCGGCGGATCGAGGTGACGTCTTCCACGGTGACGGCCTGAACAGGCCAGGGCAGCGTGAGCGAGACGCCCGAATCGATGGTGTGGCTGTAGGCACCGAACGTGGTGACCACGCCTTTTTCCTGCGGAGAGACACGGTGAACCATCGTGGCACCAAGCCAGACAAGCGCAATGAGCCCGACCGCCACTGGCACCCATGAGCCGCCGCCGGGGCGCTGGGGCAGGCGGAAGCCGGGGCCGCCGCTGCCGCCACCACCGCCGCCACGGCGCTTGAACAGGTCTTCGATGGTCTGGCCGCGGCGTCCGTTGCCAGCGCCCGGCGAGGGCGGCACCCAGGGATTGCGCGGGCCATTGTCGCCGCGCGGCGGCGGGCTTCCCGGCGAACCGTCCTCACCGTCGGCAGACGGCTCGCCTGAAGGCTCCGAGCTCTCCGCCTCGCCTGCGCCCCAGGGGCTTTTCTTGCCGGCCATGGCAAGGCCGATCCGCGACATACGTTCACCGAAAGAAATCATGCCCATGACTATAGGTACGCTCTGCGGTTAAAAACAGTGTCTCACTGCCAAATTTCCTCTGCTAGGGGGCGACCATTAGGGCATATGCTCGTTAGCGATGGGACGGTGGCATTGAGCCTCGATCAGACGGCACTCGAACAGGCGGTGCGCATGGCGGCCGGCGCACGGCTGCAGACCGTGCGGGCGGAGGACGAAACCGCCTCGATCATCCTCGAAGTGAGCGGGCTCGACCGCGCCGGACGCGATGCGCTGGAAGCCAAGGTACGCGAAGCCGCGCGCGCCGCAGGCGCTGCCGAAGTGCGCGTGGGGATGACCGCCGAGCGCGTCACGCGGCGGATCATCGCGGTAGGATCGGGCAAGGGCGGCGTCGGCAAATCGACGCTTTCGGCCAATCTTGCCGTGGCGATGGCGCGGCTGGGGCGCAAGGTCGGCCTTGTAGATGCCGATATCTACGGCCCCTCGCAGCCCCGCCTGCTGGCGACCGAAGGACGCAAGCCCGAGGCCGAGAACCAGAAGATCCACCCCGTTCAAAGTCCGTGGGGCGTGCCGATGCTCTCGATGGGACACCTCGTCCAGCCTGGGCAGGCGATTGCCTGGCGCGGGCCGATGGCGGGCAACGCGCTCGGCCAGCTTATCGATGCGCATTGGGGCGATGCCGAGATTCTCGTAGTCGACCTGCCGCCGGGCACGGGCGACGTGCAGCTCACCATGCTCCAGAAGCACAAGCCCGCAGGCGCGGTGATCGTTTCGACCCCGCAGGATCTCGCGTTGATGGACGCGGCGCGGGCGATCCGCCTGTTCGAGCAGGGCGAGGTGCCGCTGATCGGCATGGTCGAGAACATGGCGGGCTATGTCTGCCCGCACTGCGGCGAGAGCAGTGATCCATTCGGTCAGGGTGGTGCCGAGGCTGCGGCAAAGACCATGGGCCTGCCCTTTCTGGGCCGAGTGCCGCTGAATCTGTCGATCCGCCAGTCGAGCGATGCCGGCGAACCTTGCGCAGCCGGCGATGGGCCGGAGGCGGCGATCTTTGCCGGCATTGCGCAGCGCGTGCTTGCGTGGCTGGACGCGCAGAAGGGATGAGGCTCAGCGCATGAGGCTGACCAGGCGCGGGCTGTTGATCGGCGCGGGTGGCGCAGGTGCGCTGCTCGTCGCCTTCGCGCTCTCGCCGCGCCGCTATGCCAGCGCCCTCGTGGCGGGGCCCGACGAGCATGTGTTCGACAGCTTCATCCGTCTTGCCGCCGATGGCGCGGTAAGCGTGGCGGTGCCGGTGTGCGAGATGGGACAGGGCATCACGACGCTGATGGCGCAGATCGTGGCGATCGAGCTTGGCGCAGACTGGACGCGGGTGGGGGTCGAACCGGCGCCCCCGAGCCCGGTCTACGGCGATCCGGTGCTCGCTGCGCGCTGGGCCCCGCTGTGGCAGCCACGCTTCCTGCCCATGCTTGCCGATACGCCTGACGACCGGTTGGCGCGCCTGCACGCCGAGCGTGAGCCGCTTATGATCACCGCCGAAGGCACTGCACTCGCCGCGTTCGAGGCGCCCTTGCGAGCGGCGGCGGCGGACCTGCGTACCATGCTGATGCAGGCGGCGGCGGCGCAGTGGAACGCCCAGTGGGAGACGCTCGACACTGCGGGGCACTTCGTCGTTGGCGGCACGCGCAAGCTGGGCTTTGCCGCGCTGATCCCCGCGGCGATCGGCTACGATCCCCCCGCCCCTCCGGCCCTGCGCGCCGAACCGCCCAAGGAGCGGCCCGGCCGGTTCCCCGATGGTGCGCGGCCGCGCTTCCCCCGGCTCGATCTGCCCGCCAAGGTCGATGGCAGCTTCGTGTTTGCAGGCGACGTGCGCGTGCCGGGTATGGTCCATGCCGCGATCATCCACGGGCCGCAGGGTGATACCGTGCTTTCGAGCTTCGACCGCAAGGCGGCGGATAGAGTCCCGGGGGTGGTCGGCGTCGTCCCGTCGAAGCGCTGGGTCGCGGCGGCGGCAAAGACGTGGCACGCCGCGCACAAGGCCGTGCTGGCGATGGAGCCGCGTTTCCATGCCGCGGGGCGCATCGCCGATTCCACCGCTCTGGAGAACCGCATCGACACCGCACTGCGCAAGGGGGGGGCGACCCGCCTGCTGGCAGAAGGCGATCCGGACGCCTTGCTTGCCAAGCCCAGCCTCACCGCGCGCTATGATATAGAGCCCGCGCTCCATGCGTCGCTGGAGACCGCGACTGCCACGGCGCGGCTGACGAGCGGCAAGCTGGAACTCTGGCTCGCGACGCAGGCACCCGAACTGGTTCGGCGGCAAGCCGCGCGGGCAGCGGGCCTCTCGCGGCGCAACGTGATCGTCTATCCGATGCATGCCGGCGGCAGCTTCGATGCGCGGCTCGATGCGCGGATAGCGGTCGAGGCGGTGGAGATCGCCAAAGCGTTAGGGCGGCCGGTCCAGCTCATGTGGTCGCGCTGGGAGGAAGCGCTCGCCGGCTATCCGCGCACGCCGGTCTCCGCGCTGCTGTCCGCCGCGATCGGGCCGGACAAGCGCCAGTTGCTCGGCTGGCGCACGCGCATGGCGCTGCCGGCCACCGCGATCGAAGCGGGCGCGCGGTTGCTGGACGACAAGGACGCCTTGGACGCGCAGGCCGCCGCGAAAGGCCGCGCCGATAAACTGGCCTGCGAGGGTGCGATGCCGCTTTACGCGGTGCCCGAGCGCGCGGTCGATCATGTGCCGGTTTCGCTGCCGCTGCCGACGGCGCGCTTCCGCGGCAATGCGCATGGCTATGGCGCATTCTTCACCGAGAGCTTTGTCGACGAGTGCGCGCATTTCGGCGGAGCGGAACCACTCTCCTACCGCATCGGCATGCTTTCCGGGCAGCCGCGCCTGGCTGCCTGTCTGGTTGGTGCGGCGCGGATGGCGATGTGGGGCGGCGGTGCGGACGCCTCGGGCCAGGGGATCGCCTGTCACCGCATGGATCTCGCCGCGCCCGAGGGGCTGCGCAGCGGGTTTATTGCCGTGGTTGCCACCGCACGGCAGGAGGAAGGCGCGATTCGTGTCGATCAGCTCAGCGCTTGGCTCGATATCGGGCGAATCGTGAACGTCGATGTGGCGCGCCAACAAGTCGAGGGCGGGATGCTCTTTGCCCTCGCGCAGGCGATCGGGGGGAGCACCGGCTATGCTGCGGGCCTGCCGACCGCCGGGCGTCTTTCCCAGCTGGGCCTGCCGTTGCTTGCCGATTGCCCGAAGGTTGATATTGCGTTTGCCGAGTCGGACGAGCAACCGTTCGATCCGGGCGAGATTGCGACAACTCCGGTCGCACCGGCCATTGCCAACGCGCTGTTTTCTGCCACAGGACTGCGCTTCCGCCGCCTACCCCTGCTTTCTGAAGGCCTTTGATCAGCCCCATGGACCAACCTGCCGACCACCCCCGGATTCTGACCGGCAAGATCGGGGTGCTCCTGGTCAACCTCGGCACGCCCGACGCGCCGGACGAGAGCGCCGTGCGGCGCTATCTCGCCGAGTTCCTATCCGACCGCCGCGTGGTGGAGATCCCGCAGATTTTCTGGCAGCCGATCTTGCGCGGACTGGTGCTGCGCACACGGCCGAGAAAATCCGCTCATGCCTACAGCCAGGTCTGGACCGAGGATGGCTCTCCGCTCGCCTTTCACACCGCAGCACAGGCGCGGGCCTTGCAGGCCAGGCTGGGTGATGCCGCGATCGTGCGCTACGCCATGCGCTACCAGAAGCCGGCGATGGCGGTCGAGCTCGACAAGCTGCTGGCCGATGGGTGCGAGCGCATTCTGATTGCGCCGCTCTATCCGCAGTATTCCGGCGCGACGACGGCAAGCGCGCTCGATGCTGTGGCGAACTGGATCAAGGACCGCCGCCGCCTGCCCGCGCTGCGCACCATGCCGCCCTACTTCGACGATCCGCTGGCGATCACGGCGATGCACAAGGACCTGTCCGCCCAGATTGCCGCGCTGGATTTCGCGCCCGAACTGTTGGTGCTGAGCTTCCACGGCATGCCCGAACGCACCTTGCGGCTCGGCGATCCCTATCACTGCCACTGCCAGAAGACCGCGCGCCTGCTCGGTGAGCGGTTTGCCGTTTCGCACCCCGAGCTCAAGCTCGCCACCAGCTTCCAGTCGCGCTTCGGACGCGCCAAGTGGCTCGAACCCGCGACCGATGACGTGATCAAGGTGCAAGGCGCCAATGGCATTCGCCGCATGGTCGTTGCCGCCCCCGGCTTCTCTTCCGATTGCCTCGAGACGATCGAGGAACTGGGTATCCGCGGGCGCGAGGATTTCGAAGCGGCGGGCGGCACCCATTTCGCCGCGCTGACCTGCCTCAACACCGGCGAGCCGGGCATGGAAATGCTCGAGGCATTGATACGCAGGGAACTCGCAGGCTGGATTTAACCGGGCGGAAATTGACTTTGCTTACAGGCGTGTCATTAACCGATCGGTTAAGAGCGCAATCAGGAGCAAGGTATGGCCAGTCTCGCAGCTAACCCTCCGCACGCGATCCGTCCTGGGGACGTGCAGAGCGAGCGCGGCAATCCGCACTGGATCCAGCTGAAGAACGAACGCGAACTCGATCCGATTCCCGGCGAGGATGGCTGGCCTGTCTTCGGCACAACCTTTCAGCTGCTCGCCGATCCGATCGGCTTTGGCAACCGCATGCGCGCGAAGTTTGGCGACGTCTATCGGACCCGCAGCTTCGGCCGGCGGCAGGTCACGCTGATCGGACCAGAGGCGAACGAGCTGGTGCTGTTCGACCGCGACAAGATATTCTCTTCGGAGCAGGGCTGGGGCCCGGTGCTCAACCTGCTGTTCCCGCGCGGCCTTATGCTGATGGACTTCG
>Ga0315905_10000612_pt1 | contig 38621 bp, 29 predicted proteins | sample LakEriMetagenome_5_FD_203522 | JGI IMG/M metagenome (GOLD analysis project Ga0315905, IMG submission 203522) | Freshwater fungal communities from buoy surface, Lake Erie, Ohio, United States - Buoy 4 MA121 | ecosystem: Environmental > Aquatic > Freshwater > Lake | place: USA: Lake Erie, Ohio...
AGCATCGTAGCCAAAGCGTAATTTGCCCAAGTTTTGTCCTTGAAAGCGAATACCCGTGGTGTGAAGCGGAATGACGCCTTTGCCAAACATCTCCGGACGGAAAATGGTCGGGAACAGCACACGTCCGTGGTGATAGGAATCGTTCCAGTAATTGACCGGCGTGTGATGTTTACCAAAGAGAATGTTGTGATTTCCTTTGATGTTGTACTTCATGATGATTCGCTCGACGCTGATGTCGAAGCGGGTAGGGGAGGAAGCTACGTATTTGAATACGGTCTCTCCTAAAAACGACAGCCGATCAGAAATATCACTTGTGATAAACAAATCTTGTTCACCTAGCGTGAAGTTGACCTGTTCGTTGGAGTAATTGGTGCCGAAGTCTGCGAAGCCCCGGATTTGTGTTTCTTGCGCAGATACCTGTGATAGTGAAAGCGCAAAGCCAAGTGTCAATAGCCCAAAAGCAAAGCGCTTTTGCAGTCCTAAATAGGACCAATTCATGAATTTTTTTTGATTCATAGTGTGGTTGAAGGTTTGAAAAATCCGCCGCATCGAAATCGGTTATGTACGAAGCCGCGCGCAGGACGGTGCAATTAACGACTCAAATCGGTATAAACCGAATTTTTGGGATGAAAGGGGGTGTTTTTGGGATGAGAGTAGTTAATTACTAATGACTAATGACTAATGCTGCACTGATGTGTCATTTGTCATTAGTCACTAGTCACTAGTCATTATTTCTTCCCGCACTCAAACGTCTGGTCATACTTCGTGTACGACTCTCCGTCTTTTGATTTACCCATTAGCGAGAGTTTGCCTGAGATTTGGCCTTCAGTGGTAAGCTGCATGAGGAGTATACGTTTGTCTTCGCTGCAGTAGGCTTGCTTGTCAGTAGGTATGCAGAACCAAGCACCTTCCTTTCCGCTATCGATAGCGGAGCCTCTACTTTCGAACAGGGAAAGATCAAGATTCAGCGTATTCATGTTGTTGTTGTAGTTGTCTTCTGAACCTATAGTAATCCATGAGTCGCTCTTCAATTGAGGATCTTCGCTTGCTTCTTTGCGATTGCTGTCTTTGGAGAGTGCTCCTCCTGCTTTGGACTGATAGAAAGGTTTGGTGCTTCTAATTTCAATCTTGTGGACCGAGTCACCGAAAACGACGAATAGTTGGTCACCGACATTGGTCATTTCAGCATATACGCGCCATGTTTTTCCGGGCACCTTGCCTTCGTTCTCAATTTGCTCTGTGATGAATCCTTTGAATTGAGCGAGTGCTGCACTATGGATTATCAGCAAACAAGCAACGGAAGCAAGAGTGTGGCGCATAATTTATTTGATTTTGACAATACGTTTTTTATTGAGAGATTTCTTCTTGCTACCGCCGCCGGCGCTATATTTTCCTCGCTTGCCGGGAATCACGTATCCCATGATAACCTCATGCGTAAACGGACTCATGACACGGGCTTTGGAAGTCGTAAAATCGATGGAGTATCCAAGTAAGAAGTTCTGATAGAAACCACCGAAACCTAACGCTACTGCATCTTGCAAGCGATAGGTTAAACTGCTCCAGGCCATTTTTCGAAAGCCTACCCGAACATTCATGTCAATCTGAATAGGGGTATTGTTGGTCAGTTTGATTAAACCGCTAGGCTGTATATCGAAGTCCTCCGTGATGTCATAGGTATAAGAACCTACTATGTGATAATGGCGTGTATTACGATTTTCAGACGCATTCACTCCGGACACCTTCAATTTAGTTTGAAGAAGGTTGGGTGTGCTAAATCCGAAATAGTAATCCTCTCCGAACACGACCATACCAAAGTTAGCATCTATGTTGAGGGTAGATTCTACTTGCATACCGTTGAGTGCCACGTCGCTCTCATCGAGAACTACGAGTTTGGAGTTGTCTATTTTGAATTGATTGGCCGAGAGACCAAGACCGAAGCTGATTCCGTCATAATTGTTGAGGTCTATGTGATAGGCGCCAACAGCTTCAACTCCTGTTCGGGAGATCGCTCCTCCTGCGTCATCGCGTTGGATTACACCTCCGAAGCCTAAGTTGCCCGGGCCTTTCATATGACCGCTCGCCAGCATGGTTGTGGGGGCGCCTTTAAACCCTGTCCATTGATTGCGATAGGATATGTATAGAGGAATTTGATTTTCAGTTCCTGCAATGGCAGGATTGACTAAAAAAGGATTAATGGCAAATTGTGTTCTGCGCCATAGTTGTTGGGCATATGCATCCGACGAGCACAATGCTACCAATGTAAGAGCGAGGGTAAGAATTTTCTTCATGGCTTGTGTCGTATTAATATTTAACGGTGACTGTTCCCATAATCACTTCCTGATCGGGCGCATAATCGATGGTGAAATAATAGTCGGCTACGGGAAGAAGTTGTCCGTTGAAGCGGCCGTCCCATTGTGCCGGATAACCGGTGGATGCGAACACAGTTTGTCCCCAGCGATTGAATACATTGACCTTACATTCCGGGTAATATTCGAATCCACCTAATACCCAAGTGTCGTTCACACCATCACCATTAGGGGTGATGGCCGTTGCAATGAAGAAGCATCCTATGTTGGCTTCTACAAAAACGGAAGCGGTTAGATTACACCCAATTTCATCTGTTACACGAACCACATATTCCGCATTGGGAGGTAACCCCATTGCCGTTGCTGTTGTTTGGAGTAGGTTATCGTCCCACTCATAACTGAGCGGTGGGTTTCCATTTTGAACAGCAACAGTGGCTGTTCCATCTAGTGCATTCCAACAGGTCTCCGGAGTCGACGTCATGGTAAGAATCATGTCGGTGATGATATCGGGAACGATGCCCAATGTGTCGAGAATTCGGCAGCCATTTTCGTCGGACAGCTCCAGGTAAAGAGTATCCTCAGCCAGTTGTGAGATGCCATACGTAACTGAATCGAGTGGTTCGAGTTCATACGTGTCAGGATCAACATAAAACGTAAGTGCCCCTGTTCCACCTCCAACGATGATTTCTGCCGAGCCGTCGTTCATACCTGTGCAAGTAGGCGCGTCGAGAAGAACTTCGATAGTGAGTGGGTCGGGTTCGGTGATGGTGAATTCAGCCGAGTCGAGACAGCCGTTAGCATCAATCAAAAACAATTCATAATCGCCCGCACAAATCCCGTTTACAATTCCGAATGCAGGCCCCAGAATACTGTCCGGAACGAGAAGGTATTGGTAGTTCGGTGTGCCGCCTGCCGGAGTGAACTGTACGATACCATCACATATACCACCACAAGAACACGCTATGGTCGAGTCGATTTCGACGGTTAATAGAGTGGGTTCCGTAATAGTGAAGTAATTGGTGGTGGAGCATTCGTTTGAGTCAATTACTGTCACGAAATAATCGCCGGGAATCAGATCGGGATAAGACGCTAAGCTATCGAATGGCAAGTATTCAGTATCATTCAGTGTGATGGTAAATGGTTCGGTTCCTCCAACTACATTGGATACATTCACCGAGCCGTCTCCAAATGTGAAGCAGCTCACATTTTCGGTAACGAAATCAAACTGGAGTGGTGCAGGTGAATTGATAAAGGCAGAGGCGGTTTGCGTACAGCCATCAGACGCTGTAATAGTAATGGTAAATTCTCCGGAGCATAGATCTGTAAAAGTTACATCCGATCCGCTGCAAGGGAATGCGCATGTGTTGGTTTGCGGATCAATGTCGTACGTGAAACCACCTGAACTTCCAGCTACTTCAAACAATTGAAAAACCCCGTCGCACTGAGCGAAGCAGGTAACGTCAGTGGTATCAGAAAGGAAGGTTATCTCGGTTGGTTCACCAACGGTTATGCTATCGGTAACAATACATCCTTCGCTGTCTTCTATTACCACCAAATAATTTCCGGCGCAAAGCTCATTGATTGGGATATTATTCTCTTGCTCGTCAAAAGTGTCAACAGTGAATGGGCCAGTTCCTCCGCTTGGTGATGAATCGAGGATACCATCGCAAAAACTAAAGCATGAAGCATCGGTCACGATAAGTTCGTATACAATTTCTTCAGGCTCTGTAATTTCCAATTGTTGCTCAATACTGCAGCCATTCACATCTTCAATAAGTAGGTTATAGATTCCCTCGTCGAGATTTTCAAGGCTAACGTCAAAAGGAGAGTTTCCTTGAGATTCATTGAGAGGCTCGCCATTCAAAGACCATGATGCAGTTAGTTCTCCTGTGCCGCCGAATACGGTTCCGAAAATGATTCCATCGTCATCGCCAAAGCAGTCAATGTTGGTAACGGTAGGTGTAAACACCAGTTCCGCAGGACAAGCAACAGAAGCGGTTGAAACGACGGTACAATTGTTCTCATCTTCGGCGGTGTAGGTGTAGTTTCCGCAAGAAAGACCATCGATAGACTGACCGCAAAAGAATGCTTGACCGGCTGCATTCACAATAGAGGTTGTTCCTGTTCCGCCGGTGCATTGTAATTCGACAACTGCGACAAATTCACCGAAGCAAAGTTCGTCAACAGTAACAACGGCTGCGAATTCGAAGGGAGCAGGAAATGTAACGTTGAAGTCGGCTGTTGTATCACGGCATCCTGCTTCATCTTCCAGGATGATGTAGTAGTTTCCTTCTGCCAGATCAGTTATTTCGAGTATACCGTTGGCTCCGGTATAGTCATTTAGTTGAACGTCGGCTGTTGTGTAAAGTGTGTAGTTCACGCTGCCGTTACCTCCGGAGTTCATGTCGAGCATAGCCAGTTCTCCATCGAAGCAAGGATTGGTAATCGTAGGTTCGGTGCTCATGGGTTCATCGAGGCAAGGGTGCACGGCGGTGAAGCAAACGTTATTTGCCTCAAGTCCCGGCACACCATTGGCGTCAATGTATTGCAGGTTTACGCAGGCACTCATATCACCGCATGTCGTGAATTGGCCAATCAAAACGCGTGAGTTTTCATCGGCGTTGGTAGGTGAGTCAGGGTAGTCTTGAAAGCATGTTGCTCCGAAGATGGAGTTTTCATCCCAGAAGAAGCTGCCACCGTCGTATAAGCTGGGAGTTCCTGCCTGTTCAAAGTTTGTGAGCCAATCTTCGCAAAGACCGAGGTATCCTAAGTTGTCGCATCCTCCGTTAGAATTACATGTTTGGCCGATGGTCAGGTACGAGTCATATTCACTTGTTGGGAAAGCTCCGAACAGACAAAGCTGATTGAATCCGAGCGCATCGCCTAATTCATGCTGAAAAACGCCACATTCAAAGTCGAAGGACACAGCATCGATAGCATCCTGGATGCAATCTGCGCCGGCCTCTTGTGCAAATATGCTTGTGAGGTAACAGTCTGTGCTGACGAATTGTGCATAGACTCTAAAGGTTACATATCCGGCCAGGTTGTGCCCGGGCTCTCCGTAATTGCCGTGGTGTACGATAGTCTCGATATAGATAGGTGGATTGGCAAGTTGCGCTTGAGCTTGTAAAGCTGTAAAGCACACCACCATCAATAACAGCCGGTAGATGTTTCTCATCGTTTGTGTTTGTTCCTTCGTGATAGTCGACTTAGGGGTAGGACAACGTTGCTTGACTTGGGTTAAAAAAGCCAAGCGGTGCGAATTTAATATACAACCTCGGTGGTTGGAGTATTGATAATCAAGGAAATTAACGTCGGACTCTTTAAATCTTCCCTTCTTCAGACAAGCGGGACATAAACCAGTTTTTTGGTTTCAAAAAACGGGTCAGAAAACCAGGCCTGCAGGTTGTGCACTTCAATGTCTTTGCTCAAACCCTTGAGTTCCTCTGTCAGGTCGCCGCCCTTGAGGCATATCAACCCGTTGGGAATGGCGTTGATTTGTTTCTTAGCTAACTTACCGTTGCTCCACTGAAGAAGCATTTTGAGTTCAGCAACTGCGCGGCTAACGACAAAGTCAAAAGGTCCTTTTACTTTTTCAGCGCGTTCATGAATGGCCTTCACATTGGTTAAGCCCAGTGCAAGGCTCACTTCCTGTACAACTTTTATTTTTTTTCCAATAGAGTCTACCAGAACAAAATTGACTTCCGGGTTGAGAATGGCCAATGGTATGCCGGGAAAACCACCTCCCGTTCCAATATCCAGAACGTTAGACCCGGGGGCAAACTGCAGAAACTTATGAATTGCAAGGCTGTGCAGAACATGCCGTGTGTAAAGCTGGTCGAGATCTTTTCGCGAAATGACGTTTATCTGGGCATTCCATTCTTCGTACAAGGGAAGAAGCTGCGTCAATTGCGACTTGGCTTTGGCAGAAAGGCCGGGAAAATGTGATAGTACTTCGTTCACCGCAGAATCAATAAATGTCCTTGGTGTTTTGCATCATCTGAAAGAGAAATTCACGGGCGCGGAATAATTGTGCTTTGACCGTTCCTAGTGGGAGTTTGAGCTCTTCTGCAATCTCCTCATAAGCCATCTCGTCGAAGTAACGCATCTCAACCAGTTTGCGATAACGGGGTTTCAACTTATCTACGATTTCGCGCATTTTACGAATACGTTCTTCCTTTTGCATGGCCTCAGCCGGGTCAAGCACGCTATCCTTAATGCTGATTTCAATAGTCTCTCCGTCGTCATTGCTATAACCTTGGTCAATCGAAACGGCTCGGATGCGCTTTCGGCGTATGAAGTCGATGCAGTTGTTGGAGGCAATCTTGAATAACCAGGTTGAAAAAGCATACTGCGGTGTGTACTGCCCAAGACGCTTGAATGCTTTACCGAATGCTTCAATGGTCAAATCGTCGGCGTCGTCTTTGTCGTTCACCATTTTCAACAGCATGAAGTAGATGGGTTCGCGGTAGCGTTGCATCAGTTCGGCATAAGCCTTCTGGTCTTTTTCATGCAAGGCGCGTTGAACGAGCTTGTAGTCGTATTGGCCTTTTTCCGATAGGTGTTCGATCAGTTCCATTTCTTTGGTTTTCTCAACAGGTTGATAAAGTACAATCCTAGGTTGATTGCATGCATTTGAATTTCCAAAGCGGGTGAAAGCCACGCAACATCACGGCTAACATCCAGTCTACGCGAAACTCGGTGCAAAATAGCGATTTGCAGAGAGTATCGGAAAACCAATCCGCCAATTATAAACAACGTATATGTGTGGAAATAAAGGGCCACGATTCCCGCTAGCATCAGTATGGCGAAGCTGAGGGGCCAAATGGACAGCATTAACTTATGCGATGTCTTATACATACCGGAGGTTGTAAAATGACGGCGCTTTTGAGCGAACCATGCATTCCAGGAGTGCTTTGGTTCGGAAATCGTCTGACTTTCGGGCGTAGAAACTACCCAGGTGTTTTTGCCTGTCGCAACTTGGTTGACAAACAAATCATCGTCTCCGCTGGCAATACTGTAGTGGCTTTTGAATCCGCCTATTTTGAAAAACAGGTCTTTGTGATAAGCCAGGTTTCTTCCAACGCCCATATAAGGCGCCCCACTGCGGGCAAACCCCATATACTGGCACCCAATGAGGAGTGTGTCGAAACGAATGAGTCGATTGAGCCATCCTTCGGTACGCGCATAGGGCGAGAAACCGATGGAAAGTTGTTTTGAATCACTCAGGCCTTTGGTCATTTCAGTAATCCAATGCTCTGAGGCAGGCTCACAATCTGCATCAGTCAGCAAGATGATGTCGTGTTTGGCTGCTTTAATGCCCAGCGTGATAGCGAACTTCTTTCCCTGCATGTTCTGCTTCTCTTCATCGATGTGGATTACATGTAGTTGCGGATAGCTCAGCGAAAGAGCTTTGAGTACGTCTGCGGTGTCATCCCAACTGCTGTCGTTCACGATAATGACTTCGAAGTTCGGATGCTTTTGAGCCATGATTTTCGGAATGTTTTCCAGCAGGTTCTTTTCTTCATTGCGCGCAGCAATGACGATAGAAACAGGATGCATAGCTTGTTCGGCAACAACGCTGTGGTTTCCTGTTTTCAAGAATCGGAATAACAATAGAAAAAGTTGAATGGCTAAAGCCAATCCAAAGAGAGCGGCTCCCATAAGGCCGTATGTGTGGGGTTCAGTCAGGTCGATCATGCGCAAATTATCCGCCCCGAAATTATTGGCGTTCATTCGAACAGAAAAAGAAAAAGGCCCTGTTGAGGGCCTAGTTATTCACATCTAAAATGGGTCAGTATGTATACGTGACTTTTTTCGATCGGTCTGCGTTAATCAACAGGATTAATGTGCCTGTTTTGCCTACTCGACAGTTTTTTAAGTCGAACGCAATGGTTTCCCTAATAAGCTCTCTGCAGCCGTCACCATTGCCTTGATGATCCACAAACAGATTGAGTTGCGGAGGCATACTCTTCATGTAATTGCCATTGTGACGGGCGGTGAAAACATGCTCTTTACAACCTCCGCTGTACTCGGTATCTATGAACAACGTATCGCCATTGATGCGCACTTTGTTCGCTTCGAACGCATCAGTGCCATATCGTGCCGTATCGATCAGCACCGATTTCACTTCGAGTTGATAAGCCTTCATAGAGATGGCTTCCTGTGTTGTTGCGTCGGTTGGAACTTTCTTCGCTTTGCACGACAGAACACTGCCTCCAATAAACAGCACTGTTGCAAGACAAGCGATGTATAAAATGTTTTTCGTCATCGTTTTTTAGAGATTCGTTTTGATGTAGTCTACAATTTTTGTGATCAGGTGAACGCGATCTTTACCGCGCACATTGTGCGCATGGCCCGGATAAGCAAAGAAATCAACCTGAACTTTATTGTCTACGCATGCCTTGAGGAAGTTGACGTTGTGCTGCATCACGACTACGTCATCGTCCATGCCATGAATCATGAGCAACTTGCCTTTCAGGTTTTTTACATGATTGGTCAGATTTGAGTTTTGATAGCCTTGCGGATTTTCCTGGGGCGTATCCATGTAGCGCTCACCATACATCACTTCGTACATAGACCAGTCGATAACAGGTCCGCCGGCAACCCCTACCTTGAACGTTTCGGGCGATTTTAGCATCAGGGTGGTTGTCATGAATCCGCCAAAGCTCCAACCGTGCACCGCCATGCGCGAAGCATCTACGAATGGCTGCTTTTTCAGCCATTCCACGCCTGCTAGTTGGTCTTGCATTTCCGCATTGCCGAGTTGGCGGTGTATGACCTGCTGGAAGTTCTTTCCGCGATTAGCCGATCCGCGGTTGTCGAGTGTAAATACCAGGTAACCTTCTTCTGCAAGCTGATTCATCCACAGTGAAGCTCCTCCGAGCCAACTGTTCGTGTTCATCTGAGCGTGCGGTCCGCCATAGACATAGACGACAACCGGATATTTCTTACTCGCATCGAAGTCGGTTGGCTTGATGATACGACACCACAAATCGGTAGCGTCCGGACCCGGAATCGTGAAAAGCTCCGTCTTGCCAATCGATTTTCCGGCATATGGATTTGCCGCTGTGTGAAGGTTGCGTATCATGCGACCTTCAGTGGTCATTAAGTTGATGGTGTTGGGGGTTGAAAGGTTGGAGTACTGATCAATCAAAAACTGCCCGTTTTCACTGATTTTTAACTGATGTGTTCCGGCTGTCGGCGTCATTTCAGTGAGGCTGAAATCGGAAAGATTGACCTTGTAGCCACGACTTTCAGTGGGGTTGCTACCTGTAGCCATAACGAAGGCATGCTTGCCGCTGAAATCGAAACCGATGAATTCGGTGATGTCGAATTTAGCTTTCGATTGTCGCAGTAGTGTTCCTTTCGTATCGTACAGATATAGGTTGTTGAACCCGTCGCGTTGGCTAATCCATAGAAACATAGATGGTGAACCCGGTATGAAATAGGCCGGGAATTGTGGTTCCACCCAGCGGTCGTCGTGCTCGGTGAAAAGGGTCGCTATTTCCATTCCGGAGCTTGCATCGAATGCTATAAAGCGCATGTCTGTCGTAGTTCGATTCAACCATGCCACATAAATGGTTTTGCCATCGGGCGACCACGTAAGGTTGGTCATATAGTACTGGTCGTTCTCAGGCAAGCGTCCCATTTTCAATCGTACGGTTTGAGCGGTTGCCACATCATATACACCCACGTATACCACCTCGCTCTTTCCACCTGCCATCGGGTATTTGATGGTTTTGCTGGAAGCCGGTGTAGTGGTGAAATCAACCAGAGGATAGTCTGTTACATTGCTTTCGTTTTTGATGTAGTAGGCAAGCTTACCACCATCCGGACTCCAGAATGTTCCTTTGCTGATGCCGTATTCGTTGCGCGAAATGCTTTGACCACAAACCATGTTTGCGGGTTCGTTGGTTACAACAAGTTCTCTTTGATTGTGCGTCATGAAGAGGTTATTGTTCTTGGTGTACGCTGTGCGGCGCGATTTGCTGTGAAAGTCGACATTTGCTGCTTCGGTCGGGTAGAAGGAGACCTTTTGGGCTTTTTTCAATTTCATGTCGACCTCCCAAAATACATTTTTTTCCTCGAAATAGAAACGCTCAAGGGAAAGCCATTGAATGCCCGGTATGCGCTTTAAATCACCGCTGCCTAGCATGGCATTCAGCTCGGGTAAACCGAGTATTTTTTTATCGTCAGAACCTTGCTTAATTGAGCCAATAAAAAGTGTTTCGTCCTTTACATACGAATACATGTCGGCACCGGGCACCCATTGAAGTTGCTGAATGGAGGTAGGAGCAAATTGGCGGAACTGGCCGGTAACGGCTTCTTCCAGGGTGAGCTTTTGTTGAGCTATCGATGGGCAGATCAACAAGACGTGAAGTAGAACAACGAGTGAATAGCGCATAGAGGTCTTTGAAATATGTGGGCCGAAAATACAACTCCTCATTCCAAACCTCGATTGAAACGCACACAGGGAATATGACCTTTTATGAAATAATTGTTCTTGAAGCGAGTTGAGGCATACCCGCTCTATTTTTGGACCTTCATGCACAGACAGCTTTTATTACTCGCCCTTTGCTTTGTTTCTTCTCTTGTAGTTGCGCAAACAGCTACATTAAAGGGCACTCTGCGCGATTTAGATGGATTGCCTGCCGCAGGCGTTATTGTTCAGCAAAAGGATAATATGGCCAATGGCACCGCCACCGATGATATCGGCCAGTTCATCATTCAGTTGCCGGCAGAGCGACAGGTTGTTATTGTATTTAAAGGGATTGGGGCAGCATCTGTTGAAAGAGCTTTCAATTTGAAGACAGGAGAATTAAAGAATGTCGATTTGGTTTATGACAATACCGCTTCGGCCGGTGTCATCACCATTCGCGCAGAAAGAGAAGGGGGCATGAAACCGATCGAAACGAAATTGCCCACCAAGCTTCCTACAATCAATCCGGGTATCGAATCGTATTTGTTGCAGATGCCCGTCAACTTCGCTTCTGAGCTGAGCAGCAGTTACAGTGTGCGCGGAGGAAGCTTCGATGAGAACCTGGTCTATGTTAACGGTATTCAGGTGTATCGACCGTTTTTAGTTCGTGCCGGCGAGCAGGAGGGTTTGAGTTTTCCCAACCCCGATATGGTGAGTAACATTCGATTCAGTGCCGGAGGATTTGCTGCGCGTTATGGCGACAAGATGAGTTCTGTGCTGGATGTGCAATACGCCCGCCCCGACAGTGCATATGGTTCATTCACCATTGGAATGCTCGGTGGATCAGTGCATACAGCTGGTATTTCCAAAAGCAAAAAGTTCACTCACAATACGGGTATTCGCTACAAAGACAATTCGTATGTCTTTAACTCGCTTGATGTGCAGGGTGATTATCAACCGCGTTATTACGATATTCAGTCTTATTTGACATGGAGACCAAATCCGTATAGCCCATTAGAGTTGAGTTTTCTTGGCAACTATCAAAACAATCGATACCGTTTTGTGCCTAGCACACGAACCACCGACGTAGGAACTATCAACGAAGCACTTCGGCTTACCGTTTTCTTCGAAGGAAAGGAAGAGACGCGATTTGAAACAATGTTCGGTGCACTTTCTGCGAAGTACAACCCGTCTCCTTCATCGCAATTAATGCTAACAGCAAGTGCATTCAATACTTTCGAAACAGAGCGATTCGATATACAGGGTGCGTACAAGCTCGATGAGTTGGAGCGCGACTTAGGTAGCGATGAGTTTGGTGAAGTGCTGCGCAATCGAGGCATAGGCGGGTTTCTTGATCACGCTCGCAATGAATTGAATGCTACAGTAATCAATGTGAGTCACCGAGGTTTCGTGGAGCGTGAGTCGCGAAAGAATGTGTTTTCGTGGGGGGCAGATATTCAGCATGAGATTGTGCTTGACGAGCTGCGCGAATGGTCGCTCATTGATTCTGCCGGCTACGCTTCGCCTCGTCCGCCGGACTCACTCGGATACACAAATCCTTCTGCGCAACTTGATCAGCTGATTTTTCTGAAAAACCGTATCCGCGCCAATAACGAAGTCACCTCTCAGCGCTATTCTGCCTATGTGCAAAATGAAAAGCGCTGGGTGCAGGAGAGTGGTGCTATCTGGACGTTAAACGCAGGAGCGCGTGCGAATTTCTGGTCGTTTAATGAGCAGATTGTTGGCGGTCCGCGTGTATCGATGTCGTACACTCCTGTTTGGACTCAATACCGGACGAACGAAGATGGCAAGCGTGATTCGGTGCGCAAAGACATAGTGCTTACCGCCTCATGGGGCTACTATTGGCAGCCACCTTTCTACCGTGAAATGCGCTATCTAAATGGTGCAGTGAATCCGGAGATACGCGCTCAAAAGAGTATTCACTACATCGTTGGAGCGAACTACGTTTTCCAAGCTTGGGGAAGGCCTTTCAAGTTGAATACGGAGTTGTATTACAAGCAACTTCGAGAGTTAATTCCTTATGAAGTAGAGAATGTTCGACTGCGCTATTTTGCCACTAACAACGCAAACGGCTATGCCTACGGAATGGATGTCATGCTGAACGGTGAGTTCATTCGCGATGTACAGTCATGGGCGCGTTTCTCTTATTTGAAAACGGCGGAAGATCTGACGGATGATTTTTACTATATCTACCTCAATGCTGCCGGTGATACGATATATAACGGATTTACTCTCGATACAGAGGTGGATGATAGTATTCTGGTCGTCCCCGGATTTATACCGCGCCCCAACGACCAGCGCATAAGTTGCAGCTTGTTGTTTCAGGATGAGATGAAGAAGAAACCTTGGTACAAGGTGCTCATGAGTTTTTACTTTTCAACAGGTGTTCCCTATGGACCACCTTCTAACGAGCGTTATCTCGATATTAGTCGCACACGCAGTTACATTCGTGCAGACATTGGCTTTAGTCGCGACTTGATTTTAGCAAGAAACAAGAACAAAAATTGGTTTAACCGGACGTTCGAGAAGGGATACGTAGCCATTGAAATTTTCAACCTGCTTGGCACCAACAACATCATCAACCATCAGTGGATTGAAGATGTTAATGGACGTCAGTATGGAATTCCCACCTATCTTACTGGGCGTCGCCTCAATCTGCGGATGAGTTTGAGTTTCTGATGTGTTTACTTTTGCGCAAATAAAAGATGTCAATGGAAGAGGAACACATAGAGCGATTGCGAGCGCGGCTCAATGAGATTCATATTTGGCCGAGTGTCTTCATGTTCAAATTTATCTTACCAACTGATGAGGCACGTTTAATACAGTTAAAACTCATTTTTGGCGAGAGCGCCGAAATAAGAGAACGATTGTCTTCAAAGGGAAATTACACGAGTGTAACGGTTCGCGAAATGATGCTCAGTGCTGATGATATTTTCGATCGTTACAGAAGAGCCAAGGATATCAAAGACATAATTTCACTATAACTAAAAAACAGCGGTCATGGATAATCTCAAAGATGTGTTGTTGGTGTTTACCGTGGTGCTGCTTGTTTATGTGCTTTATCAGCGTCTGTTGCAAGTACTAGGTAAAAGGGAACGTTCGAAGAAATATGCGCGGGTGAGTGAGAAGCTGGAAATTGCTGAAGGAAGGTTAAAGATGGACTTGGCGATGGATCAACCCATGGTGTTGAAGTTAAGTGTACATACCCATGGAGGAGAGCCGGTATTAACGCTCGAAGATCGCTCACTTGAATCTGGGGAGCACAACATTGAAGTCGATATTTCTGCATTGAAATCGGGTCGTTATTACATTCAGCTGCAAACTCCTGCTGAAGTGTATTCGCGTTATTTCGAACTGACTTAATTTCTCCTTTATGAAGTCACTGCGCATAGTCTTTATGGGAACTCCTGAGTTTGCGGCTACTTCGCTGGATGCTTTATGCAAGAGCGGGCATCAGGTAGTAGGAGTTGTTACTGTGGCTGATAAACCGGCCGGTCGTGGTTTACAATTGCAGTCGAGTCCAGTGAAGACTCTGGCACTTCAACATCGCATCCCCGTTTTACAACCATTGAAGTTGAAAGATCCGGTATTTCTGGATGAGTTGAAAGCATTGCAAGCCGATTTATTTGTTGTGGTTGCATTTCGTATGTTGCCTGAAGTGGTTTGGAATATGCCGCCTTTGGGGTCCATCAATCTGCACGGTTCGTTATTGCCTAAATACCGTGGCGCAGCCCCTATCAATAGAGCGATTATGAATGGGGAGACAGAAACCGGAGTGACAATCTTTTTTCTTCAGCATGAAATTGACACGGGCAAGGTGATTGCCCGTGAGCGCATGCCTATTGGTCCTGATACAACTGCGGGCGAGTTGCACGATGAAATGATGCACATTGGTGCTAACGCTTTGGTTAACGCGATTGATACAATCGCCGATGGAAGTGCACAGGCAGTTGAACAAAGCGAATTAATGCAGGCAACCGAAGAAGTACCTGCAGCACCTAAAATTTTCAAAGATGATTGTCGTATCGACTGGTCGAAAAACGTCATGCAGGTTCACAATCATGTGCGTGGCTTATCGCCTTACCCTGCGGCATGGACGGAGTTTGAAGGTAAAAACTTCAAGGTTTTCAGAGGACGGCCGATTCCCGCTAAACATCAGTCGGAACAATTGGAAACAGATGGAAAGACATATTTGAATTTCCAATGCGCTGATGGAGTCTATAGCGCACAAACGATTCAACCGGAAGGTAAGAAGCGAATGGAAGTTGAAGAGTTTTTGCGCGGCTGGCGACCAAATGCACTCTAAGGATTATAGGATTGAAGGATAATAGGATAATAGGGAAAGCGCCAATTACTCATATTACTTCTCACCTAATACCTATTAGCAAGTACTTAGTAACTTGTATTTCGTCCCCAGTCCTCGGTCCCCAGTCTCCGGTCCCTACTTCCCGCACATGGTTACTACATACTGCAGAATGAGTTCTTCTGTCGGTTTGTCGATTTTTGCCTTGGGTGCCATACGCTTCACATGCTTTCCCCATTGCTCTTCGTTGTAGGCGGTCGGACTCTTTAAGCCATGGCATTTGCCGCAGTTTTCTTCGTACAGGGTTTTTCCTTTTTGAAGAGATGCAAGTGAAGCTCCCGGGTACTTGGCAGCAGCGCGTGAAGCATCGGCGTCAGTCAAGGAAACGGTTACTTTTTTCGAAGCGCATGCCGCCAATATCAGAACGGTAGCAGAGAGAAGGATGGTCTTTTTCATGGTTTATGCTTGAGGAGGTATGGGCAGTCGGAAACGGAAACGAGTGCCTTTACCCAGGGTGGATTCTATGTTTAACGTTGATTTGTGTTTTGCTAAAAACTCCGTAACGAGCACCATTCCAAATCCGCGGCCTTTCTCGCGGTTGGTGCCTCGAGTGGTGAATTGGATTCCTCGCAAGATGTTGTCGATTTGTTCAGGGGTCATACCAACGCCCGCGTCCTGAAAGGAAAACTCAATATGCTCATCCTCCTTTTTAGCCGTGATACTAATGATCCCTTCTATAGGAGTAAACTTAATGGCATTGGCAAAGAGATTTCGAAACACACTGTCAATCATGTTGTGGTCAACATGTATAACCAACTTGCCCGGAATGTTGAGATGCACCATCTGACTCTTGGCATTAAGTGCATAGTCATGATTACTCAATTGCTGACTAATGAGCCTGTCCACTTCATACGGAGCAAGATTTACATTGAGCTCATCTTGCTGGGTGCGCGTCCACTGAAGCATATTGTCGAGCGTTTCCAGCGTTTTTGTTGCGTCAATTTTTAGATTGTGCAGCAGTGTCGATTGGTCTTCCGGGCTCAATGGCATTTGTTCAATGACATCAACAACACCTATCGTTTTTCCTATGTCGCCGCGTATATCATGCGACATCATACTGAGCAATTTATCGCGCGTGCGTATACTGCCGAGCATGATTTTATTTTGGCGTGCGTTTTCTTCGTTCTTGGATTTCAACTCTTCCATAATGGAGCGGTTGAGACGAATGATGGTGAATACGATGTAAAGGCTGAAAAGCAATGCGCCGGAAAGATTGATAATCCAATAAAGGTGAACTCTACTGTCTAAAAGTTGCTGGTGATCACTATTGTCGTGAAGCAGCAAATAAAGAGGTAAACTGATGAAGCAGGAGAGGATTACAATGCTTGCGTATTTTTTCTCGTTCGAATTGAAAATGACAAGAGAACTAAGTGCCAATGGAATGAGAAAAGCCCATGCGAATATGTGTTCTGAGTATATGACCGTGATGCCCATTATCACGGCCAATACATGAAAGTGCACAATCAATTTAGAGGCTATGCCATACCCTGTTCGAAACATGCGCAGGTATACGGGGCTACCTATGGCTAACGAAATACCCATAACTGCTACAGGCCAAAAACCGATTACTACATCGATTAAGAAGAGTGAGGCACCAAAAACACCCATTCCCATCAATAAAAGAGCGTAGAGTCGTGCGGCTTTTATATCATTAACATATACCTCATCCGGGATGAAACGGTCAGCGAGTTTTTCCAAGCGAGGTTGGGGCGAATGCATACAATCGAATTAAACGAAAATTTTATGAGCGAAATGTATGAAAAACCAATTGAATGAACGGTAACATGAATCAAACATTCACAGTTATATTGCATGCCATGAGAAAGTGGTTGGCAGGATTGTTATCGCTCATGGCTTGTATGACTGAGTCGTGTCGAAAGTCGTGCGATGATAATGTGATCAATCCTGCAGCGGAACCACCGATTGTATGTCCTGTCAGCAATGTGGATAGCGCCTTGGTTCAATTGTCTGACTCCGTTTTGTTTTGGCTTGATAGTATGCAGTTGGAAAACGGGTTACTGGAAACAAGTTATCAAAGTAATTTGATTTCCTTGTATGATAATGCGCTCTCTGCCTGCGCTTTTATTAGTACAGGTCAGAACGAGCGAGCTAAACAAATTCTCAACTTTTTCAATGCTCGTCTCAATTCGGAGATGCTTTCAGGAACTGGCGGCTATTTTCAGTTTCGCAATGCCTCGGGCCCGCAAGGAAACCGCTGGCTCGGCGACAATGCCTGGTTGCTCATTGCCATTCACAATTATGAGCACGCCACGGCCGACTATCAGTTTTCGGCGATGCGCGATGCCCTGGAGTCGTGGATTCGCGAACAGCAGGATACCGACGGTGGAGTAAACGGCGGAACTGATGCGAGCGGCGCCGTGATTGGAAAGGTGACGGAAGGGATGATCGACGCATTTAATGCTGTTCGCGGGTTTGATGAATTTCATCAAGGTGTCTTGTCTTACCTCGAGCAGGAACGATGGGATACAACTGATCAACTGTTGGTGTCGTGGCCCGGGAGCAACTATTACTATGCACTTGACAATTTTTCATGGGGATACTGCACGTTTGAAGGGTTTCCGGATAGAATGTTAGCAGATGCCGATCGATTTATGAATACGCAGACACATGTTCCAACTCAGCAACAAGTAAATGGCTATTGCTTCGATGAAGACCGCGATGCAATTTGGCTGGAAGGCACAGCGCAAATGGCAGTGGCCTATTCCAAGGCGGGCAATAGTGAAAAGGCCAACTCCATTTTGCAGGAAGTCGCTAAGACACGGCTGACACAATTTGGCTGGAGCGGCGTTCGAGGAATACCCTACGCAACCAATCAAGGTACGGGATACGGCGGAGGATTGCTCTGGGATGGTATCGACACACAACCTGCAACCGCAGCAAGCACCTGGTTCATCATGGCATGTCATGAATTTGATCCGATGCAGGTGAACTATGCCAAGGCGATACCGGATAGTCTGCGGTTTTGGTAATAGCCGGTTGCAGTGATTGCGGATGACAGATTACGAATGACAGATTACGGATTACGGATTATCGCTGTATACCTAACACCTATCACCTATCACCTATCACCTATCACCTATTACCTATTACCTTTTCGCTCCCCTTAACAATCTCATCCACCACCGCCGGATCCAACAGCGTCGTTGTATCGCCCAATGAACTCACATCGCCTTCGGCCACTTTGCGCAGGATGCGGCGCATGATTTTTCCTGAACGTGTTTTGGGCAAGCCGCTCACAAATTGAATTACATCGGGCTTGGCAATGCGCCCAATTTCATGCGCCACCGTTTCTGTGATGCGCTCGCGCATGTCCTCATTGGCTTCGCTGCCTTGTGCGAGGATTACGTACGCGTAAATGCCTTGTCCTTTTATATCGTGCGGATAACCCACCACGGCACTTTCAACTACGCTCTTGTTTTGATTGATGGCGTTTTCGATTTCAGCGGTACCAAATCGATGTCCGCTTACGTTGATGACATCATCTACGCGACCAATGATTCGATACAAGCCATCCTCATCTCTTCTTGCACCGTCGCCGGTGAAATAGAGATTAGGGTAGGTCGAGAAGTAGGTCTGTCTGCAACGCTCATGATCGCCCCAAGTGCTGCGCAAAATGGACGGCCACGGGAATTTGAAACACAAGTGTCCTTCCACGCCGTTGCCTTCGATTTCGTTGCCATTGGCATCAACGAGTATGGGCTGTACGCCCGGCATGGGCAGTCCCGCCAGGGCGGGTTTCGATTCGGTAACACCTGCGCACGAAGTGAGCATGATGCCCCCCGTTTCGGTTTGCCAGAAAGTGTCCACAATGGCGCAGCGGTTTTTACCGATGTTTGTGTCGTACCAATGCCATGCTTCTTCGTTGATGGGTTCGCCCACGGAGCCCAACACGCGCAGCGATTGCAACGAATAGGGGAGAACGTGGTCGATTCCGGCCGACATCAACGAGCGAATGGCCGTTGGGGCAGTGTAGAAAATGTTCACTCGGTGCTTATCCACCACTTCCCAAAATCTTCCTGCATCGGGGTAGGTGGGTATGCCTTCAAACATGAGCGTAGTAGCTCCGTTCAATAACGGACCGTAGAGGATGTAGCTGTGCCCCGTTACCCAACCGATGTCGGCCGTGCACCAATGAATTTCTCCGGGTTTGTATTGAAACACGTTGCTGAACGTGTAGCCGGCATACACCATGTAACCGCCACAGGCATGCAACACTCCTTTGGGCTTTCCTGTGCTTCCGCTGGTGTAGAGAATGAAAAGCGGATCTTCGCTTTGCATCGAAACGGGTTCGAAATGCGGTGCTGCATGAGCGCGTGCTTTTTCATAGTTGACATCACGCCCTTCAATCATCGGCACTTCCCAGTTCATGCGATTAACAACCAACACGTGTTCTACCGATGTGCATTGCGTGATTGCTTCATCGACAATGGCTTTCACCGCGATTTGCTTAGCACCGCGACTCATAGCATCAGAAGTAATGACAACCTTGCAGCTACTGTCGTTGATACGGTCGGCTACTGAGTTGGCGCTAAATCCCGCGAAAACAACAGAATGAATGGCTCCCATTCGCGCGCAGGCCAAAACAGCATAGGCCAGTTCGGGTATCATGGGCATGTAGATGCACACACGGTCGCCTTTGCTTACGCCCAATTCAGTTAGTACGTTGGCCATGCGGCACACTTCGTCGTGGAGTTCCTTATAGCTAATGTGGTTTGCCTTTTCATGGGGTTCGTTGGGCTCCCAAATAATAGCCGTTTGGTCGGCGTGGCTTTTCAAATGACGGTCAATACAATTCTCTGTAATGTTCAGCTCACCGCCTATAAACCATTTCACACGGGGTTCTTTGAAATTCCACTCCAGCGCAGTTTGCCAAGGCTTTCGCCATTGAAAGTGCGAGGCAACATCTTCCCAAAAAGCTTCGGGAGATGCTTCGCTGAAACGGCAGGCTGCATGGTAGTCGGCAGCAGTGGTCAATTGAAACGGAAAGCGTGACATAGTCTAATCGGTATGCTACGAAAGTAAGCAACGAGTCTTTTGCTTCATTTGGCACTTTATCATTTGCCAAAGGCATTTGGGAATTACCTTTACCCACATGTTGCTTTTAATGCGAAAATTGACTTTGTTGATGTGCTTGCTGGTGGCAAGTGCGCAGTTGTTGGCCTTGCGTGTTACGTTCGACTACCGGGTGTTTTTCGCTCCCGGCATTGGCCCATATGCGGAGTTCGTGACCTCATTCGACGCCTCCACATTCGAACATCAGTTGCTCGATTCGGGTTATGTGCAGGCTCACGCCGAGCTTACGCTGGTGCTCATGCGTGCAGGTTCCATTGTGGATGCCCGCAAGGTAATGGTCGACGGACCGGTGGTGTTGGGAAGTGAAAAGTCTGACTTTCTCTCTATTGAACGTTTTGCAGTTCCCGCAGGCAATTACGATTTAGAAATTGAGGTGCGCGACATAAACGCCGCACAAAAGTCACCAGAATCGCTCGTGCAGAAAATTGAAGTGGTGTTGCCTGCAAAAGGTGTTTTCATTTCCGATATTGAATGGGTGAGTGCCTATCGACAGTCGATGGAGGCCAATGCCTTCAGCAAGTCGGGATACGACATGATTCCTTTTGTGAGTAGCTATTTCGGAACATCGCTCAACAGTCTCATTTACTACGCGGAAATCTATCGTACCGATAGTGTCTGGGGAGCAGGTAGTCCTTTTGTGACGACGATTTGCATTGTGAATATGAAGGATAACTCGGTGGAATTTTGCAAGCGAGTCAAGAAGGAGAAGGCTGCATCGGTTGTTCCTATGTTGCAAACGCTTGATCTATCAGACGTTCCAGCCGGGCAGTACAAACTTCGCGTTGAAGTGCGCGACCGCGAAAACAATCTAGTCGCTTTACGAGAGCGCGAGTTTGCCCGCAATAAAATTGCTGACCTACCAGATGCAACCACGACAGCGGAGGTTAGCGCTGCGCAAGTCTCCTTGTCTTTTGCTTCTCAATTCACCAATGCTGATTCGCTGCGACAAATTTTATTCTATCACATTCCGATTGCGAAAGATGTTGACCGCGATGCTATCGATCGCCAAATCCCCAGGGCTGATTTGACCACCATGCAAAGCTTCTTTTATTCATTTTGGTGGAAGCGTAATCCTGAAAATCCGGAGGCTGCGTGGTTAGAGTACGCTGCAAAGATTGAGATTGTAAGGGACAATTTTGAAACACGCATCAAGAAGGGCTGGCAAACCGATCGGGGACGTGTGTATCTCCAATACGGTCCGCCTAACACGCGCATCGTGCGTAACAACGAAGTGGATTATTGGCCCTTTGAAATCTGGCATTACTATTCGACCGATAACAACCTGCATAACCGTCGCTTCCTTTTCTACGATACAACGCTGATGGGCGATATGGATTTGCTGCACAGCGATGTGCCTGAGGAGACCAAGAATTTCAACTGGAAGGAAATGGTACGTTCGCGTCCTACGGCCTTAAACATGGGTGATTCCTCCATTCGTAATGCCAACAACAGAACCGATACCAACAGTCGCGACGAAATCGAAAACCTGTGGTATAGTCCTCATTGATTCAATGAAAATGAAACGCGTCGCGGTGGTCATATTGAATTGGAACGGGGAGAAATTCCTCCGACAGTTTTTGCCCGATGTCGTGCAGTATAGTGAGGCTTTGGCCGATGTTGTGGTTATTGATAATGCTTCAACCGATCAATCGTTGGCAATTCTGCGCAGTGAGTTTCCTTCAGTGCAAATAGTTGAATTGGATAAGAATTATGGTTTCGCTGGAGGATATAATCACGGACTCCGCAAAGTATCTCACGAATTTTATGTGCTGTTGAATTCGGATGTGGAAGTAACACCCGATTGGATTGCACCTGTGCTGCGGTATATGGATGACACTCCGCGCATGGTTGCATGTCAGCCTAAAATTCTTGATTTTCATCGCAAGGAGTGGTTCGAATATGCCGGTGCTGCAGGAGGTTATATCGATAAGGATGCCTATGCGTTTTGTGCCGGACGAGTGTTCTTTGAGTTCGAGAAGGATTTAGGGCAGTATAGCCAGAATGAAGAAGTCTTTTGGGCTTCAGGTGCAGCCATGTTTATTCGACGCGATGCATGGCTGGAAGTAGGTGGGCTCGACGAAGATTTCTTCGCACATATGGAGGAGATCGATTTGTGTTGGCGCTTGAAGAATCGCGGGTACAAGGTGGGTGCATGTCGCGATTCGAAAGTCTATCATTACGGTGGTGGAACGCTCGATAGGCAGAGTCCTTTCAAGACCTATCTCAACTTTCGAAATAACTTGTACATGCTGGTGAAGAATTATCACACCAGTAACTTGCGCGTGAAGCTCGTGCGCCGCATGCTGCTCGATGGTATCGCAGGACTGCGCTTCATTACTGAAGGAAAGTGGAGTCACTTCACCGCAGTGTTGAAGGCGCATTTTAGTTTCTACGGAAACATGCGCACACTGCAACGCAAGCGACGAAAGGAAGAGTTGGCTATTGTCGAGCCGAACCTCACAGGCGTTTATAATCAAAGTATTCTTAAGCACTTTTTCCTTCTGAAAAAACGTCGTTTCACTGATTTAGATCCAAACGATTTTAATCGTTGATTATTCCTGTCGGTATGGCATAACAACATCTTGTTTCTCGCAGAGAGCTCATAGAACTTCATGCTTCAAATAGTTGCTGCATGTCTATTCTTGAGCTTTGGTTGCGTTCACCCTTGTTGCGCATTGCACTTCCCCTGTTGGCGGGGATTTATGGTTTTGACCTGCCGTATTTTGAAACCCTCTGTTCGTTCGTACTCGTTGGTTATGCGGTCTATTTTTTCATGCGTTGGGGCATTAACCGACATTGGAATAAGGTCCATACTTCATTTCACATCGGCATATTTTATTCCTGCTTGTGGCTCATAATAGGCGCGGGTATGCTGCTTATAACGGATAGAAGAGGGGATGCATGGCATGCTCTGAAGTATACCGGCAAAAGAGGCACAATGGCCATTCGACTCACCGATGAGCCTTTGGAAAACAATGGTCGATACAAGGTACGGGGTGAGGTGGTGAGTGTGGATTCAGCGGGAAAGAAGATAGGCTGTAGAGGATTGATTTCGCTGACAATCGAGCGGGATAGTTCGCAGCTGCATTCGTTGCATGTCGATGATGTGATTGTGGCTTGCTTTACACCACAGTTTGTAGACGGTCCGCGCAATCCGTTGGAGTTCGATTATGCCTCTTACATGAGCACACAAGATGTTTGGCTGCAGGGCTATGTGCCTTCCGATAAATGGTGTTTAGACTCTTCATTGCACAATACGACCATTCACGGAACATTCATTCGTTGGCGCGAACAGATGCTTCATGAATTGTCGATTTCGGCAATTGAGCCTCGTGAGATGGGTGTGTTGTCGGCACTTGTGTTGGGGAAATCATCGGCCATAGATAGAGAGGTAATGCAAACCTACGCTAGCGCCGGTGTGGTGCATGTGCTGGCGGTTTCGGGTTTGCACGTGGCGCTCATTTACATGTTGCTGAAGCCGTTGTTTGAGCGTTTGTGGGGCAAGGGAAAAGCACGCAAGCTGAAGACCATTGTGCCCACGGTGTTGTTGTGGTTTTACGCTGCAATGACCGGTTTTTCTCCTTCTGTATTACGCGCAGCATGGATGTTTTCATTTGTAATCGTGGCCGACAATTACGGCATGCGCAATACCAACTACAACACAATGGCAGCATCTGCGCTATTGCTTTTGATCTTCGATCCGCAGATTGCTTTCAGCATGGGATTCATGCTGTCATATTTAGCTGTGATTGGAATCGCGGCCATTCATCCTTCGCTACATCGAATGGTCTATTTTAAATCGCGCTTTGGAAAATGGCTGTGGGAACTTTCGAGTATTTCGATTTCTGCGCAATTGGCTACGATGCCGCTGACGCTTTACTTGTTCAATCAATTCCCAACCTGGTTCGTTGTTACTAATGCGATAGTCATTCCATTGTCTACAATTATACTTTACCTCGCGTTATTCTTTTTTGCTGCACTTGCTTATGCGCCGCTTGCTTCTTTTGTCGGTGGTTTGCTTGGTCTGCTCACGCGTATCATGAACGACCTCATGCAGTGGTCGGCCGGTTGGCCTTATGCACTTATTGACCAGATTTATTGGGAGTCGTGGGAGGCTCTCTTGTGTGCAGTACTCATCGTGACGTTGTGCATTACGTTGTTGGATCGAAATAGACGTGCAGTGCTTTGGAGTCTGGGATTGATTTCGATTTGGATTGCCGGTAATACCATTCAGTTAATTCGAAAACAACAACAAGCGGAGGTTTGCATACACAGTTCGTTTTCCGGTGAAAGTATTAGCGCATACAATCAAGGTGATCTCAGTATCATCAGTACAGATCCCATGAAGGATAACCGCCTGTTGAATTACCGTTTGAGTCTGGAATCAAATGTGTGCGATACACTAGAGTGGGGCAGTTCCTCTGCGACATCCAACATCATTTCCAACTATCCATGGATGCAGGTCAACGATTGTTTGTTGCTGATTGCTGATAGTTCGCTTCGGTATTGTTCAGCACTCGATACTGCGGTTGTGGTGTATTTCACTGATACGGGTAGACCTCATTTTTGGAAGAGAGAAGAGCTTCGCAAGGTGCATGGTCGCACGGTCATACTGGGAAATAACCTTTCGCGTAAACGTCGATCATGGCTTAGCACGCAACTGCGCGATTCGTGTCGGGTGTTCGATTTGAAAGATGGGGCGGTGTTTTGGATTGAAGGCCATTGGGTAATCGGAAAAGGGGTAATCGGAAAAGGGATAAGGTGATTACCCCTATTCCGATCACCCCTTACCCCTAAAAAAAGGCCGCCCCTTTCGAGACAGCCTTTTTTCATAGATCGTGATGATGTCGTTTCTTATTCGGCAACCACTTCAAACTTCACCACAGCAGAAACTTCTTTGTGAAGTTTCACTTTGGCTTCGTAAGCGCCGAGCATCTTGATGTTGTCGTCAGACAAGCTGATGCTCTTGCGGTCGATGTTGAAGCCGGCTTTCGCCAACGCTTCCGACAATTGAATGGTATTTACTGAACCGAAAATCTTTCCGGTTTCAGATGCCTTGGTGCCGATTTTCACTTCGAGTGCACCGAGCTTATCAGCAGTAGCCTGAGCTTCAGCCAAAATCTTGGTCTCTTTGTGAGCACGTTGCTTCAAGTTTTCAGAGAGCATTTTCTTAGCGCTTTCTGTTGCTGCAATAGCGTATCCACGTGGGATGAGGTAATTGCGAGCGTAACCAGGCTTCACAGCAACGATTTCGTCCTTAGCGCCTAGCTTTTCGATGTTTGATTTCAGAATTACTTCCATGATTGTTCCCTCCGTGTAATTATTTCAACATGTCTGCTACATAAGGCATAAGGGCCAGGTGACGGGCCTTCTTTACTGCCTGTGCTACTTTACGTTGATACTTCAATGAAGTACCTGTAAGACGGCGCGGCAGAAGCTTACCTTGTTCATTGCACAGCTTCAACAAGAAGTCTGCGTCTTTATAGTCGATATACTTGATACCGTGCTTCTTGAAGCGGCAGTATTTCTCCTGCTTGGTTTCAATATCGATGGGATTCAGATAACGAATTTCGTCAGCCATTTTTTTCTGTTTTTGAGGATTAATGAAGATTAAGCTTCGGCTTTGGTTTCTTTCTTTTCCTTAGCCTTGTTGCGACGGCTCTCTGCATACAACAAGTGGAACTTGTCCATGGCAGTCGTGAGGAAGCGCAATACGCGCTCATCGCGGCGGAATTCAGTCTCGAATGGGGTGATAGCCTCACCGGGTGCTTCGAACTCCATCAAATAGTAGAAGCCAGTTGTTTTCTTCTGGATAGGATAAGCCAATTTTCTCAAGCCCCAATTTTCTTCGTGCTTGATAGAGGCGCCCTTGCCCTTCAAAAACTTCTTGAACTTATCTACTGTTTCCGCTGCCTGCTCTTCAGACAGCACGGGAGTCAAAATGAAAACAGTCTCGTAACGGTTCATTGATTTTGAGTTATTTATTTAAATTTTGGGAGCGCGAAAATACGACGGAAATCGGATTGTGCAAGAGAAATTAAGGGCGAGGGGCGAGGTGCGAAGGGCGAAGGTTTATTCGGCCGGGGAGTAAGACTTTGTAAATGAGGGTCTTGAGTCTGCTTGCTTTGTTTTTGGCAAGTGATGGAAAAGGTGATTGTTGGATTTCATAATTTTATCGCTTCACCATGGTAACGACTCTTGATCACCAGATCGGCGTTTTACGCAAACATGCCATAGAGCATGACTTTGTGGGGCGAGTCGCTGTTCAGGGAGGTCTGTTGGATGCCTCCTTTTCGGTCGTGGCTGATATCGTGGAGCATTGGCAATACAGGGGAAACGGTAAAATGTCCATGCAGTTGCTTAAGACGGATATTTTGGAACAATTGCTTGAATTAATTGATGCTCTTCCAATCGATGAACGAATTAAGATGCTTCTGCGTCAGGAATTGCCCTTTGGAACTGCTGTTGTGCTCAACCTCATCGAAATAGTACCAGCCATTGTCAGTCAGGCCCAAGCTTACTTCGAGCCACGTGAACTGATAGCTTCGCCTATGGTAGTGCGCGCGGCTAACCAAATTGGAAGTTGTCCGGGCTACATAGCGCCTGTAATTCGAAGAGAACTCACGCGCTACCGTGATTCCGGAGGGGTTGATTGGGTGAGATCTGATGGACAGGGAAATGAGCGGCACGATTGGTATGTGGCAAGCAATTTCATGTTAAATGCCGACGGGGTTATTCGTCTTCGGGATGAAACCTATCAGCGTATTGAATACGAATTGAACATGCGCGACAAAAAGGTTGCTTATGGAGGATGTCCGGCAAGCCGCTTTTTGATAGGTCATGCGTACGGGAATCTACTGAATGCTATGGCGCATGTGCTCTGCCGTGCATGCCTTGATTACTTTGATTTTCAAGTCAAAGGTACCGAACTCGTTCGCCGTGACAGCACTGAGCAGGTGTATTTTCCCGATCCTACTCTCGGGAATATAGACTTGTATGGGTAGGATTTCGGATTTACCCCTCACCCCTCACCCCTTCGCCCTTCGTCCCTCGCCCTTCGCTTTCTCAAGCGTAATCTTGTAATCATCGATATTGCCCTTAACGCGCACATTCACATAGCGCGTTTTTTTACCATCCGCGGCATATTGTATAGCGTCAACCTGCTCCGGGTCGACCTCTTCGGCTTTTTTACCAAACAACTTGGAAGCGGCTGCACTCGTTACCATTTTCCACGGAATGCGCACGAAGTAGTCCATGTTGAGGTCCATATCCTGTGAGCCCTTGATATCTATAAACCCAATGGATGAGTTGATGGTCATGTTCGGGATAGTAAGAATGCCCGATGTGAAATCCATGTGATTCGAAAGTGTATCAAACGCCACGCGCTTGAGGTTTTTATCAGCGAAATAATCCGACATGCTTTCCAGCATAGAGAAGTTATCGAGTCGGCCTTCTGTAACACTCAAGTCCATGTGGATTTCAGATTCATTCACAATCGGCATCATGTCTTTGTGCATGCGCAGTTTCCCTGTGATGTGGCCAGAGAGTTTTCCATGCAGATTTTCAGAAACCAAATAGTCTTGTCCGAAGTTGTCGAATTTCATCATGAGCTTGTCGAGATCCACATGTTCCACTTCTATATCCGGACTGAAGTATATATGCTCGGGGTCTGAACCGTTGAAGTAACCTTTTATTTTCCAGTCTCCATCCGCAGCGTGCAGGTTGAGTTTATCGACATGCAGATAATGATCAGGTGTGATGCGAAGCGCGGCATCAATATCATGAATAAGGTACTTGTGATAGTTCAAATGCCCGATTTTCACATCAAAGGTCATGTGAGAAAAGGGGATGGTGTAGATGTTGAATCCTTGATCATGCGCAGCCATCGAGCCCCCTGATTCCGTTTGCTGTGTGGGTAAGGTGGTAGTAGAAGCGGCGCCTAATTGATACATGAAAAGTTGGTCGAAGTCCAATCGGTTCGATGTTAGCTCGAACTTGTTCTCCCGAATCTTCTGCGACTCATCATCACCGAGGTAGTAATGCAAAGTGGTTTTGATATCGCTATGGCCGAGTTTTCCGGTGAAATCTTCGATTACCAAGTGATCTTTTTCGTAGTGAATTCGGCCTTTCAATTTTTCCATGCGTAGCGCATGTAATTTCATTTTCGCTTCGAATTGATCGAGCTTCATATCGATGGATTGAAGCCCCTCGTTGAAATGAAGATCGGTCGATCCGCGTAAAATTAAGTTGTCAAACTCCTCATGACGGTAATCTTCCGGAACATAGTTTTCGCCCTTGTAGGAGAAGATATCTTCGAGTTGAAGCATGTTCGACTTTAAATCGAACTCTACGTGAGTGTCACCTTGGGGATGCTCCGCAAACCACAAATCATAGTGCTTGAGTTTGCCGCTGAAATGAAAATCACTTTTGTCTAGAAGTCCCGAAAAATCAATAACCCTAAAATCTTCCTCTTCGATGAATACATCGGCATGAAAGTCCTTAATTTTATGCGGATAGTGAGTGAGCTGGGCGCTGAAATTGTCGATGAAGAATTCACCTATCGGCAAATGAGGCGATTCAGTAAAGGCTTTGGCACTGGCATTGAAATGCAAGTCAATTGCGAGGTCTTTGATTTGCTCGTCGAACGATGCGATGCTGTCTTTGCCGGTGAGTTCAAACAAGTCGAGCATGGAGCTGGTCACTTTCAACTTAGCGAGCACGGGTTGGTCGGTATGGTGAATTATCGCCGGCAAGTCGTCGACCGTTCCACTCACGTGAATGTCGGAGTTGCCCATTTGCACATTGCAGTAGTCGATGACTGCTTGGTGCCCGTTCATTTCCGCTTTTAGATCGATGTCTTTGATAGGCACATCTCCATCTGTGCTGTTAAAACTGAGGTTATCGATTTTCAATTGCGTAAAGTAGGATTCATTCAGTTTTTCAATGCTTTTTTCAGGGTGTTCCAGGCTGATGATGTCGTGGAAGTTGGTGATGAGGTTTACTTTTCCATTGAGGTTATACAGCTCAGTCAATCCGAAGAATTTTGCCAGGAAATTGAGGTCGAAATCAGAGTCCAGCTGCAAATTGATTTCGGGTTCATCAAAGTTCTTGACCAACAGATTACCGCGGAAGGTGCCTGCTTCGGGTCTTGCAGAGAAGTCCTTAATTCCAAACTCCATTGTTGAAGTGTTACGGGCATCACCATTTGTGAAATACCCGCTGAAGTTTAACTCGTCCAGTTTCTTGTCTACTTCGGTGTTATTGAAAAAAGCATTCTCACAACCGAAGCGTGCTTTGATAGCAGGGTTATTGCCGTTTGCTGTGTTACCTTGAATGGTCGCTTCGAAGAAAATCTGCCCTTTGTTCTGATACTTTTTGAGAGCAGGAGCCAGTTCAGGCGGGGCAACTGCCATGAATAAGTCGAAGTTAGGTTTGTTACCTGAGAATTTTAGATCGACATACACATCATCCTTAAACTCGATAGTACCCCCGGTTTCAAAGAGAGCTCCTTCGAGTTTAGCTGTAGTTGGACTTATCGCTAACGATTGATTCGGCTTGGAGTAATCTACCTCTGTTTCGAATTCGAAATGCTTGTGCTTGATGAAGGTTGTATCCCCCTTAAGAATGATGCTAAGTTCAAATTTTGAATCTAAATCGGCATAAATATGTTCCGGGTTAGACTTGAAGGAAGTAGCTGCTTCTGAGATGTAAATGTCCACCATCAGGTCTGCATCCGGTTTCGATTTGGAGATATCGACATCTGTTATTTCGATTTGTTTCAAATGCAGGTGAAACTCTTCCTCGGTGTCTTCAACCGGAACTTGAGTAGCGAATGCTTTTTCGAGATTCAATTCGCCATCGGGATATTGCACAAGGTCGATGCGGCCGTGCTCCAGGTCGATTTTTTTGATCTCTGTTTTTCCGTTGATAATCGTCCAGAGGTCGAAGCCAACATATACTTCCTTGAGGTTTATGATGGGGGAGTCGTTCTCATTTTTCGTTTCAAAAACCTTGAAATCTTCGAGGTCTATCGATATGTAAGGGAAATCGTGAAAGAGCGCGATGTGAGAATCACGCAGTTCAATTTTACCGGCGAAGTCTGCATTGGCTTTGGTGAGCAGTTCCTGAACAATGGCGTCTTGCTTGTTGTATAGAACCAATACGGTTGCTGCGAATACCCCAATCAGAAGCAATAGACAAATGCAAATAAGAAGTAGTAGTTTCTTAATCATGTGGCAAAATATAGTTCAGCCAACGTTACTCATACAGCCCATTTTGAATTGAATTGAACAAGCGTTTTGTATTTGCTGTCAGTTGTACCTTCCCCGATACCCATTCTCCTCTCCCCAGTTCCCAGTCCTCAATCCCCACACGTCGTCCCATACGCCTCAATCATCAATATCACATCCGCAACACCCACAATGCCGTCGAGGTTGAGGTCGGCAGGGCACGAAGAGTCAGTTGGTGGAAGAGTAGAGGTTACACCTTGATTGGCGCAGATAGGTGCAGCGTTGATATCATCGTCGGCGAAACTGAAGCAGTAACCGCACATGGTTCTTTTTAAAAAGCAGCTGGCAAGTTTCACCAGGTTGAGTTGCGGGTAGGTACAATGGTTGGGAAGCACCTGCGGCGCAGTGTGCAACTCGGAACACATCCCATTCTGCAAGCGGTACCCATGAATGGAGTTAGATCCGTGGTAGTATAAAAATCCACTACAAAAGCAAGCAATGAGTGGCCCGCTATTGTAAGGCACCACACAGTCGTTTCCATCGTGAAAGCTGATGACGGGAATACTTGGCTGATCATGCATATCCGTTCGTTCAGCCATAGCCCCGCATTGGTTCACCAGTCCTTTAATACTATAGGTCAAAGTCGAATTGTTGCCGGAAGCGTCGAGTAAACCCACCTCATTGCTAAATCCCTCAGCCACTTGTGCGTCTGCTTCCTGTTGATTCCAAAAGGTGGTTTGCAATCCTGTAATGCTACCGGCGCTTTGTCCGTTCACAAATATCCAGTCGGTGTCTATTCCCCATTGCGAAGCGTTATCGACACAGAAACGCAATGCTGCTCGTGCGTCTTGCACCGCGCAGTAAACGGCTTTTTGAAGATTGCTTCCGAAGCAGTTTATACAAAGAACGTTGTCGCAGTTCCAGCCCAAGCGATAGTTGATATTGGCCACCACAAACCCGCGCTTGGCGAATTCCAGACTCTGAAAAGTGAGTTCATTTTTATCACCGGCGATAAATCCGCCTCCGTGAATATTAAGGATGAATGGCCGCTCTTCGACTTCATCTATTGCAGGATTAGGGTAATACACATCCATGAGTAGCGGCGTATCCTGTCCGGTGAAATACTGAAGTGCAGAACCGTACTGTATGTTTTGCAACACCACTACATCGGCACTGTCGAATACCGCTGTTTCAGAATAGCGCTGTGAAACGCAGTGCTGGGCGTTTAGGGCTAGATGCAAGAAAACCGTAAAGGTGAAAATGATGGCTTTTTTCAGAGGCATAATGCGAAGATAGAAATTCCATGCGCCTCATTCTTGCGCATGACTGCTTTCCAATTCACGCGGTTACTTCGCAACGCGCGCCGTCCTCCAAACCTGTCCATACCGCGCCTGAAGTATGTAAATGCCCGAGGGCAAGCGCTCAACCGACAATTGTTTGGTTTTTCCGGTATACTCTACTATGGTTTTTCCTGAAAGATCGAGCACCGTCACTGCATCAGGCGCTGTGGTAAAGTTCAACACATCCGTTGCAGGATTCGGCCATATGAGTATGGGCTCGCTATCCTGGTTTTCGACGCTGTACCAGATACAGTCTAAACCTATAAGCTCTCCAAAATTTGGTGACGAATTCGCTGCAGGTAAGATTTGCAAGAGAATAGGACCTTCGCCGCCGCTGATGTACTCCGCTTCCAAGTTGATGCTATCGGCATACAACTGCCACAGCGTTTGGGGTGAGATGACTAGGCTAACACAGTCTATGGTTTCATCGATGCACTCTAGCCATTCAATGTGTTGATTAGTTGTCAGCGTGAATCCGGAGTAAGCGAAAACCTCTGTCAACCCATTAAACGCCTGAATATTGATCGTGTCGAAAATACCCGTCGAGTCTCCGTAGGACGTAATCTTAAACTTAATGGTGTTGTTGGTGCATAGTACATCCGTCCAGATGCAGCTGTCGGCTTGGCAGGTGGGGGTTTCTACATGCAAACAAATTTCACGAATACCCGGGTAAAGCAATACGTTGCTCGATGTTCCTTCGGCGATAATTCCGCCTTCTGTTGTCCAGGTATAAGTTGCTGTTGAGTCAATCCACTCGGCATCGAGTTGCACGTGCATGGGCTCGCTGTTGTCGATAGTGAAAGCTGCGTTGCAGAGCGTGTCTTGCGCGCTCATGTGTGAGGCGATGAATAAGAGAGTTAGGGATAGCGTGTAGAATTTTCTCATAATTTCTGTACATGGAGTTACAAAAATACCCTGCCTTGCTGGTGATAAGAAGTTCTGATATCTGGCTCAATACTTTCCTGCTGGGCAAGCCTCACCCGCAACCCCTCTCCAGAGGACAGGGGGGCAAGGCAGGAGTGACTGATTTGGGCGCCTCTGAAACTCACAGAAATCCGTGACTCGAGCGTACTTCGTCCTTATTACTTTACACTTATTTTTGCTCAAACAATAACCCCATGCGCCTCACACTCACCACGCTTGCACTTCTGCTAAGCGCCATGCTGACCGCCCAAGCCCCCGCACTCATACCCTACCAGGCTATCGCGCGCAATGCCACCGGCGTGCCGCTGGCAAGCAGTACGCTTAATGCGCGTTTTACGATCCATGACCTAATACCTAATGGAGCAAGCGTGTGGCAAGAACTGCAAACGGTCTCCACCTCTTCGCTCGGCTTGTTTACCGCGCAACTGGGGAGCAGTGTCTCGCTCACCGGTGTGAACTGGGCTGCAGGTGCTAAGTTCATGCAAGTTGAAATTGACTTGGGCCAAGGCTTCTTGGATATGGGCACGCAGCAGCTTTTGAGTGTGCCGTACGCGTTGTATTCGGGAGATGCTCCTGACGAGCAACAGCTTTCTGTCTCTGAGACGGGTGATACGCTTTTCCTTGATAACGGAGGTTTTGTAATTATCCCCGGTATCAGTCTAGCCAACAACGGCGTTAGCTCGGGCATAGGTGCGCATACCTGCGGCACGCCCAACATTCACAACCCGAACTTAAACTACGGCAGCATGACCGACCAGCAGGGTAGAGTGTATAAAACGATTGTGATAGGCACACAAGAGTGGATGGCTGAGAACTTAAACACGAGTATCTACCGCAATGGTGATGCGATATCGACAGGCTTGTCCAACGCCGAATGGGAAAATACGATTAATACGCAGCAAGGCGCCTGGGCCTATTTCAACAACGATGAGAGCTACGCCTGCCCGTATGGCAAGTTATACAACTGGTATTCGTGTGTAGATGCTCGCCAGCTTTGCCCGGTGGGTTGGCACGTGCCCACCGACCCTGAATGGACGGTTTTAACGACCTATCTCGGCGGTACAGGTGTTGCAGGCGGCAAAATGAAAACCACAGGCACTATTGAAGCCGCAACCGGTTTATGGTTATCACCGTTCTCACCAAACGCAGTTGGCACCAACAGCAGCGGTTTTTCAGGGGCTCCCGGGGGCGAACGCATGAGCAACGGGCAATACGACGGGCAATACGTCATCTTTGGCGGCCAAGGCAGCTGGTGGAGTGCCTCAGAGTTCGATTCCACTTACTCGTGGCAACTCAGCCTGAATGCCGGCACTCCGGCTGCCAACAGAAACGGCTACAATAGGCAGACTGGCTTTTCTGTTCGTTGCCTAAGGGATTAACATCGTTTCGAACTACTAGAGTTTGGTTGCAATACTCTCATTGACATTCTGTTTGTGATTCTCATTCTTATTGATGTTAAGATTAGATTCAGAATCAGAAACAAAATGAGAATGAATCGCCTTCACTCATTCCATTCTTCATCCTCAATTCTCCTTTAATTCTATATTCGCCCAAATCATAATCTCGATGCGACTCATCCTTTTCATTCTAGCATATTGCTTTAGCTATTTTTTGTTTGCCCAAGCACCCGCGCTCATTCCTTATCAAGCCGTTGCGCGTGATGCGTCTGGACAAGCGTTGAACAATGCGACTATCAATGCTCGCTTTACGATTCACGACGGTTCAGCTACTGGAGCTTCGGTGTGGCAGGAGTTACAAACAGTAACTACGAGCGCACTAGGATTGTTTACTGTGCAACTAGGAAGCAGTGTGGCTTTATCCAATGTGAACTGGGCGAATGGAAGCAAGTTCATGCAAGTGGAAATTGATTTGGGGCAAGGCTTTGTCGACATCGGTACCCAGCAGATGTTGAGTGTGCCTTATGCGTTGCACAGCACAAGTGCCGGAGATGGTATTTCGAATGTCTCGCTTACGGGTGATACCCTTTTCTTGAATAATGGTAGCTTTATCATTATACCCGGCATCAGCGAAGCGAATAATAATGGAGACGGCACCACCACAGGCACCACACTTCACACCTGCGGTGCGCCGAATGTGCATAACCCCGATTTAACTTACGGCAGCATGATCGACCAAGAGGGCAACGTGTACAAGACGATTGTGATTGGTACGCAAGAGTGGATGGCCGAAAATTTAAACACGAGTGTTTACCGCAATGGCGACGCCATACCTACGAATTTGGATAATCCAACATGGCAAAACACCACTAGTGGCGCCTGGGCCTATTATAACAACGATGTGAGCTATGCCTGCCCTTACGGCAAGCTCTACAATTGGTATGCGTGTGCAGATGCTCGGCAGCTTTGCCCGGTGAGTTGGCATGTGCCCAGCGATGCTGAATGGACAGTTTTAACCGACTATCTCGGGGGTGCGGGTATTGCAGGTGGTAAAATGAAAACCACGGGCATTAGTGAAGCCGCAACAGGTTTGTGGTATTCGCCCAACCAATCTGCCACCAACAGCAGCGGATTTTCAGGGGCTCCCGAGGGCGGCCGCAGCATCTTTGGGGGTTACGACAACATTGGCGACTACGGTAATTGGTGGAGTTCTTCTGAATACGATGCCTTCATCGCGTGGTACCGCTACCTGGATTACAACTATGGCAGTGCAGGCCGGTACTACGTCCTTAAGCGAAACGGCTTTTCCGTCCGTTGTCTGCGAGATTGATGCACACACGCGAGCGAGTCCACAATACGTTTTCCTCATTCTGATTCTGATTCTGATTGTGTTTCTCATTCTGGAAATAACCTTAGAATGAGAATCAGAAACGCAATGAGATGAATGGTGAATGATCCCCAGTCACTATTTAATGGCTTCCGCTTTTCGCGCTTCTTGAATCATCTTTAATGTTTCGCCCCTACGGGGCTATTTCGCACGCGATTGGATTTTTTTCTACTGACATTTTGCCCCTACGGAGCTGCGAAAGTGAAGCCGCCAGAACTTGGAAAATGGTGAGTAGGAACTAGACTTGGCACCCCCACCAATCACAAAAAGCTGCGCCTTTCCCGTACTTAGTACTTCGTCATTCGTACTTACCCCAATCCGTAATCCGTCATTTAATCACCGTCGCCTTATCCGCCTCCTGTATCATCTTATCGCCCTTCGCTTCTGCATCTTTCACAAGGTTCTCTGATTTCTTCTCGGCGGCTTTGTAAGCGTCGTCTGCTTCTTTGTTGGCTTTTTCCAGGGCTTTCTTGTGCGCTTCATCCGCTTCCTTCTTGGCCTTGTCGGCTGCGATTTTCGCTGCGGCTTTCTCGAGCGGATTGCGCGCCTTGGCTACCAAATCATCGGCGGCTTTGTAGGCAGCGTCTTTGCCTTGCTTGGCGAGCGACTCACCTTGCTTCTTGGCATTGTCGCGCGCTTTGGCTGCATCGGCTAATAGCTTTTCGCGTTGCGCTTTTGCTTCTGCTATGAGACGCGCTTTCTCGGCAATGGCTTTCTCGAGTGCTTCGTTCTTCAGGTTGTTGAGTTGCTCTTTCACTTCGGCAATCGCTTGTTCTTTGATGGAGGCAACAGCGTCTGCGCCCAAGGCTTTGCTGGTGACGTTCACCTTCGGATCAGTTACTGTGCCCGTGATAACGGCAATCACATTCACCTTGGAACCGACACTCAAGTTCGAACCTAACTTTTTATTGAGTTCGCCAATCCACGTGTTGGCTTGCTGCATGGCGCCTGAAGGGAACATCGTCATAGGCACATCCATCTCCACGTTGTAGTTGATGGCCTGGTCGAGCGTGGTGTAGCCCGAAACTTTCATCGGCATACCGTCGATGAGCTTCACGGTAAACGGATCGACCGTGATGGTGCCATTCGCAATCTTGAACGACACATTCACATCACCCACATTTTGCGGTTGCTTCAGCTTGTCGAAGTTGATTTTGTCAGCCAACTTTACCAGCGGAGCAAAGTCTTTCACTATCACGCTTTTCGTGACGAGCTTACCACCGCCATTCACTGTGGCGCTGATGGGCATCATGTCCTGACTCAGCGAGCACTGCATGTTCAGTTGTGTGCTGAACTTACCATTACAAGCCTTGGCTACAGGTGCCATTTTTTCAATGGTCACAAACTGCGTTGCTGCCTTGTTGATGTCCATGTTTTGAATGTCGAAAAGGAAATCCATCTTCGGTGAATTTAAGTTCTGGGCGTTGTAGTTTCCGGTCATCGCAACCGTGCCATCAATCACATTCATGCGCAAATTGTTGAGCGATGCAATCTTATCGCGCAGCACGATGCCGCCTTGCACGTTCGTGATTTCATGGACGTCATAGATCATCTTGGCGAAGTTGGCGTTGAGCGTGAAATCGATGTTGCCGGGCAATTCAATTGGACTCATTGCCGAGGTGTCAGCAGCGGCAGGAGGAGCCTCGTTAGTTGTGGTGGCTTCTTCTTCCGTCATGAATTCATTCAAGTCCATGAGCGAAGAGCTTACGTTGAATACACCCACGAGCAGAGAATCGTGCAGCGCATAAGCAAGGTAGCGCTCAATTTTTCCCGACGCTTGCATATCGCTCTTGCCAATGCGTGCATCAAATCCTTGCAGGTCGATGAACTGCGGCGTGAAGTTGAACACGGCCTTATTCACTTGCACATCGTAGGGGAGGGAGTCGCTCTTGAACAACACGTTCTGAATGTCGATCATCCCTTTCGCATCAAAGCTCTCGTAGTTACCGCTTTCAACCACGCTGTAATTTCCTTTCATCGCTAGATCGGCGTTGATGATGCCGTGCACGTCATCGCCTTTTTCGAGCGGAATAAACTCACGCACATTGTCGAGGTTCACCAAAGCCTTGCATGCAAAGTCGATGTACGGATCGCTTTCGGGAGTGCGCAGGTGTAAGGTCATATCGACGGGATTGGCCGCCATTTCGAGGTGGAACTTGTCGACATCGACGGTGGTGTTGTCTTCGTTATTCATGTCAGCAAACACTTTAGCTTTTACGTTGATGTTGTCGACGCTCTTGGGTAGATCAGGGTATTTGAAGCGTGCATTGTCGATTGCTAAATCGAGGCCGATGCTCGGCATGCTGTTGTCGTTGTAGGTGCCGCGCACAAATCCGTTGAACGCTAGGTTGCCCGTTGCATCCACTCCTTGCACATCTTTCGCAAATTCGAGAGGAACCATCGAGAGGAATTGTTTGAAGTCGTTTTTGAGGGCTTCAAATGAGATGTCCATATCGATATCCTCGCCCGGCATGGCCACCCAACCTTTCGCCCCAAGTTCGAGTTCGTTGAGTTTAATGGTATTGCCTGCCAGCGTGTACTTGCTGTTCTTCATGTCCATATCAATGTCCGCTTGCAAGTTGGTCTTCACCTCGTTGAGGTAGGTAATACCATCAAACCAAAACGTTGCTTTGTCTGCATGCGTTTGCGTAACCAGTTTGAAGAGGTCTTGCGTGAAGTCACCCGTTCCTTCGTGATTTAGTCCTTCGAACTTCATGATCATGGGCATGGTGCGATCGTCGTAGTGGATCGTTCCGTTTTTGATGAAGTACTCCTTGAGTTTCATTTTGAATGCGCCGCCTTCTTCAGCGGCAGGCGTTTCTTCAACCGCAGTGGAGTCTTCTTTTGCTATGTCGATATTCGACGAACCATCGGCTGCAAAGCGGATGTCGAGCACGGGATTTACCAAGCCGAAACGCTTTACCACGATTTCATCGCCGAACAAACTCTTGATGTCCACCACAACATCGAGGCTGCCGATGTTGGCCAGACGCACGCTATCGAAAGGAGCTACAGTATTATCGACCGTCAGTCCTTCCACACTCACGCGCAAGTTGGGGAAATTGCGAATGAGCGAAAGACTCACATCGCTCCAGTTTACGCGTGCATTCAGGTTGTCGTTGGCAGCTTGCTTGATGG